>Ga0182007_10000721_pt1 | contig 18713 bp, 21 predicted proteins | sample Sormic07211113_1_FD_123023 | JGI IMG/M metagenome (GOLD analysis project Ga0182007, IMG submission 123023) | Rhizosphere microbial communities from Sorghum bicolor, Mead, Nebraska, USA - 072115-113_1 MetaG | ecosystem: Host-associated > Plants > Roots > Rhizosphere | place: USA: Nebraska... | reverse complement strand
CGCCGTAGGTGAGGCCGAACAGGTTCCCGAAGAAAGCCATGCCTTGTTCCTGGAGCGCTTCGACGAACTGCGTGCGTTGCTGCCGGTCGACCCGATCGAAAGCCAATACCTGGGCCAGGACATCCTGTGCCAGATCATCACCCGCTATCCGCAAATCGCCCACCTGGTGCCGCGCGATCTGCTGTGGTACTTCGCCGGTGACTGCCTGCACTACATGCCCGATGATGAAATCGACCTGTACCAGGCACTGGAAGAACGTCGCTTCGAAGCCGAACAGAACGATGAACCGTTCGACTGGAATCAGGAAAAACAGCTGCTGGCGATGTCGAACCAGGACAGCAAGCACTGATCTCCAATCAGTAACGCAAAAGGCCCGCATGGTTAATCATGCGGGCCTTTTTTGTTGGCCGGGTAAAGATCAAAACAACCCATCACTCTCCGGCAACTCATACGCTGCCGCGCCCTTGCCCATCGCGCTTGGCTTGCCCGGATTGCTCAAGGTCGGCTCCTTCTCCAGGCATTCCACCAGATAGTCGATGAATACCCGTAACTTGGGCGGCAGATAGCGGGTGGGCGAATGCAGCAGCCAGGCGCCTCCGTGGTAGGACGCCAGAAAGGTCCAGTCCGGTAATACCTGCACAATCAGCCCCTGTTCCAGCGCATAACGGGCGGTGAAGTACGGCAGGCTACCGATCCCGATGTGTTGCAATACCGCGCCCAATCGCACGCCCGTGTGATTGGCGGCGTAACGTCCGCGCACGCCGACGGTCACGGCTTTACTGCCTTTCTTGAACTTCCAGCGCGCATCGCTCGGGGTTTCGCCCAGATAGATGCAGCTGTGATTGAGCAAGTCGTGGGGATGAGTCGGTGTGCCGTGCTCGGCCAGGTACTGCGGCGTGGCGCAGAGCAAATGGTCGATGGTCAGCAATTGGCGCCCCACCAGCCCCGCAGGGGGCCGATCGGTAATACGGATGGCCAGGTCGACGTTGTCATCGATCAAATCCACCTGGCGGTCCTCGAGCAACAACTCCACATCCACTTTGGGATAACGCCGCAGAAACTCCGGCATATGTGGATGAATCACAAATCGCCCGACGGCCTTGGGCACGCTGACGCGCACCAGCCCTTCCGCTTCCTGGGTGAACTGACCGCTGATTTCCATCACCGACTTCGCCGCGCTGACCATCTCCTGGCAGCGCTTGAACACCTCTTCGCCTCCGTCGCTCAGGCGTAGCTTGCGCGTGGTTCGTTGCAACAAACGCGTGGCAAGCGCCTTCTCCAGCCGCGAAATGCTGCGACTCACCGCCGAGGGGGAAGACCCCAACTGACGCGCCGCTTCGGAGAAACTGCCGGTTTCGACAACCTTGACGAAAATCGCCATTTCACCGAGCAGCGGCAGGGGAAGATTTATGCTCACAGCGCAACAGTCCTTTGATGGTTGAACGGATTATCACGCAATTCCACGGTTCATATAATAAAAATAGAAACTTTAATAAGGGCATGGAATATGACGCTTCGCCTCTTTTTCCATAGTGATGACCTCAGGGCCAACGTGGAAGTCCTGGATTGCACGCCCTATGAGAACGAGTTCGCCGTGGTGCTGCGCGCCACTCTGTTTCACCCCCAGGGCGGCGGGCAACCCTGTGATACCGGCTGGATCGGCGAAAGCCAGGTGCTGCGCGTGGTGCAGGAAACGGAGCGGATCATCCATTTCGTCGACCACCCGGTAAAACTCGGCATGATCCAGATTCGGGTCGACGAGCAACGCCGCCAGTTCAATACGCGCATGCATTCGGCGGGGCACCTGATCGGTCACTTCGTCCAGGCCATGGGCTGGATGCCGATCAAGGCTCATCACTGGCCGGATGAAGGACGTGTGCAATTCAAACCGGGCGATGGCGCGCAGGAGGTTGATGCCCAGACGATTCAGCACGGCATCAAGCAATGGATCGCCCATGATCTGCCACGCTTGACGTCGTTGCGCGAAGGCGCCCGTGAAATCGGTTTCGGTGAGCTGCCCGCCTACGGCTGCGGCGGCACCCATGTACGTAGCCTGAAGGATTTGGGCAAGGTCACGATCGCTTCCCTTTCGCAGAAAAAGGGAACGCTGTCAGTCCACTACCACGTGGATTGAGCTTTTGGGCGATGTCGACCCCGTCATCGCCTGACGCCGGAGGAGCCTGCGTTCGCGGGCTCTGTTGACTATCTGATAGATGGACCTAAGACATGATGCTTGACGTCGAGCGTCTCGATGAGACGTGCATACAAAAACTGGCCAACGAAGAAGTCCTCGCCATCCGCGTCAGAGGCTTGTTGCCTCGGCCACTGGCGATCCAGATCGGCGACAAGATCCTCGCCCCCGGCTTTGAAGGCTACATCAACGCACCGAGCATCGGTCGCATCGGCATGGCGTTTTACGAAGCGGAAAACCAGCCACTGCTGATCGAAGACTATTTCGAGCGCGCCACCAGCAACATTGCCGAGTTGCGCAGCCGTTGTGCGCCCTACTCCTCGCCTGTCGACACCCTGCGCTGCATGCTCGATGAGTCCTGGCCGGCGGGGGCGCATCTGGAAAATCTCTATGGCCGCAAGATGTATGTCGGGCTATCGCGCGTGGTCAAACCCGGCGTGTGCTTCCTTGCCCATCACGACATTTTCGCCAAGGACGCCCCGGACAGCTTCCAGGCCAGAAGCCTGGAAGCGCAGTTCGCCTGCAATGTTTACCTGAACATGCCGACCGAGGGCGGCGCTTTGCAGATGTGGGACCACGACATTTCCCCGGACCAGTTCGACGAGATGCGTGGCGACAGTTACGGCATCGATCCGGCCTTGCTCGGCCCTCCGACCCTGGAAATTCGCCCTGAGCCCGGTGATTTCATCATGTTCAATTCACGCCGCATGCACTCGGTGACGCCGGGTGTGGACGATCCGCGATTGAGCCTTTCTTTCTTTGTCGGCTATCGCGGCAATGCTTCCCCCCTGACTTTCTGGAGTTGAGATGTTTTCGAATTACCTGGGCGAGTTTCTGGCGCTGGCAACCATCCATTTTCTGGCCGTGGTAGCTCCCGGTCCGGACTTCGCCGTGACCATCCGCCAAAGCGTGCGTTTCGGGCGTTTAGTGGGCATCTGCACGGCGCTGGGCATCGGCGCGGGCATTTCCGTGCATGTGCTGTACACCTTGCTCGGCGTCGGCGCATTGATGCACACCACGCCTTGGCTATTGACGGTGGCCAAGGTGATCGGGGGGGCCTACATTTTGTACCTCGGTGTGAGCCTGTTGCGCAGCAAACCCAAAGTGGCGATTGAAGGCGACAACGGCGCGGCAGCGTCAACTGAGCAACAGACGTTGTTCAAGGCTTTCAGCACCGGGTTTCTGACCAACGCCACCAACCCCAAGGCAACGCTGTTCTTCCTGGCGATTTTCACCACCATCATCAGCGCTACGACACCGCTGCAGATTCAAGCGCTATACGGGTTGTGGATGTGTTTCGTGAACGCCTTGTGGTTCGTGATCGTGGCCCTGTTCTTTTCCAGCGCCCGGGTGCGACTGCTGTTCATGCGCATGGGCCACTGGTTCGAAAGAACCATGGGGGTGATCCTCATTCTGTTCGCAGGACGCCTGATTCTGTCCATGTAAGTCATGCTGCCTTAGTCGCCTCGTCGAACCGCACTTTATGCGGCTCCCACGCCAGCAACACGGCTATCTCCGCACTCTGCCCTTAAAGTTTTGTTTTAAATCATGGCGCTTTGCTTTGTTTGAACTACCTTCAAACAAGAAGAAGTCATAACGGTTTGAATTTTGACGTTTAGGTTCAGAGATCAGATAGCGAATTGGCAAAAGGAGTTACCTCACTATGATCCTGACAGGCGTTTTCCGGCGCAGAGCTGTGGTTGCCGGTTGCTTTTTAGGGGAGTCAGGTTGGCGGGAAGTGCCGCCTATAACCGCGATGGTTGTCGAGCCTGAGCCTGTTGCTCGGGTCGGCAGCCCAGGTATCTGGATCACTAAAAGCCGTTTTAGAAGGTTGCTCGCTGTTCATTCGGATCAGCGTATTGCACCTGCTTGCGTGTAGCACCAAGGAATATTGCCGGGGGCATTAATCGTTAGTGGTAAGTGCTCTGGCGAGGTTGAGGGTCGACTCAGGCCCCTTGTAGTGATCCAAGGCAACTTGGTTTGCCTTGTAGATGGCCTATTCAGCGAGGATGCACTTAATGAGCTATCGTACCGTGCCCGCTTTCAAGCGAATTATCCATGGCCTGTTCTGGATGGGCCTCAGCGTGGACGCGGCTCAGGCCGCGGCGGCCAATTGTTCGCAGATGGACAGTATGCCGACAACGTTCGAGGTCGGTCAGGGGCTTCAGAGTGAACTGCGCACTCCGGTTCCGGTGACGCAACTGGCCGTGGGTGACCCGAAAATTGCCGATGTGCAACCCAGCGGCAACAACCCCAACGCCTTCCTGCTCACTGGTCTGACACCGGGCACCACCAGCCTGATGGTCTGGACCGGCTGTTCGAAAGAGCCGCGCCATAGCATGGTGTTCGTCAAGGGCCGGGCCACCTCGGCGCTGACCAGCGCGTCGACCGGACCTTACGAAGACCCGCTGCTGCCGAGCCAGGTACAGACCGATATTCGCTTCGTTGAAGTCAGCCGGACCAAACTCAAGGAAGCCTCAGCGTCTATTTTCGGCACCCGCGGCAACTTCCTGTTCGGCTCGCCGAGAACCTTGCCTACCATTGGCGGCGTCGTCACACCGTCGGTGCCGGTGGACAACGGCATGTTCAACCTCAACTTTGCTACCGGTAATACCCTGGTAGCGATCAACGCGCTGGAAGGCAGCGGTTTCGCCTATACCCTGGCGCGGCCAAGCCTGGTGGCGCTCAGCGGGCAGAGTGCGAGCTTCCTGGCCGGCGGTGAAGTACCGATTCCGGTGCCCAGTTCGGGCAGCGATAACATCTCCATCGAGTACAAGGAGTTCGGTATCCGCCTGACCCTGACGCCAACCATCATCGAGAAAAACCGTATCGCCCTGAAGGTGGCGCCGGAAGTCAGTGAACTGGACTTCACCAACGCCGTCAGCATCGCCGGCACCATAGTTCCGGCGCTGACCATACGCCGTACCGACACCAGCATCTCCCTGGCCGACGGCGAAAGCTTCGTCATCAGCGGCCTGATCAGCACTCGCAACAATTCCCAGGTGAACAAATTCCCGGGGCTGGGCGATATCCCGATTCTGGGCGCGTTCTTCCGCGACAACTCCGTCAACCGTGAGGAGCGCGAACTGCTGATGATCGTCACCCCGCATCTGGTCCAGCCCCTGGCTGCCAATGCACAACTGCCGTCGTTGCCTGGCGAGCAGCTGCGCAATTACGACCCGAACTTCTACCGCATGTTCTTCCTCGAAAATGGTGATTTCGACAGTAAGACCGGGCTCTCGCAATGAACCGGAGCCAGACGCTGAACCGGGCTTTCGCCCTCACTCTTAACGGTGACCTTGAGCGCTTGGCGGGCCAGCTGTATTGCCATTGGCCAGGCGTTCAACGTGTTGTAGCCAGAGGACACTCGATGAAAGCAGTCATTGCAATAACGGCGACATTGATGCTCGCAGGTTGTGCCACCAACGGTATCGTTTCGCGACCGGGCAGTTGTGCCAAACCCGCTTCGGAGCAAGAGTTGGCCCTGAACCTGGCCGACAACATGGCCAACGAAGGCCGTTTGTACGCCAGCCTGGCGAACCTGGAAGGTTTGCCCGATGACCTGGTCCAGGTTCGTCTGCGCAAGGCCCGGGTGCTGCGCTTGATGGGGCGTAAAGATGCGGAGCCGTTGTATCAAAGCCTGCTCGGCACCTGTCTGGCCGCTGAAGGGGAACATGGCCTGGGCCAGTTGGCCGCGGCCAAAAATGATAACGCCGGCGCTACCACTCACCTCGAACGCGCGGTGAAGATGTCCCCCACCGACGACAAGATGCGCAATGACCTGGGGGTCGTCTACCTCAATCAGCGACGGATCCCTGAAGCACGCTTCGAGTTCATGACGGCCATGGAGCTCAAGCAGGCGGATTCACTGGCGGCACTCAACATGGTGACGCTGCTGATCTATCAGGATAACTGGAAGGCGGCTGCCGAACTCGCGAACCGCGCCAGCTTGAGTCCCCAGCAAGTTGCAGAGGCTCAAACCCGAGCGGAAAAACTCAAGGCCTCTGCCAAAAAAGCGGTGGCTTCCGAGGGGAATCGCAAGACTGAGGCCGTAGTCGATGCCTCAGCCAATGCTGCGATCAAGTAGAACGTACGAGGAGTCGAGATGAATACCAAAGGGCTGTTGATTGTGTGCATGGCTTGCCTGTCCACCAGTGCCTGGGCTATTGAGCCAGGTCCCTCCTCGGCGCCGCAAAAGGGCACCGAACAGTGGATGCAGCTACAGATTCGTGGTGTGGTTGCCTCCCCTTTTCGACAAACTGCATCGGTCACTGAGCGTGACCTGTCCTTCCAGCGCTGGCTGAACAGCTTCACCTACCCGATCCCGATGTTCTTTGAGCAGAAGGCTGGGGGGAAAATGACCTCCAGCAGCAACTGAGGGACGTCAATGGATGATCAACCTCTGGCATCGTCCAGAGTAGCCTGGCTAAAACGCCAGGCTTAATCACGTCTGCTGGAAAGTATTGGCATCTACACATTGTTCAGTTCTGACCGAGTCCCCCTGGAGCGCAATGCTGTTCACTTAAACAGTTTCAGCCGCGACGCATTCTTTGTAGCAGCTGCCGAAGGCTGCGTTCGGCTGCGCAGCAGTCGTGAGTCCGGCTGCCGTGATGTACCTGACGCACCGCAATGGCTGATTTTACGACTGCTTCGCAGCCGAACGCAGGCTTCGCCAGCTGCGACAGATCGCATTACGGCTTAAGTGAACAACATTGCCCGTAGGAGCGAGCGGTGTAGATCTTGGGAGGGGAAGTACAGATCAGGTTCGGGTGGCAAGGCCATCTGATTCGACAGCCCCCCACCCGATCCTCTTACATATTTCCGAATGCTTTCATTACGCCAATCATGGCCGGGCCGATGGCGACCAGAAAGAAGCTCGGCCACAGGCAGAAAATCAGTGGAAATATCAGCTTGGTGCCGATTTTCGCCCCCGCCTCTTCGGCGGCCTGCGTACGCCGATCACGGAATTCATCGGCATAGATGCGCAGGGTGTCGGCCACGCTGGTACCAAAGCGAATACTCTGCGCCAACAAGCTGACCAACCCTTGCACGTCCTCCAGACCGGTGCGTATGGCCAGTTGTTTGAGCGCCTCGGTACTGGTGATGCCCGCGCGGATCTGCGCATTGACCAGGGCCAGCTCTTCAGCCAGTTCAACATGACTGACCGACATCTCTTCAGCCACCCGTTCAATGGTCGTGGGCAGTGACAGGCCTGACTCCACGCAGACCACCATCAGATCCAGCGCATCTGGAAACGCGATACGCAGCCGGTTTTGACGCGCCTGCTTACGCTTGGCGACATACAGCGCTGGCAGCAACCATCCGATACCGGCCACCATGACCACCAACAACAGCCCCACAGCCAGGGAAACCTTGGGAATCAGCGGCAACAGCAGCAACGCAAGACCGACCATCAACAGCGGTAACATCAAGCGCACCGCCCAGTACATCTGCACCGCCGAAGAGGAGCGGTAACCCGCATGCGTCAACAGAGTCTGGGTAACTGACGCCTGGGCCGATTCAGCCGAGGCAAAACGCTGGCCGACCCGCTCCAGCAACAGCTGCAGATTACCCGGAGCTTCCTGCCCTGCCGTATTGCCCAAATAACCGCGCTTGATCAGCGCCAGACGACGCTGTACCGGGTCCTGGAGACCCAGCATCAGCAACATCAAGGCGACGACCGCAAGCACCGTACTCAAACCGATCGCGCCAAGGAACAACAGGCGCGCTACTTCCTCGTTCCCCGTGAACCGACTGAACAACCCGAGTAAAAAGTCCATGACCTGTACCTCCCGGTAGCGAATATCGCTTAAACCTGAATCCGGATGATTTTTCGTATCCAGAAAATCCCGATCAACATGGCGCAGAAAGCCCCGATGATCAGCTTGTGGCCTATGGGATCATTGAGCAGCACAGGCATGTAGCTGGGGCTTGTGAGCACGATCGCAATAGCCAGCACAAAGGGAATCGCCACCAGCACCCAGGCCGACATGCGCCCTTCCGCCGACAGGGTTTTGATCTTGCGCTGAAAGCGGAAACGCCCGCGGATCAGCCGACTCAGACGCTCCAGCACTTCCGTCAGATTGCCGCCAGTCTCGCGGTGGATGAGGATCGAAGTCACCAGCATCATCACCGTCATGCTGGGCATGCGCTCCAGCAGGCCGAGCATGGCCCGGCGAACATCGTTGCCATAGTTGATGTCGGCAAAGGTCAGGCCGAACTCATGAGCGACCGGCCCCTTGTGCTCCTCGGCGACCAGACGCAGGGTTTCGTTGAACGGGTGCCCGGCACGCAAGGCCCGGCACATGGCATCCAGCGCATCCGGCAGGCCTTCCTCAAACGCAGCGAAACGTTTGCTACGGTCACGAGAAATTTTCAGCAGGGGTAACCAGAACACCCCGAAGCCTGCCAGCAACGCCATCCACCAGACGGTCACGACCATCCAGATCGAGATGCCCGCACACGCACCCAGGAACAGCCCCAGCAAGATCACTCGATAAGCGCGGTATTCATGGCCGCCCTGCTCGATCATCTGCGTAAGGCTCGCCATGAACGGCAACTGCTCGAGCATGGCCTCCAGTGGCGACAAACGTGTCAGGTATTTCTGCCGCAACACCGTCTGCATGTTGGGCAAATTGTTGGCTTTTTCCAGTACATGCAAACGGCCGCGGATGCGCTTGCGCATCTTGCCCGCTTCGCCGAACACCGGCACCACCACGCCCTGGGACAAGAGGAACACGGCGATAAACACCATGCCCAGGAACATCACAATGAATTCAGCAGGAATATGGCTCATGGCTGCCGTGCCTCCATCCATTCAGGCCTGAACATCGTCAGCGGCAACTCGATGCCGCGCTTGGCCAGCACATCGCGGAAGGCCGGAATCATGCCGCTGGGACGATAATCGCCAAGCACTTCACCGTTTTCACCCATGCCCTGGCGCGCAAAGGAGAAAATTTCGGTCATGGTGATGATCTCGCCTTCCATGCCGTTGATCTCTTGCACGCTGACCAGCCGGCGCTTGCCGTCCTCCTGACGTTCCAGCTGGATCACCACATCGATGGCCGACGCGATCTGCTGACGCATGGCCTTGATCGGGAAGGTCGCCCCGCTCATCGACACCATGTTCTCGACTCGCCCCAACGCATCGCGCGCTGTGTTGGCGTGGATCGTGGTCAATGAACCGTCATGGCCGGTGTTCATGGCCGTCAGCATGTCCAGCGCCTCGGCACCGCGCACTTCGCCGATCACAATGCGGTCCGGGCGCATCCGCAAACTGTTACGCACCAACTCCCGCTGACTCACCTCGCCACGCCCTTCGATGTTCGAAGGCCGGGTTTCCAGGCGCACCACGTGGGGCTGCTGCAGTTGCAGTTCGGCCGAGTCTTCGATGGTGACGATCCGCTCGTTGTGCGGGATGAAACTGGACAACACGTTGAGCATGGTGGTTTTGCCGCTACCGGTACCGCCGGAAATCAGCACGTTCAGGCGCCCACGAACAATCGCCTTGAGCAGCAGCGCAATGGCCGGGGTCAATGTCCCCACCTGAATCAGGCTGTCGGTATTGAGCAGGTCCACCGCAAAACGGCGAATCGACATGCTCGGGCCGTCGATGGCCAGCGGCGGGATAATCGCGTTGACCCGCGAACCGTCCTTGAGCCGGGCGTCCACCAAGGGCGAGGACTCGTCGATACGCCGACCCAGGCTGGACACGATGCGGTCGATGATATTCAGCAAATGGTGATCATCGCGAAAACGCACATCGGTCCGTTGCAGTTTGCCGAAGCGCTCGACATAGACCGAGGCATAGCCGTTGACCAGAATGTCGGACACGCTGTGATCGGCCAGCAACGGCTCCAGAGGCCCCAGACCGAGCACCTCGTCGGTGATCTGCTTGATGATCAACTGGCGGCTGGTGGTACTCACCGGTGCCGAATGCTCGTCGAGCAGGCGCTGGCAAATATCACGGATCTGCCGTGAGGCCTCGGCCTGTTCAAGGGAGTCCAGCAAGGACAGGTCCATGACCTTGAGCAATTGCTGGTAGATTTTTTCCCGCCACTCGGCTTCCACCGGGGTGACCTGGCTTCTGGTTTCGTAAAGAACGTCCGGTGTTGCACGCTCCCACGCCATTATTTCCTCTGCCGGATCCAGCAGGTCGTCGCCCTGAGCAGCTGACGATGCTGCGGGTTTACCGGACTGTTTGCGCAAGCGGTTACGAAAGTCGCTGATCATGGGTCATCCCCCGAAGAAACGGTTGAAGGCGCGTTTGAGTAAGCCTTTGTTCCCGGCCACCTGTTGACCGACCAGGTCCTCGGTCATGTCGCGCAGGGCGGTAGTAATCGCGGCCCTCGGCGCATGCAGCCCCAACGGCACGCCAGTGTTCTGACTCTGGCTGACCAGGTTGAAGTCGTTGGGTAATTTCGACAGATTGGTGCAGCGCAGTGCCTCGCCAATATCCTTGAGGCTGATCGCTGCGGCCTTGTCATAGCGGTTGACCACGATCTGCAACTGATCGCCGCGCACGCCCAGGTCATCGCGAAGAATCCGCACCAGGGAGCTGGCATCGCGCAGATGACTGACGCTCTGCTGCACCACCACGTACACCCGGTCCACCTGTTCCAGCACGGAGCCGGTGAGGTGGTCGATTTGCCGCGGCAGGTCGATCACCACCCAGTCATAGCTGGCGCGGGCCAGTTGCAACAGGGTGTCAAGTTGCTCGGGTTGGGCATCCTGCGGCAGGCACAGCTCACCGGCCCGACCACCCAGCACATGCAAGGTCGGGCTGAAGTGGCTGCAAAAACCGCGTAGCGCGACGCTGTCCATGCCATCGATCTGATGCAGCACCTCGAGATGGCTGTGCGTCTGCGCCACGTCCAGGTAATGCGTCACGCTGCCGAATTGCAGGTCCATGTCCAGCAGCAGGGTACTGCCGCCCCTGACGCTGAGCTGTTGAGCCAGGTTGCAGGCCAGCAAGGTTCCGCCGGAGCCGCCCTTGGCGCTCATCACGGCGATCAATTTCCCTTCTGTCCCGCTGCCGGTGCGAACCTCCATGACCAGGCGATTCAAGGCGGCAACCAGTTCGGTCTCGGCGATAGGCTCCGGCAGCACGTCACGGGCGCCGGCCTGCATCGCCAGGCGCATGCCTTCCTGTTCGCTGAGCAGGCCGCACACCAACATCGGTGGACGCTCATGGGCCGGACGCTGCAACAGCGCAGCCAGCTCCTCACGCCATAGGTGGCTGACACGCAGCAGCAACAGATCAGGCATCCGGTCCAGGCCGTAGAGTGGGTCAACATGCCCATTGCTCACCAGGCGAGTGCTCACCTCCAGGCAGGGCATGCGCTGGCAGACGCTCTGCAGATCGCGCAACGAGGTGGCATCACGACTGCTGATCAGCAACCGCAGCCCGGTCTTGCCGGTCGAGCTGGAGAGCGGGGTGTCCTTGGTATTCAGCATGGTGTGATCTCCCCGGAATCGGAATGACGCCCGAGGCTTTCGCGTGGCAAAGTTGCCTTGAATGCAGGCAAGGTAATGGGCACGCCGAACCCGGGAATAAACAGATTGAAAACGAAGCCTTGCAGACTCAACTGGACATAACGGATGGCACGAAAACCAGTGGCGCTGACCAGGTCGCCGGGATTGGCCACCACAGCACCGTTAACGTCCAGATAGGTCAGCGTCAGGTTGGTGGTGGCCAGACTTGTGATCAGCTGGCTCGTACCAGCGTCGGTCGAGGCGTTGAAGATTGCCCGCCGCAAGACCACCGGATCGCTGATGTTGCACACCGCCGCCAGACGCGCACCACGCCGCGCGGCTTCATCCAGCGCACTGACCGTGAAGTACAGGCGGCCCATTTCCACCACGCCGAACAACAGGATGAACACCAGCATGCCGATGAAAGCGAACTCCACGACATAGGTGCCGTGCATGCGTTTTTTATTCATCACAGCACCCTCATGACAGTGGTGGCAACCAACGGAATGGCCAGCGCAAACTGCCCACCGATAAGACCAGGGAACGTGCCGACACAATTGCCACTGCCGATCACCGGGCAGAAGCTGTAGGTGATGGTGACTCGCACATGGTCGGTGCCCACCGCGGCGACCGCGACGTTCGCGGTCGTCAACCCTGACACCACAGCGCTGCCGGTAGCGCTGGGCACGCCATAGACCGCGACGTTTTTCGTCTGGGTCAGCAGCGTATTGCTCAGAGCGATAGCGCCGAGCGTCGAGTCCCAGGCCTGGCTGGCGACAAAACGGTCGGCATCACGGCTGGCCTGCAACAGGACGTTGTACTGGTAGAGCATGCGGCCGAATTCGCCGAGGCTCAGTAACAACAGAAGCAACAGCGGCAGGACGAGGGTGAATTCCACCAATGCCACGCCTTGCTGAGCCTGTGGTCGCTTGAATGAGTGAAGTCCCATGACGCCTCCTACGAGTCTGTGCTCGGAGTGCCAGTGCCGCTGCCAATATAGGTTTTGTAGAGTTGAATGATCTGCGGGCCGACATCGGTGGACGGCGAGGGGCCGGCTACGTTATCGCCTTCGCACTCCTTCACAAACTGGCCGAATATCTGCGATTCCGTGCCGCCGTTGCTCATGGGCTGTACCACGAAATAGCAACCAAAACCCAGGACCGGCACCGAGGTTGTACCCCCCTGTTTACCGGTGCAGTCGCCCACCACGATTTTCAGCATCCGACGCTCGAACACCCCACCGCTCTGACAGCCGCTGCCGGTCCCGGCCACACACGCGGCAGTGCTCGCACGCCAGTCGTTGTAGTCCAGTATCGCGTCGGCGCCCGCCGTGAGATTGCCGCCGCTCGATGTGACGGTTTGCCCCTTGTACATCTTTTGTCCCGTTGCATCGTCGTATGTGATCGCGGGGGTGCTGGACGTTGTTACCAGATCTGGCGGGTAGTCCGAGGCACTGACCGGGCCGTTGTAGATGCCGAAGCGCGTATTCAACCCTTGAGAGGTAGGGCCGACCTTGTTGCCAGGGGCGGTCTGGACGTTTTGCCCGACGTTGCGGCAAACCGTGCCGCCTCCGGCCAGGTCATCCCTGACGGTACTGCCGCCGGAGCCAAAGTCGAGCAACTGAAAGTTGCCTGGGCCAATGGGAGATGAATTGCCGGCAGCCGTCTTCAACACCTGCAAATCGCCAAACTGGAAGCCCCAGAACACGCCGGCGGCCGGGTTGTATTTAGTCGGGTCGCCACAGACCATCAATGGGGCAAGATCACAGGGGCTGGTAGGGCTGGGGCCGGCGGTGGCGATCGCCGCCACGGCCTTGTTCCCAAGGCCCGCAGTGCCTAACGTCTGAACGAAGCTCCAGAAAAAACCTGTCAGTTGATAGCTCGGTACCGATACCCGAACGTACTTGGCATTTGCCGGCCCGGGATAGGAGAACGGGCCATAGACGCTGCTGGAGAGTTCCACCGTCGCAAATGCGCCTGGGTTGCCGGCGACCGCCGTTGCCAATTCGGTGTTGCCCGTGGCATTGGCATTTTGCGTCAGCGTATTGAGCGCGGCAGTGCGTGTCGCGCTGGCCATGGAGGCAGCACCTGCCACCTCAAGCAGGGTTTTGGCGCCACTCAGGGCGGCGGCATCCACAGCGTTTTGCAGGCGCGTCTTGTTCAACATCATGTGCCCGCCGTCCAGAGCCAACGCCGCTATCATGGAAATCGCCGCCAGGGCGATCACCATCAGTACGCTCACCGCTCCTCCCTGGCGCCTTGGCGTCGCAGTGAACGGCCGCTGAATACGAAGATTCATCATCAAGCCCTCGTTTGCCGATACTGATCCGGATCGGCTCCGCCAATACCTTGGTGCACAGGCACCCCTACCGCTCTGTCAACGAACTTTCACTAAACTGGTCTGGATCCCGCGAATGATGGTGACAGCCCCGCCACCCTCGGCACGGTGCACCACGCGTTTTTGCACTGGGGCAGCGGCCACAACCATGGGGGCCGGCGCAGCAGGCGCGGCGGTCACGATTTTTTTCTCGGAGTTCAGCGGATTGCGCAGCGCCAGTTGCAGCTTGCCTTCCGTTTGCGCCGTGACCAGGGTTTCCGCCTCGGCGGCCGTCATCTCCAGCGTCACTGCGCGCACCACCACCGGTTGGGTCTTGTCGGTACCCGCCGTCTGATCCACCGCCAACACCCGCAAGTTCTCAAGGATGGTCCTGGACACGGCACTGTTACTGCCGGCACTGGTGGTTTTGGTCGCCAGTACATCGACCCGGTTACCTGGCAGGAGGAATCCGCCCACACCCACCACATCGTCCACGCGTACCGAAATGGCACGTTTGTCTGTGGCAATCAGAGAGGCCAGGGTACTGCCGCCCAGATGCTCGCTCAGGCGTGCGCTGCGCATGACGTCGCCACGCAAGATGTCGAACGTTGCGATCTTGCCCACGGCCTTGTCGCTGGAGTCGAGAGCATCGTCCGGGATCGTGTCCATCGGCATGCGTACGGTCGTGACCTGTTGGGCCTCGACCATCTGCCCGAATGGAATCTCTACCGTGGCAACCACCACGCTTCGAAGATGGTCATCCGGAGTAGCATTGAGCCGCGCGCTCAGCCAGGAGTCGGCCATCCATGCAGCCCCAAGGCCCATGACCAGGGAAACGCCTATCAGGGAAACAGTACGAGAGCTCATGTCAGTATCTCCGTATCAAAGAAAGTCGAGCTGGACGAAGTAGTTGTGCCAGGCCCATTCCAACTCTTGTGGCGACAAGGCTCCGGAACCGCCCATATAACGCTGACGATCGAGGGCCATGTTCAGGAGATCGCGGGGATGGCAAGGCACCAGGGGCATGCCTTCACTTGCATAAAGCCTTTGCAGTACATAACGCAGCAGCAGTGGGTCAAAAGGAATGCCCAGACGCTCGCTTTCCTGACGCCAGATCTTTTCGTACTCCTCGGGCTTCAGGTAACCGAACTGCAACTTGTAGCCAATCCGCCGCAGGAAGGCCTCATCAGCCAGTTCCAGGGGATTGAGGTTGGTGGAGAACACCAGAATCAGATCGAATGGCAGCTCGCAATGCCGACCACCGCCCAAATTGAGGAAGTCGCGCTTCTCCTCCATCGGTACGATCCAGCGATTGAACAGCTCGGCGGGTGCCATGCGCTGGCGGCCCATGTCATCGATGATGAACAGGCCATTGCTGGCCTTGAGCTGCAAGGCGGCCTGGTACTGGCGGGTGAAGGGGTCATAGCGAACATCCAGCTGTTCCATGCTCAACTCACCGCCCGTAATGACGACCGGGCGTTTGCAGCACAGCAGTCGACGATCGATCCCTTCGTTGAGCATCAGATTGTTCTGTTGACCGTTGTCATCCAGCCGCTGATGCACCTGCGGGTCATAGATCTCGATCACCGACTCGTTGATCACGATGGCATGAGGCACCCAGATGGCCTCGGCGAACAGACGAATCAACCGACTGCTGACGTAGGTCTTGCCGGTACCCGCGGGGCCATAAATCATGATTGCGCGCCCGGAGTTCAGGGCCACACCCAGTTGATCGAGCATCCCCTCCGTGAGCACTACGCCGGTGAGGGCCTTGTGCATATCGCTTGAGCTGATGCGACCATGGTGAATGGTCTGGATTTTGATCAGGGAACGGTAGGTACTCACCGGGAAGGGGGCCGCGCCAATATAGCCGCTGCGTGACAGGGCATCGCGGGCAGCACTGCGACCGCGTTCGGTCAGGCTATAACGCAGCTGCCCACCCGATTGCCCCACCTGACCCAGGACTTCGACACGACCGTCCTTGCGCAGAAACGCCAGGACTTCTTCAAGTACGGCGCCAGTCAGCGCCAGGCGCTCCACCAGTCGCGGCATGTCCAGCACGCCGGCGTCGTACAAATGCTTGCATACCAACTCACCGAGAAAACTGTCGGTCAGACCCGTCTCGCGGATTGTGCAAGGCTGAGGAGCTAGCCGTTGCACCGCTTCCCGATCGCTGGAGTAGGCATCACTATCGACAATGACGTGCATGACTAACCTCCCAATCCACCGGCAACCAGTTGCCAGTAGACGCTGTTTAAAGTGCCGATCAAGATTGCGATCGAATAAGGAAAAGGTTTGCCGGCGACTTCATCCGAAGTCGGCGCCAGATAGGCCTGCGCCCTGAGAATCAGCCAATAACGCCCCAGGGTCTGCAACAATTGCCCGCGAACCAGCACGATCAGGAAACCGCACACCCCACCAGCTATCAGGCTGAACATGGCTGCCCACAAGGCGAAATGGAACGGAAGAAAGCTGCCGACCATGGCCATCAACTTGACGTCGCCAGCAGCCATGCCTCCCAGGGCGTACATCGGCAGAAAGAACGCAAAACAGATCAGGATACCCAACAGGCTGTCACCCAATCCGCTGATACCACCTGAATAAGTCTGACCGGCCAATCCCAGGGCAATGCCCAACAGGACCAGCGTGTTGGGGATACGGTGGCGAAGCAGATCGCTCACCACCGCGACGCCCAGCAGTCCTAGCAGTAAAACAGTCGACACCAGCAATTCCATGGACATGGCGCGTCTCCCCTACCGGGATTATCGTTAGCAGGCAACGTTGCCGTTGACCGCCTGGCACAGCGCTCTGATCTTGGTATCCACGGCGCCGCCCAAAAGAACGAAGGCTGCAGCCACAGCTACCGTAATCAACCCACCTGCCACCGCGTATTCCACAATGGTCAGGCCATCTTCATCTTTGGCGAACTTGCTTATCGAAGTTCTGATTGTTTGCAGAGTCATTTTGTGTACCTCACTTCAGCGGTCATACGGCTCGGAAAGTACATTGGCGGGGACAGCGCGAAGTCCATTGAGTTATCCGGTCGCTCTATCAGCAAAACAGCAACAACCGGTCATTCATGGACTTCGCCGCGTCCCGCCACCGTAAATTTCGTTATCAGCACGCAACGTTGCCGTTGACGGCCTGGCACAGCGCCCTGATTTTGGTATTCACGGCACCGCCCAAAAGAACGAACGCAGCGGCAACAGCTACCGTAATCAGCCCACCGGCCACGGCGTATTCCACGATGGTCAGGCCGTCTTCGTCTTTGGCGAACTTCACTACCGAAGCCTTGATTGTCTGCAGATTCATTTTGCCCACCTCACTCGAATGTTGTTTTTTCCGGAAGGCAGTACGTTCTGCACTGCCTGATGCAACCCTAGTCAGGGGCAAGGCATGGGCGTTAGGAAGATTTTGCACATCACTAGGACTTTTTTGCGGGTGCGGCCAAATACGGTTATTGGCCTTTGCAGAAGTAGCAGGAGGGGTAAAACAAGGGATGGCTCGCGAATACCACTGACTTCGATTTACAAGCGACGAGCGGCTGATACCTGGTTCATAGACGACACACCAACAGACTGTTGCCTGGGACTGATTTCCAGGCAACGCATAGAGCGGATAGAACTAAAATTCGTCTTTCTTATCAGTATTTAATCTGCAAAGTGATGGCACGTTAGCAATACTACTCAGCGAAGAGGGGCCCGTAGAACCGCAGAGTAGAGACATGACGTCCAACATGACCAGAAGGCCATCGCTGCTTTGGTTCGATCTGACTCACGATCGTTCCACGAAGGAACTCATCGCGCAGTTCGAGGAGACTTGCGACTGCAAACTGGCGAAAAATTCCGTGCTGCCCAGCGGGGAACAGGCAGACATGATCTGCATCCATTTCGATCGCCCCGACACCCCCGGCTTGAGGTTGTTGCTGGAGATCAAACGCACCACCCCTACCATCCCGATTACCATGTTCACCGTGCAGCACTCAGAAGAATTGGCCGTCTGGGCCATGCGCTCCAGTGTCTGGGAATACATGGTGCTCCCGCTCACCAACGCCGAGAGGAAGCGCTACCTGACGGCTCTGCTGCAGCTTTGCGAATTGCGCCGCAATGCCGGTCAGGACAAGACATTGCTGATCGACCACTCGCCCACTCTGCCAGAGAGCATCCGCCTGACCTCCGGGCACCAAAAACACCAGGCGCTGAGCCATACCATGCTGTACATCGACCAGCACTTTCGGGACAGCATCGATCAGAGGGATTTGGCCAAGCGCTGCGGCATGACGACTTTTCGCTTCAGTCGTCTGTTCAAAGAGGCCAATGGCGTCGGTTTCACCGATTACATCCTGGACAAGCGCATGAGTTTCGCCAAACAACTGCTCGACAACAGCCAGATGCCGATTACCAGCATCGGCTATGAAGCCGGCTTCAAGGATCCTTCCTACTTCGCCCGCGCCTTCAAGCAGTTCGTCAACTGCACGCCCAGCGAATACCGTTTGGCCAGCCAACTTAGAGCGGTAGCAGCGCAACCGCCACTGGAAGATACAACCATTGAAGCACTCGAAAGCCTGGTGCAGAGCCTTGGAAGTTGAGGCAGGTTTTTTACGCGCATAAAAAAACGCCGCTCAAATGAGCGGCGTTTTTTTGAATTTGGAGCGGGAAACGAGACTCGAACTCGCGACCCCGACCTTGGCAAGGTCGTGCTCTACCAACTGAGCTAATCCCGCAAATGGCGT
>Ga0182007_10000719_pt1 | contig 18759 bp, 14 predicted proteins | sample Sormic07211113_1_FD_123023 | JGI IMG/M metagenome (GOLD analysis project Ga0182007, IMG submission 123023) | Rhizosphere microbial communities from Sorghum bicolor, Mead, Nebraska, USA - 072115-113_1 MetaG | ecosystem: Host-associated > Plants > Roots > Rhizosphere | place: USA: Nebraska... | reverse complement strand
TGCTTCGTTTCTATAAGGGTCACCAACGTGTCATGGGGATGGTTAGATACCATGAATCTATGAAAATCAAAGAGAAGCGCGATCTTCAATCAAAAGACAGGATCTAAAATTAGCGACTGTCGTAGTCAGCTTTTCGGAAGGGCGCGAACTTCACAAAAGCTAACAATATCAGCAAGATGTCGAACACATCTGCGACGGCCGATGCGGTAGCAGCGCCGAATTAGCGCAAATTGGTCGCGAACTTGGGCAGTTTGCTCAATTCGGTCACGAACTTTTGCGGCACCGTCTGCCGGCCCTTGATCCTCTCTCGCTCGGCTTTTCCGTGTGACCAGGCGTCAGCGAGCGCTGCCCGCGAAAAGGCAATCTCCACGTGAGTCGCTGCGGCCTGGCTTAGCGCCAAGTCAAAGGCTTCATCCAGGCTCATGGCCACCGTGCTCCCGGGTGCGAAGGGTAGTTGTCGAGCAGCACCGATGATCGCAGCGAGGACGTCCGCTTCGGCCATGGCCAAGCGGAGGAGTCCAGCGGCAAGCCTGGACATGGAATCGGGATTGCAGGGGCCCAGCGCGGTGCACCCGAGGTACTCCCCGAAGAGCTCAGATGAGAGCACCGCGATGCGGCTGCCCACGAAACGGTAGTTGTATCTCGCGACGGTGAGCGCTTTCACAACGTCGCTGTCCCGGGCCTGCAGCATCCGATCAGCAACCTTCGGGTGCAACTCAGCGATTAAGGCCAGGGTCTGGTCGATAGGAACGTGTCCCCCGAGCCACTTCTTACAGGTGCCCGTCGGTAGCGAACGCTTGACTGGAGGAAGTACTCTCCCGAATTGGAATGACTTGCGCTCGGCCCGGGCCCGAGGTGAGAAGGCCAATGCCCGCTCCATCGCGGTAGTGCCATAAACTCCGCCGAGCGCCTCCGCAGCCGCAGAAAAGATCATGCGGCCGGCTACCAGGCGGGCGTACGGATCCGCAATCCGAGTAGGCACGCGGCGTCGAGGCATGGGTCCTCGAAATTAACAATCGTGGTAAAGAACGTACCGGTACCAACTTTACCCTTCTCGCGCGAGCCAGGAATGGGTAGCGTCAGGAGCATGGCCCATTCCACCCAAGAACTATCGGCCGTCTTGGATAGCAGCATCCGGGTATTGCAAGACCGCTTTGGGATAATCGTGGCCGGGCGCGACCTGGTACGCCTGCTTGGATACCGCACATCGGCGGCTTTTCGCCAAGCGGCGCATCGACAATCGCTCGGCGTTCGAACCTTTTTCATTCGTGGACGACGTGGGCGCTGTGCCCGCACGTCCGATATCGCGCGCTGGGCTTTCTAGCAAGGCGCGCCCCTCATGCAAGGAATGGAGTTCAAGTCGACCCCAGGCCGTCGCGAATAAAGAGGGTGGTCCGTCGGGTTGCGTCCGCCGGATCGCCCATGACGAAGACGCTTTGCGGAGCCTCCGTCGTCGTCATTGTCCGTGGCGAATTCTTCCGCCGTCAAGCGTTTGCTGCCGGTTAAGCCCGGGTGTCGCCTTGTCACGCCTTGTCACGCGTAAACGAGGAGTTGCCCATGGCCAATACCCCGAAAATTGCGATACCTCCCCCATCGCCAGCGCCACGGGCGAAGCGCCGCGCCAACGTGCTTAAGGTGAAGAAGGGTGCACTGGTGGTATGCGAGGGGCGCGCCGCGAAGGTGCTGGCAGTTGTCTCGGCGGCGCAGGTCTGGGTGAACTATCTGGGCACCGACGATCAGGAGTGGGTCAGTTTCGAGGCGCTGTCGCCCTACGTAGAATCCGAGCCGTTTACGCGTGCTCTGGCCGAGGTGCGGGTCGAAGATGATTTCGAATTCGAGCGGGCTCGCGAGTGGACGAATGCATTCGATCGCTTCAAGGGCTGTGCGGTCCTAACTCCGACGGTGAAAACGGAAATCGGAAAGGCGCTCAACGCCAGCCGACGCACGGTCGACCGCCACTTCGAACTGTATCAATTCGATTCGAGTGTCCGTGGCCAGCTGCCGTGCAAGTCCGGCCCGGAAAAAGGCGCTTCATACCTGGTCAAGGCGAAGTTGGCGATTGTCGACAAGGCGATAGAGGAGCGGTATCGCACCGAAGAGCGCGGTTCGATCCAGGCAACCGCCGACTTGGCTCGAGCGCGCTGCAACGCCGCGGGTTTTGAGGCGCCTTGCTACAACACTGTGTTGGCGCGCATTCGGACCCTGGACCGCTGGAAGCTGGCGCGCGAGCGCCACGGCCGCGTGCGCGGCGATGCGAAGGCTGGGCCCGCCGGTGCCGGCATCCCGAATAAGAGCGACCTCAAGCCACTCGATTTCGTGCAGATGGATCACGCGATCGTCGATGTGATCGTGGTGGACCCGGAGACGCGCGAGGAAATCGGGCGTCCCTGGATCACCCTGGCCATCGATGTGGCCACGCGCTGCATTCTCGGCTTCCACCTGACCTTCGATGCACCGTCGCAAACCAGCGTCGCGCTCGCGCTTGAGCATTGTTGCTTGCCCAAGGACGCTTGGTTGAAAGGCCTAGGTATTTCTGAGCCGTGGTTGCCCTTCGGTTTGATGAAGTGCATCGGCTGGGACAACGCCAAATGTTTCCGCAACACGAACCTGATCAACGCGTGCCGGGAGCACAATATCAATCCCCGTTACCGCAAAGTGCGCAATCCCGTTCACGGTGCTCACATTGAGAGGGTGATCGGCACATACATGGGTCGCATCCACCTGATAAAGGGCACGACCTTTTCGAACACGAAGGAACGCGAGGACTACAGGAGTGGCGACAAGGCCATTATGACCTTGCAAGAGCTCATGCTCTGGACGATCCACGAGATCAACGGCCGCTACCACAATACCAAGCATAACGGCTTGGGGCGCACGCCGATTGAGGCTTGGAACGAAGTCTGGACACAGGACGGCGCGATTCGGCTCCCACCCATCCCCGCCAACCGTCGTGATTTCCGGCTGTCGTTGCTCCCGCGCGTCCAGCGCAAAATCGGCCGCGAGGGCATTCAACGCTTTGCGCTCAAATACTGGGACGAAGGCCTTATTCCGCTGATTGGAGCCAAGCACAAGTTCTGGGTAGCCCACGATCCACGAAATATCAGTCGCGTCTATGTGCAGGTCGGCAATACCTGGATTGATATTCCCTGGCGCGATCGCACCCGCGCACCGATTGCCTTGTGGGAGTGGGAGCGCGCCAAATGCGAACTACGCAAGAAACACAATGGCGCGGTAAGCAACGCCACCGCATTCAAACACATCGAGGCCCAGCGCGAAATCGAGAAAAAGGCAGAGCAGACCACGCGCCAGCAGCGTCGCGACCGGCAACGTCGGCCCGACGACGACCGACCCGCGAGTCGGTCGGCCGCTGTCGACTACAGCGCGGCACCGGTGCTCCTTTCCAACCCGTTGGAGTGACGCCATGAGTACCACGTCCATTGATCAGTCTGATGCGGCGTGCGCCCTGCTACAAGCCACGATCAATAAAAAGGTCGATTGGATTCTGGCAGATGCCTGGGTGCACACACCGACAACGACGGTCGCCTTCCAGTGGATGGCTTACATGCATCGCGGTGGTCTGGTGATGCGGCCGCCCTGCCTACAAATCATCGCCGACGGCGGCATGGGTAAGACGGCCGTGCTATTGGCCTACGCCGAGCTGTATCCGGTACAGGAAACGCCGGACGATCCTCTACGGCTGCAACGCCCCGTCGTTTACGTCGAGTGCAAGCCCGAGCACAGCGGTGAGCGTGGCGTGCGGCACGCGATCCTTAAGGCCTGCTGGCCACAGGCCAAGCACATCGCCGGCACGGAGGAGGAGATCGACGCCACACTGCGTGCGCAAGGAATACGCATGCTGTTGCTTGATGAGTTTGGCGAGCTGACCAAGGCCGGCGCTGCCAGCCATCGGCGCGCCTTGTCGGAACTCAAGCGCCTGAGCAACACTGCGCGCGTCGGGATCGTGGCCGCCACGGTGACTAACCTGGCGCATGTGCTCGACGTCGACCAGCAGTTCGCCAACCGCTTCAAGCGAAAAATTACCATCGCACCTTGGGTGCTGTCGAACGCCCTGCGCAACTTCGTCTACGGATTGCAGCGCAACCTGCCGTTTCCGGAGCGTTCGCAGCTCGACGACCGCCAGTGCCTGCCGTTGATCGCGCAGCAAAGCGAAGGCAATACCAAGGAAATTGTCGAGTTAGTCCGTCTGGCGGCACTGCATGCCCTCGAGGCGGGTGCGACGCGCATCGAATATGCCCACCTCAGGCTGGCCATCCACAGCCCGTCACCTCCGAGCGTGGCGCTCCCGAGGGTGGCATGAACGCTGAGCATTGGGCCGCGCTGGGATCTCGCCGCGGCGCAGGCGAGTCGTTGGCCTCGTGGTTGCGGGCCAGTCCCTTAGGCGCGCAGGCCGTCGACGCATCCGCCGCATCGGAGCCGGCGGGCGGGCAATTGTATTGCCCGGCCTGCCGGGTGGACGAAGCGGGCAGGCGCCGGTGGTACACGCGTAAGGACTGGCCCGCGGACGGTGTCGTGTGTACGACCCACGCCTTGCCGCTGCTGCGCTGTGACATACCACCAGCACGACTGCGCAGCCGGCGCTGGTCGCCGATTCTGCGGGATGAATTTCGTGCCTTGGGCGCATGGACCCAGCGAGGGAACGTAGGTGACGTAGGCCATGCGATCGTGCGCGCGATATGCGCGCGTAGCGATCCACGAGTTGCCTATTCGCGCGCCTGGGCGGAAGCGCAGTGGCACCTCTGGGCGAGCGAGTGGCCGGTCCCGGCAGGCCCACGACTGCCGGGCCGCGGCCGCCTGACGCCCGTGTTTCAGTTCGATCGCCTGGCGCTCATGGCCATCGCGCACCGCGTGCACGTCGCGTTGGACACCGGGCAAGGTACGGGTTGGCCGGCACTGCCAATTCGCTCGAGGGTGTTGCGTGGGCTGGAAGGTCGGATCGGTCGGGTGCGCCCGTGCTGGCGTCCGCGGGTCGCGCGCTGCTTTTGCGACGCTACGCAGCCAAGGCCGCGGACATGACGCAGCTGCGGCTAACCCTCAGTCGCGCCCGCGGCGAGGACGAGGGGGGCTACTTGCCTTTGCAGACGGATGAGACCGTAGCGAGTTGGGCCAGACGGCAATCCGGCGTCCATCTGCAATCCGATTCTCGAGACGAAGACACGTTTGGACAGCTGGCCATCGACCTGCCCAAGCTCCCGCGCACGTTGCGCCAACAACTGCAACGCGCTGCCCAGCCGCCGGACGCTTGGTTGCTGCGGCCGTACCAACGCACGTTGCAGTGCCCACGCTGCATCGCCGAGGATTGGGCGCAGGGTGTACCGGCCCACCATCGCCGTGCTTGGTGCGTCGCCTGGAGAACCTGTTGTCCGCGCCATGGTCCCATGTTCGATCTCGATACCGTCAGTCGCAAAACGCCACCCACATGGGAATGCCTGCTCGATGGTCCACGGTGGATCGGCCAAGACTTGAGCATCGTTCACACCCGGCCACACTGGGTGTTGCTGAACCTCTCGCTCGGCTCGGACCGTCGCGCAGTGCACTTGGAGGCTGCCTTGGCCGGACGCCGCCGTGGCGCGTGGTTTCCGAAGGGAATGACCCAAACCACGTTGCGGGAGACCTACCAGGAAATCGTCTCGGACTTGCTGGCTCAGGTCGAGTTGGCGCATGACGGCCCGGAGGATCAGCTGCCCCATCCAGGGTTCAACCGTGAGCAAAATGGCAACCGCTTTGCGATAAACGTCCTGACCGAAGCGATCTTGTCCGAGTGGACGAATACGCCGCTGCCGACTTCCGTGCTGGCGCAGCGAACAACCCTGTTGGTACGGGTGATCGGCTGGGGCGAAGGGCGTCCATCGTTCGTGCGGGCAGGGCAGGTCCTGTTCCGCGGGCCCATTGAGCGCATGCGCCCGTTAGTGCGCTATGCGACACTTCTTCGACCGAAGGACTACGCCCAACTCGCGCGGCCGACGGAGGCCAGCCACGTCGGCTATCTGACCTTGCCCGAGGCTCGCTTGCTGGGGGTGCCCTGCAGGGAGACAGTCACCCGCATTGCCCAGATGACCGCTCAGGGCCAGTTCTTGGCCTTCGACGCGCGACGCGGCTGCCTTGTTGAAAATCCATTCTTGCCTATACAGGCGCGACTTGCGCCGGAGCAGGCCCCCAGGGAAGTGATCTTGCCTGAATGGGCTTTTCGTCCTCCGCTGGCCCATGCGCAGGTCGCAGTGTCGGACGAGTTGCGCCAGCTGTTTGGACCGAAATCGCCCGATATGGAGCTGCGTTGGGCCGCTAGACAAAGACGGTGGCGCCGCGAAGAACGAAAGGGCGTCCGCTTTCGTCCTTCGACTCGTCCTAGCGACGCGCAACCTTCCAGCGAGGAGTGTCGGCAGGAGCTTCCTGACTAGGGCCTGGTTTTGATAAGCCGTGGCTATCGCTGTCCGTCGTGGCGTTCCATGCTGCCACGGCAAGTATCAAACGCTGGAAGGTAATGTCAGATGAAATCTGACATCGAGCCCCGGAATGGGTCGGCTTCCGTTGGAATCTCGATGTCCAGTGCTTTGCTGATCCGAGCGGCGAGGGCGCGTTGACGTTCCATCGGAGGAAGCAGGTTACGATCCACTAGCTGATACAGGGCGACCGCCAACCAACCGCCATCTCCCACATCAGCCCGGCTCACCAGCACACGAAGCACACCGATGTTGGGGTCGTTCGGGGCTGTGGCGTCAGTAACTGATTCAGCAAAAACTGGCAACAGAATACTCAAGACAATCGCTGCAAGCAGAAAATTTCTCCTTTGGTAGTGCATCCTGATTTCCCATCAAGATAGGCCGCATACCATCTAGGCGGCACCCTTAATTGTGCCGCCGCAACTCCAGTAATCAGGGTGAATTCCAGTGATACTTGTCAATAACATAACCCTGCTTACCAAAGTCGATAGACCAGGCTTCAGTGTCGAAGGACATCCTATTCTGAAACCATAGTCGCTCCACGCATGGGCTCTCGCATCCCTTTGCTGCATATCGGGGAAACGGAACTCCAGACGCTTTTGCAACAAAGGGCATGTCAAATCTAGCAATGACAGCCTCTCTAGAATCCCCCAAATTGGTGGACTCAAATGCTGAATTACCTTTACTCGAAAGGTAATTACATGAAGAAAAGAATGCCAAGGTTATGCATAGTCCGAGAGCACAAATTATTCTGCCACCATATTTCTTTTTATTCATAACCGATCCATTCTACGTGCACCACCGAATGTCTGTTAAGCGGACGACCATTGGCTTAGGAGGTAGGCGGTGGCGGTGGCGGTGGCGGGGGTGGCGGGGGTGGCGGCGGAGGTGGCGGATCGAATCTAGTCAGAATATTTTGAAGATTTTTTGGAATTTCCCCATTCTGCGGGATCACGTAAGTCTTGACTCCCGGTTTAAGGGCCACATTCAGTAATGTGGTTGCGGGGAAGTGACTGACGCTAGTGGCCACGCCGGAGGCGTTAATAATCAAGTTCGTTTTTACTGCGCAGTTATCGATGACTGTTGAAGTATTTTGACTCTGATTGGTTTGGATAAAATTTGCAGCCAAAGCATCTTGGCTGGGGGTGGTGGTAATTACACTTACGGTCTGGGTTCGATATGCGCTCTGCTCAGTTATGTACTGCGTAGTTGAACTTCCAAGGGGTGTGGCATTGCCATAGCTAGCCATGCCATAACCTTGAACAGACGCTGCTACGTGCCCGAATACGTTGCCGCTGCCTGAGCGTCGTCCACCAGTAATTACCAGAATATCCCTTCCATCCGGATCGATATTGACGACAGGGTTGTTGTTTGCATAAGTGTAACGATTGAAGTTGAATGAGTTTCCCGCTGCCGGTGTCTTGGGATCGACACTCAGGAAGCGTGCGGTGACCGGATCGTAGTAACGCGCCTGCATGTAGACGAGCCCCGTGTCAGGGTCGTTTACGTGGCCGGTGTAGCCTAGCCCGTTCGGTGCGGCACCCATCGCGACGCTGCCATAAGGCGCGTAGTCGAATCTGGCGGTGATATTGCCTTGCGCATCGGCCTCAGCCAGAGGCGTGCCCTGCGGGTCGGAATAAACGTACGTCACAGTGCCGGCGTGTGCAGCAAAGCAAGGCAGCAACACCAGCAAGCAGCCAAACGGCTTGCCCATACCCCAATGACGACTACCCATGTCGATCTCCCCCGTCCCCTTCCATCCGGTCGCCCGAGCCTACGACAAAATGCGAGTGAGTACGACTCAGCGGCCGACATCAAGAGCGTGCGCTCTGTGAACCAGCTCACCGATCGAATGCCAAGGCCATGGTCTTCCGTACGTCAGCGAGTGCGCCCGTGCCTGATTACTCTCTGCTGAATCCGGTGAGGACGGATATAGGCCTTCCGATTCGGCACGACCTCTCTCGAACGCGCATAAGCCGGTCATGCCAATATACGTGTGTCCAGGCCGAATCGTCCCGATCCGCGCGCGGCGAGGATCAGGAATGCTCCCGCGATGGAAAAGTCCTTCAGGAACATGAGTATCTGGACCTGGTCGGCGAAGTTGTGGTGAAACAGTAGCGTTGCGAGGAGGCTGAAACGGGCCAGCAAGATCGAGGCGATGCGGGTCTTCCATCCCAGAATGATGGCGATGTGCCACCGACCTCGGTCAGGACGACCAGCGGCGACAGCACGCCCGGGGCACCGTTTTGGCAGCCATGTAGCTCACCGTTGCGGAGTAAGCGGCCACCTTGCCGAGACCGGCCACCAGGAACAGAAGTGCAAGCAGAACTCGGCCAAGTAGTTCTGCTGCATTGCGCAGCGCATTCGTGAATGGAGATTGGGCTGCGATCAGCAATAGCCGACCCGACCCAGTGATTTGGTCCCGCTGGAGTAAAGGTAGGGTTAGGCCGCCCTCGCGTGTTTACTTCAGTCGTACCTCATGCGGCCATGCTTCATATAGCCATAAATATCGGTTTTTTCTTGGTCTTATATGGCGAAACGTTGACATGGATCTTGGGGCGGCATCACATTGAGTGAGCTGAATCAGGCAGGGGCGAGGTTGCTGGCGTGTCGAAACCATGGGCCGAATGGAGCGAAGCAGAAACGCCGTCGTATGACATCGACGTCGATGTCTTTGCGCGCGAGCACCAGGCCGAATTGCTCCATTTCTTTCGCGGCCGCGTAGCACATGCACAGGATGCCGCCGACCTGGCGCAGGAGTCGTGGAGCAGGCTGATGCGTTACCGGCACGGCCAGACAGCCGAGTCGTTGCGCAAATTGTTGTTCGCCATCGCGCGCAACGTGCTCAATAATCACTGGCGCTGGCACGCGCTACACCAGATTGAAGAGCCCACCGATTTCGCCGAGGTGGACGTGGCGTCCGCCGCACCGGGCCTCGAACGGCAGTGGCAGGCAAGGCGTCAACTGGACGCGCTGGAGGCGACGGTCGCTGCATTGCCTGCGAAATGCCGCACAGTGTTTCTGCTAAGTCGCGTCGAGGGACTCAGCAACGCCCAGGTGGCACAGCGCTGCGGCATCTCCGTGAAGATGGTCGAAAAACACCTCGCCAAGGCCATCGTTCAGTGTCGTGCACAGGTAGGGGACTTCGAGCTTTGAGTGTTGGCAGCCATATGAACCCCACGAACGATGCCATCCGTGAGGAAGCCGCATCCTGGTTCGCCAGGCGTCGTGACGGTGTGCACACGTCCAGTGAGGAGGCAGCCTTCGAGTCGTGGCATGGCCGCAGCGAAGCGCATGTGCGCGCCTACGCCGAGACCGAACGTGCTTGGGAACAGTGGAAGCAACTGCAGGGGTCCGCGCGCATGCGCGAGATGGCGGCTGCGGCGATGGCGGCCACTGCGTCCGGGCGGCGGCAGGCGAACGGCGGTCGCTGGTGGCCGCTGCTGGCGGCGGCGTGTCTCGCGGCAGTCGCCGTATTCGGTGGCATCCGATGGTTGCCGCTGATGATGCGTACGCAGCCGGTGGTCTACAGCACCGCCCTGGGCGAGCAACGGACCGAGCAGTTGCCCGATGGCACCCGCATCGTCCTCAACACGCAAACCACGCTGCAAGTACGCTACAGCCCTCGGCAACGCGAAGTCTTTCTGCAGCAAGGCGAGGCGATGTTCGATGTCGTGCATGATGCCATGCACCCGTTCAAGGTTATCGCGGGCGACGGCAGCGTCACCGATCTCGGCACGCAGTTCCAGGTGCGCAATGAAGACGGCCTGGCCGCAGTCACCTTGCTGCAAGGGCGGGTGGAGGTCGTTGCGCAGGACGGACACAAGCAACTGGTGCCCGGCGAACAGGCGCGCTACGGCGCCGGCATCACCGGCATCGATGTGCGTCGCGTGGACATGGGCGCGATCACCAGCTGGATGCGCGGTCGCCTGGATTTCAGCAGCCTGCCGCTGGGCCAGGCCGTGACCGAGGCCAACCGCTACTCCGCGGTCAAGCTACGCTTGGGCGACCCTAGGCTGGCCAGCCTGCCGGTGGGTGGCAGTTTCCGTGCCGGCGACAATACCGCCATCGCCGCCGCCCTTTCTGCCGTGTTTCCGGTGCGCGTGGCCCGCAGCGACGCGCACGAGATCCTGCTGATGCCGCGCTGAGCATCCAAGCTGGGTAGGGTTGCGCGCCGCTCAGTTGTTACCCCTATGGCAGGCGCCGCTTCGGCGCCGATCAACGCAGAAAGGGGAGCACATGAACACAGCAGGCCATCGGTCTTGTCGGGGGACCGTCCGAAATGCCCTGTGCGTAGCGCTTTGCATGGCACTGTATGCAACGTTGCCCATGGTGCAGGCGCAAACGACGCCAGCGACCGAATCGATTCACCAGTACGACATTCCTGCAGGTTCGCTGTCCACGGCGCTTGGTGCGTGGGGCTCGCAAAGCGACAGGCAACTAGTGTTTGCGCCCGACCTGGTCGCAGGCAAACAAAGCCGGGGTGTCTCGGGTCGCTATGGACCAGAACAGGCATTGACGCAATTGCTCGCCGGGACGGGGCTCACGTGGAAACGTGTCAATGGACAAACCTACGCCCTTGAGCAGACACCGCCGCCACAGCCGGTTGATCCTCATCAAAAGCCGGCATCGAAATCCAGGGTCTCGTCGGCCACTGCCGCACAGGAAGTGACGCAGTTGGATGCCGTCAGCGTAACCGGTACACGCATCCGCGGCGGCGTCACGGCATCGCCGACGATCGCCATCGGCGCTCAGCAGATCCAGCAGGAAGGGTTTACGGATCTAGGCGAGGTGATACGCAGCATCCCGCAGAACTTCAATGGAGGCCAGAATCCTGGGGTGACCACCGGCGCTGGAGCCGGCGGCTTCTACAATCAGAACATTACCGGGGGCTCCGCGGCGAATCTGCGTGGTATTGGCCAGGACGCTACGTTGACCCTGCTCAATGGCCGGCGAATGTCTTATGGCGGCTACGACCAGGCGGTCGATATCAGTGCGATCCCGGTCGAGGCGGTGGATCGAATCGAGATAGTGACAGACGGCGCGTCCGCCATTTACGGCTCCGATGCGGTCGGTGGCGTGGTCAACGTAATGCTCAAGCGCGATTTCGATGGGGTGGCTGTAGGAACGCGCTATGGCAAGGCGGCGGATGGCGGGCTGGCCACCCACGAATACAACGCCACCGCCGGCACGACCTGGTCCACAGGCGGCCTGATCGCGACATGGAAGAAGGAATCCAACGATCCGATCTACGCCGACCAGCGCGGCTACACGCGGAAGATGTACGGCCCATCGACTCTCTACCAAGGGGCGGATTTGCGCAGCGGGCTGCTCAGCATGCACCAGTCTTTGGGAGACTCCATTGAGCTGCACCTCGACGCACTCAGGACCGAGCGTGAAGTGCGGAAAGAGGTTGGGTATTCGACGGTCTATCAACATTTCCCGACCAAGACGACGACCTTCCTGGTGTCTCCGAGCGTTACCTTCTCGTTGCCAAACGATTGGACGATCGACCTCAGTGCGGCCGCAGGAAGGGACAAGACTCGGTTCCAAGCCGTCGGGATAACGAGAGCAACGGGCGAAACATATTTGAGTCGCTCGTTCAGCTACGGCAACAGAAGCCGCACGTACGAGGCCGATGCCGAGGGCCCGCTGTTTTCGTTGCCGGGTGGCGATGCGAGACTCGCCGTCGGCGCGGGATACAGGCACAACGATTTCCGGTATTTGTACATCGGCAGCCCGGTGGCGGATGGCAAGGAAGGCAGCCGCTTCGCCTATGCGGAGTTGAACCTGCCGCTGGTGAACCCGGACCAGGGCGTGGCAGGAATCCAGCGCCTTGAGCTGACCGGCGCGATGCGCACCGAGGACTATGACAGCTATGGCCGGGTGACCACTCCAAAAGTCGGGCTCATCTATTCGCCCAACGCCGACTGGACCCTGAAGGCATCCTGGGGCAAGTCATTCAAGGAACCCACGCTTTTCCAGGGTTATATCGAACAGTTCAGCTACCTCTATCCCGCGACGACCTTCGGGGGTACGGGGTATGCGCCCGACGCTGCCGCGCTGTATCTCAATGGAGGCAATCTCGCCCTCACGCCGGAACGGGCCAAGACGTGGAGCACCTCGATCGCCTTTCATCCGGAGGCATTGCCCCAGCTGGAGACGGAGATCACCGCGTTCCATATCGGCTATACCAATCGCATCGTCCAGCCGATTACCAGTACCGCCGATGTGCTGACCAACCCGATCTACGCCGCGTTCGTCATTCATGACCCGACAGCCGGGGAAAAGGGTGAAGTGCTGGCCAGTACCGAGTTCACCAACTATACGGGTTCGCCTTACGATCCCGACAAGCTCGTGGCGATCGTCGACAACCGATTCGTCAACGCGGCGCAGCAACGGGTAAAAGGCCTCGACCTGTCGGGCTCCTATCGGTTCGACCTCGCGAATAGCCGGTTGACGTTCCGCGGTTCGGTCAGTTGGCTGGACAGCGAACGGGCGCTCACCTCGACGTCGCCGTTTTCCGATTCGTCCGGCATCTTGTTCTATCCGGTCAAGGTCAACGGCCGCGCAGGTGCGGCCTGGACCCGGGGCGGGCTCACGGCTTCCCTCTTCGGAAACTACAAGAGCGGCGTGACCAACCCCGTGGACGGTACCAAGGGCGCTTCGTTCACCACGTTCGATCTGACGCTGCGCTACGACACGGGGGCGAGGGAAAGCATCTTCTCCAACCTGGCGTTCGAAGCCTCGGCGCAGAACCTGTTCAACAGGGAACCCCCGTCTTACGTGGTGACGTCCTTCGAGAATGCCCCGTATGACTCGACCAACTATTCGGCGATCGGTCGCTTCCTGAGTCTGTCGATATCGAAGCGTTGGTAGGTTCGCTGCACTGTCGAGCGTTGCCCCTCCCATGTGAAACGCCACGCGCGTGAGCGGCCTCATGCGCTGTGGAACCGACACGATTCAAGGAAAGCCCAATGTCCGCGTTCGTCAAGACGATGGTGATCTCTGCAGGCGTATTGCTTTTCTTTGCCGGTTCCGCGCAGGCGGAAACGATCTCGCCACGCCGGCTTCTGGAAGTCGCGGACCTCACGGGTCCCGTCCTTTCGCCAGACGGAGGCCGTGTCGCCTTCAGGCTCGAGCAGGCCTCGGTTGTGCGCAATACCTTCGATATCTTCTGGTACGTGCAAGCCATGGATGGCAAATCACCTCCCCACCGGATCGCAGACGGTGGTGTACTGCTACACGACAGCGCCGGGGTATCCGTGCCCGGTCATGCCGTCTGGTCGCCCGACGGGCGCTGGATTTACTACCGTGCCCTGGTGGACGGCGAGATGTCCGTATGGCGTGCGGCCGTGGATGGTTCCGGCGCGGAGCCTGTGACGCACGACCCGGCGGATGTCCGCGACTTTGCGCTCAGCGCCGACGGCAAAGCCCTGAAGTACAGTGTGGGGGCCACGCGCGCCGCGGTCATCGCGGCGGAGCAGGCCGAATACGATCGCGGCATCCATGTCGACGATACCGTGCCCGTCGGCCAAGGCGGTCTTTTCCGCTCGGGCAACATCGACGGGCGGCTGGAAACGCAGCGCTTTCCTTCGGGCAGGGAAGGCTGGGAGCGCATTCAACTGCTGGCAGAAGTTCCGAACCAGTGGAAGGCCGTCGAGCTGGCGACCGGGAAAACGCGGAACCTGCCGTCCGCGGAGCGTCCGCCCAAGCCGCCCGCGGCATCGAACCTGTCCCGCAAACTGCCGGCGCCCTGGGTACTGGAGGCCGATCCTGGCACTGGCCGGCTGGCGTTGCTGACGCGGGTCGGTGACGGGAAGGGACTCATGAACAAGCCCGGTGTGGAACTGGCTATGCTGCCCAAGGCAAGCTCGACCCGGCCTGTCAAGTGCCAGGCCGAGTCGTGCACGGGCAAGGCGATCAGTGCGATCCAGTGGCGACCGCACAGCGACGAGGTGCTGTTCACCGTGACCGACCGGCACGAAGGGCAGGCGCAGTCGATCCATCGATGGAACGTGCGGACGGGCGCCGTGCAACTCGTGACCCGGTCCGCCGGGATGATCAATGGCGGTGGCCGCTATCAGTCGGGTGGCTGCGGCGTGTCGTCCGAAGCGATGGTGTGCGTGATCGCCAAGGCGGACCGGCCGCCTCGCCTGGAAAGGATCGACCTGGCCACCGGCAGACGGCAGGTGCTGTTCGATCCGAACGCGGCCCTGGCGCTGGACATGGCGAAGACGACGCCGTCGCGGCTGCTGCGCTGGACGGATGCGAAAGGCCAGGAATTCACCGGCCAGTTCTTTTCGGCGCGGCGCACGGGCGGTGGTCCCGCTCCCCTGTTCGTGAACTACTACGACTGCCGTGGCTTCCTGCGCGGCGGATTGGGCGACGAATGGCCGTTCGCGTCGCTGGCCGAGCATGGGATTTCGGCCCTGTGCATCAACCAGGCGCCTTACCGCCTCGATGCGGTCGAGCGGTACGGACTGGGTCTTTCGGCGGTCCGGAGCGTCGTCGATCTGCTGGCGTCGAAGGGGGAGATCGACCGGACCCGGGTCGGCATGGGCGGCCTCAGCTTCGGCACGGAAGCCACCTTGTGGACGGTGATGAAATCCGACCTGCTCGCCGCTGCGTCGATCACTTCGGTCGGCATGTCCCGCAACTACTACTTGTTCGCGAGCCTGAGAGGCGATGCCTTCTTCAAGTCGTTGAAGGATTACTGGCAGCTCGGCGCGCTGGATGAAACACCCGCGCGCTGGCGGATCCTTTCCCCCGCCGCCAACCTGGACGCCATCAAGGTGCCGATCCTGATGCAGATGCCGGAACAGGAGTACGTGATCGCGCTCGACTACGCGGTTCCGCTGATACGCGACCAGCGCGCCGACCTGTACGTTTTCCCGAACGAGCCGCACCAGAAGTTCCAGCCCAGGCACAAGCTGGCCGCCTACGAGCGCAACGTCGACTGGTTCCGGTTCTGGCTGCAGGGGTACGAAGACCCCGATCCGGCAAAGCGCGGGGAGTACAAGCGCTGGCGCGCGATGAAGGCTGCCGGTGACAAGCGTTCTTCTTGAGGACGTCGTTTTCCTGCGCACTGTGCACGGCATCGGCGGTTGACGTCATCGGCAGCTTCGGGGCGACGCCCGGTAGAAGCCCCTACACAGGGCCTATCACTAGAGAGGGTTTGGCAATGCAAAGGCAACCGATTCATTTTCGCCTGCTGGCAACGGGTTTTGTCTTGTTGTCCATGGGCAGTTACCTGGCAGCAGGGGATGTGCGCGCGGAGAGCTCGGCCGCGGGGCCGAAGCCTGTTGCGTCCTTCGATTTCAGGAACGTCATGAAATCAGAGGGAGGCATCTTCTCGCCGGATGGAAAGCGTTCCGCCGTGGGAAAAGTCACCCAGGTCGACTCGCCGTTCGGCTGCGCCGCGGAATTCGATGGAAAGGGCCGTATTTCGGTGAAACCGGACGATCGCCTGAATTTCGATCATGCCTTTTCGGCCGCGGCCTGGGTGAACGGGTCCGGCGCCCGCTATCGCACCATGGAGCTGGCCGGCATGAGGAGCCCGAACTTCCAGGTCGTCGGCGATCGCGTCTATTTCGTGACGAATTCGGACCCGGAGGTGAATAGCTACGACCAGCCTAAGAAAGGCAAGGTTCGCTGGAGCTCCGCCATCTGGTCGGGGGTGGCCGATGTCAACCTCGGAACCTGGAACGATAAGAAGCGGACCGAGCTGCCCTTGACCGGCCTCGAGCCCAAGTTGCAGGTGGTGGGAGACCGCATGTATTTCCAGTATTTCGGAAACTCCGCCGATGGCGCCTGGCAGATCTACACGGGCACGAGCGGGACAGACGGCAAGGATTGGCAGGTGATCCAGCGGACCTTCACCAAGGGACGCTACGACACTGAGCAGACCCGCAACGTCCAGGTGGTCGGAAACAAGGTCTACTACGCCTTCCCGATGAAGGACAAAGCCGGAAAGTGGCAAGTGTGGACCGCGACATCCAACCTCGACGGTTCCGCCTGGAGGGCACGCCAGCAAACGACAAGCGGTGGAATCATTCCAAGCTTCAAGGTATCGGGCGACAAGATTTACTACATTTTTCCCGTCGATACGCCCAAGAAACATGTGTACGACGTGGTCATTGCCTCCGCGAACCTCGATGGATCCGGGTGGCATGAAATACGTCGCATGCGCGGTGGCGGATGGTGGATCATCGCCCAGCTCACGGTAAACAAGGGCACCATTTATTTCTCCTATTCGAAGGGCGATCCGGACAAGAGCGTCCACCTGTGGACCGGCAGCGTGGCGACAGATGGTTCGGCCTTCCGGGAGCGCCAGAGGACGTTCGGCATAGGCAATTCGGCACCTGCGGGCGTGCAGGTCGTCGGCGACAAGGTCCTGTATGCCTTTTCGTTCATGCAACAGCCGATGGCGTTGATGAAGAAGCCTGGATGGATGGGCATGTCTTTCTGGACCGCCAGCACGGATCTGAACGGCGGTCACTGGACTCAGCAGCGCCAGGCCGGCGGTGACGGTGACGACCACCTGACCGGATACAAGATGTTGAGTGTCGTTGGCGGCAAGGCCTATTACGACGTGAACCGGCTTCATTACGTGAAAAAAGAAGGCCGCGTGGCGAGGCAGGAGAATGGCGTTCTGGGTTACTCGGGCTCGAACGTCTTGAGCAAGGGGGATGCCTACGGCATCGGGATGTCGGCGTTGGGCAGCGTGTCGGGGTTCGTAAATGCCGGCGAAGACTATCTTTATCGCGGCGAAGCTCCGGAAGACACGGCCGGAGCGATGGTCGAGCAGAAGCTCGTTCCCGGTTGGCACCATGTCGCCGTTACCTACGATGGCAGCATCCTGCGTTTGTACGTTGACGGCAAGCTGGCCCGCGAAACGAAGTACGGCAAGAAACCGGCGACCAACCCCTTCTCGCTGAGCATCGGGGATGGCTTCGTCGGGAAGATTGCGCGCGTGATGCTGTTCGATCGCGCCCTCGATCAGCCGGAAATCTCCACTTTGGTGGACCAACGTGACGAGATGTCATGCAGGTCAGCTCCGCGGTGAGGCCACCACCTTCCGGGTGAACGACTTCTGGACATGCGGGCGAGTACCGACCGAGTACCGCTCTTGAGCAAGAAGGTTGGGTATTGGTGCCCTCGCGTATTGTTCATTGAGTGGTACATGAACTGACTGCAGCCATCGAAAAGTAGCGGTGGCATCACAACGCCTTTCCCCAATTTTCCCGGCTCTCCCCAAGCCGGGCTTTTTTCGTCGTCAGGACGTCGGGGCAAGCTAATGAGGCAAGGCGCAGTCCAAGTGCTGGTACGGTGTGTAGCTCCGCCCGGAAGTTGCACCCACCACGAAAACGCCCTGCTCAGGCGCTTCGTGTCGACATCTGCGGCTGCACCACGCTGTGGACGCCGTCAACATCTTCGAGGATCAGATCGAGCGCGTGCGCGGGGAGGTTGGCAATGACACCGTGCTGCTCGGCCTTCCGGTGGCGTGAATTTCCCCGTGGGCGCCGTCCTCCTGCACAAGGCGATCGGCAATCAGCTAGCTTGAGAGTTTCTTCCGGAAGCGGACGTAGGCGGAGTAATTAGGGTGCGTTATCAGGGCAGGACAGGTTAGGCCTTCGATCCTCCAAAAAGACACTGAAGCGTCCTCGTTGATTCGAGCCAGTCAGAAGTACTGATGGAGTTCTGCATAAAGGAGTCGAAGTTCACCGAGGAACAAATCTCCGGATCCCCAAGGAAGTCGAGGACGACGCGAAGGTCGCCGAGATGTGCCGCAGGCACAGCATCAGCGATGCTTGGCGTACTGCGTCTAGAAGAACAGATACGCGGGCATACAGGTGTCGCAGCTAGGGCGCCTGAAGGACACCGAGGCCGAGCTAGCCGGGCTCAAGCATGCATATATGTCGATATGGCGCTTGAGCACCACGCGCTGAAGAATGTCTTCTCGCAAACAAGGCCAAGCCAGGCGTGACGACTGGAGCTAAGCTTGGCGATGCAAATCCATCGTGGCCTCCGACCGTACGCTGGGCCCTGTCGCACTAATCAATCATGTAATTTGAAACTGCGGCACGCGTCTCGCCCAAAATCTGGCGTCGCTAGTTTCGATAGTTGACATCGTAAGTATTTGCGGTCCAATCTTGCCCAGCCGCTCGTGCGCAATGCCGGGTACCAAGGGGAAGACATGGTGAGTCGTTGGCAAGGGAACTGCCTGTGGGCAGCTGTATTGATCTCGTTCGCGTCACTGTGCCACGCGCAATCGACGGTTACGCCCGAAGACGAATAC
>Ga0182007_10000717_pt1 | contig 18811 bp, 20 predicted proteins | sample Sormic07211113_1_FD_123023 | JGI IMG/M metagenome (GOLD analysis project Ga0182007, IMG submission 123023) | Rhizosphere microbial communities from Sorghum bicolor, Mead, Nebraska, USA - 072115-113_1 MetaG | ecosystem: Host-associated > Plants > Roots > Rhizosphere | place: USA: Nebraska... | reverse complement strand
CCGGCGCTGCTGGCAGGCGTGATCCCACTGAGTATTATTCCTCAACATCTGATTGAGCGGTTTACCCTGACGATCATGGACAGACAACTCTCCAAGATGGGTTTTGAGCGGCTTCATGAATTGCTTGAAGCACAGCGCATTACCCCAGAATTCGTCCTGAACAACTGCAACCCAAAAGACATGAAAGAGCTGGCATTTCGTGACATATTGAAAGACTATATCTTGAATTCGACATCGGCCAGGGTGCCTTCCACTCTGCGTTCCGATATTTTGGAAAAAGACCTGGGGCTCTGAGCATGAACCTACTGCCAACCGATCTTGAAAATATGACCAATGTGCGTGTGATGAGCATAACCGGCGCCGGCATTTCGGTGGGCAGCGGCCTGCCGACCTACCGGGGCGTGGATGGCCACTACACCGACATCGTCAAAGAACTGAAAAGGCCGATCGAGGAGATCGTGTCGCTCAATACGCTCAAGAAGGAGCCTGAGGTGCTGTGGCGCCACTGGCACCATTTGCTGTTGTCGTTGCAGTCGGCAGTACCCTCGGCGGCGCATCATGCCTTAAAACGCATTGGAGACGCCTGCGGTGACTACCTGGAGCTGACCCAGAACGTGGATGGCCTGTCACTCGCCGCAGGCCTTGACCGATCGTGCCTGGTGGAGATTCACGGTTCCACCCACAGCTTTTCGTGCTTTCGCTGCGGGGCCAAACACCAGCTGGACATCACTGAAGACATGGAGCTGCCGCCACGTTGCTACGAATGCAAACGCCCGGCACAAGCGCCGATTCGCCCCGACGTGGTGCTGTTTGGTGAAGACATCCGTCAGGACAATTTCAATAAGGCCTTGCGTCATGCACGCAGCACCAACCTGTTGATCATCTCGGGTACCACCTTGCAGTTCGCCTACCTGATTGATTTTATCTCGGCGGCGGCGCTCAACAGCGCGAAAATCCTCTACGTGGATCCCCAGGCCAGCGTGGACAATCCGATGCTCTATTATGTCCCGTCCCAATTGGAGATCCACTCGAAGATCCACTGCATTAAAAATACCGCCGATGAAGTACTGCCCAAAATCGCGACTTATCTGGAGTCCAGGGCGCCGCTCGCCGGTCTGGTCAAAGCCATCCTCTGATAGCACCTGGGCTTCTGCACACTCGACAGAAGCCCTCCGCCTCGACCCTGCGCCAAAGGCACAGACAAAACCCACCCCCAGAAACGACACATCCGGAGCCAGGCTTACCCTGATGCTCCGGATGCGTAGTGAATTGAGCGTGTGATTAACGCGCCAGTTTAAGCTCGGCGCGCTGAGCAGGTTTGATGTTCAGCAGCTGGTTGACCTGTTTGCCTTTTTCGGTGATACGAATCAGGTTCACATCCGATTCGACCAGGCCCCAGCTGAGCAGGCGTTCGTTCTCATTGCCGAGCAACGCCTTGTTCATGCCACCTTCATTTTTCGCCAGGCTTCTGAGAGTGAAGCGCTCAAGGGAGTGAAGCCTGGAAGAGAGGGCGACGGCATCGTCAGCGGTTGGCTCAGGCACTGGCACACGGTTTTTTTGGTCGCTCAACACCGCGTTGTAGAGGTGTTTGTCGGCCATTTGCAGATGCATGAAGACCTCTGGCTGATCAATGAGCTCATCACGGCACTCATCCAGAACATCCTTGATCATCAGGTGAATAATATCCAGGCGCTCAGCCAATTTATCGCTCATACCATGCTCTCCAGTTGATGTTTCAATTATAGCATAAGGCGTATTTCCAAGGAAGTTTTTGACAGCAAAAAAGCGCTTGCCCACTTGATCATCATGCAATATATAGCTAATCTGACAGTTCATTCACCTCGTCCCAGCCTCGTGGAGTGTTTTGCAATGCGTCAATCAGAACCTCGGGAAGATCAATCTTCCCCAAGCCAGCCTGTTCAAAAACCAGCAGACTTTTCTGCTCGCCCACAGTTTCGCAACCGGGACTATGCCGAGCAACGCGAAGACTACCCGGATGACGATGGGGATCGCTGAGACCCTCCTGGGCTCAATGTGAAAAGGGCGCCTTAGGGCGCCCTTTTCGTTGGAGCAGATCCGGTCACCACTTGGGCTTTCGCTTCGACCCGCCTTGCGCGGGTACCGTCGTAACGGCTGGAGGGCGCTCAATCTCAACCGGTCAGTCGCCCTGCACCATCATCGTACCTGAGCATCGATTATCGAGCAATGCCCTCGCCCTTCGAACATCATTCAGATTCTAGGTTTAGAACGCAACCGATTGTTTAATAAAGATTTTATGTCCGATGGTTCAGTCGATGGTCGAACCCTGACAAACTGGAAGTTAATGCAGTTTCTAGCTTTAGGGTCTTTCTCGACATCACGCCTAATAACAGCTTTAAACTATTGATATATATCAGATTGTTTGTGTTTGATCGTCACCAGTTCTGAAACCCTTCCCGCTCGTGATTTGATTTGCACTCGTGGTACAGTGAAAGCCTAACGATGAGGAAATGTGCGATGGAAGTGTTCCCCCCGTTCAAGCAAATGATTGATGGTGGCGAGTTCGACGCCGCCCTGCTCTACCTGAAATTCCTCCAGTCCGAGAAACTTGGTTTCAAGGATTTCTCCAGCATGCCGGGTCGGATCACGCTGTTTAAACTGGCCTTGCAGCGCCCCTTCAAGCTGCCGGGAGAGGCTTTTCAGCTCAACATGGGGGCCACGGACAAAGCCAATCAGATCCTGAGTGTTTTCCGCATAGAGGTGGTGCGCAGCTGGCAAACCAGAAACATTGAAGACACCGGCCCGTTTATCGAGCGTGCCGCAGAGGCGTTGGAGCAATTGGTCTCCCACCTGACCCGAGGCATGCTTGAGCGTTTTCGTGCAGACGCCAAGCGCGAGTATGTTGAACAGGTGTACAAAAGCGCCGGGGCCAAATTCCCCAAGGAAATCCTCCTGGAATCCAAGGCGCTGGCCAAATACCGCGATGTGGTTCTCGAAATCGACCTGGGGCTGTAAATCGGCTTTATCCTATATTGCGTTTCGTGCTACCTGGCCGTATTGTGTACGCTGTTTATTAACGGATGAACCCCCATGCTCAATCAGTTACAGCTCGAAAAGCCCATCGGGATCGCCATTGTGGTCGGGGTGCTCCTGGCCTCACTGTATGTGCTGACCCCGTTTGCCATCACCCTGGCCTGGGGTGCCCTGATCGCTTTTGCCACCTGGCCTGCCGTGGTCTGGCTGCGCAAAATCACCCGCAGTCGTCTGTTGGCGGCTTCGCTGGTCTCACTCGGGTTGATTCTCCTGATTGTGGGCCCGCTGGTCGCGGTCGGTTTGAGTTTTGCGGGCGACGCCCAGGAGGTGATCCAGCCCTTGGTGAAAATGGCACACACCACCCTGCCAGCGGCGCCGACTTGGCTCGATTCCATCCCCCTGGCGGGCAACTACCTTCACCAGCAATGGAGTGTATGGGAAGCCAAAGGCCCGGACTGGTTTCTGGACGTCAAACCTTACTTGCACACCGCCCTGACGTTTCTGGTCTCCCACAGCGGTGCATTTGGCTCGGTGATTGCCCAGATCCTGCTGGCGATCGTGTTTGCCTTCTGGTTTCACCTGCAAGGTGAGCAAATTACCAGCACCATCCACCAATCTCTGAAATATCTCGTCGGGCCCTCTTTCGCCAGTTATTGGGAAATTGCCCGCAATACCGTGCAGGGCGTGATCAACGGCATCATCGGCACCTCGATCATCCAGGCAGTATTGCTGGCCATCGGTTTTGCCATTGCCGGCGTACCGGGCGTGCTGCTGCTCGGCATTGCGGCGTTCTTTCTAAGCTTGATCCCCATGGGCCCGCCCCTGCTGTGGATTCCTGCGGCCATGTGGTTGATGTATACCGGCGACACCAGCTGGGGGCTGTTCTTGATTTTCTGGGGTGCAGTGGTGGTCGGCGGTGCTGACCATATTCTCAAGCCGGTGCTGATCAGTCGTGGTGGCGTACTGCCGTTGCCGATCGTGCTGCTGGGTGTCCTGGGTGGTGTGCTGTCCTTCGGCTTTCTGGGTTTGTTTCTGGGCCCGGTGTTCCTCGCGCTGTCCTTCACCTTGGTGCGCGAGTGGCTCAAGCGCCGTACAGAGCAAGCTGCTCGTGAACAGCGAGCAGCCATGATGGTCAGGATCTGATAAATGAACAACACGGTGGTGACTCAGGGTGATGCACTGCTTCGCGAGAAGCTGGAATCGCTGTTGGCGGTCACTGCGACGGCTCAGCAGCGAGTGAACGATCACTTGATCGCGCTGCTGGTGCCGGAGCGCATGATTGTGCTGTGGAAATTGAAGGGTGGATTGGCGCAGCTTGAAAAGATGCTTAAAACCACCCTGCAGCGCCCTTCTCTGGCTGTCAGTGAAGCAATTCTCGACATGGTGCAAAGCACTGAGGCGGTTCTGAATGAAGTCGATCAGCGGCTAAGACTGTTTGATGAAGAAGACCTGGCTTAATCTTGATTAACCTTCGAAAATGCCGGCCATTGAGGGCGGCAGCATTCCATTTTGAGACCGTAACAATGAAAATTAAATTCAAGAGTTCAACCCCTTCGATCGAGGGAATCTCGACCATGTTTGCCTGCGTCGTAATGTGGTGTTTGTTCGCCGTGAGCACCGAATACCCAGGGTTGATTGCCATGGGGTTGGTGGGGAGTTCCGTGACGGCCTACCTGTTCATGTCCAACCTGCTGACCTATCTGGCGCGGTCATCGGTCAGCGGGAAAGAGTCAAGCCACCATGCTCTGAATAACGTCGCACAAGCAGCAGAAAAAAGTACGAGTGAGCAAACAGCTCGATAGATCAACGGCCAGATGACTACCGGGGAGAATCGAGCCCGGTAGTTTCGCGTGCTTGGCACATCATGCAATATACGCCCTAAGCGATAACGAGACCCTTCCCAGGTTTGGTTTTCTTGATCTCTTCGCGCAGGTGCTCCCAAGTGACGTCGGCGCGCACGAGGCTCAACGACCCCTTCCCTCCCCAGCGTTTGGTCTTGCCCATGTAGGCGCCCGTATCGAGCCCGACTAGGTTACCCAGGATCACGGGGCGTTTCACAACGTTATGGCCTACGTACACCCGTTCAATGCCAGGCACGGGGGTTTCGTCGTCATTGGTAATGCGTGAACGGTCGCTTAGCAACAGGCGGCGTTGTAGCTCATCTGGGTGATTCATCAAAGTGGGGATTTGATCCCAGTGCAGGCCCCTGGGTACGTCAGCATGAATGATGCCGATTTTTCCCAGGGTGGTATCGAGTTCGGTGGCAATTGGCAACTGCTTGACCTTGTCGATGAAGGCCTGGCGAAACGCGTGGCTGGTTTTTCCCCACCACTCAAAGCCGGACTTTTTGAACTCCAGCGATTCCTTCAGTAATGCCGGCGAAGGCGGGCCATCGCGGTAGAGCTTGAGGATGAACGCTTCATGGTTGCCGATCACTGGCAAAAACCAATCTTCGCCCAAATAATCCAGCACGCGTTCGTTATTGGGGCCTCGATCGACCAGATCGCCCACGGGAAACACCCGGTCGACGGTAGGATCAAACCCCACCCTCGCCAGGCGTTTTTGGAAGTGTTCGTAGCACCCGTGGATGTCCCCTACGATAAAATCCCGACCCCTCGTATTGCGGGGGATTTTTTGAATCCAATTGTCCATTCTTAACCAGTACCGAGCATTCCACCGAACAGCATGGGTTCGGTGTTTCTTGTGGTGTACGCCTGCGACTTGCTGCGCCCCCCGAGGGCAATCTTGTAACCTGCCACCTCACTGAGAATGTCAGAGTGCTGGTAGCGCTTGTACAGGCTCATTTTGTTGGGCATGTGCCCGAGTATTTCCTTGTGCAGCGACATGATCATCGGCAAGGTGAAAATGGCTGGCATGAACATCAGCGGAATCGATGAGTTCGCCGTTTTAATGGCCAGTTCTTCGTATGCCCTTTTCACCACCAGCCTGTGATCAAACGCTAACTTGATATTACCATTGATCACGTCACTGACTTTGGCCAATTGCAGATTTTCTGGCAGGGCTCCTTTGAGAGCGGGATTGTCCTGACCCAGAATGCACAGGTAAATGATCGATACCGACCATTCGCGAGGATCGCGCTCACGGCTACCGACCGCCGCTACCTGCTCCATGTAGTTGGGCAGAAAACCGACCTTCTCTTTCAGAATGCGGTCACGCCCGGATGCGAGGGTGTCGTCCTCGTCGGTGTGAATAAAGCCGCCCGGCACCGCCAAAGTCCCTTCAAATGGCTCCTTGGCGCGCTTTTCGAGCAGCACCAGCAGGTCTTCGTTCTGCCAGCAGAAGGTGACCGTGTCGATGGTGACGATGGGGTTACGATACATAAATAGGCTTCCAAGGATTGAAGGTTGAGAGAGCCTGGGCCACCAGCGGGGTCAACATGGGGGCGGGCACGTAGCCTCGGCAAAGCTCTTGGCGAATGCCAGTGCTTCTGACCTGCAGGCGCTCCTGGGTCACCATGATCTGGCAGCGCTCATGAATGCGTTCGGTGTGACTGAAGCGGTTCCAGGCCAGCATGTTGTCCGGGCCGATGGCTAACACGAACTGATGCTCGGGGTGCAAGCCTATCATGTGTTCGACCACCTCAAAGCTGTAGACCGCCCGGCGCTCGGCAAAGCCTTGGGCAATTTCGTGCTCCACGGCTTTGAGCTGGACATGGGCTCCCACATCCTTGGCGAAGGCTTCAACCCAGGCACAACGTTGTTCATAAGGGGTCATGGATTTATTGAAGGCATGACAAAACGACGGCACCAGCCAGACTTCATCAACAAATTGAGCGAGCTGGTCAATACAGTCAGCGTGTCCAACCGAGGGAGGGTTGAATGCTGAGCCGAAAAGTGCAATTTTCATGGCGTCATCCAATAAATCTACTGTGTGTATTATTTTCGGGCCTAAGGCCCTTTTTGTCAAGCAAGCCCTTTGTTTTGGCTACAAAAAAGCCCGCAGAGCGGGCCTTTATGTGGTGATGCTGATTGGGGGTCGGCTGACCCTAGTTCACCTTGGTGAAATAGGAGGCCGATACCTGCTGGCCTTTGTCATTCAGGTTGATGCGGCGCAGGGTACCGTCAGGCATGTAGTTGAAGGTGGTGATCAGACCCGTGCAGGTACTCGGCTGGCCGCTGGCGGATTGCTCTTCAAACGCCACGCTGCGGTTGATGAAGTTGCGGTAGAACAGACGTGACTGGCCGCAACCGTCATAGGTCGCGCTGCTGGTTTGCGTGGTGCCCAGGGTGATGGTGGCCGGGGTCGATTTGCCGTTGACCATCACTGCCGTGCCCTTCCAGGTGCCGACCAGGCGCTGATCCATGTTGACCTTGAAAGCCGTGGTGCTGGAGCGCTTGAGTTGACCGGTGGCCTGCTTCTTCCCATCAATGGTGTAGAAGTCATAGGACAGCACGTCCTTGGCGACCGGGGTCAGGCGCACGTAGTGGTTGCCAAAGCATTGTGCACCACTGGATTTTTGCTCCAGGAACAGCAAACCGCCATTCGGCTCGGTGCGTTGGTACTTCAACATGCTGCTGCATTGCTGAGAGTAGTAGTTGACCAGGCTGACCTGTTTTTGGCGCAGATCCACGGCAAACGTCCAGCTCTTCTTGCCGCCATCTTCATACGCCGCGCCGATCCAGTGGTCGACCATTGCGTCAGGCACATCGCCATAGGTGTACTGATCCGAGCCTGAGTTTTTCGTGCCGACACCGGCACAACCCGCCAGGAGAGAGATCGATGCAGCGGCTATCAGCAGTTTGAGCATTTTCATTTCAGAAGTCCTTTTGGGCGGGTATTGCAAAGAAGTATACTCGGTGTACTTGTTTCGTCAAGGTGTTTTCCGTTTGGCTGTACCCGGTGGGTGGCGCATAGCATAATGGGGAAAAATTCTGAAGGTAAGCCCCCCATGAACACGGACTCGTGCGCGGCCAGCATTAACCAATGGACGACGACTTTTCTCGCCTCCATCCATCGTTGGGCCGGCGCGCCGGACGGTCTCGGCCAGATCGCGGGGGCAATCATCAAGACTTGGGTGTATCAGATCGAACCTCTGCTCTATTTGCGCGACCACGTTAGCCTGGCGATGCTCGCAAGCAGCCTGGAAACCGATCTGGGGCTTTAACCGCTCCATGCTTTACCCTGGGGTTTGGCACGAGGGACAATGGGGAAAACTATTTGTAGGTGCTTTTCCCATGAGTGCAGTTCCCGTGTTTGTCCCCGATGATCTGTCGGAAGCGGAAATCAAGGCCATCTTCACCCATCGATATCGGGAGTTGCCGCCTGAATTGGGACGAGCTATCGCACCGTTGTTTCTCACTTGGTTGGAGCATCATCCAGATAGCTTGGTTTATCACCCGATGAACTGCCCCATTCCCGCCGTTGTCGATGCGCTTTACGGTAAATATTCGGCTGTCTTGGATGCCTGTGCCCATGAGTATTGGGATCACATCAACAAGATGAATCTCAGTGTGAAAGCTCCCATGCTGACTCAACTAAAGAAGGCTGTGTGGCAACATATTGAGTTCACCTTTCCCAAAGCGATCTCGCTGCTGCTGTCTGACATCCAGTGGCGCGACCGCGTGATAGGCGTGCTTCAGACCACAACCCATCGTATGAGCTACCTGGCGCCTTTGGACACGATGCCCATTGAGCATTCACTGATGCGCCGGTCAGACCTGACCTTGTTTAAGCCGGCAGAAGTCTCTCGCCTTCTGGACTCCCAACAGAATGTTTTGTCCGTCCTCCTGTCCGTGGCCAAAACCTGCGATTTCGAAGCGTTCGCGCTGCTGCAAAAAAGCAAGCGAATTGCCCGGTATATGGATGGCAAAACCCTGCTCGAATACGCCAGCAAGCACAAGCAGTCACTGCCCAGCGCCTTCCTGCAGTTTCTTGCCAGGCCCGAAGCCGGCGCTGACCTCCCATCACAACCTGCCACCCAAAAACTGGATATTGTGCGGTGGACAAGCATGTTTATTGGCGCCCTGGAGCAGTCGGTAGAGTCCTTGATGCAGGACATGTATTGTCCCGAGTCCGCCAAACAGGCTGGGCACGAGCTGCTCTTCGCCTTGTTTAAGCGCGGTGGCGCACTGCGGCGCGGTGACGAAGAGCTGATCCAGCGTTTGGTACAAGATGGCGCCGATTGGTACCTGGGCCTGAAGCAACATCAAGTCGGCAGCTTTGCCTACCTGGGCTTGAGGGATCGCACGCCCTGCCCGTCACAGGAATTCACGGAATTGGTCGACGCGGGCATGGCCAAGGCCATGGGGCCGATAGTGGGCGCTATCATTGACGCCTTGAGTGAGGATCAGGTCATGGCCTATGCAACCACCACACAAAAAGCCGATCGACTGTACCGGATCGTACCATTGCCGTACCTGCGCAATTGCATCAGCCCCAAAGTACTGACCAAGTCTTTGGAAGCAGATCTCGGGCTTTGAACCGCTCGCTGGCTTCGCAATCAATGGCCCATCTCTAATCGAGATAGGTGAAAATTTCACCATCATCATTAAGGATACTTATGATCAATAATTTAAGTATTACGGGAACTTAATTGATGAGTAATGTATATATTGATAGTCTGTGGAAAGCCCTTCAGTCTTGTGCTTCGGATGCAATCTTGCGGGTAAATTGCTGGATAATGTTGATATTACGAGTGGGTAAGCGCAATGAGACGGGGTTCTTATAAGAATCAGCTGGGAGCCACGCTCCTGGAAATGATCTTGGTTTTGAGTTTGTTGGCAGTCGGTACGCTTATGGCTTTATGGGACAAGCAAGTGGAGATGGAGCAGCAAAAAGCCAAAATTGTGGGCTTCAAGCTCAACCAATACAATGGGGCTGTACGCAGCTACATCGCCAAAAACCCAGACCTTATCGCCGCCGTGAAGTCTGGCACCACCTGGCTAAAAAACACCAGCTGTGGCGGGCCGCTGGCGGTGGGGTCAGAATACCTGCCGTGTGACTTTCCGACGGCGACCGTGGCCGCCCCCATCCCTTTCGGCATGTTGAGCTTCAATACCTCCATAGATGTGACCGGTACCGGGTCGTCCAAACGCATTACAGCCACCACCACCACTGGACAATTTTCGGTACCCAGGGGCAATGTCATCGAGGTTCGGTCAGACCTCGCTGGAATTGCAGCCTTAACCGCCGCTTCTGCCACCCAAACTGGCTTCACCAGTAATGGTAGCGGTGGCCTTTCTCCTGCCGGTGCTGGCACCGATTCCAGCTACAAGTCCAATCCCCTGGACGGCAGGATCACCATGATTACCAGCAACAAGGCCGACAATGACGTGTGGTTGCGCACCGATGGCGGCAACAAAATGCATGCACCCTTGCGGTTTGATGCCACCGACCCGCTGAACAGGCAGATCGAGGGTGCCTCCAGAATTCAAAACTTGGCCAGCGACGTGCTGTTCTTGGGTACAGCTTCGGGCGTTGCGCCTGTCACCGCCTCCAGAGTGGTGGTCGATACCAATGCGGAAATCATCGGTACCCTGAGGGTTAGAAATAGCCTGACCGTGGACAACGGAGCCACGGTGACCGGAAACGTGCAAGCCACTGGCAACGTCAATGCCGGCGCCAGCGTCACGGCGGCGGGCAACGTCACTGCCAATGGCAGTGTTTGGGCTGCAGGCAACGTCAGTGCCAATGGCAGCGTTACGGCGGTGGGTAACGTCAGTGCCAATGCCAGCGTTACGGCGGCGGGCAACGTGACAGCGGGTGGGGCAATGGTTTCGCAGCTCTACTACAATGCCAATAACACCGGTTACTACGTTGACCCGGCCTCCACCAGTCAGCTCAATGCGATCAACTCCAACTCGATCAACAACGCCGGCCCCATTGTTTCCAACGGACGTATTTACTCGAACGAGTACATCCAGCTCAGTGGTTACGCCGGAGAGGGTAATTGGTGCGCCTCCAATGGCTTGATGGGTCGTGACGGGGCCGGTAAAACCCTGTCATGCCAAAACAACGTGTGGCAATCCAATAGCGGCGGCGCGCCGTCCTGCGTGTCGATCAATATTCCTGGGTATGCGGCAGATGACGTAACCACCTACGCCTGCCCGGCGAGTTACACCAAGGTCGGCTGGGACACGACCGGTCAGAACTGGAGAAACAGTAGCACCCCCGGCCTCGTCATCGGGAAAAACGACTGGGCGGTCATTTTCTGCTGCAAGTTTTAAAGCGTTGTGGCTGGCAGCATCAGGTTAACCGGGGGATGATATCGTCGAGGTTAGCGATACCAAGCTGACCCAATCTCTCGGCGATTTCTTGATTGAATTGCCGTTGAACACGCGCCGCTTCTTTTTCGCCCGCCTCCACCGTGAAATTGGCGATGGCTTCCTTGACCCTAGCCAGTGCTTGTTGCGCCTGCTCCCCTGCCCTGACCAGCCGCTCGCGGTTCGGTTTCTTGGCCAGGTCATCTTCCATGGCGGCGGTAATCTCATTCATTGTGAGCAAAAACGGCTGCGCGAGATCGCGCACGGCGGCTTCGAAAGAAAGCTCATGGGCGATGGTCGGAGCCAAGGCCGGAGGGGCATCCATGAAGCCATCTCTCTTCAGTTGAAGCTTGGCGGGTACGTGCACACCGTCGTCGCCCCGGATCAGCATGGAGAACTGCTCCACGGACATGGCTGCACGGAGAATCCCTTCCGTGCCCATCAGCGCTGTGCGAAAGCGATCGTTGACGTCCAATCTGGCAAATTTGATGTCAAACTCCATATAGTGGCCCGAGAGACTGGCGCTGCCCACCAGTGAGGTCTGATTGGCACTGGGATTCCCCAAGCCGATGCAACCATAGCTGCTGTGGTGCGTACCTAGCCCCTCATGTAGCCGGGTGGGCACGCGCTCGACAGCCTTGATCGCTAACATCCAATTGGCGAGGATGTGCATGAGGCGCAGTTCGATGTGTTGCTTGTGGGTTAAACCTTTTGGCGGGTTTTGTCCCAACCGCTCATGAAAGCGATCATTTTCACCCAGCGGAAAGTTGTACTTTTTGCAGGTTTTAGCATGTTGCTGGGTGGCCAGGGGCCTGAGGAATTCGATTTCCGCGAGATCCAGGTCAAGCGAATTGAGTATCGACAGATCGAGGTGGCGCATTATTTATTCCCTTTCTGCAGGTGCAGGGCAATCGCCGCTTCCATTTCCAGGCGGCTTTGCGCTTTGACTTGTTCAGCGAACTCGCCGAGGTTGGAGAGTTGGTGCGACGGGCCTGTGACCACTGCTGAGCAGAGCAACGAGGTTTCTCGCAGAATTCCAGTGCTGAGTTTCTGGGTGGGTTTGCTGCCTTTGCTGGCCACCTGGCGAAGGGTGTCGACCAGAACGCTCATCGATTGTTCAGTGCCGTCCAGACAGTCTTCCAGGCTTTTGGCGATGAGCGTTTGAGCTGCTGCTTGCACGTCGGGCACCAGCGGCTCGACAACAAACCCTACTACCTGGAGCAAAGTGGCAGGCTGAGCCGATCTGCCGGGGCTGGTGATCAACTGGTTGAAAGCAGTTTCCGTCATTTTCAGTTCCACCAACTGCTCATAAGGCTCGTAGCGAATAAGGCCATCCTCACTGATGACGGCATCGGCCCGGTGAACCGTCACGGTGTAGTCGACCAGGCTTTTCACTGCTGAGGCAAACAACTGGGTTGGTGTGTCCAGCAATTCATGCCGCAATGCCATCACCCCAATCGCCGGGTGGCGTACGCGTGTATCGCCGTTGGGTTCCTCTCGCTCAAACACTGACGCCTTGAGCTTATCCAGGCGGGCATCGATTTTCGCCAGGATGCCGGCCTGGACGGCGGTGTCCCCCGTGCTCGCCAGTGTGTGCTCGCGGAGCGCCTCCAGGGTGAGCAGTGAATCTTGATGGTAGATCAGGTTGGCAGGCTTGATGTAAGGCATGGCGCTCGCTCTGGCTAAGCCGAATGAAACAATTACACCGAGTATACTTACGTCAAATAGGCCGTCAATTAAAATTAATTAAAAAAAGATTTAAATGAGTATTGACAGCTCTTTGGAGCCTCGCTAAGCTTGAGTCATACCTAAGAGGAACACCACATGAACATGCCAAGCCTACCGTCAAGTAGCACACCGAGACTGTCTCCGCTGGCATAATACTGCGTGTTCCTTTTCCGGACACGTCGTCCGGGATGAAAATCCAAAAACCCGGACTTGTTCCGGGTTTTTTGCGTCATGGGTAAATGATTTGGGTGGTTGCCGGAGCGGCTTAACGGGTCACGTTGGAAGCGTGATAACTCCGAAAGGGGTTCGAGAGTTCAAATCTCTCATCGCCCGCCAAATTCGATTTAATGCTTCATCGCTCTTTAAAAATTAGATGACAATGTTTTTTGGAAAGGTGGCTGAGTGGCTTAAGGCACTCCCCTGCTAAGGGAGCGTGTTCGCAAGGGCACCGGGGGTTCAAATCCCCCCCTTTCCGCCAAAATTGACAGGTCGCCCCTCGGGGCGATGAGGACAGTGCGATCATTGGGCTATTGAAGCTCCTTGATTGGCACACCCTCATTTAGGGGAGAACCGGGTTCCCCTTGAGTAAATCAACTCGATCCTGTCGGCCCTGGTGGGTGCTGCGCATAACGTATAAACCTTAACGTATAGCGTGGACGCCCGACTTATTTTGCTGGGGAGGATCACCTTCCTGGTACACGCCGAAGTAGCTCAGTTGGTAGAGCAGCGCACTCGTAACGCGAAGGTCGCAGGTTCGATCCCTGTTTTCGGCACCAATACAGCACGTCAAATGCCTTCAGCAACTTCGTATGAACGCATAGACGTGATAAGGCTTGCAGGCTAAGATCGCGCTCTGATTTTTAAGCCGGAGCCTTTAAATGACCAAGAACAAGCCCAATCAAGGCGTCAAGAAGACAGAAACCCTGACCTTGAGGCTGGAGCCGAAACTCAAGTTCCTGATCGAACTGATCTCCCGAATGAAGCGTCAGTCGATTACCGGCGTGGTTGAATCCGCTGTCGAGGATCTGGCTTTTGGGCTTGATGTATCGTTTCATGACAATGGCACCACGGAGCCCCTGGCGATGGTCAGCGCCCTGGCCAACATCTGGTCAACGGATGAAAGCGAACGGTTTTTGAATTTTTGCTACCACTTGCCACACCTGATGACCTATGAAGACCAGCGGGTTTGGGAGACGATCAAAGTTTCACCCGTGTTCTTTGAAGCCAAAAAATCGAAAGCCAGTGCGCCACAGAAGATTGAACGCCTGGATCAGCTTGATCGACTCGTCGTCAGCCAATCCTGGCAGTCTCTTCTGCAGCACGTGGAAATGAATAAAGACAATCGCGTAGTCGTGCCTTTCGAGCGCCGGCACTAGGTTCTTGCGGCTTCTGACAGAGGCTTTTCGATAAGGTCAGGGGGATCACCCTCCCCTGACCGTCTGAATGTACAACGTGTTGGACACAAGTTTTAGGACGACTATTTGGAGGAGGCCAGGCTCAATGCCAGTGCTCAATTCGAAGAACTCGCCTATTTTCGGGGTATAGCGGAGCCCGGTTACCGCGCTCGCCTGGGGGGCGAGAGATCGGAGGTTCAAATCCTCCTATCCCGACCATATTTGCACAGATGTTGGAATTGGTAGACATGCGAGCTTTAGGTGCTCGTGCCGCAAGGTGTAGGAGTTCGAGTCTCCTTCTGTGCACCAGCTTGACCCGCAACACATCCTTGAGGATTTGAGTTGGAAAGTGTTTCTGGCACTGACCCTCACCACCCAATTGGGGCGGGAACGTAAAGATTTTCGTTGTAACTGTTACATGGGCAGCTGCCAGAGCCAGGCTGAATGGAACTCATTCGAAATGAGCCAGATCTTGAAAAAGGTCTCGGGGGTTCAAATCCCTCGCTGCCCGCCATATTTAGATGTATATTGACGGTCGATATGATTGTTTTTATGCTCAAATGACTCGACTGAAGAACGTTTAGATGATTTATGCCGCTATAGCTCAGTTGGTAGAGCCCCTGCTTTGTACGTAGGTGGTCGGGAGTTCGAGTCTGCCCTGGCGGCACCACATACCTGCCAAGCTTCGGCAAGGCGGTAATCGGAGCAGGGTGCTTTCCTACCCGAAAGTTTCGACCTGTGCCTTCTGGCGCGGAAATATCGAAACGGGTTTGAACCGCGCCCGCTCCAACCCTAGTGCGTACTGCCGTGTAAACGGTGGTATAGATCGCGAGCGCAGACCTGCCACTCTCCGATGACGCACATTGAGCCTTGTAGGTTGACTGATTGATCGAAGCTGCCGGGAAACCCTGGGTGCCAGATCAGGTGGAGAGGGTTTCGGCCCTCGTGGAAGCTAAAAGGTCGGGCGGTTGGCCGTTACTGGATAACGGCCAGGTTGGAGGTGAAGCTGGTGTAGCCGAAAGCCTTTTGAAAGCGTACCAGCACCCTTCGGGGTGTGACTTTAGGGTTGAAGAGCGAACCTACAGCTTTCGGGCTGGCAGCGAACGGCATTCCGACTGTACGGCGCTTCGGCGCAGTCATGAGGTCGGGTGAACGCTCAGTAGCTGTTTTATCGGGGTTTAGCGCAGTTGGTAGCGCGCCTGCTTTGGGAGCAGGATGTCAGGAGTTCGAGTCCCCTAACCCCGACCATATTCGTTTTAAATCAATATTTTACGCATCATACATCATGTCAAATATAGAAAGCATCAACTGATGTTTGATGGCATGGTACGTTCGGTGTTGATGCCGTCGTGATACAGTTTGGCGAACAGGTAAGCAGGTTCAGGTTATGTTGAGCAGCAAAAAAAAGTCCGAAATTGCGCTGTACTGCTACGCCGCTGTTGGGGCTATGTTTGCGGGAATGCACAACCCGAACTTGCGCGGCGCCAAGTTCACCTGGGCGAAGTTCCCCGCGATGATGGAGCGCCACTGTCGGGAGTGTGTAGCCACCAATGTGGACATGCCCGATCACATCGTTGAAGCTTGCCGGGATCATGCAGCAAAAACCGCTCGGGAGATTGCCGAGTACTGGGTCAGTGAAATGACCAAATAATTTAATGCCTCTGTGGTGGAATTGGTAGACACGCCAGCTTCAGGTGCTGGTGCCGAAAGGCGTAGGAGTTCGAGTCTCCTCAGAGGTACCACTTTAAATGCTTCAAATTATACGGGACTTAGCGCAGCTGGTAGCGCGCCTGCTTTGGGAGCAGGATGTCAGGAGTTCGAATCCCCTAGTCCCGACCATTTATCTCACAGGGTGTCTGCACATCAAGCATCCTCCAGCTCAGAAAGGCGTGATGATGCTTGCAAATTTTGGCTTAACCCTGTTGTCACTCACCTATATGATTATGTTAGCAGTGGTTGTTTTAACCATGAGTACCGAGGTGCGAGTCTTAATTTACCTCTACTTCGCTGTAGTCACCGCCTTCGTGGTTTGGCCATTGCATGGCTTCCTGGCGTGGTGGGCGCTGATCACGATCACACCCTTGGTTAGCGTGGGTATTGGCCTGCTTGGGGAGCTCTGGTGTGCCTTTCGTGATCGGCATGATGTGGAGCCGGAACTTGAAAGCCCTGCGCCCAAGAAGACCAGCACGCGCTTTAAAGATTACGAACATGCCTGGGATCACATTGGCTGCCGGTACCCGGCGCTGATCGTCTGTGACGCCGCGAAAGTCAAGCAGATGGCCGTGCTCATGTATTTTGGCTGGAGCTTGATCGAAGTGATTGAGTACGATCACAGCTTTCGGGTTCAGCTCCAGCGCGGCAAGGAATTCAAGGAAGTCGTGGCCGTCAAGCCCGAGCACACAGCTGTCGTGGTGAAGGAAGATCTCGTCGAGTCCTTTCCTGTTTAACCTTGATGCGACTTTTTTGTGATTCAATTCAATTGGTTGCTTGACGACGAATTGAGCTGACAATATAATTAAAACTCGAAAGCGCAGTGATTCAATCACTCGCTCTTGTGCAAGAATACAGCGCGTTGGATGACACCGACCGCTAAAAGTTACGGGAAGTTGGCAGAGTGGCCGAATGCGCTGAGCTTGAACCTCAGTAAACGGAAACGTTTCAAGGGTTCAAATCCCTTGCTTCCCGCCAAAAACCTCTATAAAACAGTAACATAGCGTAAAAACTGTGGTATGATGCAGCCAGGTAACTCAGAAACAATGCGCTTGTGGTGAAATTGGTAGACACGCATCCTTGAGGTGGATGTGCCGAAAGGTGTAGGAGTTCGAGTCTCCTTGAGCGCACCAGCTGAACCCTGAGATTTGTCGCCGGACGATTCTCTGTACCTAAAATTTCCGGCAAATGCGGACATAACTCAGTTGGTAGAGTTTCTGCCTTCCAAGCAGACTGTCGCGAGTTCGAACCTCGCTGTCCGCTCCACTTTCTAAAGGTCGTGATGCCCCGAGGCGATCATGGTATCGAATGTTGTAAGCCAGGTGGCTAAAGTGCTCTTAACGGCCTGCTTATCCATTCTGGGGTGTGTTCTCTTGCTGGCTGTTGCCGGCACCCTGCACCTGGCTGGCAAAGCTCGATGGTCTTTGTTTGAGACCAAATCCAAAGTCACTTGTTAAGCGTTTTGCACTTCAGAATGCACTGTAAATGCTTCGATGATGAAACATTTCCACTGCATGTTGAACATTGTTTCATGTTCTTGATGTGCTCATTATGAGCATCTTTCCACCCAATTGTGCGAGTGAGGCTGCCTGGCCGGTGCCCCTGGACTCATAATCCAGTGCCGGGGTTCGATTCCCCCTCTCGCATCCGATTAAAGTTGTATCGACATCGGTCGATACCACTAAGGGTTAAATTGATTTGTGCGTCCTTAGCTCAACTGGATAGAGCATCCGCCTTCTAAGCGGACGGTCGTGGGTTCGAGTCCCGCAGGACGTACCAGGTTCATCGCGCCAGTAGCTCAGCTGGATAGAGCGGAGCCCTCCTAAGGCTCAGGTCGCAGGTTCAAATCCTGCCTGGCGCACCATTCACGGTTAGTTAGCTCAGCTGGATAGAGCGCGTCACTCATAATGACGAGGTCGAGAGTTCGAGTCTCTCCCTAACCACCATTTTAGTTGTAATGCAGCCCTGGCGCCTTGCCCGGCTGTCTGGAATACCTTTCCAGGTGTACCCTGCTCGCTTTAGTGTCTTTTAAACGCCTGCATCGCTGTGGTACCCTGCCTATATAGACATGGAGTACTGCAATGCATCCATCGCAAGAGGCCGCGATCACGGCTGAAAAGCAACGTATGACGTTCGTCTACGGCGACATCAAGTCAAGCCTGCTAAAAGCCTTTCGTCAAAACCGTTACGCCTACTTTTACTTCGAAACTGCCGATGACTCGCTGTATGCCGAAATCGACACGAACGAAGCGCCGGTCTATGACGACATTATGGCGGGCTCCTTCAAAGTCGGTGACAATTTCACCTGCCAGATCAGAGAAGGCCGTACTGAAGTGTTTTTTCAGTACAAGCTGAACAAAAACATTGTCAATCTATATGACCCTGGACGTTACTTCCGCCCCGAAAAAGTTGAAGGCGAACCTGAACTGCTCATGGTTGTCAAAATGGATGGCATCGCCATCATCGCCCTCTCCCCGATTGAACTTTCCTTCCAGCAATACAGCAAAATGTTCAAGAAGGCTGCCAAGTCTGTGATCAACTACGATCGCAATGACAACGCGGTGATCAAGAAGACCGCGCACAAACTAAAAGCCCCAGAGACGATGGAGTGGAGCTTTAGTTGACGGTCTGAAAGATTAGCCTTTAAGCAGCGGCACCGGACACTTCAGGGGTGATCAATGCGATTGAGTACCCCTTGTCCGTCCACAACGCATTGCCGGCGAGCAAGTCTTCAATGATCGACTT
>Ga0182007_10000714_pt1 | contig 18864 bp, 22 predicted proteins | sample Sormic07211113_1_FD_123023 | JGI IMG/M metagenome (GOLD analysis project Ga0182007, IMG submission 123023) | Rhizosphere microbial communities from Sorghum bicolor, Mead, Nebraska, USA - 072115-113_1 MetaG | ecosystem: Host-associated > Plants > Roots > Rhizosphere | place: USA: Nebraska... | reverse complement strand
TGTCCAAGTCGGCGGTGTTCGGCATCCTGATCGCGCTGATCGGCTGCTATTTCGGCATGAAGGTGAAACCCAACACCGAGAGCCTGGGCCGCGGCACCACGTCCTCGGTGGTGACCTCGATCACGGTGGTGATCCTGGTCGACGCGCTGTTCGCGGTGCTGTTCAAGGGCGTGGGGTTGCGCTGATGAGCGCCGCGCCGGGCCGCCCCAAGCAAGCTCGCGCCCCCTCGGGGGGCAGCGAGGACACGAAGTGCCGAGCGTGGGGGCTCCAATGACCTTCATCATCCCGCCTGACGCCGAGCGCGTGGTCGAGATCCGCAAGCTCTGGACCGTGTTCAGGTCGCCCGACGGCGACCAGGTCGTACACCGCGACCTCGACCTGACGATCGTGCGCGGCGAGGTGCTGTCGCTGGTCGGCGGATCCGGCACCGGCAAGACGGTGCTGCTGCGCCAGATCCTCGGGCTGGAGCATCCGACCAAGGGCGAGGTCACCGTGCTCGGCCATGCGCCCGCGCGGCTCAGCGCGATGGGCGCCGCCAATGTCGGCATGCTGTTCCAGCACGGCGCGCTGTTCTCGGCCTTCAGCGTGCTCGACAACATCGCCTTCCCGCTGCGCGAACTCAAGCTGCTGCCCGACGACCTGATCCGCGACGCCGCGCTGGTCAAGCTGCAGATGGTCGGGCTGAGTCCTCAGCAGGCCACCAAGAGCCCGTCCGACCTGTCGGGCGGCATGATCAAGCGGGTGGCGCTGGCGCGCGCGCTGATCATGGACCCGCCCCTGCTGCTGCTCGACGAGCCGACCGCCGGGCTCGACCCGGAGAGCGCCGACGGCTTCTGCGACCTGCTGCGCGGACTGCACCGCGAGCTTGGCCTCACGGTGGTGATGATCACGCACGACCTCGACACCCTGTTCGACCTCAGCAGCCGGATCGCGGTGCTGGCCGACCAGAAGGTGATCGTCTCCGGGACCACCCGCGACGTGATCGCCTATCCGCATCCGTTCATCCACGAGTACTTCCTCGGTGGCCGCGGCCAGCGCGCCATGGAAGCACTGCACGAAGGGGCGGCCAGCCGGCCGGTCCCGCTGTCTGAAAGGTAGCCGCCATGGAAAACAAGTCACATGCCATCGCCGCCGGGGCCTTCGTGCTCGGCCTGGTCGCCGTGCTCGTCGCGCTGGTGGTCTGGCTCACGCGCGACGACACGGTGCGCAACGTGTATGAACTGTCCACCCGCGACGCGGTGAGTGGCCTGCAGCCGCAGGCGATGGTGCGCTACCGCGGCATCGCGGTCGGCCGGGTCAGCTCGATCGACTTCGACCCCAAGGTCAAGGGCAACGTGCGGGTGCGCATCTCGGTCGACGAGCGGGTGCCGCTCACCACCTCGACCTTCGCGACGCTGAGCTACCAGGGCGTCACCGGGCTGGCCTTCATCGCGCTCGACGACAAGGGCGAATCGCAGGTCTCGCTGCAGCCCGACAACGCCAATCCGCCGCGCATCCCGCTCAAGCCCTCGCTGCTGGCCCAGTTGCAGGACCGTGGCGAGGTCATCCTCGGCCGCGTCGAGGAGGTCACCAAGAAGGTCAACCTGCTGCTCGGCGACGACAACCAGCACCGCATCGCCGACGCGCTCGAGAACATCGCCGCCGCCGCGACCAGCGCCAACCAGCTCACGAAGTCGCTCGACAACACGGTCAAGACCGGGCTCAATCCGGCGCTCAAGGCGTTGCCGCCACTGGTCGACCGTACCCGCGACACCATGGTCGCGGTCAAGGGCGCGGCCACCGACATCTCGCGGGTCGCCAACAACTTCAACGCGACCGCGACCCGCCTGAATGCCAAGGACGGCCCGATCGAGCGCCTCGGCGACGGCACCAAGTCGCTGGCCCTGGCCGTCGATTCGTTCAACAACGCGACCCTGCCGCGGGTGAACCGGGTCGCCGACGACACCTCGCGCGCGGTGCGCCGGCTCGGCCGCGCCGCCGACGGCATCAGCGACAACCCGCAATCGCTGCTGTTCGGCAACGGCGGCGTGGTCGCCGGCCCGGGCGAGCCCGGCTTTTCGGCGCCGGCGGCGTCCGCCAGTCCGTGAAGGCTCCCCTCCCATGACGTCCATGACCCTGAAGAAGAACTCCCTGGCCGGCCTCGTGGCGGCGATCTGCCTGGCCGGCTGCGGCGCGCTGCCCGACAAGCCCGCGCGCGCCGCCCTCTACGACTTCGGACCCGGCCTGGCGGCGCCGGCCGCGCCGCCGGCGAGCGCCACCGGCTCGGCGCCGCGCGCCCTGCCGATGATCGCGCTGGCCGAGGTCGATGCCAATTCGCGGCTCGACGGCACCCAGCTGCTGTACCGCCTGGGCTACGCCGACTCGAACGAACTGCGACCCTACGGCCAGTCGCGCTGGAGCCAGCCGCCGGCGCAACTGCTGCGCCAGCGGCTGCGCGAGGGGCTGTCGGCCGGCCACACGGTGCTCGGCCCCGAGGAGAGCGCCACCATCGCCCGCACCGAAGGCCGTCTGCCCGATTCGCTGCGCGTGACGCTCGAGGAGTTCAGCCAGTACTTCGAGTCGCCCGAGCGCAGCGTCGGGCTGGTCCGCGTGAGCGCCACCCTGACCCGCAGCCAGCCCGGCGGCGACCGGGTGCTGGCCCAGCGCAGCTTCACCGCCCGCAAGCCGGCCCCGACCGCCGACGGTCCCGGCGGCGTCAAGGCGCTGGCCGCGGCCAGCGATGCGGTGGTGGCCGAGCTGGTGGCCTGGGTCGACCAGGCCCGCTGAAATCCGAGCCGTCGGCGGCCGCATGCGCATCGGCGTGATCTCCGACACCCACGGGCTGCTGCGGCCCGAGGCGCTGGCCTTCCTGCAGGGCAGCGACCGGATCGTGCACGGCGGCGACATCGGCGATCCGCGCATCCTCGACGTCCTGGCGGCGATCGCACCGCTGACCGTGGTGCGCGGCAACAACGACGGCGCCGCCTGGGCCGATGGCGTGCCGGAGACGGCGCTGCTGGAAGTGGGCGGCCTGCGGCTGTTGGCGATCCATGATCTGGCGCTGTTGCGCATCGATCCTGTGGCCGACGGCATCCAGGTCGTGGTCAGCGGCCATTCGCACCGCCCGCTGGCCGAGCAGCGCGGCCCGGTGCTCTACCTCAATCCGGGCAGCGCCGGTCCGCGCCGCTTCAAGCTGCCGATCTCGGTCGCCGAACTGCGGATCGAGGGCGACGCGATCACGCCGCGGCTGGTCTCGCTGTAGCGCTTCAGGCCGCGCGGTGCAGCACCGGGAAGAGGGTGCCCAGTCCGTCGGCCATCACCTCGACCGCCAGCGCCGCGAGGATCAGGCCCATCAGCCGTGTCATCACGTTGATGCCGGTCTTGCCGAGCACCCGCGCGATCGGCTCGGCCAGCGAGAAGGTGACGCCGGTCGCCAGGCCGATCACCACGCCGTAGCCGACCAGGATCGCCAGCTCCCAGACATGCTGCGTGCGGTCGGCGAAGATGACCACCGTCGACATCGTGGCCGGGCCGGTCAGGAGCGGGATGGTCAGCGGCACGACCGCGATCGAGGCGCCGAGCGAGGCCTTGACCTCGGTGGCGCGGATCTCGTCCTTGTTGGTCTTGGACTCCGCCGGCTCGGCGTTGAGCATCGACAGCGAGCTGATCAGGAGCAGCATGCCGCCGCCGACCTGGAAGCTCGCGATCGAGATGCCGAAGAACGACAGCAGCTGCAGCCCCAGCAGCGCGCTGACCGCGATCACGACGAAGGCGCTGAAGGCCGACACCCAGGCGGTGCGCTTGCGCTGGAGGTCGGTGCAGCCCTGGGTGTAGTGGATGAAGAAAGGAACGATCGCCAGCGGGTTCACGATGGCCAGCAGCGTGATCAGCGGCTTGATCATGTCCATCGCGGGCGTGGCCATCAGCGACCACCCGTGACGTCGAGGGCGGTGCCCGTCACATAGCTGGCCTCGGGCGACAGCAGCCAGACGATGGCGTTCGCCACCTCGTCGGCGCTGCCGGTGCGCTTCATGGGCACGGTGGCGGCGAGCTGGAAGGCGCGGTCGGGCAGGCCGCCCGAGGCGTGGATCTCGGTGTCGATCAGGCCCGGGCGCACCGCGTTGACCCGGATGCCCTCGCCGGCCACCTCCTTGGCCAGCCCGACCGTGAAGCTCTCGATGGCTCCCTTGCTGGCGGCGTAGTCCACGTACTGCCCCGGCGAGCCGAGCCGCGCGGCCGCGCTCGAGAGGTTGACGATCACGCCGCCGCTGCCGCCGTGCTGGGTGCTCATGCGCCGCACCGCCTCGCGGGCGCAGACGAAGCTGCCGATCACGTTGATGCGCAGCATGCGCTCGAGCCGCGCCACGCTCATCTGGTCGACCCGGGCCTGCATGTCGACCACGCCGGCGTTGTTGACCAGCGCCGTCAGGCGGCCCAGCTTGGCGTCGACCTTCTCGAACATGGCGATCACCTGGGCCTCGTCGCCGACGTCGGCCTGGACCGTGATCGCGGTGCCGCCGGCGGCGCGAATGCTGCGCACCACCTCGTCCGCGGCCAGCGAGTTGCTGGCATAGTTGACCGCCACGGCCCAGCCGCGGCGCGCGGCCTGCAGCGCGGTCGCCGCGCCGATGCCCCGGCTGGCGCCGGTGATCAGGAGTACCTGGTCCAAATCCCACCTCCTGCACGGAAGCCGTGCGTCAGTTAAAACCGTCTGCGTCGGATTACATCATCGAGGAGACGCTCTTGAGCCGCACCATCGACTACTACTTCACGCCGCACAGCCCCTGGACCTACCTCGGGCACGCGCGCTTCGCCGCCATCGTCAAGGCCGCCGGCGCCGCCGTGCGCGTCCGGCCGATCGACTTCGGCTCCGTGTTCCCGGTCTCGGGCGGCTTGCCGCTCGGCAAGCGGGCGCCGCAGCGGCAGGCCTACCGGCTGGTCGACCTGGCGCGCTTCTCGAAGCACCTCGACATCGAGCTCAACCCCAAGCCCAAGTTCTTCCCGGTGGCCAGCGACGACGCCGCCCGCCTCATCATCGCCACCGACCTGCACGACGGCACCGAGCGGGCCATGTCGCTGTGCGGCGCGGTGTTCGCCGCGGTCTGGGTCCAGGAGCGCAACATCGCCGATCCGAAGGTGCTGGAGGCGCTGGCGGCAGAATGCGGTCTCGACGCCCGCCGGGTCGACCAGGCGCAGAGCCAGGCGGTGCAGGAGCGCTACGAGGAGTACACGCAGGAAGCGATCGACTGCAAGGTCTTCGGCGCCCCCAGCTACGTCATCGACGGCGAGATCTTCTGGGGCCAGGACCGGCTCGATTTCGTCGAACGCGCATTGAAACAACAACCAACCTCTCAAGGAGCATGACCATGGGTCAATTCATCGATCTCACCGCCAAAGACGGCTTCACCTTTCCCGCCTACGTCGCCGAGCCGGCGGGCAAGCCCAAGGGCGCGGTGGTGGTCGTCCAGGAGATCTTCGGCGTCAATTCGCACATCCGCTCGGTGGCTGACGGCTACGCGGCCGAGGGCTATCTGGCGGTCGCGCCGGCCACCTTCCACCGCGTGAAGCAGGGCGTCGAGCTGGGCTACACCGAGGACGACATGAAGAACGGCTTCGGCCTCAAGACCGCGGTCGAGGCGCTGCCGGCACCGGGCGTGCTGCAGGACCTGCAGGCGGCGGTCGACTATGCGTCGAAGGCCGGCAAGGTCGGCATCGTCGGCTACTGCTGGGGCGGGCTGCTGACCTGGCGCGCGGCGGCCGAGGTGTCGGGCCTGTCGGCGGCGGCCCCCTACTACGGCGGCGGCATGACCAGCCCCGAGGAAACGGCGCGCAAGCCCAAGGTGCCGGTGCTGGCCCACTTCGGCAACAACGACCACTGGATTCCGCTCGACACCATCGACGCCTTCAAGAAGGCGCATCCGGAGGTCGAGGTGCATGTCTACGAATGCGGCCACGGCTTCAACTGCGACCAGCGAGGTTCCTACGATGCGGGGGCCGCCAAGCTCGCCCGGGAGCGCACGCTGGCCTTCTTCGCCAAGCACCTCGGCTGAGCGGCGCGCGGGCCGTGGCCGGCGGGCGCCTTCGCTTCGCACCGCTCGCCCTGGCGGCGGCGCTGCTGGCACCTTGCGCAGGGGCGGCCGACTACGCCGGCCCGCTGTTCGACACCCACCTGCACTACAACCAGGAAGCCTGGGACGGCCACGCCGGGCCCTATCCGCCGGCCGAAGCGCTGGCCCGGATGCAGCGCAACGGCGTCAAGGCGATCGTCGCCAACTCACGCCCCAACGCCGGCACCCAGACGCTCGCGGCCGCCCGCGAGACGCGCGCCGCCGGCGTGACGGTGGTGCCCTTCGTGCGGCTCTACCGCAACCGCGACGACTACGACAACTGGTTCCGCGACGACAGCATCTACGAGATGGTGCAGGCCGAGCTGGCCCGCGGCACGGCGAGCGGACCCTACCGTGGGTTGGGCGAATTCCATCTCTACGACAGCGCCAACGCCAACGGGCCGGTGGCCCGCAAGCTGATCGCGCTGGCCGAGCAGCGGCAGTTGGCGGTGCTGGCGCACGTCGACGACGTGGCGATCGACCTGCTGATGGCCAACGCGCCGTCCCGGGGCCGGTCGCTGCGCCTGATCTGGGCCCACACCGGCATCGGCGGACCGCCGATCGCGCGCGTCCAGGCGCTGCTCGAGCGCTATCCGCTGCTGATGGGCGAGCTGTCGTACCGGCCGGGCCTCACCTGCGACGGCGGCACGCTGTGCCCCGAATGGCGGGCGCTGATCCTGAAGTACCCGGAGCGCTTCCTGGTCGGTTCCGACACCTGGGTCAACCAGCGCTGGAGCGCCTACGACGAGATCATGCGCGGCTATCGCACCTGGCTCGGTGACCTGCCGCCCGAAGTCGCGCAGCGCATCGCCTGGGGCAATGCGGCGGGGCTGTTCGGAATCAAGTGACCGGCTCGGGGTCGCGCACCCGGGCCTCGAGGAAATCCAGCAGCGCCCGCAGCGCGGCGCTGTTGTGGCGGCGCTGCGAATAGGCCGCGTACAGCCAGAGATCGCGCGGCATGAAATCCTTCAGCACCGGCACCAGCGCGCCACGCTCGATGTGCGACTGCGCCATCATGACCGGCACGCAGATGGCGCCGAGGCCGGCGAGCGCGACGCCGATCAGCGGCGCGGCGTCGTTGGCGTCCATCCGGCTGGTCACCGGCACGCTGTAGGGCTGGCCGTCGACCTCGAACGGCAGCTGCGGCCCGCCGGCGGCCAGCGAGTAGGTCAGGACATCGTGCCGGCGCATGTCGTCGGGCTTCTTCGGCATGCCGCGGCGGGCCCAGTAGCCCGGTGTGGCACACAGCGCCAGGTCCATCAGGCGCAGCCGGCGGACGATCACGTTCTCGTCGCGGATGCGGCCCAGCCGCAAGGCGATGTCGACGCCTTCCTCCACCAGGTCGATCACCCGGTTGCTCAGGTGCAGGCTCACGTGCACGTCGGGGTAGGTGACCATGAACTCGCCGATCAGTCCCGAAAAGCTGCTGCTGCCCAGCCCGTGCGGCGCCGTCACCCGCAGCCGGCCGCGCGGGTGGCCAGCGTGGCCCTGCAGCTCGGACTCGGTGCGCTCGATCATTTCGAGCAGGGGCTTGCTGCGCTCCAGCAGCAGGTGGCCGGCATCGGTCAGGCTGACCGAGCGCGTCGAGCGATTCAGCAGCCGGACACCGAAGCGGGTTTCCAGCTGCGCCACGTACTTGCTGGCGTTGGCCTTGGACATCCCGAGCGACGTGGCGGCGCGCGAGAAGCTGCCGCGCAAGGCGACCTCACGAAAGGTTTTGAGCAGTTCGAGACCGTCCATGGCACTCCATTGTTTCGATTTGATGAACACCTTGATTCGATTTCATAGGGTTTATACCTATCAATCCGAGGCAAACTCTATCCCACTGAGCCAAGGCTCCCCTCACTCCATGAAAGACATCGAAATGAAGACCTCGAAGATCATCGCCGCCGCCGCCCTGTCGATCCTGGCCGCCGCCGCTGCCCAGGCCGAAACCTACCAAGGCGTGCAAGCCCCGGTGTCGGCCAACAGCCGTGCCGAGGTGAATGCCCAGGCCGTGGTCGCCGCCCGCAGCGAAAACCCGTACGCCGACGGCGTGTCCTCGCGCGTCGCCCCGGCGCTGACCGCATCGGCCGACCGCGCCGTGATCCGCTCGCAAGCCGTCGCTACCGCTCACGAGCCGAACCAGAACCTGGACCGCAAGGCCTTCGTGAACAGCGTGGTGCCGTCGCAATACAACATCACCCGCCCGGTGACGCAGCAAGCCGGCCTCTGATCCGATTCTTGTCTTGCCAAGGGCCGGCCGCGCGAAAGTGCGGGCCGGCTTTTTCCTTGGATGTCGTGGGAGGCGTCATTGTTTCGAATAAGGAAACTCGGTGTCTCTTTTCCTGGTGTTTTCCCCTAGGGATTCGCCTGGACACTAGCCCGCACAGGCCAGCGACAGCGAGCCTGGTTTGAAGACAAATCCGACGAACTCCAAGGAACTTGAAATGAAGACCTCCCGCATCCTCGCCGCTGCCGCCCTGTCCTTCCTCGCCGCCGCAGGCGCACACGCCGAAGCCTACCAAGGCGTCCACACCGGCGCTTCGGCCAAGAGCCGCGACGAAGTCAGCGCCGAAGCCGCCCGCACCGCGGCCGCTCCGAACCAGAACGTGGTGCGCGGCTCGCGCGGCGCCGAAGCGTTCAACTCGGTCGCCAACCCGGAAGCCGTGCGCGCCCAGGCCGTTGCCACCGCCAACGCACCCGACCAGAACGTGAGCGCCGGCTCGCGCGTCAACAGCCGCGTGATCTCGACCATGAACAAGACGGCCGAGCCGCGCGTTCAAGCGGGGAAGTAAGCTCTCCCCCAGGTTGGCTCACTGCGTGTAGCCGCCCACCCCCTCGCCGGGGGCAACACCAGCGGCCCGGCGAAGCCGGTTCCGCGGTGTTTCACCAACTAAGCCCGGGCTTCGCCGGGCTTTTTTGTTTTCGGCGGCAGCTCTTTTTTTATCGGGTTCTTGCCAGGTAGCGCTTGCGCCAGAAGATCAGGACGAGCGCGATCGCGATGGCGCCCATCGAGCCCATCGCGATCCAGAAGCCGTCGGCCTTGTGCACCAGGGGGATGAACTCGAAGTTCATGCCGAAGATGCCGGCGATCAGGTTGAGCGGCAGGAAGACGGCGGTCAGCACGGTCAGGACCCGCATGATGTCGTTGGCGCGATGGCCCTGGACGCTGAAATGCATCTGGACCGCGGTCTCGGCGTTCTGCTCCAGGCGCCGCACGTGGTGGACCACGCGCTCGATGTGCTCGAGCACGTCGCGGCTGCGCACCATGATCAGCTCGCGTTCGCGCTGCTCGCCGGCGCCGGCAGGCGCCGGCAGGGTCTCGAGTGAGTCGATCCAGTCCTGTATGGCCGCCCGCTGGTCCTCGCAGATCTCGTCCAGGTGGTAGAGCGACTGGCGTGAATCCATCAGCGCGCTCCAGTTGGTGAAGCGGCTGTGCGGGTCGATCAGTTCGGCCTGCCAGTGGTCGAGCTGGCGGGTCAGTTCGCGTCGCAGGTCGAGGTAGGCGTCGACGATCTGGTTGATCACCCGCAGCATCAGGTCGGCCGGCCCCGAAGGGAGGCGCGCCGAGACGGCGCGGACATCGAGCGCCGGGACCGCGCCGCGGCCGTCCGGTACCGCCGCGGCCAGCAGCTTGGCGGCGAAGGTGTCGCGCACGGAGCCGTCCTCGGGGTGCACCGACAGCAGCACCCGGTCGAACACCGCGAAGCCCACCGGCCGCGTGTCGACCCGGCGCAGCACCGGCGGACCGCCCCGCGGGGAGGGGGCGGCCTGAGGTGCCGGCTCCTTGCCGTTGGCGGCCGCCAGCCGGCGGAACACGAGCAAGTCGTACTGCGAGGTGTAGTCGAAGCGCGAGGGCAGTTGGTCGTTCAGCAGGTCACTCACGTGCAGGTCGAGCAGCAGGGTGCCGCACAGCGACTGCAGCACCTCCTGCACCTGCGGCAGCGAGGCCTGGAACTCCTCGCGCGTCAGCGACAGCCACAGGTAGCCCCGCTCGCAGGCGCCGGGCGCGGCCATCGGGGCCAGGGCGTCGTGCTCGGTGACCTGGGTGCCGTCGATCTTGAAGATGCGCATGAAAGCGGCCGGTCTCAGGACTGCTTGAGCAGCCTGGCAGCGTCCAGCGCGAAATAAGTGAGGACGCCGTCGGCGCCGGCGCGCTTGAAGGCCAGCAGGCTTTCGAGCATCACCGCGTCATGGTCCAGCCAGCCATTCTGCGCCGCCGCCTTCAGCATCGCGTACTCGCCGCTGACCTGGTAGGCGAAGGTCGGCACGCGAAACTCGTCCTTCACCCGGCGCACGATGTCCAGGTAGGGCATGCCGGGCTTCACCATCACCATGTCAGCGCCTTCGGCGATGTCGATCGCGACCTCGCGCAGCGCTTCGTCGCTGTTGCCAGGGTCCATCTGGTAGACCTTCTTGTTGCTCTTGCCGAGGTTGGCGGCCGAGCCGACGGCGTCGCGGAACGGGCCGTAGAAGGCGCTCGCGAACTTGGCGCTGTAGGCCATGATCCGCGTGTGGACGTCGCCGCGCGCCTCGAGCGCGGTTCGGATCGCGCCGATCCGGCCGTCCATCATGTCGCTCGGCGCCACGATGTCGACGCCGGCGCGCGATTGCGCGAGCGCCTGCTTGACCAGCACTTCGACGGTCGGGTCGTTGAGGATGTAGCCGCTGTCGTCGAGCAGCCCGTCCTGGCCGTGGCTGGTGTAGGGGTCCAGCGCCACGTCGGTCATCACGCCCAGTTCCGGAAAGCGCGACTTGAGCGCGGCGACGACGCGCGGGATCAGGCCATCGGGATTGAAGGCCTCGTCGCCGGCCGGTGTCTTGAGCCGGGCGTCGATCACCGGGAACAGGGCCATGACCGGAATCCCGAGTGCCACGCACTGCTCGGCGACCGGCAGCAGCAGGTCGAGGCTCAGGCGCTCGACGCCCGGCATCGAGGCGACCGAGTCGCGCCGCTTCTTACCCTCCTGGACGAAGACCGGATAGATCAGGTCATGGGAAGAGAGCGAATGCTCACGCACCAGGTTGCGCGTGAAGTCGTCCCGGCGGAGTCGGCGGGGGCGACCAGCGGGGAAAGGGGCAAGGAGGGTCATGGCGAAAATTGTGCCCCAAGAGCGTGCCGCTGCCGGATGAGGGCGCGTTGGAGGGGGCTGCTGTCTGTTTCTGTTTATAACCAGTCAAGAACGAGTCTGTTTGTACTAAGGATTTCAGCCATAAGTTCAAAAAAATGGCAAACCTTGCTTGATAGGTTGTTTTGCCTTTGTTAAATTCTGTCTTGGGCGGCTTGCTGCCCCCCGCTTTTCCTCCCTGAGCGGGTGCCTTGATGTGTGACAGCAAAAGGGCTTCCCAAGCCCGACGTTTTGACGTCGGGCTTTTTTTTGCGCGTCCGCCAGCGGACGGCCGCGACCGCGCGGCGAAACGCGACCACCTAAACTGCCGCCATGCTCTGGGTCAAATCGCTGCACATCGTCTTCATCGCCAGCTGGTTCGCCGGGCTGTTCTACCTGCCGCGCATCTTCGTCAACCTGGCGCTGGTGGCGCCCGAATCGGTCGCCGAGCGCAGCCGCCTGCTGCTGATGGCGCGCAAGCTGTTTCGCTTCACCACCTTGCTGGCGCTGCCCGCGCTCGCCTTCGGCCTCTGGCTCTGGCTTGGCTACGGCATCGGGCGCGGACCGGGCAACGGATGGATGCATGCCAAGCTGGCCCTGGTGGTCTTGGTGCTCGGCTACCACCACGGCTGCGGCGTGCTGCTGCGCCGCTTCGTCGCCGGCACCGATCGTCGTAGCCACCGCTTCTACCGCTGGTTCAACGAACTGCCGGTGCTGCTGCTGCTGGCGATCGTGATCCTGGTGGTCGTCAAGCCGTTCTGAGTGCGGTGGCCACGCAGCACAAGTCCGTCGCCTTGCCCCTGGCGCTGGCCTATGCCGCGCTGATCGTCTACGCCAGCCTCTACCCGTTCGCCGACTGGCGCGACCAGGGCATCGCGCCCTGGGCCTACCTGGCGGCGCCGTGGCCCAAGTACTGGACCGCCTTCGACTTCGGCATCAACGTCGTCGGCTACATGCCGCTGGGTTTCCTGGCCGCCATCGCGGTGATCCGCAACCGGCCGGGCACCGGCGCCGTCGGCGCGGTGCTGCGAGCCACCGCGGTCGGGGCGGTGATCTCGTTCGCCATGGAGACGCTGCAGAGCTACCTGCCGGCGCGCATTCCGTCCAACGTCGACCTCGGGCTCAACATAGCTGGCGTCCTGGCCGGCGCGGTGACGGCGGCGGCGCTCGAGCGGCTCGGCGCCGTGGCGCACTGGCAGCGGACCCGATCCAACTGGTTCTTCGAGGATTCGCGCGGCGGCCTGGTGCTGCTGGCCCTGTGGCCGGTCGCGCTGCTGTTTCCGGCCGCGGTCAGCTTCGGCCTGGGCCAGGTGTTCGAGCGGCTCGAAGCCGCCATCGCCGACTGGCTGGTCGACACGCCCTTCATCGACTGGATGCCGGTGCGCCAGTTCGAGCTCGAGCCGCTGGTGCCGGGGGTCGAACTGCTGTGCGTCATGTTGGGCGCGCTGGTGCCTTGCCTGCTCGGCTTCCTGATCACGCGCTCGGTCGCCCGGCGGGCGATCCTGCTGCCCTCGATCCTGCTGGCCGGGGTGGTGGCCTCGGCGCTGTCGGCGGCCCTCAGCTACGGCCCCCCGCACGCCTGGGCCTGGCTGAGCCTGCCGGTCCAGGTCGGGATCGCGGCGGCACTGATCGTCGGCGTGCTGCTGCTCGGCGCGCCGCGGCGGCTTTGCGCGGCCCTGCTGCTGATCGCGCTGGTGGTGCACCTGAGCCTGCTGAACCAGGCGCCTGAGAGCGCCTATTTCGCCCAGACGCTGGCGACCTGGGAGCAGGGGCGGTTCATCCGCTTCCACGGGCTGGCGCAGTGGCTGGGATGGCTCTGGCCGTTTGCAACCCTCGCTTACGTGCTGGCCGTGCTCTCGCGCCGCGCGCCGGGGGCGCCGGCTCCCTAGAATCGGGCGATGTCGAGTTCCAGCACGCCCCCGCCGACGGGTTATTACGGCCGCCACATCTTCTTCTGCCTGAACGAACGCAAGGGCGACGAGGACTCCTGCTCCAAGCACCAGGCGCAGGCCGGCTTCGACCGCTGCAAATCGCGCGTCAGGGAGGCCGGCCTGGCCGGGCCGGGCAAGGTCCGGGTCAACAAGTCCGGCTGCCTGGACCGCTGCGCGGGCGGCCCGGTCGCGGTGGTCTACCCGGAGGCGGTCTGGTACACCTTCGTCGATGCCGACGACATCGACGAGATCGTCGAGTCGCACCTGAAGAACGGCGAAGTGGTCGAGCGGCTGCTGCTCGCGCCCGACGTCGGGCGCTGAGGGGCGGTCGGCCATGAATTCGCAGACCGAGAAGCTCCGGATCCAGGGCGCCGCCGGCGCCATCGAGGTGCTGCGCGACCGTGCGGCCGACGCTGTGCCGGCGCTGGGCGTCGCGGTGATCGCCCATCCGCATCCGCTGTTCGGCGGCACCATGGACAACAAGGTCGTGCAGACCCTGGCGCGGGCCTTCGTCGGCTGCGGCTGGACCGCGGTCCGCTTCAATTTCCGCGGCGTCGGCGCCAGCGAGGGCGTGCACGACGAAGGCCGCGGCGAATGCGACGACATGCGCGAAGTGGTCGCGCAGCTGGCACCCGAGGGGCCGCTGGCGATCGCCGGCTTTTCGTTCGGCGCCTTCGTCGCCAGCTGCGCCATCGACAAGCTCTGGACGGCGCGCGACATCCGCCAGGTGGTGCTGGTCGGGACGGCGGCCTCCCGCTTCTCGGTGGCGAGCTTGCCGCCTGCGGCCCACGAGCGCGCGCTGGTGGTGCACGGCGAGCAGGACGACACGGTGCCGCTGGCCGCCGTCATGGACTGGGCGCGGCCGCAGTCACTTCCTGTCACAGTCGTTCCCGGGGGCGGCCATTTCTTTCACGGACAATTGCCGCTGCTCAAGAATCTGGTCGTCCGCCACCTGCGCGCGGGCTAGTCTTTCCCCCATGAATCGTTTCGTTGAAGCGCTGCGCGCCTTCGCAGTGGCTGCTGCCGCATTTTCGTGTCTTGCCGCCGGGGCCCAGGTGCCGACGCCGCCCGAGGTGGCGGCCCGCAGTTTCCTGTTGCTGGATGTCACGGCCAACCAGACGCTGGCCCAGAAGGACATCGACGCCGCCGTCGAGCCGGCCTCGCTGACCAAGCTGATGACGGCCTACCTGGTCTTCGACGCGCTGCGCGCCCAGAAGATCACCCTGACACAGACCTTGCCGGTCAGCGCGCGGGCCTGGAAGATGCCCGGCGCACGGATGTTCATCGACCCGAAGATGCAGGTCCCGGTCGAGGACCTGCTCAAGGGCCTGATCGTGCAGTCGGGCAACGACGCCACGGTGGCGCTGGCCGAAGGCGTGGGCGGCACGGTCGAGCACTTCGTCGAACTCATGAACGAGCAGGCCAAGGCCCTCGGCATGAAGAACACGACCTACAAGAACCCCGAAGGCCTGACCGAGCCGGGCCACACCACCACCGCGCGCGACCTGGGCATCCTGGCGACCCGCCTGATGCGCGACTTCCCCGAGTACCTGCATTACTACGCGATCAAGAAGTACCGCTTCCCGGGCACGCCCTCGACCAACGAGACCAACCGCAACCTGCTGCTGTTCCGCGACCCGACGGTCGACGGCCTCAAGACCGGCCATACGCCGGCGGCCGGCTACGGCATGGTCGCGACCGCCAAGCGTGACTTCCCGAACCTGACCGGCGGCCGCCGCCTGCTGTCGATCGTGCTGGGCACGGCCAGCGAGAACGCGCGCGCCAACGAGTCGCAGAAATTGCTGAACTGGGGCTACACCGCCTTCGACGCGGTCCGCCTGTTCGAAGCCAACCAGGCCGTGGCGACGCCCGCCGTCTGGAAGGGCAATCAGAACACCGTCAAACTGGGCCGCCCCGACGCCATCGTGGTCGCCGTGCCGGCCGGCGCGGCAGCCAGGATCAAGACCCAGGTGGTGCGCCCCGACCCGCTGGTCGCGCCCTTCACCAAGTTCCAGCCGGTCGGCTCCCTGAAGGTCACGCTCGGCGACGAGCCGGTGGCCGAAGTGCCGCTGGTGGCGCTGGATGCAGTCCAGCAAGCCGGTGTCCTGGGGCGGGCCTGGGACGCCGTCCGGCTCTGGATCAAGTAGTTCAAGCAGTGCCGGGCCGGGCTACACAAAGTTAGCCCAACCTGGCAACGGGTGTTGTATACTCGTGGGCTTTTCGGAATTTCCGAAGGGATTCACGTTTTCGACCAGTTCTTGGTCGTTTCCCCGTCCGGCCGGTTCACGCCTAGGGCCTTCGGGGCAGTTTTGGGACTTATTCATTCATGCCAACCATCAATCAACTGGTGCGTCAGGGTCGGACGGTCGAAAAGATCAATTCGAAGAGCCCTGCCATGCAGAACTCGCCGCAACGTCGCGGTGTCTGCACCCGGGTCTACACCACGACCCCGAAAAAGCCGAACTCGGCGCTGCGCAAGGTCGCCAAGGTGCGCCTGACCAACGGCTTCGAAGTCATTTCCTACATCGGCGGCGAAGGCCACAACCTGCAGGAACACAGCGTCGTGCTGGTTCGCGGCGGTCGTGTCAAGGACTTGCCCGGTGTTCGCTACCACATCGTGCGCGGTTCGCTCGACTTGCAAGGCGTGAAAGACCGCAAGCAGTCGCGTTCCAAGTACGGCGCGAAGCGCCCCAAGAAGGCCTAAGCCTTCTGTATTTCATTCAGCGGTGTTCGGGTGCCCTGGCCGGCGCATCGAACGAAGTGACCCGATATTGGGTCGAGTAAGTGAGAGTTCTTGTTGGCTCTCGCGGTGCCTGCAAAGGCGCCAACTGAAGCAAAGAGGTTAGTAACATGCCACGTCGTCGCGAAGTCCCCAAACGTGAAATCCTGCCGGATCCCAAGTACGGCAATGTCGAGCTGTCGAAGTTCATGAACGTGATCATGGAAGGCGGCAAGAAGGCGATCGCCGAGCGCATCATCTACGGTGCGCTCGACCAGATCGAGAAGAAGAACCCGGGCAAGGACCCGCTGGAAGCTTTCACCATCGCCATCAACAACGTGAAGCCGATGGTCGAAGTGAAGTCGCGCCGCGTCGGCGGTGCGAACTACCAGGTGCCGGTCGAAGTGCGCCCGGTCCGTCGTCTGGCGCTGTCGATGCGCTGGATCAAGGAAGCCGCTCGCAAGCGCGGCGAAAAGTCGATGGCCCTGCGTCTGGCCAACGAACTCATGGAAGCCACGGAAGGCCGTGGCGGCGCCATGAAGAAGCGCGATGAAGTGCATCGCATGGCCGAAGCCAACAAGGCCTTCAGCCACTTCCGCTTCTAAAGAGCTCGTCCCCCCAAATCAGACAGGCTGGAAGCCCGACCCACCGAGAGCGGTGGGCGGGCTTTCATCCGTTAACGGAGTAAATTTCATGGCACGCAAGACCCCCATCGAGCGCTACCGCAACATCGGTATCTCGGCGCACATCGACGCCGGCAAAACGACCACCACCGAACGCATCCTGTTCTACACCGGCGTGACCCACAAGCTGGGCGAGGTGCATGACGGCGCCGCGACCACCGACTGGATGGAGCAGGAACAAGAGCGCGGCATCACGATCACCTCGGCGGCCGTGACCTGCTTCTGGAAGGGCATGGACCACTCGATGCCCGAGCACCGCATCAACATCATCGACACCCCGGGCCACGTGGACTTCACGATTGAAGTCGAGCGCTCGATGCGCGTGCTCGACGGCGCCGTGATGGTGTACGACTCGGTGGGCGGCGTGCAGCCCCAGTCCGAAACCGTCTGGCGCCAGGCCAACAAGTACCAGGTGCCCCGTCTCGCGTTCGTCAACAAGATGGACCGCGTCGGCGCCAACTTCTTCCGCGTGCGGCAGATGATGGTCGACCGCCTGAAGGCCAACCCCGTGCCGATCGTGATCCCGATCGGTGCCGAAGACAAGTTCCAGGGCGTGGTCGACCTTCGCAAGATGAAGGCCATCTACTGGGATGAAGCCTCGCAAGGCATGAAGTTCGACTACCGCGAAATCCCGGCCGAACTGCTCGAGTCCGCCAAGGAATGGCGCGAGAAGATGGTCGAGAGCGCCGCCGAAGCGTCGGAAGAGCTCATGAACAAGTACCTCGAAGAGGGCGACCTCTCCGAAGCCGAGATCACGCTCGGCCTGCGCACCCGCACCATCGCCGGCGAGATCCAGCCGATGATGTGCGGCAGCGCGTTCAAGAACAAGGGCGTGCAGCGCATGCTCGACGCCGTGATCGAGCTGATGCCCTCGCCGATGGACATCCCGCCGGTCGAAGGCACCGACGACGACGAGAAGGAAACCAGCCGCAAGCCGGCCGACGAGGAAAAGTTCTCGGCGCTGGCATTCAAGCTCATGACCGACCCCTATGTCGGCCAGCTGACCTTCGTGCGCGTCTACTCGGGCGTTCTGAGCAAGGGCGACACCGTCTACAACCCGGTCAAGGGCAAGAAGGAACGCATCGGCCGTATCGTGCAGATGCACGCCAACGAGCGCCTTGAAATCGACGAAATCCGCGCCGGCGACATCGCCGCCTGCGTGGGCCTGAAGGACGTCACGACCGGCGAAACGCTGTGCGACCCCGACGCCATCATCACGCTCGAGCGCATGGAGTTCCCCGAGCCCGTGATCTCGCAGGCCGTCGAGCCGAAGACCAAGGCCGACCAGGAAAAGATGGGCATCGCGCTGCAGCGCCTGGCCTCGGAAGATCCGTCGTTCCGCGTGCGTTCGGACGAAGAATCCGGCCAGACCATCATCTCCGGCATGGGCGAGCTTCACCTCGAAATCATCGTCGACCGCATGAAGCGCGAGTTCGGCGTCGAAGCCAACGTCGGCAAGCCGCAGGTGGCCTACCGCGAAACCATCCGCAAGACGGTCGAAGATGCCGAAGGCAAGTTCGTCCGCCAGTCGGGCGGCAAGGGCCAGTACGGCCACGTGGTGCTCAAGCTCGAGCCGAACGAAGCCGGCAAGGGTTTCGAGTTCGTCGACGCGATCAAGGGCGGTGTGGTGCCGCGCGAGTACATCCCGGCGGTCGAGAAGGGCGTGATCGAAGCGCTGACGCAAGGCGTGCTGGCCGGCTACCCGGTCGTCGACGTCAAGGTCACCCTGCACTTCGGTTCGTACCACGACGTGGACTCGAACGAAATGGCCTTCAAGATGGCCGCGATCTTCGGTTTCAAGGAAGGCGCCCGCAAGGCTTCGCCGGTCATCCTGGAGCCGATGATGGCCGTGGAAGTCGAAACGCCCGAAGACTACGCCGGCAACGTGATGGGCGACCTCTCGTCGCGTCGCGGCATGGTGCAGGGCATGGACGACATGATCGGCGGCGGCAAGCTCATCAAGGCTGAAGTCCCGCTGTCGGAAATGTTCGGCTACTCCACCACGCTGCGCTCGGCCACGCAAGGCCGCGCCACGTACACGATGGAATTCAAGCACTACTCCGAAGCACCGCGCAACGTGGCCGAAGCCATCGTGGCGTCGCGCTCGAAGTAATTCATCAAGGGGCTTGCGCCCCGCCGTCTGCGACCTTGTGCCTTCCGCTGCCCGTGGCGGAAGAACCAGCAACAGGGTGCAGACGTTAAACCCCACACGGGCACTGCTCTTTCAAGGATAGAAAATGGCAAAAGGAAAATTCACCCGCACGAAGCCGCACGTCAACGTGGGCACGATCGGTCACGTGGACCATGGCAAGACGACGCTGACGGCGGCGATCGCCACCGTGCTGTCGGCCAAGT
>Ga0182007_10000709_pt1 | contig 18998 bp, 12 predicted proteins | sample Sormic07211113_1_FD_123023 | JGI IMG/M metagenome (GOLD analysis project Ga0182007, IMG submission 123023) | Rhizosphere microbial communities from Sorghum bicolor, Mead, Nebraska, USA - 072115-113_1 MetaG | ecosystem: Host-associated > Plants > Roots > Rhizosphere | place: USA: Nebraska... | reverse complement strand
CTGTTCGCCTTCAGCTGCGGCGCGATCGTCGCGAACCTGTACTACGCGCAGCCGATCACCGAGCTCATCGCGCCGGGCCTGCACATGTCCGGCAACACGGCGAGCCTGATCGTGTCGCTGACGCAGATCGGCTACGCGCTCGGGCTGTTCTTCATCGTGCCGCTCGGCGACCTGCTCGAAAACCGCAAGCTGATGATCGTGACGGCCGTCGTGTCGATCGCGAGCCTCGCGGCGGCGGCGTTCGTGCGCACGCCCGGGCTCTTTCTCGCGATTTCGCTGCTGATCGGGTTCAGCTCGGTGGCCGTGCAGATCCTCGTGCCGCTCGCCGCGCACCTCGCGCCCGACCATTCGCGCGGACGCGTCGTCGGCACGATCATGAGCGGGTTGCTGCTCGGCATCCTGCTCGCGCGGCCGCTGTCGAGCGTCGTGGCCGACGCGTTCGGCTGGCGCTTCGTGTTCGCGGCCGCCGCCGTGCTGATGACGCTCGTCACGGCCGTGCTCGCGCTGACGATTCCGTCGCGCCAGCCCGATCACCGCGCGACCTATTTCGAACTGATCGGCTCGCTGCTGCACCTCGTTCGCACGATGCCGGTCCTGCGCCATCGCGCGTTCTACCAGGGCCTGATGTTCGCGTCGTTCAGCCTGTTCTGGACCGCCGTGCCCGTCGAACTGACGCGTCACTACGGGTTGTCGCAATCGGCGATCGGCCTGTTCGCGCTGGTCGGCGCGATCGGCGCGACGTCGGCGCCGGTGGCCGGGCGCCTCGCGGATGCCGGCCATACGGTGCGCGCGACGCTGATCGCGCTCGTCGCCGGCGCGCTCGCGTATGCGGTCGGGTTCGTGCACGGCGCCGGCCTGTACGGGCTCGTCGTCACCGGTATCGTGCTCGACTTCGCGGTGCAGATGAACATGGTGCTCGGCCAGCGCGAGATCTACGCGCTGCATGCGGCGAGCCGCAACCGGCTCAATGCGCTCTACATGACGAGCATCTTCGTCGGCGGCGCCGTCGGCTCCGCGCTCGCGAGCCCGCTGTACGAACACGGCGGCTGGCCGCTCGTCGCCGCGGTGGCCGGCGCGTTCCCGATCGTCGCGCTCGCCCACTACCTGCTCGTCGGCCGGCCGCACGCGCAACGTCACGCCGCAGGTTGAACCCTCGTCACACGTCGAATCGATCCGTTCGCGGGGCGCGAAGCCGCCCCGCTCCCCGTCGAACCACAGGAGTCCATCATGTCTTCCCTGCTCAGTGCCTACGATCTGCGCGGCCTCGCGCTGCCGAACCGCGTCGTGATGGGGCCGATGACGCGCTCGCGCGCGCCGTCGCGCGGCCTGCCCACCGAACTGATGGCCGAGTACTACGCGCAGCGCGCGTCGGCCGGCCTGATCGTGACCGAGGCCACCAACGTCAGTCGGGCGTCCGCCGCATTCGAGCTGACGCCCGGTCTCGTCGACGATGCGCAGGCCGCCGCGTGGAAAACCGTCACCGATGCCGTCCATGCGAACGGCGGGCGCATCTTCGCGCAGCTGTGGCACGGCGGCCGCGTCAGCTCGCTGACGCTGCTCGGCGGCGCCGCGCCGCTGTCGCCGTCCGGCGTGAACGACGACCTCGAACAGTTGCAGGTCTGGGCGCAGTTGCAGAACGGCTACTACACGAAGATTCATGCGACGCCGTCGCGCGCGATGACGACCGATGAAGTCGTCGCGGCCGTCGACGAATTCCGGCAGGCCGCCGCGCGCGCGATGGCCGCGGGCTTCGACGGCGTCGAGATCCATGCGGCCAACGGCTACCTGCCGCACCAGTTCCTGTCGTCGACGCTGAATCGCCGCGACGATCGCTACGGCGGATCGGTCGCGAACCGCGCGCGCTTTCTCGAGGAGATCGTCGACGCGGTCGGCGGCGTGATGCCATTGAGCCGCGTCGGCGTGCGCATCTCGCCGTATGCGAAATACAACAACGTGCGCGACGCCGATCCGGACGCGACGCTCGCGTACGTCGGCCGGATGCTGGACACGGCAGGCGTCGCGTATCTGCACGCGGCCGACACCAACGGCTGGAGCGGCGAGCCGGATCTGCCGCGCATCGTCGAGCACGCGCGCCGGTCGTTCCACGGCACGCTGATCGTCAACGGCGGCATTTCGCCGGACGCGGCGAACGCGCTGATCGACGCGGGCGACGCCGATCTCGTCGCGTTTGCGCGTGCGTATATCGCGAACCCGGATCTCGTGGAGCGCATCGCGGCCCGCGCACCGCTCGCGGAACCGAAGGCCGCCGGCTGGTACGGCGGCGACCGCGCCGGCTATGTCGACTATGCGCGGTACGACGCGGCGCCCTCGCACGCGTGATCCGCACAGGCGGCGCGCCAGGTGCGGCATCCCGGGCGCGGCCGCGCGCCGCGGCCGGTCGAGCGTGCGACTGCCGCACGCCGGACCGGCACCGTCACGTGTCGTTCCACCGTGCGCCCAGCACGCGCCCGCAGAAATTCGGCCGATGAAAATCCGGATCGACGCGTTCGAGCACGTCGGCGCTCCACGTGCCGAACGTCGACTGCGGCCGGTGCGCGACGCCGCGCGCGACCAGGTCGAGAAACGCTTCGGGAAAACCGCTGCCGCGCGGGTAAGCCGCGAGGAGCGCCGTGCGCTCGTCGGCGGTATAGGCGTCGAAGTCGGTCGCCATCAGGTCCGTCGACATCGCGCACGCCAACGCGCGCGCGAGCGGCGACGCGCGGACGGCCACACCCGGCGTCGTATGCAGCGCGATCGCATGCCATACGTCGTCGCGCATGCGCTGCGACCGGCGGTGCCGCAACAGCAACGCACGCGCGGCATCCGCGCCGTCGAGCTCGTAGCGTTCGGTCGAACGGCCGTACGCCGGGCTCAGTCCCATGTTCGCGTACATCGCGGCGACGTACAGCGCATCGGCGTCGCACGCGTCGCCCGCACGCCGCGCGGCGAGCGACGCGAACACGAACACGCGCGACGCGTGATCGACGAGCGCGGCGGGCAACGACGCGCGGGCCGCGTCGGCTGCCTCGGCCGCAACGGGCGTGCGCGGAATGCGAACGCCGGCCACTTCGTCGCCGGTGGCCGATGCGCGCGGGTGCGCAGCATTCATCCTGTCTCCTTCATGCCCCGTGCCCGGGGCGGAAAATCGTTCCATGCACGGCGACGTGCGGCGCGCGCCGGCACGCGCCGCTCAAAACGCGACGCAGCAGCCGCCGAAGGCTTCGCAGCGTTCGGCGGCCGCACTTGCCGTCGGATAGCGCGACCGCGCGAAGCGGCGCCCGTGACTGTGCGCCCGGCACACGTCGATGCCGGAAGCCGCGCAAGCGTCGCCTGCCGCCGACGCGTGCGGCGCGGCGCGCCCGCCGGCGTCCGCCGCATCGGCGACGCCGCCTGCGGCGACCGGCGACCATGCTGGGCTGACGGGCGGCGGCGGCGGCGCCAGCGGCGAGAATTCCTGTTCCGCGTGCACGACCTTGCCGTCGACGACCGTCAGCACCGACGACAACGCCGGGATACGCCGCGCGTCGACCGTGAAGTAGTCGTCGCTCAGCACCGCGAAGTCGGCGTACCGGCCGGGCACCAGCGCGCCCTTGCGATGCTCGTCCGCGGAGAACCACGCGCTGCCGACCGTGTAGCGGCGCAGCGCCTCCATCCGGCCGAGCCGGTTGCGCGCGGGATACAGCGCGGTGCCGCCGACGCTGCGCCCCGACACCATCCAGTACAGCGCGACGAACGGGTTGTAGCTCGCCGCGCCCGTCGCGCCGGAGCCCGCACCGACCGGCAGCCCGGCCGCGAGCATCGCGCGGATCGGCGGCGCGCGCGTGGCCGCCGCCGCGCCATGGCGTGCGATGAACGCTTCGCCCTGGAACGCCATGCGCGGCTGCACGGTGATGCCGCCGCCCAGCGCCGCAACACGCGCGATATTGGCATCCGAAATCGTCTCGCAGCGATCGAAGCTCCAGCGCAGCCCGTCGAACGGCGTGTCGCGATCGACCGCTTCGAACACGTCGAGGAAGCGGCCGATCGATTCGTCGTAGGTCGCATGCAGCCGGAACGGCCAGCGGTGACGCACGAGCAGCCGGACGATGGCCGCCAGCTCCGCGTCGACCGACGCGGGCAGGTCGACGCGCGGTTCGAGAAAATTCCCGAGATCGACGGCCGAGAACAGCAGCCGCTCGCCCGCGCCGCTCGCGCGCAGGAACGCGTCGCCGCGGCCGGGCGCCGTCAGCGCGATCCATTTCGCGAAGTCGTCGAGCTCCCGGCCGGCGTGCCGCGCGCCCAGCGCATAGGCGATGCGCGTCGTCAATTCGCCGCGCCGCGCGAGCGTCGCGACCGCCGCATAGTCGTCCGGATACGCGAGGCCGTCGCCACCGGCGTCGATCGCGCTCGTCACGCCGACGCGGTTCAGCGCGCGCATGAACTGCCGCGTCGAGTTGACGCGGTCGTCCGCATCGAGCACGGGCGCGCGGGCCAGCGCCGCGCCGAGCACCGCCGGGTCCGGGCGCGCGAGCAGCAGCCCGGTCGGCCGCCCGTGGCGGTCGCGCCGCAGTTCGCCGCCGGGCGGATCGGGCGTGTCGCGCCCGTAGCCGAGCGCGCGCAGCGCGGCTGCATTCAGCCACGCACTGTCGGCCAGATGCTGGATGAACACCGGCGTGTCGGGGGCAATCGCGTTGAGCTCGGCCGCCGTCGGGCCGCGCTTTTCCGCGAACTGCAGCGCGGTCCAGCCGCCCGCCACGCGCGCCCATTGCGGCGCGGGGGTGCGGCGTACCTGCCGGCCCAGCAGCTCGAGCGCGTCGGCCAGCGACGGCACGCCGTCCCAGCGCACCTCGAGGTTGAAGTTCATGCCGCCGCGGATCGCCTGCAGGTGCGCATCGATCAGGCCCGGAATCACGGTACGGCCGTTCAGATCGATTCGGGTCGTGTCGTCGTGCGCATGGCGCAGCACGTCGCGATCGTCGCCGGTCGCGACGATGGTCCCGTCCTTCACGGCGAGCGCGCGGACGAACGAGCGCTGTTCGTCCTGGGTCGCGATCTTGCCGTTGAACACGACGAGGTCCGCCGAACGCGCGGGTTCCGTCGCTCTAAGCACCGTCGGGCCTCCCGTGCGCGCCCGCGCGCGCGTCGGCACGCATGCTGCAATCACGCGACCGCACTGCCGTACCGGTTTCGCGCATCGTTATGCCGCCTGTTGGGCCGCGTCGGCGGCATCGCGTCGCGCGCGCGTCAGGGACGGCGCGAGCGGCGCATCCGGACGAACGAAGTTCTGCACGCGCAGCAAGCGGCGCACGTCGTGAGCGCGCGAATGCGGATCGAAATGCCGCGCGACCCCGGCGACGAGCGCCGACGCCTGCGCGGTGTGCCCGCGCTCGATCAGGTGATCGGCGAGATCGAGCGAGCCGCGCAGCGCCCACATCGCGGCGCCCTGCGCGTTCGCGGTCTGGATCGCCATCTGCAGATGACGATGCCCGTCCGCCTCGTACGCGACGGCGAGATCCGCGCCGACGGTGCGCGCCTGCTCGAGCATCGCGACGCCTCTCACGCGCAGCAGTTCGGGGACGAACAGGTGCTCGCCGTGCGCGCGGCACCGCGCGAGCGTCGCATCGAGCCGGGTGCACGCTTCATCCGCGCGGCCGGTCCGCACGAGGCCCTCCGCATATGCGACGGTCAACGGCGCGAGCACGCGCCGGAATCCGCTCGCCTCGACGCGTCGCAGCGCGGGTTCGAGCCGGGCGAGGCCGGCGCCGGGATGGCCGGACTGGATGTCGAACTGACCGGTCAGGCATTCGGCGTGACTGCGCCAGATGTCGAACCCGTGCGCGTCCGCGGTCCCGCGCAGCGTCGCGAGATAGTCGGAGGTGATGTCGTGATCGCCGTAGCGCAGCGCGATCGGCACGGCGGCCGCGCCGAGCACGATGCACAGCGCGAGTGGCGACGGGCCGCGGCGCGCGCACTCGACCGCCTGCGCGGCGACGCGCATCGCATGCTCGGGCTCGCCTTGCATCCACAGAAGACGGATCAGCATCGTGCGGCCCAGCGTCGCCATGTCGACGCCCAGCGCGGCCTGCGCGCACGGCGATTCGCCCGCGTCGGCGAGCTCGGCCGTCGCCGCTTCCAGCCGCTCGCGCGCCTGCGCATGCTCGCCGAAGTAATGCAGCGACGTCGCGACCATCGTGTTCGCCAGCAACCGCTGCGACCGGTCGCCGCGCCGCTCCGCCGCCCGCTCGAAGCGCGTCGCGTAGCGCAGCGATTCGTGAATGTCCGACAGCGTCAGCATCGTGTTCCACAGCCCGACCAGCGCGCGCGCGTCGAACGCATCGTCGCCGACGTGCGCGGCGAGACCGAGCGTGCGGTCCCACATCGCGGCGGCGGCCAGCGCGTCGCCGTCGGTATGCAGCAGCGCCGACGCGCAGGCCGCCCGCAGCCGCATCTCGCGCGCGGCGTCGACCGGGTCTGCCGCGCCCGTGTCGAGTTCGTCGAGCACCTCTCTCGCGCGCGCCGTGCACGCGCGCATCCGCGACGGCTCCAGCAGCGCGCGCGCCAGCCGGTCGGGCTCGGGCACGCCTGCGGCCTCGGCGGCGTCCGCCGGTTCGTCCACGGCCGGCGCGGGCGCATCGGCAAGCGGCACGTCGGCGGGCGCCACGAGCCGCACGGGCGCGCGCGCGCGCTCGTACTCCGCATGGCGCGCGACGATGCGCTCGAACTCGCCTTCGTTGTGCAGTTTTTCGACCGCATACGCGCGCGTCGATTCGGTCAGCCGATAGCGCGCATACGCGCCATGGAACTCGACGGTCACCAGCGATTTCGCCACCAGCTCGCCGAGCACCGCGATCATGTCCGCGGCCGACGTGCCGGGCTCGGTGGCGACCGCGTACGCGGCATCGAACGAAAACGGCCCGATGAAGCACCCCATCCGGCGAAACAGCGCGCGCGCGGCCCGATCGAGCAGCACGTAGCTCCAGTCGAACGTCGCGCGCAGCGTCTGATGACGCGGCAGCGCCGAACGCAGCCCGCCCGTCAGCAGGTTCAGCCGGTCGTCGAGACGCGACGCGACCACCGCGAGCCCGAGCGTCGCCACGCGCGCCGCGGCCAGTTCGATCGCGAGCGGCAGCCCATCGAGGCGCCGGCAGATGTCGCCGATCAGCCGCACGCCGGCTTCGTCGACCGCGCAATCCGGCGCGGCCGCGCGCACGCGTTCCAGGAACAGCGCGACGGCCGAACAGCGGACGATTTCGTCGGCGGACGCGTCGCCGTCCGGCACCGCGAGCGGGCTCATCCGCAGCACCGCTTCGGCCGAGATGTGCAGCGGCTCGCGGCTCGTCACGAGCACGCGCAGCAAGCCGGCGCTCGACGTCAGCGTTTCGACGAGGCTCGCCACCAGATCAACGATGTGCTCCGCGTTGTCGAGCACCAGCAGGCAGGGCGACGTCGCGAACGCGTCGCCGATGCGGTCGAGCGCGGGCACGCCGTGCGTGTCGAGACCGAGTTCGGCGGCAAGCGCGATCAGCATGTCGTCGCGCGTCGACGCACGCGCCAGTTCCACGAACAGCACGCGCTCGCGCGAGCGGCTGCGCACGCCGTGCGCGACGCGCACGGCAAGACTCGTCTTGCCGATGCCGCCCGCGCCGACGAGCGTGACGACCGGCGTGCGTTCGAGCATGTCGACGATCTGCGCGAGTTCGGCGTCGCGCCCGACCAGCGGCGCGAGCAGCGGCGACGCGGGCGCATCGGGCAACGCGACGACGGCCGGCGGCGTCGCGACGGCCGGCGCGTCGACCACGGGCACGAGGTCCGGGCCGGACGACGCGCTCGCCACCAGCAGGTAGCCGCGCCCGGGCACCGTCTTGATCAGATCGCGGCTCGCGCCGAGCGCCTTGCGCAGCGTCGCCACATGCACCTGAAGCCGGTTCTCCTCGACGATCAGGCCCGGCCAGACCGCGTCCATGATGTCGTCCTTCGACACGACCGAACCGCTCGCGCGGTGCAGGACTTCGAGAATGTCGAGCGCGCGCGCGCCGATGCGCAGCGACGCGCCGTGCCGGCGAATGTCGCGTTGCTCGAAATCCACAGACAAAGTTCCGATCTGGATCATGGCCGCCTCCGGGTCCCTCGGGATGGCTGCCCGATGAACGCGGCAGTTCACCCGGCAGGAAGTCCGCGTCCGGCGCGCCGTTGCACCGGACGGAAAGTGTCGAATTCCGGACCGAGTGTAGACGGGTGGTCGCCGGAAATCTTGAATGAAAATGCGCTCTGGCCGCGGATTTCGGTGGAGCGCGACCGGTACGATCACTTGCGTGTAAAAGTCGGGCGCTATACTCTGCCGGGCCGCTCGCGCAGGCGTCGAGCCGGGTGGCGCACTCGCCGCGCACACGCATTGAAAGCAATTTGTCAGGATGGCCGGCGGACGTTTATGCAAATTCATTTTGAACGTTCGCGTGCGCATCTAAACTGGACTCGTCATTTCACGCTCCGAGTCCCTCGTTGGGGAATTCCATGTCAGACTCCGTCATCGCCGCGCCGGTGGCATCGGCTCCGCGGCGGCCGAAAGACACGCTCGGTTGCGTGTCGAGCCTGCTGGCAAAGGATGTCGAGACGACATCCGGCGGCCTGAGGCTGCACCGCAAATGCATGCGCGAGGCGCACGTCGAACGCATCGAGATGCCGCCGTGCGACCGCGGCTTCCTGGTCGGCGTGTCGCTGAGCGGCGGCCACCGCCGCACGCTTTATGGGCGCGCCGGCGCGAGCGAGCGCCGGTTCCAGCATCACTCGATCTACATTCGTGACTTCTCGCGCCATTTCCACGCGGATCTGTACGGCCACTTCGACTTCGTGCTGGTCGAGCTGCCGCATGCGTATCTCGAACGCGTCGGCCCCGAGCACGGCGGCCAATCGATCGGCGGCCTCACGTGCCGCCCCGACGTGCGCGATCCGGTGCTCGGCCATCTCGCGCACGCGGTGGCCGACAGCCTCGATGCAGGCGGCCCGCTGAACGCGCTGTTCATCGAACAGATCGGGCTCGCGATGGGCACGCACCTGGTGCGCCGCTACGGCAACGCACGCACGCGCGAGCTCGAACGCAAGGGCATGCTGTCGCCCGCGAAGGTGGCGCTCGCCCAGGAGCTGTTGATGGAAAAGGCGGACCTCGGCGTATCGATCGAGGAAGTGGCGAACGAATGCGACCTGTCGCGCGGCTATTTCATCCGCGCGTTCTCGCGCACGACCGGCCGCACGCCGCACCAGTGGCTGCTCGAACAGCGCGTGACGCGCGCGCGCGAGCTGATCGAGACGTCCGACATGACGCTGGCCGACATCGCGGTCGCGTGCGGCTTCGCCGACCAGAGCCATCTGAACCGCGTATTCGCACGGATCGTCGGCCATCCGCCCGGCGCGTGGCGGCGTGCGCGGTCGCGCTGATCCGCCGCCCGGGCGCGTCAACGCGCTACTGCCCGCTTTCCTGACGCGATCGATCTGTCCCATATTCAATGTCCGCGCAGCGTCGCGCGGATCGTGCCGCATGCCAATCGCAACGCAGCCTCGGTGGGCGGCGTGTCGGCAAGGCCGTCGAGCACCGTGAAATCGCGAATCGTGCCGAGGCAGCGAACCGCGCTGACGCGAACCCCGGCGAGCATCAGCTTGCGAGCGTAGGCTTCGCCGTCGTCACGTGCGACATCGTTTTCAGCCGTGACGATCAGCGCGGGAGGCAGGTCTTCGAGATCCGTGTAACTCGCGTTCAGCGGCATTGCGATTGTTTCGCCGAGGTTTTCTGACGGAAAGCGCGCCCGTGCGTGCATGCGCCCCGTGTGTGCGGTAAAGCTCGGACCGTCGGCGCATCTCGCTGCCGAGGCGCCCGCCGTGCTTGTCGAAAGCGTCGGACACAGCATGATCTGAAGCGCGATACGGGGGCCGCGACGCGCCTTGACGAGCAGCGCGAGGGTCGCGGCGAGATGACCGCCCGTGCCTTCGCCGGCGACGATAAGGGTGCCGCCGTCGAGATTCAATGCGCGTGCGTGCTCGTGCAGATGGACGAGCGCGGTGAACGCCTGCTCGTTTTGGGTCTGAAAGCATGCAGCGGGTGCCGAGGTGTAATCGACGAGTACGACGGCCGCCTCGGCGTCGGTGGCGATCCTGCGCGCAAGCCGGTTGTCGCTTTGGCAACCCGCGAAGCTCGCGCCGTCCGGCAGGAAGAGCACGGCGGGCAGCGGAGTGGGCTCCGCCTGCGGCGGCCGGACGATCCGGATCGTGAAATCCGACGCCGCCGCGCCAGCGTTCAGCGCGATTTCTTCGGCGTGTATCGCGTCCGTCGCATCGCCGTTTGCCCATTCGCGCAAACGCTCTGCCGGAACCCCTGCCTCAGTGGCATGGTCGACGAACGATTGCGTTTGCGCATCGAGGATCGGATACGAGTCCGCGGATCTAATCAGGCCCGGTGCGGCGTCTTCGGGCAGACGGGCAGACGTGAAATCGTTCATGGGGCAGTTTCCGATGAGTGAGCTTGCTTGTCGATCCGGCACCGTTGGCCGTCGACAGAAGAAATTTTCATCGGATTCCCGCACGAGCGACAGTTAAGCGTTGCTAAGAGGCGTTAAGCCCGTGTCCAGCAAAGCGTTCACGCTCGTGACGCACGCTTCGAGCCGATTTACCGTCGCTTCATGTCCGCACACCGCGCGTTGCCGCGACTTCCAGCAAATGCGCCTGTAACCACGATGGCGTGTTCGCCCGTCCAGCTTCGATCAATGCGTTTGCGCTCCCTGCGTCGCCAGCGCACGCGAACACTTCGAGTTGCATCGGGGTGGCGCCTGCCGGCGTGACAGGCCTGCCTTCGTGAATGGCCTCGAAGCCCTCGCCCCATTTGTCCCAATACGCGAGACCGCGCCGGCGCGTGCGCTCGCGAAGCCGCACGGTCCATTCGCGCGCGAGCGCCACTTCGCCTTCCCATGTCGCGACGGCGATCGAGCCGATCGCGAGCCCGTAACAGACAGTCAGATCGTGATCGATCGCGAGCGCCTCCGTCGCGCAGTCGCGCGCGAGCGCCATCGCCGCGTCCGTCTCGCCCTGCAGCCACAGAATGCGCATCAGAATGGAAATCGCCGCGATATGCGCGTCGACCTGCGCGTGGTTCGCGTGCGTCGCGCGCACCGGGTCCTTGTCGCGAGCCATCACCGCTTCGATCAATGCGCGCGCGATATCGTGGTCCCCGAGGAAGTGATGTGACAGCGCGCACATCCGTTCGCCGGTTTGCGTCGTCGAAAAATCGCCCGTGCGTGCGGCGGCAGCGCGAAACGCACGCGCATGTTCGAGGCTTTCCGCGTACGCGCCCGCGAGCGTCCGATGCGCCCACACGCCCCACAGCATGCGCAATGCGAGCCGGTCGTCGCCGAGGCGCTGCGCGGCGGCCTGTGCGGCGTCGAACGCGTTCGCCATCGCCGCCGTCGGCCCGCGCGTGTGCCAGAGCGCGTGACCGTACGCGGCGAGCAGTTCGATATGCTGCTCCTTGCCCGCCAGATCCGAGTTTTCCGCCGCGGCGATTGCGCGCTCGGCCATCCCGAGGAACTCGTGAGGTAGCGAAAGATGAAACCACAGCGGCGCCGTCGCGATCAGCAGGTCGATCGCGAGCTTCGGCTCGCCATCCTGGCCCGCCGCCCAATCGAACGCGGCTCGCACATCGTCGATTCGCTGGCTGTGAATCGCGAGCCACTGACGCGGCGCCTTGCCTTCCCACGCCGCCACGGGGTCGGCAAAAATCGCACAGCAGTACAACGCATGGCGGCGGCGCGCGTCATCGAGTTCGTCCGCCTCTTCAAGTCGCATATACGCGTAATGGCGCGTCGTGTCGAGCAGTCGATAGGGATGATCCGAATCGTCGATTGCGCAGGCGATCAGCGACTTGGCGATCAGGCCGGTGACGGCGTCGAAGGCGGCGAGGTCATCGACGTCGCCACCGGCCGCGACAGCCGCGGCGGCATCCATGCCGAAGGCGGCCCGCATGACCGAGAGGCGGCGCAGCACCTGGCGCTCCTCCGGCCGGAGCAATTCATAGCTCCAGTCGAGCGTTGCGCGCAGCGTCTGCTGGCGCGCAAGCGCCGTGCGGCGGCCCTGCGTGAGCAGCGCGAAGCGGTCGTCGAGCCGCGCTGCAATCGAATGCACGTCCATCAAGCCGACGCGCGCCGCCGCAAATTCGATCGCGAGCGGGATACCGTCGAGCCGTCGGCAAATATCGATGACGGGGCCCAGATTCGCGTCGCTCAACGCAAACCGGTCATTGGCGGCGCGCGCGCGGTCGTGAAACAGCGCGATCGCCGGGAACTGCACGGCGTCGTGGAGGCTCACGCCTGCGTCAGTCTCGGGCGACGGCAACGCGGCGAGGCGATGGACGGATTCGCCTTCCGCGCGCAGCGGCTCGCGGCTTGTGACCAGCAGATGCACGCCCGACGCGCCTTGCAGCAGTTGCTCGGCGAGCACGGCAACGGCATCGATCAGATGCTCGCAGTTATCCAGCACCAGCAGCACCGGCGACGCCCCAAGCGCCTGGATGAGGTCGGGTACAGGATCGCCGCTGGAGACGGCAACGCCGAGCGCCGACGCGATCGTACTGGCCGCGCTCGCGGCCGCGGAAACCGGCGCGAAATTGACGAACACGGCGCGCACGCCGGTGCGCTGGGCGAAGCGATGCGCGACGGCGACGGCGACGGTCGTCTTGCCCATGCCTCCCGGGCCGGCGATGGTGAGCAAGCGTCGCTCGGGCAAGTGGTCGGTCAGACCTGCGATGACGTCTTCGCGGCCTATCACGCGAGCGAGCGTGACCGGCATGCGTGAACCGCTGTCGGACCCGGTGGAAGGCCGGGTTGCGTGCGTATGAGGCCGTGGTGCGGCCGGGTCCACTGCTTCGGCCCGGGTAACGGGCGCGGCGAAACGATAGCCGCGTCCGGTCTCGTTGACGATGTAACGCGCACCGTCCGGTCCGTCACCGAGCACCTTGCGCAGCGCCGACAGATGCACGCGCAGCGCGCCTTCCTCGACGACGTTGTCCACCCAGACGCTGTCGCACAGATTGCGCGTCGAGACCAGCGCGCCCGCATGCTCGACAAGTACGACGAGAATGTCGAGCGCGCGGCTGCCGATTTTCAGCGGCGTCCCGTCCTTGAGCAGGACGCGTTGCGGGAATTGCAGCGTAAAAGGGCCGAACGCGAGGCTGTAAGGAGCGGTCATCGAGAGCGTCATCGCGCGGGTTGAGTGTCGGCCAATACGGTGCGCCGGGCGCGCACATTGACGCAAAAACAGCCAATCATTACTCAAAAGCGCAGTACGCGCCCTTAAAAGATCTTAAAAAACCCGTTTTGCTGCAGCCGACGAGGATCGACACGGATCCGGGCGCCGACTTAGCAACGCTTAACAAGTCGTAACTGGCCCGATGCGCGCCTCCCCGCCAACATGGCTCCATGCAAGCCAATCAATGATCGGAGGTCGATATGGAGCGTCTGAAAGCGCTGGAGGTATTCAAGGCAGTGGCGGACCACGGCAGTTTCACGCGGGCAGCCGACGCCACCAATGTTGGCGTACCGTCGGTGAGCCGAGCGGTGCAGGATCTTGAAACGATGCTCGGTGTGCAGCTCTTCAACCGGACCACGCGCCGCGTCGCGTTGACCACGGCCGGCCATGCGGTGCTCGAGCGCGTCACGGGCGTCCTGTCCTCCTATGAAGACCTCGCGCGTACCGGCAGCGACGAAGCCGGCGATTGCGCGGGTAACGTCCGCATCGAGGTGCCGGCAATCTTCGATACCGCCCGCCTCACTTCCGTCCTGGTCCGCTTCATGCGCGCGTGGCCGAAAGTACGGGTCGACGTGCGGCGCGTCGATCATCTGGCCGATACGCTCGGCGATCTTGCAGACCTCGCAATCGTCGTCGGTCGCTCGGCGCCGTCGTCGTGCATCGCGCGATCACTCGCGGCCGTGCATCTCGGGCTCTATGCGAGTCCTGCCTGGCTCGAACGGACCAGCGCTCTCGCTCACCCGCTCGATGTGCCGGCCGAGGCTTGCCTCGCGACGGGCGCACAGCATTCGGTATGGACGGTCAGCCATGCAGCATCCGGGGAGTGTGTGTCGCTTGCCTCGCGCGCGGCGCTGCGCACGAATTGTCCTCATGCGCTTCTCGCGGCGGCCGTCGACGGCGAGGGGGTAGCAATCCTGCCCGACTCGCTCGCACAAGCGGCGCTCAATCGCGGCGAACTCGTGCGTGTGCTCGATGCGTGGCAGGTCGCGCCGCTGGAAGCCTGCCTCGTCTACCGGTCCAGACGCAATCTCCCCGCGCGGGTGCGGAGATTGACCGAGTATTTGCTCGACGCCTTCGGCGAGCAACGCGACGAGATTGACGCAATGGCGGCTGTACCGAACATTGCCCGGCTTGCAGCGACGCAGGCGACGCTCGCGCCGTGCGCAGCGTGATGAAGATTTTGCTTATACGAATACAGGGGAAACAACGAAATGATGGTCGATTTTGCCGGATGTCTGCTGGACGTGTCGTCGCGGTATCTCGGACTCGCGATCAAGCACCGGACGGTCGTGGCTCACGACGACGCCGGATCACGACACGCGACGCGCGTGAGCGATTCGCATCGTGGCGCGTCGTCGTCCCGAATGCCGCAGCATGCGCATGCTGCCACGGATGTGGCCTCGCCGATGTGGCCGGCTCGTCACCGCACCGGCGTCGCGTCGTAGTTGACCGGCACCCAGTCGTATTGCGCACCGTCCCGGCGCAGGTGGCCAAGCCCGGGAAACGCGATATGCGCGGCCCCGACGAGATAGCGTCGATCGGCGACGCGCTTCAGCGTGTCCCGCCGCGTACGGCGGGCGGCGCCGGCATCGCTGTCGTACTGGACCGTCGCGTCGACGTCGCGCAACTGGATCGCCGCCACGTGCACGATGTCGCCCCACGCGAGCAGGCCCGCATTGCCGCTCTCGATCAGATAAGCCGTATGCCCCGGCGTATGGCCGGGCATCGGCACCGCGCGAATGCCGGGCGCGAGCGTCGCTTCGCCCCGAAACGTCTTGAAGCGGCCGGCCGCCACGTAAGGCGCGACCGCCGCCGCGGCCGCGTCGAAGAACGACGCGAGGAACGCCGGCGCCTGCGCCTTGTTGGCGGGATCGAGCCAGTACGCGGCCTCGACGGCGTTCACGCGCACGACGGCATTCGGAAACGTCATCGCGCCATTCGACGCAATGCCGCCGACATGGTCCTTGTGCAGATGCGTGAGCAGCACTTCGTCGATCTGCGCGGGCGCGTAGCCGGCCGCGCGCAGGTCGTCGATCAGCTTGCCGCAGCAGTCGCCGTAGAGCGTGCCGGCGCCCGCGTCGACGAGGATGCGCTTCGATCCGGTATCGACCAGGAACGCGTTGATCGACCCTTGCACGGGCGGCTCCAGGAACGCGCGGTCGAGATCGCGCCGGATCTCGTCCTTCGAGATGTCGCGAAACACCGTGTCGACCGGAAACGGATGGGTGCCGTCGGACAGCGCGATCACCGTGAAATCGCCGATCTTCTGCCGATAGAAACCGGGAGGCTGCAGGCCCGCGGCGGCGGCTGGCGCCGGGGATTGCGCGACGGGTTGCGCATCGGCGCGGGCGTCGGGCGACGTTGCGGCCTGCGCGAACGCCGCGGACGCGAGCAGGCCCGCCCATCCGGCCACGACGAGCAAGCGGGCCGCATGCACGACGCACGCGTGCCGGAACGGGTTCTTCATGTGTTCTCCGGGACGAACCGTGCGCGCGCCCGGTCACGAACGACCGACCCGTGCAACACGCAATGTCGCGCAGCTTATCGGGCGCCGCGGCGAAAATCCTGAGCGTGGCCTGAATTGTCCTGAAGACGCGGCACGTGCGCGCGGCCGCCGCGCCGGCCGGCGCTAGAATGCGAACCGCATGCAATGCGCCGTTACAACCCGCACCGAGGCGACCCCATGGACAAATTCTCCGCGCTGCGCGCGTTCGTCGAAGTCGCGGAAGCCGGCGGCTTCTCGAGCGCGGGGCGCCGGCTCGATCTCGCCGCTTCGTCGGTCGTGCGCGCGGTGGACGCGCTCGAGGCGTCGCTCGGCACCGTGCTGCTGAACCGCACGACGCGGCAGGTCACGCTGTCCGACGCGGGCGCCGTCTACTATGCGCGCGCGAAACGCGTGCTCGGCGAACTCGCCGATGCCGACGCGCTGGTGGCCGATCGCGGCGACGAGCCGTCCGGGCCGCTGCGCGTGTCGGTCCCCGTCGCGTACGGGCTGCGCCGCATCGCGCCGCACGTCGCCGCGTTCGTCGCGCGCCATCCGAAGCTCGACCTCGACCTGCAGCTCACCGACGAACGCGTCGATCTCGTGTCCGCCCGGATCGACGTCGCGATCCGGCTCGGCGACGCGGCCCCGACCGCGGAAGTCGTCGCGCGGCCGCTCGGCACGTTCCGGCGCTACGTGGTCGCGAGCCGCGCGTACCTCGACGCGCACGGCACGCCCGCGACCCCGGGCGAACTGGTCGATCATGCGTGCCTGCGCTTTCATTTCGGCGTCGACCAGCAGACGTGGACGTTCGCCGGCGCGCAACGCACGACGCAGGTCGTCGTCACCGGCCGGCTGAAATCGAATCACAGCGAGGTGCTGCGCGAGGCCGCGCTCGACGGCGCCGGCATCGCGCTGCTGCCCGACTGGCTGGTCGACGCGGACATCGAAGCCGGCCGCCTGCAGCGGCTGTTCGATCGATACGACGTGACGCCGGGCTCGGCGCGCGCGGTGATCACCGCGCTGTACCTGCCGAACCAGCGCGGCTCGAAGCGCGTGACCGCGTTCATCGATTTCGTCGAATCGCTCGCCCGCGCGCAGCCCTGACACGCGCGGCACGGCGCGACGCGTCACCAGCCGAACTTCGCTTCCATCCCGAGATAGTCGGCATTGCGCGCGCCGAGCGCGCGAATCGACGAGCCGAGCTGGAAGTGCACGGCCTCCAGCGCGAGCGCGACGTTCGCGTTCACGAGCCAGTCGACGCGCGCCTGCGCGTACATCCCCGTCCACGCGCCGCCCTTGCCGGCCGTGCCCGGCACCGCCGACATCCCCTGCCCGTAGATCGCGTCGGCGGTCGTCTGCCGCCACTGGAAGCCGACGGCGGTGAGCACCGTCACCGAGCTGGCCGGCTTGAACGTCAGCGACGGCTTCACGTGGATCAGGTTGCTGTATCCGGTGTAGCCGGCGAGCGTGAAGTAATAGCCGTTCGGAAACATCGGGTTGAACGTGCCGACGCGCCGGTCGCCCGGATGCGCGTCGCCCGATGCGCCGTCGACCTGGATGCCGATGCGCGGCGTGCCGGCCGTCTTCGCGAACGTGTAGCCGCCCAGCGCGCCGAACGCCCACGCGCCCACCGTGTCCTGCCCGACGTGGCCGGTCTGCAGCATCGCCTCGACGTCCCAGTCGAACCCGTCGGTCTTGCCCGCGTAGCGCATGTCGAACACGTCGCGCCGCTCGGTGCCGGAGGCATCCGGATAGCGCGCGTTGTCGCGCGTATAGCGCGACCAGTACGCGGACAGATCGCCGGGCCCCGTGCCGGTGCGCTCGACGCGCACGCCGTCGAATCGCAGGTGCCGGTTCGACACGTCGTCGAACACGGCCGCATTGCGATACTGCACCGGGCGCGTCACATAGCCGATCAGCCGCCATTTGCCGATTTCGTAATCGGTCCACAGTCCATCGTATGCCTGCCGCACGTTCGGGCCGTCGCGCACCGACACGAAACGCTGCAAGTCGAACGCCATCTCCTGGCGTCCGATCCGCGTCTTGAACGTGCCGGGCCCCAATTGATCGACGTACGCGACGAACGCCTGCTCGAGGTCGAGCTGATCCTTGTCGACCGGGCCGACCGTGTCCTTGCCGAACGGCCGCGCATCGACGAACTGCACGAATGCCTGGAAGTGTCCGCGATAGCGCAGGTCCGCATGCACGTTCGCGCGCTGGATCACGTAGTTGTCGTCGTGCGCGGCGCCGAGGCCGAACAGCGGCGCGTTGTTCAGTTCGAAGCGCTCGCGCAGGTTCGCGCCGAGCGACAGGTAGGTCGACGGGTCGTCGCCGAGCCGTATGTATTTCAGCGCGTCGAACGGCTTGCGCGGCACGCACGGATTCGCGAGCGCCGACCAGTCTTCCTGCCAGCGGTTGAACGACACCGTCGGGCGCTTCGCGGTGCACGCCGCGGCGGCGGCGGCCGGCGACGCGGCCGCGCCGGCCGCCGACACATTGGCATCGCCGGCGGCATCGGCGCCGACGGCCGACCCCGCGTGCAACGCGGCGCCGCCCGCCAGCACGACGCACGGCAGCGCACCGCGCCACGATCGCTTCATCGGCCGGCGCACCGTCATTTCGACCGCGCGTGGATTTCGGCGACGTAGCCGCCCGGGAACTTCACGAGCGCCGCGTCGCGGCCGTCCGACTTGAATGGCGGCACGAGCACGGTCACGCCCGCGGCTTCGGCCTGCTTCAGCGTCGCGGCGAGATCGGCCACTTCGTAGCCCGTCATTTCGCGCCCGAACGGGTAAGGCAGGTGGCCATCGGTCGCGAGCACGGTCATCTTGCCGAAGCCCGACTCGATGCGAATGCGGCGGTACGTGTCGTTCGGCCGGCCGATTTCGATGCCCGGTGCATGGCGCACGTCGGACACGATCTTGCCGTGCGAGAACGCGGCGAAGTCGCGTGCGAGCTTGCTCGCGCTTTCCGGCGATACGTACACGCGGTTCTCCGGCACCGTCTGCAGCGGGTCGTAGTTCGGCGCCTGCGTGTGCCAGTAGAGCTGCATGTTCACGCCGCCCGGCCAGCGGACGATCGCGTCGCGGCCGATCGGGTCGGGGAACGTCGTCACGACGATGTCCGCGCCATGCGCGCGCGCCGACTTCACCGCGACGTCCATGTCGGTGACGAGATAGCCGGTGCGTTCCTCGCAGAACGGATACGGGATCGGCGTCTTGAAACCGAATACCGAGATCGTGCCGACCGG
>Ga0182007_10000708_pt1 | contig 19011 bp, 22 predicted proteins | sample Sormic07211113_1_FD_123023 | JGI IMG/M metagenome (GOLD analysis project Ga0182007, IMG submission 123023) | Rhizosphere microbial communities from Sorghum bicolor, Mead, Nebraska, USA - 072115-113_1 MetaG | ecosystem: Host-associated > Plants > Roots > Rhizosphere | place: USA: Nebraska... | reverse complement strand
GGTGCCGACGGTGTTCAGCAAGAATCGCCAGCGTCTGATCGAGCACGACGCAGTGGTCGCCTTCTTCAACGAAGTGCTGGAGACGGCCGAGAACAAGGATTGGTTGTCGGGTGAGCACTTCAGATGGTATAGACGCCTCCCACCACGGCCTCTGCCGCACTGCGAAGCGCGGGCGAGGCGGGGCCTCGCGCTTAACGGCAGGGAGTGCCAAAGTGGAGCTTGCGTCCAACCACACAACCGGAGGTCCCGAAATGAACGCTACGACGTACGCCGTGGACATGGCCAAGAGCGTGATGCAGTTGCACTGGGTTGAGCTTGAGACCGGCGAGATCCATCGCAAGAAGCTCAGCAGGGGCAAGTTCTCGAGTTCTTTGCTCAGGTGCAACCGGCGTGCGTGGCCATGGAGGCCTGCGGTGGTTCTCACCACTGGGCGCGGACATTGATGGCCATGGGGCATGCCGTCGAGCTGTTGCCTGCGGGCCAGGTTCGCGCCTTCGTTCGAGGCAACAAGGATGATTCGGCCGATGCACGGGCGATATGGGTCGCTGCCGGCCACGGCGACATCCGCCGCGTGCCGATCAAGAGCACTGAGCAACAGGCCATCATGTCGCTGCATCGCACGAGATCGCATTGGGTGAGCATCCGTACGCCGACGATCAACTCCCTGCGTGGGCTCCTCTATGAATTCGGAATCTTCCTTCCGCAAGGGCGTCACTCCGCGTTGCGGATGCTCGCAGAGGAACGCGCGGACATCGACGCCAAGCTGCCAGCACTGATGGTGAGGCTACTAAACGAGCAACTAAGGTCGCTGCGCGAGGTTGACCACGACGTCGAGGTAATGGATGAGGAGATCGCCGCGGTCCAGCAGAGCATCGAAGCCGCAAAGACGCTGCGCGCGGTGCCGGGACTCGGTGTGCTGGGCGCGACGGCGCTTGCGGCGGTGTTGGGTGACGGGCGCGCGTGGCGCAATGGCCGCGAATTTGCCGCGAGCCTGGGGCTTTGTCCCGGACACACTAGCACCGGCGGTAAGGTGAGGATGGGCGGCATCAGCCGACGGGGTGATCCTTATCTGCGCACGCTGCTCATTGCCGGAGCGAGAGCGGTCGTGGCCCGAAAGAATTGCTCGGCGTGGCTGCAAGCTTTGCTATTGCGCAGGCCAACCAACGTGGCGGTCGTCGCGCTGGCCAACAAGCTGGCTCGCACGGCGTGGGCGCTTGTTGCGTACAACCGAAGCTACGATATGCGGTGGGTGTCGACCGTGCCGGCCCGTATGTCCAGTGCCGAAACGGCACGAGCATAGGCAGGTTGGCAGCCAAGGGCGCCACACGGCGACAAATACTGCGAACGCCGAACAGAGTGCGCGAGTGCAGTTGAGGAAGTGATGGCAAGCGGTCAGACCGTGGGTCGGAAAAGCCAAGTCAACGCTCAGGCTCGCCGTGTGCGAAGCCCGTACTTCAGGTAGGCACCGACCTCGCGAATGACCATCAGGGCCAGCATGCGGACCAGATCCGAACTGCGCAAACAGGCCGGATAAGACCGCAGTTGATCCGCCACTGCCACGACTTCGAAGATTCACTTGCCACACGGGAGGCGTCCATATAAGCGTCGACGGCACGTTGATTCAGGCCTGGGCCGGACACAACAGCTTCGTTCGCAAGGACGGTGACGACGGTGGCGGCAGTGGCGGGGACTTCAAGGGGCAGCGACGCAGCAACGAAACGCACGAGTCGAAGACGGATCCCGATTCGAAGCTGTACCGCAAGGGCAAGACGGCCAGCGAGCTGCGCTATATGGGTCACACGCTCACCGACAACCGTCACGGCCTGGTCGTCAACGCGATGGTTACGCAGGCCGACGGCTTTGCCGAACGGGAACCGGCCAAGGTCATGATCAGGGACGCGCGCCGAGCCACCGCGAGTAGCGGATACCGAGGTCACGCTCGGCGCCGACAAGGGCTACGACGCGGCCGAGTTCATCGAGGCGCTGCATTGCATGAAGGTGACGCCGCACGTCACGCAGAACAAAGCGGGGCGTCGTTCGGCGGTGGCCGACGAGGTCGCCCGGAGCGAGGGCTATGCGATCTCGCAGCGCAAGAGAAAGCTCATCGAGCAGGGCTTCGGCTGGGCCAAGTTCGTCGGCCCCATCCGCCAGGTGATGGTGCGCGGCATCAAGAAAGTCGATCAGCTGTTCGTGCTGACGATGGCCGCCTATAACCTCGTGCGCATGCGGACCTCGGCAGAAGTCCGTCCGGTGGCCTCGTAGAGGGGAAACGGGAGCCGAGAACGGGCCCTCGAAGCGCGATAGCGGCGACGGCAGCGAGCCTGAAACCCCGAAATCCTGCAACCGCCCACTTCAGGACGCCGGATGACTGCCGCGCGACTGGTAGGCCTGTTAGGCGCTCCAGGTCGCTGCGCAGTGCGGCGCTCGCGCTTGCCTGGGGCTGCGACTGCTCGTCAAGCGAAGCCTGTTCTGAAGCACGCCTGCGCAGTAGACCGCCGTGAGTTCCAGATCCGACGGTTGCAACGAGACTGCGGCCGCGCCTTGCCCCGCCATGGCGGTGGCCACGCAGATGAGCAGTCGTGGATGGGGTTTCATCGCCCGCAACCTCCCATTCGCCAGCGGCGCCGACGATGTCGTGGACGCAGTGGACCGCTCGTCGAATGCAGCGCTCGTCCGACCCGGCGATCGAAGGGCGTCAGGCGCAGCGCGCGTAGACCAAGGCCAGGTAGTCCGAGTGCTTGCGCAGCGCTTCCAGTTGCTGGAGCGTCGAGCCGGTCACGCGATCGGACGGGTCGAGCTTCAGGCTGCCGTCCGGAAGCAGGACGAAATGGGTCGTTCCCTGCGGCAGGCCGCGGCCATTGCCCGCGTTGACGTACCCGCACCCGGCGCCCGTGGCCCGGTTGTACTTCACGCCTGTGAAGGTGGCGGCACTGGCTCGAAGCTGCTCGCGCACATGGGTCTCCACGTTCCACGCGGGCCAGTAGAACCACCACGCGGCCAGGCAGCCGACAAAAACCGCGATCCCCGCCAGGACGGATGCCACTGCTCTCATGATTCGGTTCCCCCACAAGAAGGGTCCGATGATATGGGAGTAGTGAGTACTTTTGTTTCTTTTGTAGCGAGGCATTGCACCGTGCAGGCCTCGTCGCCCGCGAATTCGCCTCAGGCGGGCGGTCGGCCCGGCTGTAGGTCGCCACCGATATGAAATCGTCGGTGACTCCGACCCGGTTCGCGGGGCGCGCGAGATGCGCTGTCGCGCGTCGATTCAAAGCGTCCACGCGTGCAAGGAGATGCCATGTCGATTGAATTCCTGAGGCAGATCGCTGCCACGCCCCTCCCCACGTCATTCAGCTCGACCAAGGAAATGGATGCCATCAGGATGCTGCGCCAAGCGGGTCTGGTGCTGGCACTGATGGACGAGCCCCCTGAGCGGGCCGCCAGGATCCTTGCCATCACGGCCAAGGGCCGCGGCGAACTGCTACGCATTCACTACCCTGATGACCCCCCAAGCTAACCGACCGCCCGACGCCACCGGTTCCGGCTGACCGCGCTGCGCGCCCAGGTTCTACGCGCGCGGGGCGTAGGGCAGCAAGGCTTTTGGTCGATCTGACGATTGCGCTCTGGGGCCACATCGACGTGCTCGTGAACCGTGCCGGCCACGGGCCCAAGCCGCCCTTGCTCGAGCTGACCAGAGAGGTGCGAGGGCGGGTCGTGTTTCAGCCTCGAAGAGAACCTCAACCCTCTGATTCGCCTGGCTATCGGTGGGCGTGATGAGGGAAGCGGTTCCGGGTGAAATGTGGGCGTGGCAGGCGGGGAATCTTGCCACGGCGCACGCTACCGATCGGGCCTCAGCCGCGCAATCAGTCGCCGAATCACGCCCGCAACCCCGAATTTGGCCTCAACGATCGGGTCAGCACCAAAGATCGCACGCTGCTCGGCCAGCGCGACATGCAGCGCTGCAAGATTCGCTTCGTTGTAGACCCAGGTGCCGGACACCACGTGCGCGCCCGACGTGTAGGGGGTGATGCGAACGTCTTCGACCCCAATCCGACCGAGCGCGGCCGCGCGCGAAGCCGCTTGCTGCGCGGGTCCTCCTTGACAGTCGATCGGGCGGGGAAAGACAAAGCTGATGGCCTGTACCTGGGGGAAGTGTTCCGAGACGAATGCGCAAATCTCAAAGAAGATCAGGCGTTCAAAGTGCCTTCTCTCATCCACCATCACTTTCGTTGGGGCAAGGCTTTCAACGTGAATCTGTGTCCCTCCGTTCAATACCAGGACGGGGTCCAATGTCGCCAACAGGATGCCCCCCTCGTACACAGACATGGGCTGCCCAAGTTGATAGAAGGCTTCGTGTGGCCCGGTGATTCGAATGCTCTGGTAGGTCATGTGGCGCGAATGAGATGGGTGGTCTTCCCATTTCCCTGCGCTCCTCCTCGATCGCCAATAGTGCTTGAAGCTCTACTTTTAGTGTGAGGCGCGCTATAAACATGAGAGCTTGCGGCATAAAGGCGACAGGATTCCCATGGAAGTCACGCAAAGCCGAGAGAATCCGCCGAGGGCGACTGGCAACCGTGATTTAAGTGTCACCAAAGCTTGGGCTGTTGATTTCCCGAGGGCCACCGCCTGTACCTGATCTTCGACAACACGCCGACTTCGCGCTGCGCCCGATGTGGGGCGCGCCATGACGACGACGATTCGCCTCTGGCACGGAACGACCGAGCTACACGCGCGCGGCCGCGGAGGGACGCCTGCACGACGTTGCACGCGGGGAAGGGGACGTCGATGAGCACGAGATCTCGTTCGAGAACGCCCTGGAGTGTTGCGCATCGCCAAGTTCAGCACGCCTCGCTTCATGAACTCGATGGTTTCCTGCAGTGGATCCCCAACGGCAGAACGCAGGCCGCCGAGCAGCGTTTGCTGGCTGCAGGGGATGCCGAAGCCGCGCAGGCCGCAGATGTTGGCCAGACTCTCCTGACGAGTCGATGGACCTGGCCGTCGATCACCTGGCGGTCGAAGCGCCGCACGAAGAGCGCCTCGCCATTCAACTCCGGCTCAGCCGTGCTCCTCAGGCCGCAGGCGGTGGCCACGCGCAAGTAGGCTGCCTCGTGGCGCAGCACGGCGCGGTCGGGCTCGGCGTTGCCTCGCGGCAGCTTGACCAGCCAGTGTTCGCGCGCGCGCTCGTCGGGCAACGCGAGATCCGGAAACCAGCGTCCGTCTTCATCGGTGCCAAGCAAGAACTTCGACGCGACGCCTTGCACGCCGGTGGTGCGAGGCGCGAGCATGCCCCGGCTCGCGGGTCTCTGAGGACGGACTCGACTCTGGCGCGCACTTCCGCCCCGTCGACGCCCTGGAACGCGCCGCACGTGCGCCTGGTAGTCGAGTAGTCCACGGCGCTCTAGAGGCGCAGGCGTCCAATAGGAGCAATGGCACCGGCCATGGCGAGGGGCAGCACCAGGCCCTCGCCGTCGGCAAGGCAAGTTGCTCGAGCAGATACTGGCGCCCCCTGCCTTGGGACACCAGGTCGAACAGAAAAGAGGGTGGCCTGCGGTCGAGTTCGGGCCCCGTCGGTCCGTCGATGAAGAGGTCCGACTGGGCGTCGATCGGCATGCCCAGCGCTACCGGCCAATGCGCGGCGTCGCCGTGGGGGTGCTCGGGTAGGTACTCGATGCGCAGCGGGGGGGCCAAGCGGCTGCACGGTAGCGGCAGGCACCCAGTGGCCGTCCCGCTGGATCTGAAGCGCTGTGGCGGGTGGATGCACAGAACTCGGGTGGATCAGGTAAACATGCGATCGTCGAACTCGAACGGGTTGCGCTCGACCGTGACCATCACCTGCAGGAATGCCGGGTGATCAGGGTTCAGGACGATGGGACCGGGCCGAAGCCCGATCCCATGCCGCTCTCCAGCTAGGGGAAATGCCGTCCTCTCACGAGGGTGGTCGGAGTGTCAGAGAGCGCGCAGCGGAAATGAAACCCTACAGGGGGTCGAGCCCGCCCAGGATCAGTCAACCTTGCGGATTGCTGACTTGCTGGGTAATATCTTCTTATTACAAAATGAAACAGGCTGAAGCAAATCTCCCGGCTTCAGCTCCCAGAGGGATTCCACATTGAAACTCGACCACATCGACACGATGCGTGGCCTGGCTATCCTCATGGTCATCCTTGTGCACACGGCCGCGTGTGTGCCCGGGCTATCGGTCGATCTGCAAGAGGCCACCTACTACGGGATGCTCGGCGTCCAGCTGTTCTTCGTGGCGTCAGCGTTCACCCTCTGCCATTCTGGAATGCAACGCCAAGGTGAAACCCGGCCGTTGCTCAGCTATGCGATCCGGAGATATTTCCGGATCGCCCCGATGTACTACATCGGCATCGTGCTCTATGCAGGGATGAGCCTGCTGAATAATTATGTGATCGAGCGCAGGCTGGCGTTCGGCGCCGAGTACACCCTGTCGAGCGTGATGGCGAACGTGTTCTTCGTTCATGGCCTCGTGCCTGGCCCTGCGAACAACGCCGTCGTGCCGGGCGGTTGGTCCATCGGCACCGAGATGGCGTTCTATGCGGTTTTCCCGCTCCTATTCGCGGCGTTCCTGAAAGTCCGCGCGTTCACCTTGCGCCTGGCGGGGCTCATCGTGCTGGCCTCGTTGGTGGCCAGCCAAGCGACCCTGTGGGCGGTCTTTCAACTGACCGGCCTCAAGGCATCGACGGGCAGCTTCATCTACTTCAGTATCGCGAACCAGCTGCCCGTCTTCGTGATGGGAATGGTGCTGTTCTTCCTGACGCGCGAGGATCGCTGGCCAATCAAGAGCATCTGGGGCAATGCGGCAGGCTTCATCGCGTTCACCGCCGCGACCGCGTTCAAGCTGAGTCAACGGGATGGGAACGATTCGCTGATTCCGGTGCTAGGCGGGGCCTCATTCGTGTTCCTGTTCAAGGTGCTCGAAGCCGCGAAGCCGCTCAATCCGGCCTGGATCCGGGCAATCGGCAAGGTCTCGTTCTCGATGTACATCGTGCACTTCATCTTCGCGTACAAGGTGACGCTGATGGCATCGAGGGTGTTGGTACCAGCGATCGGGAGCGGCGCGGCGGCCATGGTCCTCTACGCGGTCGCCGTCGCAGGCTCCTATCTTGCCGCGGTGATCGCGCAGCGGCTGGTAGAGGCCCGCTTCATCGGTCTGGGCAAGCAGCTAATCGCCCGACTCAGAACTCGCCCGCAGCCTCGAGAGGCTGTCGCGCCGCCGACGGTTCTGTAGCCGGGTCGCTCACCTCTAATCACGGAGGTCCATTTGGCGAACGTGCGCCGTCTGTAAGGTGCCGGCTGTCAGAAACAGGCGCGATTTGCTGAATGCGACGCCGCCCAGAGTGCGTCGAAATCTCCCATCTAACTAGGAGACTCACATGGCAGACGACCCCAAGAAGACCGGCCTCGATCGGAAGCTGATCGCCCTGAACGAACCACACGAGGTCCGAATCTGGACCGAATCGCTCGGCGTCGACGAGAAAACGCTAAAGGCCGCAGTGGCTGCGGTGGGCAACTCGGCGGAGAAGGTGCGCGAGTACCTGCGGAAGAGATGACCGCGAGAAAATCCGACGTCATGAAGGCCGGAGACCCGAAGTTCGCCGACACTGTCCGCCTCATTGAGTCCTTCGTCGACATGCCGCGGAAACCGGCCAAGCGCGCGCCCACGAGGAAACCCGCCGCGCCGACCAAGACCGCGGCGAGCACGAAGCGCTAGTTGATCAACTCTGCAAAGAAAGCCGCCCAGAACCAGTTGGTGTGCTTGTGGTGGCGGCTGCTCATCAGCCGGTATCGAACCCGGACACGGCCGATGTCCGGGACATCAATTTCGGCGTGCAGCTCTGCTGGCTTCCCATCATCAGGCGCAGGAAGCGTCTGGCCGGCCCGGCTGATCAGCTCTTCGGGGATCTTGGCCAGGATGCCGTTGGGCTCGTAGAAGGACATGAGGCCAGCATAGCGCGTCAGGACTTGAGCCTGCCCCCCTCTCTAGCTAAGGGGGTGGCAGGGTCGGGTAGATGCTGGACAAGGCTTTACCTGCGCGATACGCGGATTCCAGCAAGCCCTGTCAACAGGGTCCGTTGCGCAGCGTTGGTCAGGTAGTAGTCAACGACCTGGAGTCCCTTATGAACAAAATTCGTCTCATTGGAACTTGCATCGCGATCGGTGGCATCACCATGCTCAGCGGTTGCGTCGCTGTGCCTACGGGCCCCTACTACGGTAGCCCGGCGTATTCCCAGCCTTACTACGTGGAGCCCGGCCAGGCCGTGGTCGGAGCACCTTCCGTTTACATCAACGGCACGTATTCCCGGGGGCAAGGGTACTACCCCAGACCTTACTACCAGGGGCGCTCCGATCCCTACTATGGTCAGGCGCCCGCTTATGGATCCCGCCGACCTTTCCCGCCGCCTGGCGCACCCAGACCGCCGGGATTCGGTGGCGAGTCGGGTCCAGGCGGAGCGTTTGATCCCGACCACGGTCCGGGTCGCGGAGCAGATCGTCCTTGACCGCGGCAAAGCCTGCAATCTAGGAGAGCATCCAGAAGCTGGGGGCGTGCAGTGCAGCATCCTTCATCCGACGCTACGCTGCCAGGGGCACCTGATCCTGAGCGCCGAGGCGCGGATACCACCTCTCGAAGGACGCTCGTAGTTCGTCGTTCAGGACCTGGGTGCGAACCCGGAGCAGCAGATGTGCTCCGCGCGGCGTCCAGCGCATCTGCTGCTTCTTCACGAACCGCTTGGAGATCACCTGGTTGACCGCGGACTCTACAAAGCCGGTGGAGATCCGTTCCCCGCATCGGTACCTCTCCCCGTAGTTGACGATGGCGCCAGTATTGTTGTCGACGTAGGTCGCGAATTCATCCAGCGCCCGTTCAAGCTTCTTGAGCACGACCGAACTCGGCAGGCCCGCCTTGCGCTGCTCCTCGCGTACATCTGCGATGTCCTCAAGCAGGTTGTACAAGGTTTCGTCGGCGCGAAACACGTTTCCGTGCCACAGGAACCATTTGATTCGGTCCCGACATCCTCAACCGGGAACGGCGACCCGCGACGATGCCCACCGTGGTGCTTCAGAACGGCCCGGGTAACAATGGCTCGGAGGTTCGCGACGGTGTCGCCTACGAGATCAAGGCGGGCGACGTGGTCGTGATCCCCGCAGGCACCGGCCATTGGTTCACCAAGGTCGATGACCACATCGACTACCTCATGGTACGGATCGACCCGGACAAGGTCACGCCGACCAAGAGCGAGGCGCAGTCCAAAGACTATCTGACCCGACCCGCCCGCCGTGGCGAATAGCCCACCTTGAATCGCCAGGCTACCTAGAATCGCCCCTATCGGAGGCTCACCGACATGATCACTCAACGGTTTCAATCGTCCGGCTGTGTTCGACACATGCGATCAGCATTGCGGAATGCTTCGAGAGCACTGGCGATGGGGCTGGCTGCCCTGCTGCTTTCGGCCTGCGCCGCAGGGAGTTCTGGCGAGGGATTGGCGGCCACGCGCTACGCGGTCGATCCCTACTGGCCGAAGCCCCTGCCGGGAAAATGGCAGCTGGGTGCCGTGGCGGGGGTGGCCGTCGACAAGCACGACCACATCTGGATCATCCACCGCCCCGGCAGCTTCACGGATGACGAGAAGGCGGCCTCGTTCAATCCGCCGCGAGCGGCGTGCTGCGTGCCCGCGCCGTCGGTGATCGAGTTCGACGCCGAAGGCAATGTCCTCCGGTCGTGGGGCATGGCGGGCGTCGGGTTCGATTTTCCCAAGCGCGAGCATGGGATCTACGTGGACCAGGACGACAACGTCTGGATCGCCGGAAATCACGAGCAGGATCACCAGGTGCTGAAGTTCACCGCCGATGGAAAGTTCATTCTGCAGATCGGCAAGGCTGGCCAGACCGGCGGCAGCAACGACACCCGGTTGCTCGGCAAGCCGGCCCACATGGAAGTCGACGCCGTGGCCAATGAGTTGTACGTCGCCGACGGCTACGGCAACCGGCGCGTGATCGTGTTCGATGCGACCACCGGCGCCTACAAGCGCCACTGGGGCGCCTATGGAGGCAGACCGGATGACGCCAAGACGAGCTACGACCCGTCGGCGCCGCCCTCCAGGCAGTTCGGAAGCCCGGTGCACTGCGTCCGGCTTGCCAAGGACGGTCTGCTCTATGTGTGCGACCGCGAGAACAACCGGATCCAGGTGTTCAAGAAGTCAGGGGAGTTCGTGCGCGAGTTCTTCCTCGCCAAGGACACGCTGTTGATCGGCTCGGTTTGGGACATGGTGCTGTCGCCGGACCGCAACCAGACCTACATGTACGTGGCCGACGGCGCCAACAACCAGGTGCACGTGCTGTCCCGCGAAACGGGCGCCGAGGTGTCGACATTTGGCCGCAATGGCCGCATGGCGGGTCAGTTTCACTGGGTACACAACATCGCCGTGGACTCGAAGGGCAACATCTACACGGCCGAGGTTGACACCGGCAAGCGGCTGCAGCGATTTGCCGCCTCGCCTTGAGTTTGGCACTTCGATAATCGCAGGTCGGTCCACTTCGGTCTTCCGGTGTCTGGACTACTGAAGGCCGCCGCGGACTACTTCCTGCAGTTGTTTCGCCGAGGGTAGCTTTCCCTTCATCTCTGCGGGCAGGCTGCCTCGCAGTTGATATTCGGCTACGCCGATGGGGTTCGATTTGCTCTTCAGGGCGAACTCGACCTCAAGATTATCCTTCTCCGCACATAAGATGATGCCAATCGACGGGTTATCGTCTGGGGCACGCTCCTTCTCGTTGAGCAAGTTGAGATAGAAATCCATTTTTCCGGCGAACTCCGGCTCGAAGGGACCAATCTTCAACTCGACCGCCACCAGCGCCTTGAGGAAGCGGTGATAAAAGAGAAGATCGATGAAGTACTCCTTGCGGCCAAGGGTGAGTCGGTATTGGCGACCAACAAAGCAAAAGCCGTAGCCCAACTCAAGGATGAAGTCGCGCAGCCGCTCGAGCAGGCGATCTTCCAGTTCGCGCTCCTTGATGGCGCGTCGAATGCCAAGGAACTCGAGGTTGTAGCTGCTTTTGATGGCTTCTTCGGCCTGCTCTGCAAAGTGCTCGGGTAGCGCGAGCGCGAAGTTGTGCGTTTTGCCGTCGGCCAATGATCGCTCGTAGGCTCGCCCCTTGATTTGATTCAGGAGAACATTGCGACTCCAGCCAAAGCGTGCGGTTGCCCTCAGGTAGTAGAGGCGCTGTGCAGGGTCATCGAGCTTGGAGAGCAGATTGACATGGTGGCCCCACGGCACAGCCTCGACCATTTCTCGCACAGCTTGTGCGAGTTCCGGTTGGTCGGCAGCGACCAACGCCTTGGCATTTCGTGCAAGTTTGGCACCGGGCTTCATTTGTCGCACAACCTGTGCGAGAAACTCCGGCGCTGCGTAGTGCTCGTGGAACTGCCGCATGCGCCACAAACTCGCCGCTGAAAACCCCGTGGTCCCGGGGAAAGACGCCTTCAGGTCGCGTGCGAGACGATCCACAACCGCATCCCCCCATCCTCGGCTCGCCTGCTGCTCTCGGATGGCCTGTCCGATGTCCCAGTACAAGGCCACAAGTTCACGGTTGACTGCTCGCGCAGCGGAAAGACGCGCACCGTCTATCCGGCGCTTGAGGCCTTCAACGAATCGGGGGTAGTCGAACAGGGTCGTGGTAGAGGTAGTCACCACTCAAATGTAGTTCCTCGAGCGCGGGGAGCCTTCACTCGCGTTCCAAGGGTACCGGGCAGAATGGGCGCCCGGACGCGGACTTCGCCAAACCGCGTCTACCTAGACAACAGATCCCGACCCCACGCAATCCACACGTCGGCGCGTTCTCTATCAGCCGCAAGGCGACATCAAAACTTGCGCTCCGCAGGCCGACAGGATGCATCGTGAACGTCAAGACCTCTTCAGGGACAGCACCGTTGGGCCCGGTGACCTCAAGCAGCTCGAAGCTCCGAGCCAGCATCCCGAGCACGAGGTTCATTTCGAGCATCGCGAGGTAGCGACCGGGGCAGAGTCGGGGTCCCGCGCCGAAAGGCATCGAAACGCGCTTCGGGGACGACGCTTCCATTGCCTTGTCGTCGGACAGCCAACGCTCCGGCCGGAATTCGCTGGCATCTCTGACGTTGGCTTCGTCCACGGCTGCGGAGCGCATCACGCAAAACACCGTCGTGCCCTTGGTGACCCTCACATGGCCGACCTGCGTATCCTGGACGGCATCCAGGAAGAGGACTGGTGCTACCGGTCGAAGTCGCATCGCCTCCTTCGCGCAGGCTTCGGCAAGTCAGCGAGCGTGCCTGCTCGAGATCGCGCGGCACGGTCTCTTGCCCAAGAATCCGGCGGGATTCCTCCACCAATCGATCCCACGCCGTGGGGTGCGTACGCAGAAGGTAGATCGTCCAGGCCAGCGAATTGGCGGTCGTATCCTGTGAGGCCACGAGCATGGTGTAGACATTACCGGCCACTTCCTCGGCGCTCAGCGCGCTGCCGTCGCCATCACGGCCCAGAAGCATGGCCTCCAGCAAGTCGGAAGGGCTCCCGCTGTCCTGCGTTCGTTGCGCAACCCGATCGCGCGCCTCGGACACCAAGCCCTCGATGGCGCGATGGATCTGCGCCTTGTGTTGGTCAAACGCCCGGTCGATGGGCAATCGGACGTACCGCCAATGGGGAAAGGGCATGTTGATGCGTCGCATCAGGATCGGGAACACGGCCGCCAGATGCGCGTGCAGCTCGCTGCGTTCGTCCTCGATCGTGTTGATGTCCACGCCGAACGAAAGGCCCGAGGCCGCATCCACCGAGAAGCACATCAGTTCGGCCTGCAGGTCCATCTCGATGCCCGCCTCGGCTGTCCGGCTCCAGCGATCGCGAAGCCGTTCCGTGACCCGGACCAGCTGCGGCATGAAGCGATGCAGATGCGCCGGGTCAAATGCGGTCATCACCATGCGCCGCTGTCGGCGCTAGTCGTCGCCTTCGGCGCTGAAGAGTCCATGCGCGCGGGCCTCGCGGAAGATCGGCTCGAAATTGGAAGGCCGTCTCCAGGTGGCCGGACGATCCCGCAGGATCGCCGCGGTCAGGGCCGGGTCCGACACGACAAGCACCTCGCGCTTCAGCAACTTCAGTCGGTAGAGCGGTCCGAACGTTGCGGCCCAATCTTCCAGCTGAAGATGGAGGTGCGGAAGGTCCAGCTGCAACAGGTTTCTCACAACCGGCGCACGCTTCGGGCCTGGCAACGACCTGATGTCACTCGGTGGCGTCGGGGACGGCCGTGACGGTGCGTGCAAACTCGAAGTACCTCCTCCGATGCCTTCCGCCGCAGCGCGGGCCGGACTGACTGGCGTGCGGACGCGACACTTCAGGCATTCTGGCATCCTTCGAGGCTGCTCGCACTGTTGAGATGACAACCGTCACGGTCTGGTTGTCAACGCCATGTTCATTCAGGCCGACGGCCTTGCCGAACGAGAAGCGGTCACGTTGGGCGCTGCATCGCATGAAGGTCGCGCCGTGAAGATCCACGCGCTGCTTTCAACGCTCCCAGTCGCAGCGCCACTCAAGCGTCCAGCCCCTCTGTGAAAGCGCTGAAGGACCGGACCGTACGAGCTCCTAGGGGGTGTACAGCGCAACTCCAGAGAAGTGCTCCATACCGAGCCTGCTTCTCCCGATCAATTGAACATAGTTGAATGATGTTCCAGTCGCGAACTGGGTGACCCCTGTTGTGGTGTCGCAGTGGGCGTCGGCATTCGTTGCCTTCGTGCACGTCACGTACGCTGTGCGGGCCGAAGCTGCCAGCGATGTCGTGTCGTCGAACGCTGCGCCTGCCACCCCGTTGACAGTCGGGGCAGTGCCGTAGATGGAGAAGCTCACCGGGATGACGGCCAGGGGAGGCAGATCCCAGGCGTTCACCTGCGGCGTACCCCACGCGACCGCATTGGGAGCGCTGGCGCTGGGGGGCGTTGTGAAGACAATCCTTCCGGAGCCCGCGGTGAGGTTCTGCAGGAATGCCCGCATGGTTGGAGTGAGCTTCGCGAAGGTCACCTGGGATGCTTCTGCCAATGTATAGGCGCGGGTCAGCGTCCGGTGGGTCTGGATGACGTTCGCCTTGGTCGTGTCCGCATGGAAGAACTCAAGCTTCCAGACGCCTTGATCCGGTGTGGCCCCGATCTGGGCGTCTGTTTGGGGTGGAGATACGTAGTAGAGGTTTTCGGAGCTCGTCGTGGGAGATCCCGCGGCAGCAGAATTGCGATAGGCAGCATTGAGCCTGATGATGGACGTTCCGGTGACCGACCCATCGGGCTTTCGGATTCGCAGTCCGTTGTTCCCGACTGTGGGAACGAGCGTGAGGACGGAGTTATCGGGCGTGGTCACTTCCACCTTGGTGAAAGTCGGTGCGCCGTTGCTGTCGGTCTGGTTGGCGATGCTGATGTCGTACCCGACGTTCAAGTAGGTGTTGGACGGGGCGTTGATGAAGTCCCGCTCCTGTACGGCTGCCCTCACGCTTGAGCTGTAGACGTACTGATTGCCGATGAGCTTCAGTGTGCCACCAACTTCGCGCACGACCAGCGTGTCGTAGGCAATGCCGCCCACCGTGTCGAGCGTACGGTAGCTGACTACCATGTCGCCGTTAGGGCGATAGAACTGGAGCGCGCCTTGATCCCAAATGACGCCGGTGGCGCCCGGCCGGAAGAGTCCAGTGAAGGAGCCATTCCCAGCCGCATCGCGTCCAACCCGCGAGCCGCCGCTCAGATAGGTCGCGGGGTCGTCGTCGACGAAGAGTGTCCGGCATTGTGGTGCCTTGACATCGGCTGGGCCCCCTGTCGCCGCGGTCGTGTCGCTTCCCGCGTTCACACGAGAGGAGAGCGCAAGTGCATAGCACGCGGTCAGCCGCGCCATCAAGGCGGCGACCAGTTGGGACAGGCCCGCTGGTGCGAGGGCGCTCACAGCGATCGGGGGAAGCGATTCCGGGGTTGCGTCCGAACTCCTGAACTGATGGCGACTGGCGCTGAGTCAGTGACGCCGGATTGGCGGGTGCGCACCGTGATCTCGATGTTGGCTGCGGTTCCATCTGGACGGATGCTCACCGCGATGGAATCCAACACGCGGTCATGGCCGGATCCGTCGGCGCTAAAGGCTCCGGTGAGGGGATCTACCGTGTCGCCAAGGGCGTCAAGGAGCGGCCTCAGCAGCGTGAGCACCGCCTCGCTCTGAGCCTGGATCTTGGCAGCGTCCGCGAGGCCGACATCAGCCTTCACGGCATCGGCAAACAGTGAAGGGTCGCCTTGGGGTGCGAGCCTTGAAACGATGATCGAGGTCAGCGGGGTGACGTTGACAGTTCCGCTTCCTGTGGCGCTAACGCTGTACAGGGCCTGGCCGTCGCGGATGGCGCGAATCACGATTGGCGCCTGGGCGGTGGCGGGGAGCTCACATACGTAGGCGCCCTGTGTGTTGACGGTCGTGTCGCAGACCGTCGCGCCCGTCTTGTCGACGACGGTTAGTTGCGCGCCTGCAAAGGGTGCGCCGGTCGCAGCCGTTCCGGTCAGCGACTGCGACACGGGTGCCGGCGCCGGTCCTGCCGCCGGGGCGGGGGGAGGAGTAGTTGCAGCGGGCGGCAGGAAGGACCCGCCGTTGTTGCCGCCTCCTCCACAGCCGGCGAAGGCCAGCACGGCCGCGCCGACGGCGAGCCTACCTCCATGCATGAGCGAATCAACGGCCAGGGGCCGCGGGCAGGGAGTAAGTTTGTTGAGTTCGGGCATGGCGTGCTCCTTCGGTGGTTCCGGACGCGCCCGACTCCGAAATGGGTGGGAATGTCCAGAGCCCACGGTATGCCGCGAGAGCTCGACTCAGTAGGCCCGTTCTAGCGTTGACGATCGGTCTGAAAGGGGGTGATCGTATCTTCGGTGCAGATTGATACGGTTGCTCAAAAAAACCTCAATCGCGACAACCCCTTATGAAAGCGCCCAATGCCCGCTCTTTGTGCTTTCCGTGCGGATTGATACGCCAGCGTCTGAATTCCGGAGCCAACGCCGCGGCTAGGCAAACGGCTCACAGTCGTTGGTCACTGCAGCGTTTTGATACGCGCCCTGCCAGGACGCGGATGTACCAGCACATCGGCGTAGGGGCCGAGGGCGAAGCTGAACGTGCCTCGGAAATTGATGTGCCCAAAGTGGGCTGGCCCGATGCGGCGCAGCCAGTCGTCCTCCATGGCCACGCCATCCTTTCGAAGCTTGTCGACGACGTCGTTCATGCGACTCGTGTTCCAGGCCAGCACGATGTTCGTCAGCAACGCGTGCGAGCCGGAGATCGCCATCATCTCGTCGCGTCTACGGCCACGCTCGGGCGCAACCTTGCCGGTGTAGATCGCCCGCTGCAACTGGTGAACCGACTCGCCCCGGTTGAGCAGCGTGTGGATCTCCCGACGAAACGCGTCGATGGCTAAGTAGTCGCACAAGAAGAGAGTGCGCAGCAGTCGCCCCAGGTGCTCGGCCGCGCGGTGCAAGGGATCACCGATGGCCGCCGAACCGAGGCGCTGGATCGCCTGTGCCGCCGACACCTTGCCGGTGCGAATCGAGGCGACCAGTCGCAGCAGATCGTCCCAGCCGCGCTCGATCGCGGTCAGCGATACCTGGCGAACAGTTACTGCCTCAAGCTCCTGTGGAACCGCCCAGCCGCGAGGCATGAACAGCTTGCGCTCGCTCAGATTGCGCAATCTCGCGCACAAGTCGAACCCCAGGAGTTTTGCAATGGCCATCGCGACGCTCGTGAAACCGTGCGTGTCGACAGCGATCAGGGAGATACGGATGCGGTCGTTGGTCCGGTTCTGCGCTTCGACACCCTCGACAGCGGCGCCGGCCTGTCGCTCGTTGAGCACGATGGGCTGGTCATAGAAGATGCCCCAGCGGTCGCGCACGTGGGTGTAGATGCCGGCGGCGTAGGTGCGTCGGCGCGGATCGACCCGTGACGTCCACAGTTGACTGCTTGCATCCAGCGCCATCATGTCGGCAGAACCCTTGTCGCCGTCACCCCAGTACGCGGCGATGGGCACGCGGGTCTGGAACTGCGTCACGCAATCGTTGGCTCGACGCAGGCGGCCGGGCTGTTCCAGGGCGCGCATCGCGACTGCGATCTGCGCCACGTCGATCCCGGGAATCATGGTGCTGACGCCCTTGGCGTCGTTGTAAGTGCCGTGGGCCAAGAGTGCGCCGTACAAGGCGAACAGTTCGTCGGCGGAGTCGGCACGGCGGGCGAGCAACGCTTCGCTGAAATGGGTGGCCGCATCGACTTCCATCAGGATGTCGGGCAGTTGAACGTCGCCGATGCGCTGGAATACGGCCTCGCGGGTCTTGCGCGGCTCGATGTCATCGGGCAGAGCGCTCAGCGGCGGAATGTGCAGCAGGCGGTCGCCGCCGATTTCGACGCGTCCGCGCTGGACCGCCTCGGCCAACGCGGAAAGGCCGGCGGAGACGGCTGCCAACAACGGCCCGATGAACTCCCTGGGATCCGAGGGGTGCCCCAGGATCTGCAGGTGCTGATCGCGTTTGGCCGTCCATTCGTCTTCGCTGATCAGCAGAGCCTTGCGATCCCGGAAGACCATCGAATGATCGACCCAGACGCTGCCGCGCCGCAGGCTGCGGCGCAACGACATCAGGGCGCAGGCCTCGAAGGCGCGATACCCGGACTTCGGATCCAGATCGTGTACCAGAGGGCTCCAAGCGGCGCCAACTGGTGGGGTCGGCACCGCGCCTCCGAACGCGTCGGAAGCGCCTGCGCTTGCCTCCTGAAGCCTGGACCAGGCTTGCCATTGCGCGAAGCCCCGGTCATCCGGCTTGCCCGCGAAATCAAGGGCGCGCAAGCCGGCGAGGCAGGCATGGACCCGTCGGCTGTCCTCGGCGAGTGACCGACGCACCTGCGCCGCAAAGCTGCCTACCGTCGCGTCGCCGATGTCTGCGAGCGCCGCGCGGGCCTGGAGCACGCGCTCGCGCCAGTCCCTGGCGTCGTCCGCCAGAATGGCTTTGGCCTTCACGGCGCTCCGCAACAACGACGCGTTGTGGCTGGACCGCCTGGCCTGCACGCGCTCCGCTGCTTCCCGAAATAGTTGCTGGCTTCGGCGGGCGGCCTGCAGCAGGGTGGTGTCGGTGAGTTCGAGCAGCGTTACCCGCAGGAAGCAGACGATCTCTAAGTCCTGCCGGTTCCGCTCAATGCGCAGGGTCATCGACGGGCGCCGCAGTTGGACATGGGCGGCATAGGCCTGCTGCTTCGCCAAGGCGATGGCATCGAGCGCCCACTGGTGCACTTCGAGTTCCTTCAGGCTGCGGATCTTCGCCAAGGTTTCGGCCAGGGTGCTCGGTGCAAACCGACCAGGAGGGGCCTTGAGCCACTCCAGGTTCGTCATTTCCTCGCCCTGACGGGCCGTGTACGCCCACTCCCGGCATCGCCGGATAGCAGCCGCTCCGACTGCAGTCCAGATTGCGGCCAACATCCTGGATTCGGCGACGGAAAAGGCGTCGCGGGCCCAGTCGGCGAGCCTGCGAAAACCAGGAATCAGGATGCGGCGTTCGTACAGCCAGGTACGCGCCGTACCAATGAGGTCGTCCAGGTGGGCCGCCTGGTCGGACGCGACTGCGAGTAGCTCTTGCAGTTCGACGGTCTTCGTGTCGTCGAGATCCTGCAGGCCCAGGTAGTCCTTGGCCCAACGCTGGTGCTCGTAGAGGGTGGGGCGCCGCTGGTAGAGCGAGCGCAGGCTGGCGATGGTCAGCGTCGGCGCGCCAGGGCGTCGCTGACGGTACGCAGGAGGTTCTTAGGAACGACGGCGACGCGGTTCAGCGGGCGGCCGCTGGCGCGCAGCTGCAGAAGCAATATCGCCGCCGGCACGCGCCGATCGGCGCGAAACCGTTCGCACAGCGCCGAGACGTCCGCCTTGGTGAGCGTGAAGTACTGCTCGACGTCAAACTCGGACAGCCTGGCAGGCAGGCTGTCCGCTCCGACGTAGCGATGTGCGAAG
>Ga0182007_10000707_pt1 | contig 19015 bp, 16 predicted proteins | sample Sormic07211113_1_FD_123023 | JGI IMG/M metagenome (GOLD analysis project Ga0182007, IMG submission 123023) | Rhizosphere microbial communities from Sorghum bicolor, Mead, Nebraska, USA - 072115-113_1 MetaG | ecosystem: Host-associated > Plants > Roots > Rhizosphere | place: USA: Nebraska... | reverse complement strand
TTGCCGGGAAAGGCCGATCGCCGATCAGGGCCAGATCGCCTTTCTGCTCCAGCGGCTCGATGCCCATGCTGGGGATGCTCGATTCGCGGATGCCAAACAACGCCGCGCGCTTGGTCATGGCTGCAATGAAGGCGGTACGAGCCTTGGGAGCGTAGCGCTTGATGTTGCCAGTGTTCATGGGCTTTCCCTATGTATTGGTCCGAGCGATGCGGAGCGACTTGAGCCGATGGTCACACGCGATCTCTCTCTTGCCTCATCGCCTTATGCACGGCATCTTGTAAGGCATTCTTGAATTCGTTGAAGGAGTCCATGTCAATACGCTGGGCATCTATCTCGCCGCTGATGACACGTTGATTTATTTGCTGAGTGTTGTTTTCCGCAGCAAGCGCGACCCCCAATTGGTCTTTCAGCGGGTTCATGCCGCGATCATTACCTGACTCGGACTCAAGCAGATCGCAATGTTGGTATGGGTTCGCTTTGACTGCGCAGAGTAACCAGGCTTCAGATTTTGGCTTAGGGATCATGGGTACACCAAATTCAAAAGCTTCTGCTTGGAAACCGGCAATCATCGACTGCCTTTTTTCGCGCCACTGGCCGCGCCCCGCCGATGCAGTGCCATCGCCATCACGAAATAGCACAGCAATGACTGTGTCGGTGAGTTCGGCTGCTTTGTCTGTCGCTGCTATGGCCAGAGCACGGGCGTTGGCATAGTAGTAATGAGTTTCTTTCGGACTTTTCTTGCCCGGAATCGACATGCTTTTGCGTGAGCGAACGGGTTTATTGGCTGCCAGATAGCTTTCTGACAAGTAAGTGACGCATGCATTGCCGAGGTGCGAGAACTCATAACCTTGAAAGATCTCTACCAACTGGTCAACGAACCAGGCCATTGGGCCAGGCCGGAATTGCTGCGCCGTGCAATGGTCAGCCGCCGGGTTACACGTGCCGATATCACCAGGGCCTTCACCGCTCAATAGAAGATGCATCCATGCCCCCTTTGTTCACTTGTTGCACGGACTCGATTTCCTGATAGAGGTGGGTAAGGTCAGTATCAATAAATGCCTCACCCGGCCCCATGAATTGCAGTTTTTCTTTCAGGGACGGGATGTCAAAGAGCTTGATGCTGCGGGTGAAGCCTTCACGGGTTTTGTACAGATAGACCACGCTTTCAGCCGCGACGCGGTCGTCCATGTAGTTGATGATCATCGGGCTATGAGTGGTGACCATTACCTGGTGATTACTACTGACTAGCCGATCGACCAGATACTCAACGAGTTCTGGGTTTATGCCATTTTCGATTTCATCAAACAGCAGAAAGTGATGCTCTGATGCCAATTGAGAGAGAATCGCCATCAGGCGCAACATGCCATCATTCATGTGGCGGGCCGAGGTTTTTAGTTCCTGATCGCCGAAGCGCTCGACAATATCCAGCTGCTTCCAGCCAGATCGCAGGGCGCGGGTTTCAATTTTTTCTAGCTGTTGATAAACCGTGCTCAGTTGCTGTCGCAGGCGCTCTTTATGCTCAGGGCGGGCCTCGTGGATATAGGCAGAGAGTCTTTCGCCACCAAGCCCTAAATGGCCTTCCGCGTCTCGCGTTTTAGATCTGAGCAGCTCCGGTGAGAGCAAATCCAGCGAATGGATTTGGCTGACGGCTGATTTAAGTGCGAGCAATGCGGGGCTGAGCTGGGAGTCTTTTAGTGCTGAAAGAATCGAACCTTGATACTCGAAAACGATTTTGCTGCGCTCCAGACTTTTCTGTGGGGCAGAGGGATTAGCGATGCTGTAGCTGCCTTCTTCCACTTTCAGCAAGGTCGCTTCATCGGCTGTTACGTGCTCTTGCGTACAATTTAGGGTGGTTCTATTGATGCTGCCACTCCAGACCAGAGTGCCAAAATCGACATCTTCAAGGGTGATCTTGAATTCGATATTGCTGCGTTTGGTCAGTTTGGAGTTGATATCGGCCTTGTCCCACTGACGCTGTTTCAACCAGCTGTCCAAATCGCCGAGCATTAACCGCGCGATAAAGTCTACGGCCTGTAAAACAGTGGATTTACCTGCTCCGTTTAATCCGACCAAGCAAGTGAAGTTAGCCAGTTGCAGGTCGAACTTCACCAGTGATTTAAAATTATCTATCCAGATAGATTTGATCATATTGTGCTAACCCGAATGTGGTGGTGCTGGCTCAGTGGCCGATTATCCGCTCAAAACTGGTGACATTATCAGCTTTTTGAGCAAGTCCTTTTGCTCCCTCGACTCGCTCACCGCTGATAGCTGACCATGGCGTCAGCGGATCCTAACGCGCGTGTCTTGTTTGATTGCAACTTCCAACTCAACCTTGAGTGCCTCGATAAAACGATCAATGTCATTCTGGCTTTCCAGATACAGGCCGTTGCCTAGCTTGTTGAACACGCTGGTGGCAGCTACCTCGACTACCGGCTTGGGCGGCGTTACAGGTTTGGGTGTGGGCACCAAGGCAGGCGCTCGGTCTTCCTTAACGCCGCTGGCCAAATTTGCTGCTTGTGCGGCCTTGGCCTGCTCCTGCTGAAGCTGCTGCTGGCGCTCGGCCTCGGCCTGGATGGCACGTTCCAGATCGAATACACCGTCATGCAGGCGCTCGTCAGCGGTCTGGGTTTGCAACATGTAGATGTTGGCGATGCTGGTTTCTGTCTCCAGATCCGCCTTGACCAGTTGCAGTGGGCGCAGGAGACGGTTGCTCAGCTCGGCGGTTTCGATACCGCTCTTTGCAATCTCGGCCTGCAATTGGGCGATTTTCTCGTCGACACGAGCCAGAGCGTGCTGACGCTTTTCAGACAGTATTGCGGCGTTAATGGCTTCGACCGTTTCAACCAGAGTAGCGACCTGGTGCAGCTGACCGTAGGGCGAGGTGTTCTGCTCGATGGCCCTCAGCTCGGTCAGGGCTTTGCGGGCTTTCTCGTCTTTATCCAGCGCTTGTTTGTTCTTGTCGAAACGACGCAATGCCTGCTGAAGTTGCTGCCATGTATGCAGCTGATTGGTGAAGAACTCGTGTAGATCCCGGTAGTCCTCTTCCAGATCCAGCAAGTCATCCTTGTTGTCGACCACGGCCTTGAAAAAGTCGACGCTATCAGTGTCGCTCAGCAGGCGCTGCAGGCTGAGCAAGGCCTGTTCTACGGTCTCTTTACCAGGGAAGCGCCCGGCGCTAACCGTTGCTTTGTATTTTTCCAGGTTGGTGCGCCAGCTGCCGAAGTGCACGCAGTAATACTCAAACAACTCCTTCTCGCCTGCTGGGCCAAGGGCGTTGAACAGCTCCTGGGTCAGATTAAGTGCTTGCTTGAGCAGTCCTTCGTCGGTCTGGCGCTTCTTTTGCACCGAGACTTCACGGCGCTTACGGCTGTTGGTGAGGTACTCGAAGGCGTCCGGCAGCGGCATGCTGGGGCCCGCCGCGTGGAACGAAATACGGCTGGAAGCGGCCAGGCGACCGAGGACCAGTAGGATCTCTCCGTCCGGCCAGCCATAGGGGCGCTTACTGAAACGCTCGATGATGTCTGCGACCAGCAAGCGTTCGTTGCCGGAGGCGCGCAGCGAGATGAATTGTTCAACTTCCTTGATGGCCTGCGGATTGCCTTCATCACCATCGAGGGTCAGGCCGAGTTGGCCGATGTCGTTAGTGTGCAGAATGGCGTGGAGTTCACGCTCGGGCTCCTGCTGTAATACTCGCAAGTAGCCTAATTTTGTGAAGGTGTTTTCAAGGAGGTACTGGCACACCTCGTCGAACTTGCCAACTATATTGTTGCTTTTGAGTTTCAGGTGCTGCCCTTGCGCATAGATCTCTGCGCGCTCGGCCAGCTCTTCTAGTAGCAAGCGCAGGCGCTTTTTACGCTCCTGGTTCTCGCGGCCGCGTTCGGCGAGGATCTTGCTCAGCTCAGGCTGGCTGCCGTCGTCGTTGAGGCGGATGAATTTGTTGGTCTTCAGCCAGGTGCGCAGCTCGGTGAAGAAGTCCTTGCTGTCAGGTAATTTGAACAGTGCCATGCCGGCAGGAGCTTCGTTGCTTTTATTGATGCAGCCGGCTTCACCATAGAGCGCGTAGTCGAGATCCAGTGGCGAGATCACTTCGACACGGAGGTCGTGCTCGTAACGGCCTTCCAGGCTGTGGCCGTCGAGGTAGCGACCGATGCTGTAGTCGGTCTTGTTGACGCTGTAGCGGAACTTGTTCTTGTCCTTGAGCAGGTCTTTGTAGATCAGGTCCGACAGAGCCTTGTTCTCTTCTGAACCGGCGATCTCTGTGGCCTTGATCTTGCGAGTGATGTCGCGTTCCTCGTTTGTGAGGAAGACAAATTCGTCACCATTGCGGGTGATCAGGCTTTCCTTTTCAAGGCGCTGGAGGGTTTCTTCGATGCGGCGACGCAGCGCTAGTTTATCTTCGTCGACCTGTTCAATGGAGAGGGTGACGAGGTTGTCGAGGGTGCCCTTTATCAAGTCGACATAGCGGATCATGAAAAGGGTGCGCAAGATCTGTACGTCGAAGGCGTCGAGGACGCTGCTTTCGCCCGCCTGATCGATGGTGCGCTTGACGGCTGTATCGAGGAAGCCTTCGACGGCGCGGTAGAAGCTGTACATGGGAATCAGCGCGCCGAGCGGTTTCTCCGCAATGGCCATGGCTGCCATCTGGAAGGCATCGAGCATGGAACGCTCGCCGTAGGCCAGGTGCGCCCCGGTGGCACCGACCTTGCGGATTTCCTCGAAGACCTTTTGCACCAGCTGGAAGTGGTACGGCGCAAAGGGGTAGTTGCTGATGAAGCTTTCGGGACCATCGAAGTTATTCAGGGTTGGGCCGGAGCGGTCGAAGGTGATCTGGTTGCGCAGGATGTCGCCTTTCTGTTCCCAGAGGGCGCGCAGCTCGGCTTCAGCTTCCGGTGTTTTGCGCAACAGGCGCTTCTGGATGACTTCGTCAGTGTTGGAGCTGGACAGCGAAAGTCGGGTTTTGAAGCGCCCGGCAATTTTCGAGAAATCGTTGGCCTTGGAGGCGGACAGCTCACCCAGTACGGCATCCATATCGGCCTGAGAGGTGACGATGATCCAAGCGCGGCCTTTGCAGATGGTGCCGAGGTTTTCGGTGATGGTCTGCAGGGTCAGCATCAGTTTGGTGTCGCTGCCAATGAACTGGCCGACTTCGTCCACCAGGAACAGCACGCGGTGTTTGGCTGGCTGGGTGTCGAGGTATTCCCGTACCCAGTTGCAAAAGTTTTCGACCGAGACGCTGAACGTTTGTTCGGAGTCTTCGAACCATTTGTGCGCAGCCTCAGCAGACAGATCGAGGGCTGCGGCTACCGCTTGCTCAATGTCATCCTGATAGAACTGATAGCCATCACGCTCCTCATTCCAGTCCATACCGGTGGAATCATTGAAGGCTTGCTTGAATTGCTCATAGACTCCGCGCTGGGCGAGGTGACGCTCCATGTGGGCGATGTGGGGATGGTCGCCACTGAAACCTTGATGTTCGTTGAACACCCGTAGGAAGACATTGAGGATCGGGTTGCCAGCATCGTTGGAACTGGCTTTGCTGTCGATGTTGAACAAGATGACATCGGCACTGTTGGCAACGGCCTTGTCGATGTCGGCACGGATGGTGGCATCACGCAGTTTGCTCGCATCAAAGAAGGAAACAGCCTTGCGAGCGTTGCCCTGGTAGTCGCGCGCTTCAATGTTGGCCAGCAAGTATGACAAGGTCTTGAGGAAGTGCGACTTACCCGAGCCGAAGAAACCGCTGATCCATACGCCCACACGGTTGGCGATGGAGGGATCGTTCAAGTCAGTACTGTAGGACTCGAAGAAGCTGCGGAAGTGTTTTTCCAGCTCGTTAGTGACAACGTACTCATCCAGCTCCTGGTGCACGGTTGCGTCGTCGGACTGATCCGCCTTAACCACGCCGTTGATCGGGCGATCGAGTTCCTTGAAGAAAATATCTTTAATGCTCACGGCAATCGTCCTTATTGATCAGGGAACCAGCTTGAAGGCGCGGTAGTAGTTGTTGCTGGGAATGCGGTCGAACAAGGCGAGTGACTGCCCTGAGTAATGACCGGGGTAAAAAAGAACCAGAGGCTTGTGGCCAAGCAGCGCGTGTAGCTTGTTGAGAAGGTTGTGGGCGCGAAGAACCGGCCAAACTGAGCCCACACCACTGATTAGCACCACGTCGTGTTGATTGGCGTCGCTATGCTCCATCAGGAAGGGTGCGAATTTGTCCATATGCAGCGGTCCGGACAGCGCCTTGAGTAGTGCGAGGTCACCTTTGGTTTGCTGCATCTTAATGGCTTTTTCTGTGAAGCTGCGTTGATCCAGATATTCGCGCATAGCCTGCAGCAAATTGATATGAGCCACTTTGAACTGGCTATGCTTCTTGGCGAGGAACCCCTGTAGAAAACTGAGGTATTCGCGCACCTGCAGCTCATCCTCGGGGGCGTAGTCGAAGATCCAGAAACCGAGCTCATTGCCCAATCCTTGGCTCCTCAAGAACTCTTCGGTGAGGATCTTGTCTGGGATCTGGTTTAGCCGATCCTGCAGTTGCTGGTTCATGCGAACACTCCTTATTCCACGCCTACTATCCGGTGGCATTGGATACTTCCAAACAGGCTTTTATGCGATTGCGGTAGCTGTCATCCAGCAATACGCGGACCTCTGACCGAATCATCAGGTTTTGTAATTTCATGTTGCGGGTGCTTTTCAACAGGCCGACCTCGGTCAGCATGCGATAGACGACCTGCGCCATCTTCTTGCGACTGGACTCCGTCCAGGTGGTGATGGCCGAATCTCGATGGCTGCGTTCATCCAGAAACTCATTCCAGTGGTAGGATTCGAGCACGCCGGCGCGGGTGACGAAAGCGTCTTTGAGGACGGTCTCGATGAATTCGACTAGGAGCAGGTTGCGCTCCAAGGCCGAGCAGAACACCACTTGGGTAGCGAGTTCATCATCTCCATCTCGAATTGCCCGCCAGAAAGGGGCATCCAATCGCTCCAGACGCTTGCGGATGGCTTGAGCCACACGCTTGGCCGAAGCTGGTGCGCGTTTCTGCAGCCGGTTCTGTTGCTGTATGACCTCATGCCAATGCTCAGGGCTAGCGTCCTGCAGCAGCAGGTCTGCAACGATGCGTGATTCACGCACCTGCAACGAGCCGCCGATTAAGTCGGAGTCGTAATGGAAGCTATGCATGCCTATTTCCCATCACTGCTTAAGAGGAAGGGAGTTAGCTTGGCGCGATCAGTTGGAAGCAATTGCAATGGATGCTCGCGTACTCGCTCGGCTTCTTCTGGGGTGATGGCAGCCTGATATCGTTGAAGGGTGTAGTGGGCAAGTGCTGTACGAACTGTCAGCTGTAGGCGGCCTTCTGGCATACCGAAATCGCGCTCAACTAAAGACTTTTGGGCATCGCTGAGTAGTTCATTAGGGATTAGTGTCAGGTTGACTTGGTCGTGCCAGCCACTGTCTGTACTCGATAAGGGAGCGTGAGCGTCGCACGATTTTGGCGTGCGATAGATACGTGAGAGTAAAAAATCGCGGAAGGCCTGGCGCTTATGGCACCAAGCGCGAACGTGCCAGCGGAAACCCGTATAAACGAGAGTGTGAGGTGAAATCACACGTTCATGAATTTGCGGGTTGGACATGGAGGCGTAGAGTATTTTCAGGCTGCCGGCATTGCGGCAGGCTCTGATTAACTCGCGAACCACTTCAGGGCGCGCTGCACGGTCTGGAAGTTGGACAGTAGTGACGCTGGGGTGAGCTTCCAAAATTTCAGACACGGGCTGATCAGATTGATCGCCGATGAGTGCCATGTACTCATTGATGTGCCCAGCGCTCAGTACGGGCTGAAAGCCAGCCGTCGGGACATAGCCTTTAACTGCAGGGCTGTGAATTAGCGAGCCTGGATTGAATTCGCTGTTATAGCGATTGATGTCGGAAGAAGCTTGCTGTCGGCTGATGCCAAACCATGTCATCAACTGAGTGGTGACCAGGCGACCCTCCCAATAGCTGATCAGCTCTATCGCGCGTAGCCTGAGGAGGGCTTCGTATTTGGGGAGCGGCATTGGCATTCCTGAATGTGAGCTGGTCCAGATGATGCCTGATACGAGGCGCCAGTGTAAATTTATTTACTGTAAAGTTTTTTGCGTTTTTGAGTGATTTCGCGTGGATTGCTGATAACGTCGGCGTCCGATGCGTGAAAATAGCGTCGATCGATTTTTAACGAGCGCAATTCTTAAGGCCTGCAGCCCGCTTTTTTTTACTGGCTGCCGCGCTTGCGGGGACATCTTTCGTAGCGAGTTCCGTAGGGGCGTTGCGCAAGGCCAATCGGCTCCAGTTGACTGCTAAAGGGCGTACCATCAACCGCCGACCAAGAGCATCGGTCAGGTGCTGAAACCTGTCGATAGTCCCGATAACAGCTGCCGTTCCGGCATTCTCGGCTGGCTGCGTAGTCTCTCCAGGGCAAAAAATAAAAGGTTTCTCGTCCTGAAGGTTGCCCCTGGTGATTCCAGGGACAACCTTCTATTCGGAATCGGCTAGAGATAACCCCGTTCAGCCAACGATACGCAACCTTCATGGCCCACGACGACATGATCCAATATTCGGGTGCCGACCATGTTCAGAGCGTTCTTGAGGGTTGTGGTCAGCGTGCGATCGGCTTGGCTGGGTTCGGGATCTCCAGAAGGATGGTTGTGAACCATAATTACGGCCGCGGCGTTGTGCTCTAGAGCGATCTTGATCACTTCTCGCGGGTACACGCTGGCACCATCCAGGGTGCCTCGGAATAGCTCCCTGAAGCCTATAACCCGATGTTTGGTGTCGAGCAATAGCAAAGCAAAGACTTCGTACTCGTGGTACTGCAGCAGTGTTTGCAGGTGGCTGAAGACCTGCTTCGGCTCAGTCAATGCCCGGCCTTTAGACAGACGACTCATTGCCAGTTGTTGCGCCATCTGCAGGATGTCGGCCTCGGTGACTGGTGACTCCATGACGTAGGTACCGGTCGTTTCACCAGCTTTAAGTTTGTGATATTTCATGGGGATTCTCTTGAGTTGGAAGACCTTGGGTCTGGTTGGAAGTGTGATCAGTGGGCGCGAGCAGAGTGGTCACTGCCGCTTTGGAGGGATTTGGATTCCAGCTTTTGTACCAGTGAGGTTTTGGCAGGGGTCGCTGGTTTGGGGGCGGCTTCTGCCTTGCTGGTCTGATCTTCAGCTGCGGGGAAGAACTCCTCGACGATGGCCCCGGTGTCCTCATCACTGTCTTCAAAGGCTCCGTTGCTAAAGCCCTGTTGTGCCGCGTGATCCAAGGCGGTCTGATCAAAGCCTGCGGCTTGCCGGGTTTCCTCCAGTTGCTTGGCTTCCAGCAAGGCGTCTTCTAGGCTCAGACCGCTGCGCACCGTGATGTCCACGTAGAAGATCGGCGTGCCGTGGCTTTGGCGGGTGGACTTGCCGCGAAGACGCAACTCCAGCGGCAGGCAGGCGAGACGGTCTCCGGAAATGGCTTGTAGGTAATGTAGGCGTGCCGTCAGGGTACGGATGCTGTTGTAGCCCGTGGTACGAAAGACAAAGCTGCCCAACTGATCGTCATCGCCAATCACCACGTTCAGCCGGCCGTAAGGCTTGCAGGCATTGCCTTGAGCCAATGAACAGCCATCCGGTGAAGGGCAGGGCAACGACTGAATGCCGTCCTTGGTCAAACGCTTGCAGGTCTCACCATTGCCTACACAGACCGGTCGTCCGGTGTTACGGTCGAAAAGGCTATAGTCAGCCCGAAAGTTGAGGTCTGGCTCGTTGAACAGCAGCCGGATTGGAATGCTGCGCAGCTTGCCGTCCTGGCCATTGCGCAGCTCCTCGTTGAGTGGATGCAGTAACCAGCCATCGCGGCTCTGTACTTGGGAGGTGAGGGTGAATTGATCGTCCTTTTCCGGCAGACGCTTGCCGTTCTTTTCGACGACCTTGCCGATGGAAATGCGGCCCAAAATCGGGGGCGTGATGGCTAAACCTCTGAGCATGAGAGTTCTCCTGTATCTGAAATAAAAACGCCACCGAGACCGCGCAAACGGCCAGGGTGGTGCTAGAGAGAAAGGGCATGGGAATAAGGGAGGAGCGAACAAACGTTCAGGCCAGCAGAAAACGCCGACTGCCGGTTTTGGTGGTCGAGTAGCGCACTTGCAGATGGGGCTTTTCTTTCAGCAGACGGGGGATATCCAGGGCCACGCTGTCTTTGGCTTTCTTCCAAGTGATGCAGCCAGTTGCGAAGATCGCCCGACTGGCATCGCCCATGGCCTGTTGCAACGTCTGCTTGAGCTGAGCTTCCTGCTTCTCCTGCAGAGCAATCGACTCGCGCACGCTCTGCAGCTCGGTAAAGGTTGTACAGAGCAGCGTGTCCTGGCTGAAGTCCAGGCTTTGCCCACTGTCCTGTGGATACAGGCAGTGCAACGCCTGCTCTGCCGAGGCAGAGCCATCTGCCGGCGGTGGGGTATCACTGACGACGTAATCCCAGAACAACCGCTCCAGGTCGATGAGCCGAGCAATCAGTGAATCGTCGCGTTCGATACGATGGATTTCCAAGTGCTGACCACCGAGCAGTACCGCCACATCAGCGGCCTGCTTGCCGGTGACGGCGAGCTGGTGCATGACTTGCAGCTGCACATACTCGGGCACCCCCTCCTTCCAGAGGCGTGCGCCGTTTATGCCGGCGGTTTTGCATTCGAGAATCTGCACGTCTGACGCGCCGATCACCTCACGGTCGATGTTGGCCAGCATCCAGGTCAGTTTGGGATCAGGATGCTGCAGCACCGCATTGATCCGCCGCACCCGGTGACCACTGCGCCGGGTGTAATGCGCCGCCACGATAGGCTCCAAAATGTTGCCCCAGTAAGCAGGGCTTTCCTCATCCTGCGGATCGAGCTTGGGCAGTGCGGTGTCACGCCCGGTTTTCTCCCTCCACAGTTCCAGCTGGGATTTGTACGGGTTAAGCCCGACGGCAGCGGCCGCATCCGAACTGCCGATACCCAGCTTGCGCACGGCCAGCCAGTCCTCACGCGGCAGTTGTTTGGTGCCCACCAGGCGCAACGCCGGACGGGGTTTAGTACTGAAATTTTGCAGCGACTGAGTGCTCATGATCATTTCCTGAGGCATAAAAAACGCCCGACCAGCAGAAGCTGACCAGGCGCTTTAATAGTTGAGAAAGTGAGTGGGGCTAGGCGGCGAGTTGCAGCGCAGCTTGTAGAGCACGTTGTTTGATCACAGCACCTTGGCCAAACCAGGCCGAGTCCATGCGGTATTCAGTACTTCGAGCCCGCCGCTCGTGATCAACGTATTCGGTCACTGCATTGAGCAAGCCCCACGCAGTTCCTTGCGCCGACTCTAGCGTGGCGCCGCGACCTTCGCCTTCGTACAGGTTTTGAACCTTACGCAGTGCGCGCTCGTTCGGCAGGACTTCGGGCAGTTTGCTATTGGGGGTTACGTCACACAGCACGTTCATGAAAAAGCCCATCGCTTCATGCCACTGCACCTTGCGTTCAGCCAGTGCTCGCATGCGGTACATAAACTCGTCCCACTGGGAGACGGCGATGCCCAACTGCTTTTTCACTGCCTGCGAATCGAAGCGGGTGTTATGTGGCACCTTGATCGCGCGGGTGGTGCCATCCAGGGCGATGGTCAGCGTGTTATTGCAGACCACACGTACGGTGGTGGGGGTTGCGGTGGTGGCCAAGGTGCCATCACAGGAGGTGGCCAGCAGCAGGTAGCCATTCACCTGGTCGTTGCCCTTCAACGCCGTGCCTTGCCCAGTATGGGCCAGAGCCCAGAACTTGCGGCCGCCTTTGAGCACTCCGGCGGTTTCCAGCTCGTAGCCCGAGACCTCAGTCAGATCCCGGTAGAACTCCAGCACCTCACGGGGTTGCACCACCTGGTAGCGGTTGGAGACCACCGACAACGGGGCCTTGGTGTCGGAGCGATACAGCACCTTCTGTTCAGGGAAGGTATGAATGCTTCCCAGGTGCCCGATGGCATCCGCCTTAAAGTGGACTGGGCTTTCCTGGATCAGCCAGTCCATCCCGGCTTCGCGCTGCCAGATTTCTAAGGGTTGTTTTGGGGAGAGGTGGCTGCCCAGGCCATGCCAGGGCGTAGCGCCAACGTAAGCCATTTGTTCAACGAGGTGAGCCATGGGAATGATTCCTTGCGAATGAATGGAAGAGAGCGTCGTTTCATCAACAAGCGACGCCTGTTCACAACGGCTTAACGGTTGACGCTGAAGCTGTAACCGCAATGTAGACATTGATAGTTGTTAAGGATTTTTTCATCCATTTGTTCACCCAACGTGGCTCCGGCTATCCCGCCAGCAACGCCCCCAAACAGTCCACCGAGCAGAGCCCCGGCGATACTGCCAATGGCGATCCCGACCGGCCCACCGACCACGCCCAGTACGGCACCGGCCTCCGCACCCGTTAGCGCTCCAGCGGCCCCACTGGCCGCACCGCCCGCTGCACCAATCAAACCACCTGCTTGCTTACCCACATTTTTAGTAACCACTCGTCCTGAATTGCAGCTCGGGCATGGGGTGTACATAAATGATTCCTCTCTGTTTGCTGAGTCCACGTATCACGCAGAAATGCTGAATGACGCGCTCATCGTTGAGCGTTCACCTGGGTGATATAGGTCTGAAATTTTTTTGAATGAGGCTTGCCAAAACAACACCCCCGCGAGGGACGTTGTGGGCGGTATCTGGACGTGAGGTTTGGCGTTATGGGCTGCTATTTTTGCTATTAATAGCTGGAATAGTACTGGCTAAGGGGGGAGAGACATTCTGTTTTGAAGGAGGGGCAGAGTTGCTGTCAAAGTGGTGGGCTCCAAAAGCGTAACGTTAGCAAGCGTTACGCTCACGTTCTTTGAGATTTGAGTTGCTACTTATAGGATTGCCTCGTCCAGTCCTAAAGGGTGCAATGATGTTTAATGAAAAATCAGAAGCATTGGTTATGCTTCGCTTGAGAGATGTTTTAAAACGCACAGGTTTTTCTAGGTCAACTATTTATAACAAGCTTAACGTGGCCTCTGATCATTATGATGCTAAATTCCCAAAGCAGATACGTGTTGGGAAAACATCTGTGCGTTGGATTGAAAGCGAAATAAATTCGTGGATGGAAGAGTATGTAAAACTGTCTAGGCAGAGTCATGGCTCAATGGCGGAAATTATATCTGCAATGGTTGTTTGATATTGGTTGTTTGTATTTATGGTGATCTATGCATTTCAATTTTTTTAGACAGCAAAATTCAAAAAAATCTAATTTAGGAGATGGCTTATATCCGAGTTTGTCGCAATTTCCCTTGTTGGATGCTGCAATAAATGAGGCTCAAGCTAATATTCAGGCCCCGCGGGGATTGATTCAAAATGCGGCACTAACTGCGATCTCTGTTGTCTTGCAGGGCCTTGTAGATGTTCGTAAGCCCAATAGTCAGGTCGCTCCGACCTCGCTGATGCTTCTTGCTATTGCTGACTCGGGTGAAAGGAAGTCAACGGTTGAGAATGTTTTTTTGAAGCCGATTAGAGCCTTTCAGGCTAAGCAGTGCGAGGAGGTGAGGGAGAGCCAGTTGGTGTGGAAAATTAAGTATGATACTTGGATGGTTCGACGTAACGGAGTATTAAAAGCGATTACGAAAAAAGCATCAAAAGGTCTTCCTGTTGACGAAGAAGAGAAGGTTCTATTAGCTTTAGAGAAAGAAGCTCCAGCTAAGCCAAAAGAATTTAAGGTCTTGTATGAGGACTCAACCTCTGAAGCTTTGTTTCATGGGATGTACGAAAATTTATCTACGGCTGGTTTGATTTCAAGTGAAGGTGGAGGTGTTTTAGAAGGGCGTGCCTTTAATGACCTTTCAAAGCAAAATGCGATTTGGAGTGGTGACTCAATCACGATTGATCGTAAGACGGCGGAAAGCTTTGAACTTGTTGGCGCACGGCTGACAGTCTCGCTTATGGTGCAAGAGAGCGTATTTTCTAAGTACATGGCTCATAAAGGCGGAGAGTCTAGGGGGTCTGGTTTGTGGGCGCGTTTTCTAATCTGTCGCCCGGCTTCAACACAGGGAACTAGGTATATAAGCTCTCAGGCGCCGTCCTGGCATCATCAAACACAATTTGCTTCGCGATTGGAGCACTTTCTTGAGGCGGGTCTTGTTTGTTTCAGGGAGAATAAAAAAGAAAAACAAGTGATCAGATTCGACTCCGAAGCTGCTCGGCTTTGGGTGGAGGTTGCGAATGATATTGAGTCAAGAATATGTGCGGGTGGAATACTCGACGGGCTAGGTGATCATGGCTCAAAGTTGGTTGAGGTGATTTCTAGGTTGGCTGCATTGCTTCATTGTTTTGAAGGGTTTGATGGGGATATTTCGATGTCAACCTTGCAGGCGGCGATTGACCTTGCTAAATGGTACTCCGATGAATTTATAAAATTGTTTGGGCGGAACTCTAAAGAGAAGGATGAAGAGCAGGAGTTAAATTGCTGGCTGGATAGTATTCGCATGACGGGTAAGCGGTTTGTTAAGAAGAATTATATTTTGCAGTGCGGTCCTGGAAGATTTAGAAAGAAATCTGTTCTTGAGCATGTTCTTTTGCGTCTGGTAAATCATGGTGCTGTTCAGTTTTTTAATTGTCCTGGCGACAAAACTATTTATATCGATCTCTGTCCTTGGCAGGGTGGTGTGCAGGTGATGCCAGGCTCTTCTCGGGGTACTAACTTTTTGGGTTCTCTTGGTATTTAGTGTTAGGTGCTTTACGAGTTGTGAGAGTTTGTTTGTCTTGGTTTTGTAGAAGGTATGTGTGAAGTGGCTATTGCTTGATTATGTATTACTATTTAATTAGGTTGTTAGGTTTGTGGTTTGATTGTTTAGTTTAATAGAGTTAATTGACTAATTCTTAGTTAAATAATAAATTAAATCAATTATGCTATGGTTAGCGGTTGTGATGTCAGTTGATCATTTGTCAGTAGCATGGCTCCCCCAAAGCCATGCTACTGGTTTCTTGAGGAGGTAGTGAGTGATAAGTGAAGTTGACTGGATCGATAATGGAGGTGCGTTAGATCTTATGGTTGAGGAAGTCGGAGGGCTTCCTGTGTTAAGGGTGGAGGAAAGCTTGGTATTGGAGTTGCGTTCTATTGAGAAATTAATGTGTGAGCTTGCTGGTAGTAAGGGCTTTTTGTTCTCTTCTTGTACTCATCAACGTGACAGGATAAAAATTAAGGCTGAGAGGCTTGGTCGAAACTTTGTTAACGAGCTGAAGAGGAAGAAGGGGAAGTTTGAACGGTGCTTCCCCTCTCATGAAGTTAACCCTTATGTGGAGGTGTTTTTCAAATGTATTGATCGAGTCGATGATATTCATTCACTCAAAGACTGGCCTACGTTACGCAATGGAGCAGCTGAGGCTTTTTTAGTTCGAATCAATGATCTCGTAGAGTTTGTTCGGTTGGAACTGTCCAGTGATGCTTTTAAAAGCGTTTTGAAACGATTTCGTAAAGCGTCATTTAAGCGAATTAACAGCTTGGAATGTTATATAGACGCTCTTTTTGCTCAACACTCTAGGATGCTCGTTGTACGCGTTGACTTGTCTTATGAGTCAGGTTTCGTAAGTGGTCGTGAGGACTTTTATGGCGATGTTAAAAGGGTCAAGGCGCATTGGGCAAAAATGCAGAAAGATCTTCACAAAGGTATTCCAGTTGATGGGTTGTTAGGGTTTGCTTGTAAGCTGGAATATGGACAGCTAAAGGGGTTTCATTTTCATTTGTTGCTTTTTTATAATGGATCAAATCATCGCCAGGATGGAGTTTTGGCTAGAATGGTTGGTGAGAATTGGCGAGACTCAATTACGGCAGGAGCAGGGCGCTATTTCAATTGCAATGCAGTCAAGGAGAAATATAGATATCTTGGAATAGGTATGATTAGTTTTAATCAGTTGGACAGAGTGAGCGCTTTGAAGAATAGGGTTGCGTCCTACCTAACCAAGGTGGACTATTGGATACGCCTCTCCCCTGAAAGCGGTAGATCATTTTTCAGAGGAAATATGCCTAAGCTGAAGTCCGTGAAGAGAGGGCGCCCGAGGGCCCACGAGCTTGCACAGGCAGTTCCTCGCACTGCCGCCTAGACACCTCCATGGCTTATTGGTCTCTGCTTTTTAGGCTAATGATGGTAGCAGCTGCGGTAGCCAGCCTTGCCGTGAATCCCCACTCTAAACCTTGAAGAACTCTTATCATTTCTATTCTTTTATCTTGAATTTTATGATCTGTTTTCTGAGTCGCCTGCCAGAAGTGTTTTGCCGCTTCATTGATAAGGATTAGTGTGGTTGATGCATGTTCTGGATACTGTCTTATAACTTCGTCGCTGAGTGTTTTTTTCGATACTTTTGCGTGATAGTGCTCGTTCGGTAGAATTGCGAAGGCGGCCTGTTCGAGTAAATCATTTCCCTCGTATCTGCACTTGTCTCGTAGGTGTTTTTTTATTTTTTCGATCAGTTGTTTTCGCTCGTCTTCTGAGCTGATATTTGACTCGGGAATGAATTTTTTAGAGGTTATATTTAATTCGAAAAGCTTGTTTGACTCCCAGTCGTGGCGCTCGACTGGTTTGCTGTCTTTGTTGCTTTCTGTATTTGTTTCTAGAATTCTTTTTGAGTCCTCTGTTCTGATGACTATGTCAGCTTCTCTAATTATTATCCCTTCCAGCTTGTTGAGTGAGCTTTTTGAGGTGGTAAAGAAAGCTGCGTCTATTGTCAGGGTCGGAAGTGGTTTTAAGCTTGTCTTTAACAGCTCATGTGCCGATGCTTGCGAGAGGCCTTTTCCGCGTTCATGAAAAGCGGAGAGGTTGAAGTTGTATTTTGAAAGCTCGCCATAGTTTGCTATTTCCTCCCAGTCGGTGGCGCTGATGGAAAGAAATTTTATGTCTAAATCTACAATTGCGTGGTAATCGTGCTCTTCGCTGAAAGGTGTGCCCCTATGCCGCTTGAATAGGCTTTGTGCTGTTTGTAGCTCATCTGAACCTGCGACGATAGCCGAGCCTGATACGTGAACGGTAACGTTTCTAGGGCGGCGGCATAAAAGGGAAATCTGCAGCTTTTCGATTTTGTCTTTGAATTCACTTTCGGAGATGCTGTGCTCCTCAAGAAATTCAGTTACTGATATAACAAACCCTTTGTTTTCCATTTGTAATCGTGTCCTTGTGTAGCGCTGCTAGTCTTTTCTCAGGGCGGTTAGTGTGGCTGTCTATATCAGGCTGGATAAATGCTTGCCGAGAACATCCCAAGCCTCCTCCATTTCTTTAGCATAGCTATGGCGCTGATAAGTGCGTTTTACCTTATTTTCCTCTGTGTGGTTGAGGCAACGTTCAGCCACTTCAGGAAGCACGCCAATAGCAGTCATAATCGTCGCGCCTGTACGCCGCAGGTCGTGAGGCGTCCACTTTCCGCCTGGTAGCAATAGTGCTTGGGCTTTGGCGCTACGTCGGCTCATGGAGCCTTGTTCCGGAAGGCGCTGGCGATCTCCCAGCTGCTTGGTTACCGTTTTAGGGCATACATGGTCAGTTATGTAGGTGTTAGGGTAGCACCAAGGTGACAGGCTATTAATCTGCTTTACGCGCTTGAAGTGGTTAATGGCAAAGTCTGAAAGGATGATGCTGTGCGGTTTGCCGTTTTTACTATTCTCGGACGGAATCAGCCAAGTGCTTTGCTCTAGATCGATATGCTCCCATCGGGCGCTCAGGAGCTCACCAATTCGACAGCAGGTCGATAGGGCAATCCAGATTGCAGCTTCGGTGGTGACTAGCAGTCCTGCATCAGGGGCTTTCTTAGCAAGCAGCTTGATTTCGTCATCACTCAGTACTCGGTCGCGTTCAGTGTCTTTGCCGCCTATCTTAGCTTTGCGGATACTGGCACTGGGATCGTGCTCAATAAGGTCGCGGTCTACGGCAAAGCGGAACATTTGACGCATAAGCGAAAAAACCATCTTGGCCATACGGTTTACACCGCGAGCGAGGAGGGCATCTGTCACCTCGGTGATATGACCCTTTTTCACATCAGCGACAGCCAAGTCGCCCAAGAAGGGTAGAACGTCCTTTTCAAACATCCGACGAGCCTCTGCACCCTTGTCCTTGCGGTTGATGAGATCAACCCTAGCCCAGTGCTCGAATAGGTCGGTAACAGTCTTGCGTGCCGCCTGGCGAGCTTGCTCGGCTTCGGCTTCTGCTTTCTCGGCGGTGAGTCGTGCCAATTCACCATCTCGGGCTGCGATACGGGCAGCTTCCTCGGCATCCAGATGTTCACGTAAGTTGCGAGTTCCACTTTGGTAGAGGCGTGACCACTCTCCAGCTTTAGTTCTTGCTTCCTTGAGGGTAAGTCCATCAGTGCCAGTGGCGTCATATGCACCTATGGGCAGAAACACTCTTCCACCGCTGGTGTCGGTATACCTGAAGTAAAACAGGCGCTCGCCATCTGGGCGAAGACGTGCCATGAATCGGCCGCAGCCGCGAGGAGCATCCTCGATCAGCCAGGTAGGTTTGGCTGGTTTTGCGTTCATCTGTTTGTCGGTGATCGTCGCCACTTTCGCTTCCCCAGAAAGGCCAGGCTCCAGATGGTCACCGTTGGGTCACCGTTTCTCGCTGGCTTTGGTAGAATGCTATCGGAAGCGGTTGGACTATGTAAACTGTGATGATCCAATGAATACAGTACTTTAGGTGATTTTGTTGGATTTATTAAGACAGGCTTGGATTACGGTTCACCTTTATGGGGTGCTAGGGGTAGAGTGTTCGAATCACTCCGTCCCGACCATTATTCCTGAGTAAAATCAGACACTTAAGCCGATCAGTTAGATCGGCTTTTTTGTGCCTGCGCAAAACTGGCGCAAAACTACCTGTGAGTGCACGCCGTTTTTGGCCCTTTTTCGCGCCGCCTTTGGCACCAATCCTGTCTGATATTTCTCTTCCTTTCTCAGCTTTTTCGCATGTCAGATAGCCTTGCCAAAAGCCCTGTTTCCGGGCGATTAGGGCGTTTTTCCTCACC
>Ga0182007_10000704_pt1 | contig 19033 bp, 16 predicted proteins | sample Sormic07211113_1_FD_123023 | JGI IMG/M metagenome (GOLD analysis project Ga0182007, IMG submission 123023) | Rhizosphere microbial communities from Sorghum bicolor, Mead, Nebraska, USA - 072115-113_1 MetaG | ecosystem: Host-associated > Plants > Roots > Rhizosphere | place: USA: Nebraska... | reverse complement strand
TTCGGCCGCTGGAAGCGGTGGGCGCGGGGGCGCCGGTGGCCGGCGGGGTGGGGGTGCCGCTCGGGGTGCTGGTGGGGGTGGGCCGGCCGGCGGTCGCGCTCTCGCTCGGCGAGGGGGTCGAGGTCGCGGACGGTGAAGCCGAGGACGAGGTGGCGGACGGGGCCGGTGACGAGGAGGCGCCGGCCGAGGCGGCCCCTTCCGGGAGACTCGGCCGTACGCCGCCGGAGACGGAGTGGTTCCTGGCCGGGCTCTCGTACCAGAAGACCCCGCCGATCACCGCGCTCGTCACCACGACGGCGACGACCGCTCCGGCGCGGGTGACCAGAAGGACACGGGACCTGCGCCGGCGTTGGGGGACGACGGCGGGCGGGAGATCGGGAGGCGCCTCGCCGGCGAGCGGTCCGTCCTGGACGGCGAGCGGGAAGGTGTCGCCCGGATCGCCTGCGACGTACGGCTGTTGCGGCCCTTGGTCATCGGCTGAGAACGCATCGCCGTGGGTCGGCGAATCGCCCTCCGCGGAGGCGGGGTCGGCGTCGATGGCCACGAACGGCCGGATGCGCACCGGGTCGAAGTCCTCCGCGGCCGCCGCCTCCGCCGTACGGGTCTCACGGCGGGCGTCGGAGGCGCGGCGCGCACAGAAGCAGGTCGGATGGCCGTCCGCCGCCCTGGGTTTCCCGCACTCCGGGCAACTGGGCCCTGCCGACTCGCTCACACGTTCTCCCTCTCCGTACAAGCTCCAGATCTTAGACAGGTTCCCCACACGGAATCTTCAAGATCTGTTGAAAACCGAATCAGAAGCGTTCGGAGAGCCGAAAAGCAGCCACGACGGCAAGTGGCCGAGCGTGACGCGAGCTGGGGCTAGCGGGTCGGCAGACCTTCCCAGCGGGCGACGGCGATGACCGTGGCCGCGGCGCCGGTGCCCAGGACCGCGCCGGCGATGACGTCGCCCGGGTAGTGCACCCCGGTGTGGACGCGCGAGTAGCCCACCGCGCAGGCCAGCAGGCCGAGCGGGACCGTGGCGGCCGGGAGGGCGGGGCCCACGGCCGCGGCGAAGGCGACGGCCGATGCCGTGTGGCCGGAGGGGAACGAGGCGGAGGCCGGCATGGGCACATGCCGTCCGGGGAACGGCGAGTCCTCGGCGCGGTGCGGGCGGGGCCGTCGTACGAGACGTTTGCCGAGGAGGTTGGCCGTCGTCGAGGCGACGCCGATCGCGGCGACCCCCAGAGCGGCGGCGCGACGCGAGCGGCCGGGCCACAGGGCCAGGACTCCGGCGACCGCGAAGGAGATCTTGGAGTGGTCGGACGCCGCGGACAGCCGGCGCAGGGCGGAGTCCAGCGCGGGTGTGCTGGTGACCGTCACCGCCTCGTAGAGCGCCTGGTCGAGCGCGGCGAGATCACGCAACAGGCCTCGCGGGACACGCTGTTCACGCGGCGGTCGGTCGGTCATCGGTGTGCTCCCGGTTGTGCTTGCGCGGATGGGGGGTGCGGTCGAACGCGAGACGGACCACGCGCCGCCAGTCGATGGAGGGGGCGATGTACGGGGCGCCCGGGCGGTGGCGGGGCACCCGCACGCGCAGGGCGCCCGGCCGTATCGTGCAGACGACCGGCGGGGGCAGCATGAGCGCTTCGCCGTCCACGGCCACCGGGATGAGGTCCTCGTCCGACTCGATCACCAGCCGCTGGGTCGTCAAGGTGGTGATGCTGCTGGCCCGTTCACCGAGCAGGGCCAGTTCGGCCGCGTGCGCGGCACCTTCCACACGGACCGCGATCACGCCGAGGGTGCCCGTGTCGAGCCGTGGTCTGCGGCCGCCGCCGATCGGATCGGCGCGCGCGTAGGGGTTGTTGCTGACGAGCACCGCCTGCGGGGTGTCGAGCCGCTGGTCGTCGGTGCGGACGGTCAGCGCGCCGGCCGCGTGGCCCGTCAGCAGATCGGGCAGCTGGTCGAGGGCCGTGGCCGCCTTGGCGTCCCGGTAGTCGGGGTTCTGCACGATCTGCGCGTACGCGCCGAAGGAGGCCGTGTTGACGAACGGCCGCCCGGCCACCTCCCCCAGGTCGACACGGAGTTCGACACCGTCGGTGAGGGCGTCCAGACTGCGTGCCGGGTCGTCGCGGTCCAGGCCCAGGTCCATGGCGAAGTGGTTGCGGGTTCCCGCGGTCACCACCATGAACGGCAGCCCGTGCTCGGCGGCCACCCCCGCGACCAGGGCCTGGGTGCCGTCACCGCCGGCCACGCCGAGCAGGTCGGCGCCCTCCGCCACGGCTCGGCGGGCGAGCGCCACCGGGTCGGGACGCGTGTCGAGGTCGAGGAGGATCACCCGGGCGCCCAGCGCCTCGGCCTTCTCCACCAGCCCGAACCGGCCGACCTTTCCGCCCCCGGAGCGGGGGTTCATGATCAGCACGGGCCGGCGGGGCGACCGGGCGGAGCGGGAGCGCATGCCGTGCGGGGTGCGCAGTCCGCGCAGCGCGCTTCTGGCGCAGGCCACCGCGACCGTCCAGGCCGCGACGGCGGCCGCCGCCACGATCCACAGGCCCGAGACCGCGTACAGCACGAGCACCCCCACGGGCGCGCCGATCGCCAGCAGCGCCCCGCACAGCCGGGCGATCCCCCGGTGCGCCAGGGCCCACCAGAGGCCCGCACCGGCCAGGGCCAGGCCGACCAGGCCCAGCAGCAGGATCAGCCAGTGGCTCGCACCGACCGCCACCACGGCCGCGACGGCAGCGGCCACGCACACCAGGGCGAACCGGGCCAGGGCACGCGGCGAGCGCACGCCGCGGCCGGACCGGTCCCGCTCCGTCTCACTCGCCGTTCGGGTCGCGTTCAATGTCGATTCCGCCCACCGATGATTGACCGGGTCACACAAGCCTGCGCAGCAGAGTGGATCAACCCTACAGGGCAGGCGCTCCCGGTGGCCCGGCGCGGAGCGGCCCGGAGGACGGGTGCTCGGCGCACCCCGCCCGCCTCCTCGCCGGTGACCGCCCTCAGCCGCCGGTGAGATCCGGGCGGACCAGCGTTCCCGACCTGCCGTGGACGATCTCGTACGCCGCGTCCAGGGCCCCGATCGCCGCCAGCGCGCCGGTGTGTTCGACGAACCGGGCGGCGGCCTCCACCTTCGGTCCCATGGAGCCGTCCGGGAAGGTGCCACGGCGCAGTTCCGCGGGGGTGGCGTCGAGGACGGGCCGCTGATCGGGGCTCGCGTAGCCCTCGTAGACGTACGGCACGTCGGTCAGGACGAGCAGGAAGTCGGCCTTGAGGTCCTCGGCGAGCAGGGCCGCCGTGAGGTCCTTGTCGAGGACGGCCTCCACCCAGCTCAGCGCGCCCGTGTCGCGGTCGGCGGTCACGGGGACGCCTCCGCCGCCGGCGCAGATGACCAGGGCACCGGCGCCGAGCAGGTCGTGGATGGTGTCGGTCTCCAGGATCCGTTCCGGAGCGGGTGAGGGCACGACGCGGCGCCAGCCCTCGCGGTCCCGCGCCATGGACCAGCCGCGGTGCCGGGCGAGAGCTCGGGCGACGTCCTGGCCGTAGGACTGGCCGACGAACTTCGTGGGCCGGTCGAAGGCCGGATCGTCGCCGCGTACGAGGGTGTGGGTGGTCAGGGCGGCGATACGGCGGCCGGGCAGGGCGTCGTGGAGGGTGCAGGCCAGCAGGGAGCCGATCATGCCCTGGGTCTGGGCTCCGAGCAGGGACAGCGGGTAGGGGGCGCTCAGGGCGGGGTCGGTCGCGCTCTCCATGGCGAGCAGGCCGATCTGGGGGCCGTTGCCGTGGGTGATGACCAGTTCGTGGTCGTGGGCCAGCGCCGCGAGCGCGGTGGCGACCCGGTCGACGTTGGCCAGCTGGACGGCGGCGTCGGGGCGTTCACCGCGGTGCAGCAGGGCGTTGCCGCCGAGGGCGACGACGATGCGCATGGTTCGGTCCTCCGTGGTGGCGACGAGTACGGCGGGTCCCTGTGAGCACGATCCTTCTCTGGTCCTTCTCTGAATCCTTCTCCACGGCGGTGTCCGTGCTCAGTGGCCGAACATCCCCATTCAGGGCCGTTGGTCCCGGCCCGTCACCACCCGATCGGCCCGCAGAGGGCCAACCGGACTTGTTTCAGGGCCCGTTGACCGATCTCCATGCCTCCGCCCTGCCCTCATCATGGCGAGCGCGTCGCACCGGCCCGCGGGGTGCGGGCCCCCGGAGCGGGGGGCGTGACGAAGGGAAGGCGAAGGGAAGGGGAAACGGATGACGACCGACACCGGATCGCTCCTGGCGAAGGTGGTGGGGCCGGAGCACGTCCTCGCCGAGGACCGGGTTCCGGAGGAGTACGGGCACGACGAGTCGCTGACCGCCGCCGCACGGCGGCCGATGTACGTGGTGCGGCCCGGGACGACCGCCGAGGTGTCGGAGATCCTGGCGGTCGCCGGCGCGCGCCGGGTTCCCGTGACGGCACGCGGCTCCGGCACCGGGCTGTGCGGGGCCTGTGTGCCCGCCACGGACGGGATCGTCCTGTCGTTCGAACGGATGGACCGGGTACTGGAGATCGACACCGACAACCATGTGGCCGTCGTCCAGCCCGGTGTGACCCTGGCCGAACTCGACCGCCGGACCGCGGAGTCGGGACTGTGCTATCCGGTGCACCCTGGCGAGTCGAGTGCGTCGGTCGGCGGCACCATCGCCACCAACGCCGGTGGCATGCACGCCGTCCGGCACGGCGTCACCCGGCACCATGTGCTCACCTCCGGCCTCTGGCTCCCCGAGGCCACCGCGGGCGTACCGCGCCACGACTGGCTCACCCTCACCGGCGGCGCCATCGGCCAGGGCCTGCCGCTCGCCGCCGGTGCGGCCATCGCCTGCCCGGACCGGCCGGTGCTGTGCCTGGAGGCCGACGGCAGCGCCATGTACACCCTCTCGGCGCTGTGGACCCACGCGCGCGAGGGGCTCGACATCACCACCGTGATCTTCGCCAACGGTGCGTACGCGGTCCTGGGCATGGAAGCCCAGCGGCTGGGCGCGCCCGGCGGTCCCGCCCAGCGCGCCCTGACGGATCTGACCCGGCCCGGCCTCGACTTCGTCGCCCTCGCCCGGGGGATGGGCGTACCGGCGTCCCGCGCCACCACCGCCGAGGAGTTCACGGCCCGGCTGCGCGAGGCGTTCGGCGAGCCGGGGCCGCATCTCGTCGAGGCGGTCGTCCCGGCGCTGTTCTGAGCAGCGACCGGATGACGACCGCCTCGATGACGGCCAGGTCGCTCACCTGCTGTCGCTGCTCCCGGTGGTGTCCATGACGGCCGCCCGTCCCGCCTCCAGCCGGGCCGCGGGGATGCGGAACGGTGAGCAGGAGACGTAGTCGAGGCCCGCCCGGTGGAAGAAGTGGATGGACTCGGGGTCTCCGCCGTGCTCGCCGCACACCCCCGTCTCCAGCCGGGAGTTGGCACCGCGTCCGGCCTCGACGGCCAGTTCCACGAGCCGGCCCACGCCTTCCTGGTCGATCGTCTCGAACGGCGACACCTCGAACACGCCCTTCTCCAGGTACAGCGGGAAGAAGGAGGCCTCGGCGTCGTCCCGGGACAGTCCCCAGGTGGTCTGGGTCAGATCGTTGGTGCCGAAGGAGAAGAAGTCGGCGGCCTCGGCGATACGGGCCGCGGTGAGCGCGGCGCGCGGCAGCTCGATCATGGTGCCGATCGGGCACTCGAAGCTCGTGCCGGTCTCCTGCTGGACCTCGGCGAGGACGCGTTCCGCCTCGCTGCGGGCGAGCCGGAGTTCCTCGACCGTGTCGACGAGCGGGATCATGATCTCGGCGCGCGGACTGCCACCGGCCCGTAGCCGGTCGACGACCGACTCGGCGATCGCCCGCACCTGCATGGCCATCAGACCGGGCACCGCGAGTCCGAGCCGGACGCCGCGCAGCCCGAGCATCGGGTTCTGCTCGTGCATCCGCTCGACGGCGGCGAGCAGTTCAGTGTCGTGCGGGTCAGGCCGCTCGGCCCGGGCCAGCCGTACGGCGAGTTCGGTGCGGTCGGGCAGGAACTCGTGCAGCGGCGGATCGATGAGCCGGATGGTCACCGGCAGGCCGTCCATCGCCGTCAGGATGCCGGTGAAGTCGGCGCGCTGCAGCGGCAGCAGCGCGGCCAGGGCCTCGTCGCGGGCACGGTCGTCGCGGGCCAGGATCATCGCCTCGACCAGCGTCCTGCGCTCGCCGAGGAACATGTGCTCGGTGCGGCACAGTCCGATCCCCCGCGCGCCCAGGGCGCGGGCCCGGACGGCGTCCTCGGGGGTGTCCGCGTTGGCCCGGACCTCCAGGCGGCGTACGGCGTCGGCGTCGGCGAGGCTGCCCAGGACGGCCTCGGTGAGCGGCCCGCTCGCGGTGCCGGTCTCCAGCGCGCGTCCGACGTCGGACGCGGTGAGCGGCAGGGCGCCCAGGTGGACGGTGCCCGCGGTGCCGTCGACGGAGACGATGTCGCCCTCCCGCACGACCACGCCGGACTCCGTGGTGAAGTGACGCGCCGCCGGGTCGACGGCGAGTGCTTCGGCGCCGCACACACAGACCTTGCCCATACCGCGGGCGACGACGGCGGCGTGGCTGGTCTTGCCTCCGCGGCTGGTCAGCACGGCCTGGGCGGCGATCATGCCGGGCAGGTCGTCGGGGGTGGTCTCGCGGCGGACGAGGACCGTGTCCTCGCCGGCGGCGGCCCGTCGTACCGCCTCGGCCGAGTCGAAGACGACGGCGCCGACGGCCGCGCCGGGCGAGGCGGGGACGCCGTGGGCCAGGGGCACGTCGGCCGGGGTGGTGTCGAAGCGCGGGAACATCAGCCGGGTCAGTTCGGTGCCGTCGACGCGGACGAGGGCCTCGTCGGCCGTGATGGTCCCCTCCTCGCGCAGGTCGTGCGCGATGCGGAAGGCGGCCTCGGCGGTGCGCTTGCCGATCCGGGTCTGCAGGATCCACAGCTTGCCGCGCTCGACGGTGAACTCCACGTCGCACAGGTCGCGGTAGTGCCGCTCCAGGGTGCGCAGGTGGTCGCCGAGCTGGACGTAGGCGTGCGGGTCGAGGCGTTTCAGCTCGCTCAGGGGCAGCGCGTCGCGGACGCCCGCGACGACGTCCTCGCCCTGGGCGTCGGGCAGGTAGTCGCCGTAGATGCCGCGTTCCCCGGTGGCGGGGTCGCGGGTGAAGGTGACGCCGGTGCCGCTGCTCTTGGACGTCACGGTGGGGTCGAGGTTGCCGAAGACCATCGCCTGGACGTTGACGGCGGTGCCGAGGTCCTCCGGGATGTGCTCGCGCCGGCGGTAGACACGGGCCCGGTCGCCGTTCCAGGAATCGAAGACCGCGCGGATCGCGCGGGCCAGCTGCTCGGTCGGGTCCTGGGGGAACTCCTCACCGGTCTCCTTGCGGATGATGTCCTTGAACTCCTCGGTGATCAGGGCGAGTTCGCCGGTGTCGAGGTCGTGGTCACCGGTCACCTCGCGCCGCGCCTTGTGCGCCGCGATCGCCTGCTCGAACAGGTCGCCGTCCACGCCCATCACGGTGCGGCCGAACATCTGGATGAGCCGCCGGTAGGAGTCCCAGGCGAACCGCTCCTGTCCGGAGGCCTTGGCGAGCCCGGTGACCGACTGGTCGTTGAGCCCGATGTCGAGGATGGTCTCCATCATGCCGGGCATGGAGAAGCGGGCGCCCGAGCGCACGGACACCAGCAGCGGATCCTCGGGCGCCCCGAGCGTACGGCCCATGGCCCGTTCCAGTCCGGCCAGCGCGCGGGCCGCCTCGACGGCCAGCTCGGGCGGCTCCTCGCCCGTCCTCAGATAGACCTTGCAGGCCTCCGTGGTGACGGTGAATCCGGGTGGCACGGGCAGCCCGAGCCGGGTCATCTCGGCCAGGCCGGCTCCCTTGCCGCCCAGCAGGGCGGCCATGTCGCGGGTTCCTTCGGCGAACTCGTACACGAACTTGGTCGGCACAGACATCAGGGCTCGGGCCTCTCACTTGTGGGGTACGACGGCGACCGGGCAGCCGACGTGATGGATGGCGGTGTGGGTGACCGGGCCGATGCGCGGCCCCGCGGGCCGGTCCACGAGGTGCCGGCCGACGACCAGCAGGCCCGCTCCCGAGGCGGCCCTCAGCAACGCGGACCGGGGCCGGTCCCGCGTGACCGTCTCGACGACTTCCACACCTGGGTACTTGTCGCGCCACACCTGCAGTACGGCGGCCAGGAAGCCGCGCCACTCCTCGGCCAGCTGAGCCTCGCCCGCCAGGGCGATCTCGCCGGGGCCGAGCCCGAGCGGGGACGGCGGCTGCCAGGCGTGGACGGCGCGCAGGCGCGCGCCCCGCAGCCGGGCGGCCTCGAAGGCGAACTCGATCACCTCGTCGCACGGGTCGCCGAGGTCGACGCCCATGACCACGTCCCGGTAGCCGGTGCTGGTGGAGGCGCTGCCGTCGGCGGACGGCAGATGCTCGTCGGCGGCTTCCTCGCCCGCCCGGACCAGCACGACGGGCCCGGTGGCACGCGCGGCCACGCCGAGCGCGACCGAGCCGACCAGGAACCCGGTGAATCCGCTCAGTCCGCGCGAGCCGAGGACCAGCAGCTCGGCATCCTCGGCGGCGTTCAGCAGTGCCGCGGTCGCCGGGCCCTCCACTTGTGCCTCTTGCAGGTCCACGGCGGGCTCGACGGCCCGGACGCGGTCCTCCGCCTGGCGCAGGATGCGGCGGGCGATACTCCGTTGGGCCGCCGTGGCGATCTCGCCGTCCTCCCGGCGGGGGTGCCAGCTCCAGGCGTGGACCAGGCGCAGGGGCCGGCCGCGGCGTCGCGCCTCCCGGGCCGCCCACTCGGCGGCTGCCAGGCTCTCGGCCGATCCGTCCACTCCGGCCATGACGGGCGGAAGCATGATGCGCACCTCCTGGGGTGGGTCTGCCTCTCCCGTCCAGCCTCGTCCGCCGGTCTACCGGCAGGTATGGGCCGCCAGGTCTTCGAGGAGGTCCGTTCGGCCCCGGCACGCGCCGCCGTCGCGCGGTCGGGGGCGAGTGGACACCGCCCCGGAAGGCGGCCCGCCGCGGAAGGAGTGATCGTCGTCGGCGTCGACGGGTCGTCCCGCTGCCGTGGACGACGAGTCGGGTCGTCGAGCTGCTCGTGGCCGGGCCGGGCGGCGCGGGCCGACCGACGCAGATCGCCGGCGCGGAGGCCGACCGCGACGGCACTGGCCGCGCAGTACGCAGCCCGTCTGCAGGGCGCACGACTGCACGCGGTGCACGCCTGGACGCTGCCCGCACTGGCCGCAGAGTCGCCGATCTCGGCGTCGACGTCCTTGAGGGCGTGGTGCTCTTCACCCCGGCGCGGGCCCTCGCGCCCGCGCAGCGTCCGCCTCGCTCGTCGTGGTCGGGCGGTGGCCGTCGTAGCGGCGGTGTGGCGGTGAGGCGGTGTGGCGGTGTGGCGGTGTGGCGGTGTGGCGGTGAGGAGGGACGGCCCCGGTACAGGGGTCGTTCGGCCCATGTGGGGGCGGATCTCGGCGGCGCACGGTGAGCGCATGAGGTCACCTGGGCGGATCGCCGTCATCGGCGTCGGGAACGAGTTCCGCCGCGACGACGGCGTGGGCTGGACCGTGGTCCAACGGCTGCGGGAACAGGCCGTCGAGCGGGCGATCGGGCCGGAGACGGCGTTCGCCACCAGCGACGGCGACCCCGGACGGCTGATCGGCCTGTGGGAGGGCGCCGCCCTGGCGGTGGTCGTGGACGCGGCCCACGCGCACCCCGGCACTCCGGGCCGTGTGCACCGCCTCGAACTCGACGCCGGGCATCTGGCGCGGCCGTCGACGACCAGCTCGCACGGGCTGGGACTCGGCGAGGCCGTCGAACTCGCCCGTGTCCTGGGCCTGTTGCCGGACCGCCTGGTCGTCTACGCCGTGGAGGGCGCCGACGGTTCGTTCGGCACCGGTCTCACCCCCGCCGTCGCGGCCGCCGTGGAGCCCGTGGTGGCGGCCGTCGCCGACGAGCTCACCGGGCACCGGGATGCCGCGCTCGGAAGCCCGTCATGAACGCGCGGCGCTTCCGGGTGGACGGAATCGTCCAGGGCGTGGGCTTCCGCCCCTTCGTGTACCGCACGGCGGCCTCGCTCGGCCTGGACGGCTGGGTGGCCAACGTGAACGGTCATGTCGAGGGCGAGGTCACCGGACCGCCCCGCGCGATCCATGAGTTCGCCGTCCGCCTGCGGTCCGACGCCCCGGTCCTCGCCCGGGTGCGCCAGGTGCGCCTGACCGCCGTCGCCGGACAGCCGGCGTACGCCTCCGGTTTCCACGTGCGGCGCAGCGCGCCCGCGGCCGCGGACCGCGCGCCGCGCGAGATCCCGCCGGACGCGGCGATCTGCGACGCCTGTCTGCGCGAACTGCGCGACCCCCGCGACCGCCGCCACCGCTACCCGTTCATCAACTGCACGGACTGCGGCCCACGCGCCACGATCATCGAGGACCTCCCCTACGACCGGGTCCGCACGACCATGCGTCACTTCCCGACGTGCCCGGCCTGCGCGGCGGAATACGCCGACCCGGCCGACCGCCGCTTCCACGCCGAGCCGATCGCCTGTCCGGTCTGCGGACCCGAGGCGGCCTGGGAGGGGCTGCGGGGTGAGCCGGCCGTTCGGGCTGCGGTCGAGACCGTCGCCGGGGGCGGGATCGTCGCGGTCAAGGGGCTCGGTGGCTATCAACTGGTGTGCGACGCCGGTGATCCGGCGGCCGTGGCGGAGCTGCGGCGCCGCAAGCACCGCCCGGCGAAACCGTTCGCGGTGATGGTGCGCGACCTCGGCGCGGCGGCACGGCTGGCCCGGATCAGCGCCACGGAGCACGCGGCACTGACCTCCCCGGAGCGGCCGGTGGTCCTGCTGGCCCGGCAGCGGCTGCGCGGTGCGCCGCCGCTCGCGGGAGGCGTGCACCCCGGCCTGACCCGGGTCGGCCTGTTCCTGCCCACCACCGGCCTCCACCACCTCCTCCTCGACGACCTGGACCGGCCGCTCGTCGTGACGAGCGGCAACCGGAGCGACGAGCCGATCGCGATCGACGACACGGAGGCCGTGCGCGCGCTGTCCTCGGTCGCGGACGGCTTCCTCACCCACGACCGGCCGATCCGCTCCCGCTACGACGACTCCGTGGTCCAGTTCACCGGCCGCACCCGGATCACCATCCGCCGGGCCCGCGGCCTGGCCCCCACCCCGCTGCCGCTGGCGGTTCGCGAACCGGTCGCGGGGGCGGGCGCCCAGCTGAAGCACACCTTCACCCTGGCCGCCGACGGGAAGGCCCATCTCGGGCCGCACACCGGCGACCTGGCGGACACGGCGACCCACGACGCGTTCCTGGCGTCGTACGACCATCTCAAACGGCTCACCGGTGTCGAACCGGTCGCCCTCGCCCACGATCTGCATCCCGGCTATCTGTCCACGCGGTGGGCGACGCGGCAGCCGCTGCGGCGGATCCCCGTGCAGCACCATCACGCGCACGTGGCGGCCTGCGCGGCCGAGCACGGGGTGCGCGGCCCGTTCCTCGGGGTGGCCTACGACGGTCTCGGCCTGGGCGACGACGGCACCCTGTGGGGCGGCGAGATCCTCGTGGCCGACCTGAGCCGCTACCGCCGGGTGGGCAGGTTCGCGACCGCGCCCCTGCCCGGCGGGGACGCGGCGGTGCGCCACCCCTCCCGTACGGCGCTCGGACAGCTGCTGGGCGGCGAGACGCTCGGCTCCCCGCGCCCCTACCCGTGGCTGACCCGGCCGTTCACTGACCGGCTCGATCCGGCCGAGGTCACCGCCGTGCGGGCCTTGGTCGCCCGGGACGTCAACTGCCCGCGCGCCTCCAGCGCGGGCCGGCTCTTCGACACCGTGGCCGCCTTGCTGGGCCTGTGCGACCGGGTGAGCTACGAGGGCGAGGCGGCCGTCCTGCTGGAGGCCGCGGCGGGCAGCGAGCACGCCGTACCCCTAGCCCATCGCGTCGTACGGGCGCAGGGCCTGTGGGTGTACGACCCCGCGCCCACCCTGACCGATCTGCTGGAGCGGCGGGTCGACGGGGAGCCCGTGCGCCGGCTGGCCGCGGCCTTCCATCTCACCCTCTCGATCGTCACGGCCGAGCTCGTCGCCCGGGCGGTCGAGGAGGGCGCGCCGCGCACCGTGTGCCTGGGCGGGGGCTGCTTCGTCAACCGCCGGCTGCTCACCGAAGTGACACGCCGGCTGCGCGCGCAGGGGCTGCGGGTGCTGGTCGGCGGCCGGGTCCCGGTCGGGGACGGCGGAATCAGCTACGGCCAGGCGGCGGTCGCTGCCGCACAGCTGGCCGCGGAGAGGTGAACGCATATGTGTCTGGGCATCCCGGGGCGTGTCGTGGAGATCCACGACGACGCCGGACTGCGCATGTCCACCGTCGACTTCGGCGGCATCCGGCGCGAGGTCTGCCTCAGCTGCACCCCCGAGGCGGACGTCGGGACGTATGTCGTCGTGCACGTCGGTTTCGCGATCACGACGGTCGACGAGGCGGAGGCGCGCCGGACGCTCGACGTGCTGCGGGCGATGGCGGGAGCGGTCGAGGGGGAGCTCGGCGAGCCGCTGCCCCACCCCGGGCGGGAGGACCCCTCCATGGGCCGGTCGGCCCGCCCGGGAGAGGCCGGTCAGCCTCTGCCCCCGGACCCGGCCGGGGACCGAACCTGATGGTGGAGGAATACGGAGCGGCTTCGGACCGCAGCCGGGACCACGGCTCGGACCGGGCCTCGGAGCAGGAGGACGATATGACCGCCACCGCAGCCTCGGCCGTGCTGGACCGCGACGGCCTGGACGCCCTGGTGGGGGCTCTGGTGGCGCAGGGACGCACCGTCGTCGGACCGACCGTCCGCGACGGCGCGATCGTGCTGGCCGAACTGACCACGGCCGACGCGCTGCCGTACGGCTGGGGCGTCGAGCTGGACGCCGGTCGCTACCGGCTGGTGCCCCGCGAGGACGGGGCCGCCTTCGCGCACAGCGCCGGCCCGCAGTCCTGGAAGTCGTATCTCCATCCGGCACGGGAGCGGCTGTGGAGCGCCGACCGGACGCCCGAGGGCCAGGTGACCTTCACCGAGCACACCGCCGAGCCGCCGTCGTACGCGTTCCTCGGTGTCCGGCCCTGCGATCTGCGGGCCATCGCGATCCAGGACCGGGTGCTGACCGGCGGGCGGTACGAGGACAGCGGGTACGGCGGGCGCCGGCGGGGCGCGCTGCTGATCGCCGCCGAGTGCACCGAGCCGGGTGCGACCTGCTTCTGTGTGTCGGCGGGCGGCGGCCCCGCGGCCGATCCCGGATACGACCTCGCGCTGACCGAGGTGATCGACGACGAGGGGCACCGGTTCCTGGCGCGCGCCGGCAGCGAGGAGGGCGCCCGGCTGCTGGAGCGGGTGCCGCACCGCGCGGCCGACCCGGTCACCGAGGCGACCGCCCGCACCTCGGTGGACGCGGCCCGCGACCGCATGGGCCGCGCGCTGCCCGCGACCGACCTGCGCGCCCTGCTGAGCGGGAACCCGGAGGCCGCCCGCTGGAACGACGTCGCCGAACGCTGTCTGACCTGCGGAAACTGCACGATGGTCTGCCCCACCTGCTTCTGCACCACCACGGAGGAGGTCACCGACCTCACCGGGGACCACACCGAGCGCTGGCAGCGCTGGGACTCCTGCTTCGACCTGGACTTCTCGTATCTGCACGGGGGCCCGGTGCGCCGCTCGGCGCGCAGCCGGTACCGGCAGTGGCTGACCCACAAGCTCGCCACCTGGCACGACCAGTTCGACACCAGTGGCTGTGTCGGCTGCGGGCGCTGTATCGCCTGGTGTCCGGTCGGGATCGACATCACCGAGGAAGTGGCCGCCCTGGAGGCCGAGCGTGAAACGGAGACGGACTGATGCCCCCCTCGATCGCCCTGCGCATGAACCACGCACTGCCCCCCGAGTACCGCGAACGGCTGCTGCGCGTCGGTCGTGAGGCCACCTTCGCGCAGGGCGCCCGGCTGTTCGAGGAGGGCGGACACGCCAACCGGTTCTGGATCGTCCGCAGCGGCACGGTCGCCCTCGACATGCATGTGCCCGGCCGCCGCCCGCCGGTCGTCGAGACGCTCGGCATCGGTGACCTGGTCGGCTGGTCCTGGCTGTACGAGCCGTTCGTGTGGCAGCTCGGCGCGGTGGCCGTGACCCCATTGCAGGCCTACGAGCTCGACGCGGTGGCCGTCCGTCTGATGTGCCTGGACGACCCCGGGTTCGGGCGGGCCGTGGAGCACTGGGTGGGACGGGTGCTGGCCCACCGGCTGAACGCGGCCCGGGCCCGGCTGGTCGACCTCTACGGGATATACGAGACGAAGGAAGAGCGATGACCGCCGTACCGGTCCCCCACCGTGTGGTCGCCCGCCGTCCGGAGACCGCCGACACGGTGACCCTGCGGTTCGAGCCGGTCGGCCGCGCGCTCCCCGACTTCCTGCCCGGGCAGTTCGCGATGGTGCACTCCTTCGGGCGCGGTGAGATCCCGGTCTCGGTCAGTTCCGTGCAGGCCACGGGCGGGCTCGCGCACACCGTCCGGTCGGTGGGCGCCGTCTCCGAAGGCCTGTGCGCGGCCCGGGTCGGCGATGTCGTCGGCATCCGCGGGCCGTACGGCACGAGTTGGCGGGCGGAGCAGGCCCGCGGACGGGACGTGGTGATCGTGGCGGGCGGCATCGGTTTCGCCCCGCTGCGGCCGCTGATCCTGGGTGTGCTGGCGGAACCGGCCGCCCACGGGCAGGTGAACGTCCTCATCGGGGCGCGGACCCCGAGCGATCTGATCGCCCGCGCCGAGGTGGCGAGCTGGGCCACCGCCTTCACCGGGGTGACGGTCGACCAGCCCGAGCCGGACTGGCGCGGGGACGTCGGCGTGGTCACCCAGCTGCTGGGCCGGGCCCGGTTCGAACCGGAGACGACGACGGCGTTCGTGTGCGGCCCCGAGCCGATGATCCGGGCCACGGCCCGGGAACTCGCCCACCGCGGTGTGCCCCGCGAACACATCCAGGTCTCGCTGGAACGGAACATGCGGTGCGCGACCGGCCACTGCGGCCACTGCCAGCTCGGCGGGCTGCTGGTCTGCCGGGCGGGCCCGGTCGTCGACTGGGCGTCCGCCGAACCCCTGCTGTCCGTGAGGGAGTTGTGAGATGGCACCGAAACTCGCGGTGTTCAAGATGGCCTCCTGCGACGGCTGTCAGCTCACCCTGCTGGACTGCGAGGACGAACTCCTCGCGCTGGCGGGCGAGGTGGAGATCGCACACTTCCTGGAGGCGACCAGCACGGTCGAACCCGGACCGTACGACCTGACGCTCGTGGAGGGCTCGATCACCACGGCCGCGGACGCCGAGCGCATCCGCAGGATCCGGGCCGAGTCCCGCCATCTGGTGACGATCGGGGCCTGCGCCACCGCCGGCGGCATCCAGGCGCTGCGCGACTTCGCGGATGTCGACGAGTTCCGGCGCACGGTCTACGCCCACCCCGAGTACATCTCGACGCTCGCCACCTCCACCCCGGTGTCGGCCCATGTGGACGTCGACTTCGAGCTGCGCGGCTGCCCGATCGACCGGCGCCGGCTCATCGAGGTGATCACCGCGTTCCTCGCCGGCCGCAAACCGGACGTGCCGGACCACAGTGTGTGCTTCGAGTGCAAGCGGCGCGGCACGGTCTGCGTCACCGTCGCACACGGCACACCCTGCCTGGGGCCGGTCACGCACGCCGGGTGCGGGGCGCTGTGCCCGGCCTACCACCGCGGCTGCTTCGGCTGCTTCGGGCCGTCCGGCTCGGTGAACCTGCCCGCGCTGATCCCGTTGCTGCGCCGCGACGGCCTGGACGACGACGCGGTGGAACGCTTCCTGCACACCTTCAACGCCCCCGCTTTCGACAAGGAGTTGGGCAAGTGACGCACCGCGGATCCCGTGTCCTGCACGTCGGCTCGCTGTCCCGGGTCGAGGGCGAGGGCGCGCTGCGCCTGCACGTCCACGACGGGACGGTCACCGAGGCACGGCTGGAGATCTACGAGCCGCCGCGCTTCTTCGAGGCGTTCCTGCGCGGCCGGTCGTACACCGAGCCGCCGGACATCACCGCCCGGGTCTGCGGCATCTGCCCGGTGGCCTACCAGATGAGCGCCTGCGCGGCGATCGAGGACGCCTGCGGGGTGGAGGTCGACCCGGTGATCCGGGATCTGCGCCGGCTGCTGTACTGCGGCGAGTGGATCGAGAGCCAGGCCCTGCACATCTATCTGCTGCACGCCCCGGACTTCCTGGGCCGGCCGAGCGCCATCGACCTGGCCCGGACGCATCGCACCGAGGTCGAGCGCGGGCTCAGGCTGAAGAAGGCGGGCAACGACGTGATGGAACTGGTCGGCGGGCGGGCGATCCATCCGATCAACGTCCGCCTCGGCGGTTTCCACCGAGCCCCGACCCGGGCCGAACTGGGGCCGCTGCGCGAGGAGTTGCAGAGGGCGCTCGACGACGCCTGGGAGACCGTGCGCTGGGTGGCCGGATTCGACTTCCCGGACGCGCGCACCGACGTGGACCTGCTGGCGCTGGCCGCGCCCGACACGTACGCCATCGAGAGCGGCACCCCGACCGTACTGCGCGCCGACGGAACCCGGAGCTCGTTCCCGGTACGGGAGTTCACCGAGCACGTCACCGAGACGCATGTCGCGCACTCCACCGCGTTGCACTCCCGGCTGGACGGGCGGCTGCATCTCACGGGCTCCCTCGCCCGGTTCGCGATCAGCGGCGCGCTGCTGTCGCCGGTGGCCCTGCAGGCGTGTGCCGAGGCGGGGCTGGGCGATCCCCGCACGGGCGCCGTGTGCCGCAACCCCTTCCGGTCCATCCTGGTGCGCGCGGTGGAGACCCTCTACGCCGTCGAGGAGGCACTGCGGATCATCGACGGCTACGAGCCGCCCGCACGGCCGTACACGGAGGTCCCGCCGGTCGCGGGTGTCGGGCACGGAGCCACGGAGGCACCGCGCGGAGTGCTCTACCACCGGTACGAGATCGGGGCCGACGGCCTGGTCGCCGACGCGACGATGGTGCCGCCCACCGCACAGAACCAGGGCGCGATCGAGGACGACCTGCGCCGTCTGGCCCAGGCCGCCATCGGTGAACACGAACCGGACGACGCCGAGTTGACGGCTCTGTGCGAGCGGGCGATCCGCAACCACGACCCCTGCATCTCGTGCTCCACCCACTTCCTCGATCTGACAGTCGTCCGTACCTCGGGCCCGACCGCGGGAGGCCGCCATGCCTGAATCTCCGTACACCGTCAGCGATGTGATGACACACACCGTCGTCGCCGTCGGCAGCGAGGCCTCGTTCAAGGAGGTCGTCGGACTGCTCGACCAGTGGAAGGTCAGCGCCCTGCCCGTGCTGGCCGGCGAGGGCCGGGTCGTCGGAGTGGTCTCCGAGGCGGACCTGCTGGCCAAGGAGGAGTTCCGGGACACCGAGGAGGGTGACGCGGCCGACCGGGCCAAGGCGGGTGCCGTCACCGCGGGCGAGCTGATGAGCGCCCCGGCGGTGACCGTGCACGCGGACGCCTCCGTCGCCGAGGCCGCCCGCATCATGGCCCGCCGGCACGTCAAGCGGCTGCCCGTGGTGGACGGGGTCGGCCTGCTGCAGGGCGTGGTCAGCCGCAGCGACCTGCTCAAGGTCTTCCTGCGGGACGACCAGGAGATCGCGGCCGAGATACGGCGAAGTGTGCTGACCCAGATGCCGGTGACCCGCCCGCTCACGGTCGAGGTGACCGAGGGCGTGGTCACCCTGGGCGGGGTGCTGCCCGACCGGCTGCTGGTGCCCGTGGTCGCGCGGGCGGTACGGGCCGTGGAGGGGGTCGTGGACGTCCGGCTCGACCTCTCGCACCGATGAGGTACCTCGACGAGTACCGCGATCCCCTGCTCGCCCGGCAGCTGCTGGACGAGCTGCGGCGGACGGCCACCCGGCCCTGGCGGATCATGGAGGTGTGCGGCGGTCAGACCCACACCCTCGTCCGCCAGGGCATCGACGAGCTGCTGCCCGCCGGGATGCGGATGATCCACGGCCCGGGCTGCCCGGTCTGCGTCACCCCGCTGGAGACCCTCGACCGCGCCATGGCCGTCGCCGCCCGTCCCGGGGTGATCTTCACCAGCTTCGGCGACATGCTGCGCGTGCCGGGCACGGACACCGACCTGCTGTCGCTGCGGGCCCGGGGCGCCGACGTACGCGTGGTGTACGCGCCCATGGACGCGGTGCGCCTGGCCGCCGCCCACCCCGACCGGGAGGTCGTCTTCCTCGCGGTCGGCTTCGAGACCACCGCGCCCGCCAACGCGATGGCCGTCCTGCACGCGGCCCGGCTGGGGCTCACCAACTTCTCGCTGCTGGTCAGCCATGTTCTCGTGCCGCCCGCGATGACCGCGCTGCTCGACGACCCGGACTGCGAGGTACAGGCCTTCCTCGCCGCCGGGCATGTGTGCGCGGTGATGGGCTGGCGGGAGTACGAGCCGATCGCCGCGCGCTACCAGGTGCCGATCGTGGTGACCGGCTTCGAACCGCTGGACCTGCTGGAGGGCGTCCTGATGGCCGTACGGCAGCTGGAGTCCGGCCGCTTCGAGGTGGAGAACCAGTACGTGCGGGCCGTACGGCGCGCCGGCAACACCGCCGCCCAGGAGGCCGTACGGACGGTCTTCCGGGTCGCCGACCGGGCCTGGCGGGGCATCGGGGCGCTGCCCGACAGCGGCCTCGAACTCGCCGAGGAGTACGCGGAGTTCGACGCGGCCCGCCGGTTCGACGTGAGCGGTCTGTGTCCCGTGGAGGATCCCGAGTGCATCGCGGGCGCCATCCTGACCGGGGCGAAGGTGCCCACCGACTGCCCCGCGTACGGCACCCGCTGCACACCCCGTCATCCCCTCGGCGCGCCGATGGTGTCGTCCGAGGGCACCTGCGCCGCCTTCCACGCGGCCGGACGCGTCGCCGCTTCGGTGAGGAGCACGCCATGAGCATCGAATGTCCCGCCCCCCGGCACGAGGAGGAGGTCGTGCTGCTGGGTCACGGCGCCGGCGGCCGTCTCACCGAGGAGCTGCTCGACAGC
>Ga0182007_10000703_pt1 | contig 19049 bp, 16 predicted proteins | sample Sormic07211113_1_FD_123023 | JGI IMG/M metagenome (GOLD analysis project Ga0182007, IMG submission 123023) | Rhizosphere microbial communities from Sorghum bicolor, Mead, Nebraska, USA - 072115-113_1 MetaG | ecosystem: Host-associated > Plants > Roots > Rhizosphere | place: USA: Nebraska... | reverse complement strand
TCGCTGTTGAAATATGCGGACACGGCCATGTACCACGCGAAGAACTGCGGCAAGAACAACGCCAAGCTCTACAGCTCATCCTTGACGATGGAAATCATGAGCCACGTCAAGATGGAAGTGGGCCTGCGCAAAGCATTGCAGAACAACGAACTGTACTTGCTGTACCAGCCGCAGATCGACGTGCCCAGCACGCAGATCGTCGGCGTCGAAGCGCTGGTCCGGTGGCGCCACCCCGAGCGGGGCATCATTTCACCCACGGAATTCATCCCGCTGGCTGAAGAGACGGGACTGATCGTGCCCATCGGCGAATGGGTGCTGCGCACGGCGTGCAACCAGGCCAAGGCGTGGCAAAGCGATGGCGGACGGGCCATCCGCATGGCCGTCAACCTGTCGGCGAAGCAATTCAAGGATGAAAACCTGATGCAGATCGTGCTCTCGGCCCTGGCCGACACGGGCCTCGATGCGCGCCTGCTGGAACTGGAATTGACGGAAGGCACCCTGATGGACGATGCGCGTGCCACCATGGTGACCCTGGAGCAATTGCGCGGCATCGGCGTCTACCTGTCGATCGACGACTTCGGCACGGGATATTCGTCGATGAATTATCTGAAACGCTTCGACGTGCGTGCCCTGAAAATCGACAAGAGTTTTATCGCCGGCTTGCCGCAGGATACGGAAAACGCGGCCATCACGCGCGCCATCATCGCCATGGCGCACGGTTTGAAAATGGTGGTGGTGGCCGAGGGCGTGGAGACGGACGAGCAACTGCTGATGCTGGAAGAATACGGCTGCGACATGGCCCAGGGATACTTTTTAGGCCACCCGTCGCCGCACGACACGATCACGGCCATGCTGGCCAGGCAGGAGGGCCAACTGGCCAGCCTGGAAACTAGAGCACTTCGAAGGCAAGGATTTGCGTGACTTGCTGCGGATTGAAATTATCGTCGGAAATCATCACCAGGCTGCGGCGGCCATTCTCCAGGCGCGGGCCCCAGCTGATGCCTTCGATATTGTCGACCCGGGGCAGGCCGATCTTTTCCAGGTCCAGCAGCAATCGCTTGCGCGCCGGCACATAAGTCGCGCCCGCCAGGGCGGGAATGGCCTGGATATCGGTGGCGCCATCCGTCTCCATTTCGTAGATGCGCACGTGGTTCGTGTACAGGCCGTCCGCGTTGGACACGCCGGCCCGCTCCACCACCAGCACCTGATGGTCGTTGACAGCGAGGATTTCCGACACGCCATTGTCCGCCTCGCGCCCCGGCGCGGGCCGCGAGGCCACCGGCTCGATCGGATACGCATACTGGCCCAGCACCTTGCCGGCGCGGTCCAGGCGCGTGATGCGCACCACGGAGCCATGATCGGGCGTGGCCAGCGGGCCGTCCTGGTACAGCGCCGCTTCCATGCCCAGCCACAGGCTCTTGCCGTCCGACGAGAAAGACAGTGCCTCGAAGCTCATGTTGTTGCGCGAGCCGATTTCTTCCTTCGAAACATTGAACATGGCGGGCGTGGGCAAGGTGGACAGATAACGCCCATCGGGGTCCGCGTGGCGCACGAACGGGTGCAAGCCCACCTTGCGGTTGCCTTCGCTGCCGTACCACAGGCTGCCGTCCCGCGGATCGACGCGGATGGTTTCGAGGTCGGGCACCTGCTCGCCCCGGTCCAGTTTTGCATGGGCCAGATTCGGATAGCGGCTGCCATCGGGCTGCGTGAAGAAATGCACGCTGTTCAAGGTCACGGCGGAGAACTTCTCGCTGTCGTAGCTGAGCGTAGCGCGGTAGAAACGGGCCGGATTGATTTCCGAGCGGTCATCGCTTTCCATCACCCAGCTCTTGCTGGCCGCATCGTAGTCGATGCCGGACAAGCCGCCTACCGTGGTGCCCTCGAACGACTGTTTCAAGGCGATGCGCTGTTCGCCGATCAGGCGCAGGCCGGCAATCGGCGCATCGTGGGGGAAGCTGGCGCAGGCAGAGAGAACGGCGGCGGACGCCAGGGCAAGCGCGGTACGGAAAAATCGATGCATGGCAGGTATCAGTGAGTTGCGTAGGTCGGCTTAGCGCGAAGCGCGTAAGCCGACAACATTGTTGGCTTGGCTGGTGGTGTCGGTATAACGTGGCGTGGCGGTGGTGTCGGATTACGCGGCTACGCCGCTAATCCGACCTACCCGACATTCATCTATCTGCTCCTGCCTACACCACCCCATCGGCCTTCAGTTGCGCGATGGCGGCGGCGTCATAGCCGAGCGACGCCAGCACCTCGTCGTTGTGCTGGCCCAGGGTCGGTCCCAGCCATTGCGTCTTGCCCGGCGTGGCGGACAGTTTCGGGCTGATGGCGGGCAGTTTCACAGGGGTGCCGTCGGCGAAATGGTGTTGTTCGAACATGTCGCGGGCGAGAAATTGCGGATCGCTCATCATGTCGCGCACGGAGTAAATCTTCCCGGCCGGTACGTCGGCGGCCTTCAGCACGGCCAGCGCGCTGTCGATGGTGTGCGTGGCGCACCAGGCGCCGATGGCGTCGTCGATTTCCTGCGTGCGCGCCACCCTGCCGTCGTTGCGCGCCAGCTGCGGATCGCCCGCCATGTCGATGCGGCCCATGGCCAGCATCAATCGCTTGAAGATGGCGTCGCCATTGCCCGCGATGACGATGTTTTCGCCGTCGCCCGTCGTGTAGGTATTCGAGGGCACGATGCCGGGCAGCGAGCCGCCCGTGCGCTCGCGCACCACGCCCGCCTGGTCGTATTCGGGCACCAGGGACTCCATCAGATTGAACACGGATTCGTACAGGGCCACGTCGACCATCTGCCCTTCCCCGTGCTCGCGCCCGCCCGTCACGTCGCGGTGGCGCAAGGCCATCATGGCGCCGATCACGCCGTGCAGGGCCGCCACGGAGTCGCCTATCGACACGCCGACCCGCACGGGCGGACGGTCGGCAAAGCCGGAGACATAACGCAAGCCGCCCATCGATTCGCCGATGGCGCCGAAACCGGGCAAGTCCTTCATCGGTCCCGTCTGGCCAAAGCCGGACAGGCGCACCATGATCAGGGACGGCTTTTCCTTTTTCAGCTGTTCATAGCCGAGGTCCCACTTTTCCAGCACGCCGGGGCGGTAATTCTCGATGATGATGTCCGCTTCCAGGGCCAGCTGGCGGGCGATCGCCCGGCCTTCCGGCGCCTTCAGGTTCAAGGTCAGACTTTTCTTGTTGCGGGCCTGCACCGACCACCACAGCGAGGTGCCGTCCTTCAGCACGCGCCAGGTACGGATGGGGTCGCCGCCATCGGGCGACTCGATCTTGATCACGTCGGCGCCGAATTCGGCCAGCATGCGGGCGCAGAACGGCCCCGCGATCAGGGTGCCCAGTTCAAGGACTTTGATGCCCGCCAAAGGACCAGTGTTCGCGGAGGATTCTGTCATGTTGTGCTCAGGTTGCCCTGCGGTCGAGCATCGCGCGGGCGATCGTGCCCGCGTCGACGTATTCCAGTTCGCCGCCCACGGGCACGCCGCGGGCCAGGCGGCTCACGCGCAAGCCCCGCGCCTTCAGCATTTCGCTGATGTAGTGGGCCGTCGCTTCGCCTTCATTCGTGAAATTGGTGGCCAGCACCACCTCACTCACCACGCCATCGTTGGCGCGGTTCAGCAATTTTTCGAGGTGGATGTCTTTCGGGCCGATGCCGTCCAGCGGAGAGAGCCTTCCCATGAGGACGAAATACAGGCCCTTGTAGGTGAGCGTCTGCTCGATCATCAGCTGGTCGGCGGGCGTTTCCACCACGCACAGCAAGCGCTTGTCGCGCTCTTCGTCGAGACAGGTCTCGCACACTTCGTGTTCGGTAAAGGTATTGCACAGGCCGCAGTGATGCACGGCATCGACGGCCTGGAACAGGGCGCGCGACAGCATGGCCGCGCCTTCCCTATCGTGCTGCAACAAATGAAATGCCATCCGCTGCGCCGACTTGGGGCCGACGCCGGGCAGGCGCCGCAGCGCCTCGGTCAGGAATTCAAGCGACTTGGACATGGATCAACCCTGCCCCGTGCCACAGATCGAGCGCATGCGGTGTTGCATCAGAATGGCATTTTGAAGCCGGCTGGCAAGTTCATGCCACCGGTCAAACCTGCCATTTTTTCCGCGGACGTCGCTTCCGCCTTGCGCACGGCATCGTTGAAGGCGGCGGCCACCAGGTCTTCCAGCATGTCCTTGTCGTCGGCCAGCAACGATGGGTCGATGGACACGCGCTTGACGTCGTTCTTGCACGTCATGACGATCTTGACCAGGCCGGCGCCGGACTGACCTTCCACTTCCACCAGCGCCAGTTGTTCCTGGGCCTTTTTCATGTTGTCTTGCATTGCTTGCGCCTGCTTCATCAGGCCAGCCAGTTGATTTTTCATCATGAGAATGCTCCGTTAATTCAGTTTGTGAGTGTGTTAATCATCAATGCAGGGTCGGCGCGGCGGAGCCGGCCGGTGCAGGGGTAATCGTTCCCGGCACGACAAAAGCGTCGAATGCACGCTTCATGTCGAGCACGAAGGGATCGCTGGCGATGGTTGCTTCCGCGGCAAGCTGGCACGCCTCGCGGTGGGCCTGCGCTTCCGCGCTGGCCGTGTACCAGACGGCGCCCAGTTCCGTGTCGACATTGACCTTGCGGCCGAAACGCTCGGTCAGCGCGGCCGCCAGTTTTTCCACGTTGGCCGGGCTGCGCCACGTATCGATCGGCACGCGCAGGCGGAACGTGGTGCTGTGGCCATCGTGCAGGCATTCGATCAGCTCGGCCTGTACTGCCAGTTGCTGGGCCACGCCGCGCAAAGGCAGCACGGCGGCCACGGCCGGCCAATTGCCGTCCCAGTCCAGGCCCGGAACGGGCGTGATCACATACGGTCCGCTGGGCGCGGCTTGCTTGGCGGCACGCTGCGGCATGATGACGGCGGGCTGCTCGCTGCTTTGCGCGGCGGGCGCGGACACGGCCGCCGAGGCGCTGTCGTCGGAAAATTCGGTGACCCACGGCGGCAGGTCGTCATCAGCCTGCGCCTGCTGTGGCGGCGGAGCGGCGGGACGCGCCTGCTGCACGGGCGCGACCGCGGGCGCCTCCATCACGGCCACGGGCGGCGCATCGTCCCACGGCGCCGGCGCTTGCGCGGCGGCCGGTGGCGGCGGTGCAGCCTGGACGGGCGCTGCAGGAGCGGGCGCGGCGACGGCAGCCGGTACGGGAGCGGCCGGCTTGGGCGCCGACGTTGGCGCCGACGGCGCGCTGCCCGGACGGCCTTTCGAGGCGGCGCGGGCCGCTTCCAGCGCCGCATTGATGGCGGCGCGGGCGGAACTGATCGGAGCGCCCGATGCTGCCGGGGCAGCCGCAGCTGGCGCGGCGGCGGGCGGCGGCGCCGCTGGTGCGGGTGCCGGGGCTGCTACAGGCGCGGGTACCGGTGCGGGCGCGGCCGCGCGCGGCGGCGGCGCTTCGCTGCGCGCCATGCTGGCGGCGGCAGCGGCCACAACGGCAGGCGGCGTCACGGCGGCATGGCTGGCCACGCTGTTCGTGGCGGCGCGGGCGGCCGGTGCGGATGCGCCAGCAGCGGCGCGCGCGGCGGCCACAGCGGCGGGACGATTGCCTGGAGCGGACGCTGGTGCGGCAGCCGGCACGCCTTCGGCGCCGCCTATGCCGGGCCGAAAGGCCAGCATGCGCAGCAAGGTCATGGTAAAGCCCGCGTATTCGTCGGGCGCCAGGCCCAGTTCATTGCGGCCATGCACGGCGATTTGGTAAAACAGCTGCACTTCTTCCGCGTCGAAGGCACCGGCCAGACGCACGATGTCCGCGTATTCGGGCAAGTCCTGCGGCAAGGCGGCGGGCACGGTTTGCGCCAGCGCAATGCGATGCAGCAAGGTGCCCAGGTCCTGCAGGGCGCCGTTATACGACAGGCTGCGCGAGGCCATTTCGTCGGCCACGGCCAGCAAATCGGCACCATCCTGCTGCGCCAGCGCGTCGAGCAGGCGCACCAGGTACGATTGGTCGAGCGCGCCCAGCATGCCTTGCACGGCATCGAGCGTCACTTCGCCGGCCGCATACGCGATGGCCTGGTCCGTCAGCGACAGCGCATCGCGCATGGAACCGTGGGCGCCCTGGGCCAGCAGGCGCAAGGCCGGCTGTTCGAAGGCGATGCCCTCCTGCCCCAGGATATTGTCCAGGTGGCTGATGATGTGGCCGGGCGGCATCTGCTTGAGGTTGAACTGCAGGCAGCGCGACAGCACGGTCACGGGTATCTTTTGCGGGTCCGTCGTGGCCAGGATGAACTTGACGTGCTCGGGCGGCTCTTCCAGCGTCTTCAGCATGGAATTGAAGGCGTGATTGGTCAGCATGTGCACCTCATCGATCATATAGACCTTGAAGCGTGCATTGCTTGGCGCGTAGACCGCCTGTTCCAGCAGCTGCGCCATTTCATCGACGCCGCGGTTCGACGCCGCATCCATCTCTATATAGTCGACAAAGCGTCCCGCATCGATTGCCGTGCACGCTTCGCACACGCCGCACGGCTGGGCCGTGATGCCGCCCGTGCCGTCGGGGCCGATGCAATTGAGCGACTTGGCCAGGATGCGCGACAGGGTCGTCTTGCCGACGCCGCGCGTGCCCGTGAACAGGTAGGCGTGATGCAATCGGCCGCTGTGCAAGGCATGCGTGAGCGCGCGCACGACGTGCTCCTGGCCGACGAGCGTCTCGAAATTCTTGGGGCGGTATTTACGGGCGAGGACTTGATAGGACATGCTGAGATTTTACCATGCGATTTTGCGGGTGATCCTGCGCGGCGGGCGCAAGCCTCATGGCCGGGCCAGGCAAACCTGGCAAACGCGGCAAAGCAGCAATTGTATAACATGGCCAGCTGGAAATATGGAAAACACGGCAAGCCCGGCAATGCTGCGGCGTCACAAAAAAATGGTGCCGCAAAAGCAAAAAAGCTGCCCATGGCAGCTTGATTGTCGATCCTGATAAAACATTCCCGAAGGAGGCGAGCCTGATCTGCGGCACTCATGGTTAATAGCCGTGGCTGCTTCGTTCCCGACCTGACCAGGTTAGCCATGCCACGATGCGCAGGGGCCCGCCGGGGACAATTATAACCGACCTGCGCAAGATTGGGAAATTGCCGTGTCAATGCTGTGTGCGTCGGCGTAGGTCGGCGTGGGTCTGCGTAGGTCGGCTTAGGCCGCAGGCCGTAAGCCGACACTGCTGAGTACGCGGCCGACACTGCCGAGCCGCAACGTCGGGTTACGCGCAAGCGCTAACCCGACCTACCCCGACCTACCCAATACCTACAAACCCAGCTCTTGCCAGATGCCATCCACCTTGGCCTTCACTTCCGGCGTCATGGCGATCGTCGTGCCCCACTCGCGCGTCGTTTCGCCCGGCCATTTATTTGTCGCATCGATACCCATCTTGCTGCCCAGGCCACTGACGGGCGAGGCGAAGTCCAGGTAGTCGATGGGCGTGTTGTCGACCAGGGTGGTGTCGCGAATCGGGTCGACCCGCGTGGTGATGGCCCAGATGACCTCTTTCCAGTCGCGGATATTCACGTCTTCGTCGACCACCACGATGAACTTGGTATACATGAACTGGCGCAGGAAGCTCCACACGCCGAACATCACGCGCTTGGCGTGGCCCGCGTACTGTTTCTTGATCTGCACCACGGCCATGCGGTAGCTGCAGCCTTCGGGCGGCAGATAGAAATCCGTGATTTCGCTGAACTGCTTTTGCAGCAGGGGTACGAACACTTCGTTCAGGGCCAGGCCCAGCACGGCCGGTTCGTCCGGCGGTTTGCCTGTATACGTGTAGTGGTAGATCGGGTCGCGGCGCATCGTGATGCGGTCGATCGTGAACACGGGGAAACTGTCCTGCTCATTATAGTAACCCGTGTGGTCGCCATACGGCCCTTCCAGCGCGTGTTCATAGCCGCTCGGATGATTTTCGTCCGGGTAGATATGGCCTTCGAGCACGATTTCGGCCGACGCGGGCACGCGCAGCTCGCTGCCGATGGCTTTCACCAGCTCCGTGCGGCTGCCGCGCAGCAAGCCGGCGAACTGGTATTCGGACAGGCTGTCCGGCACCGGCGTGACGGCCCCTAATATAGTAGCGGGATCGGCACCGAGCGCGACGGCGATCGGATACGGCTTGCCCTTGCTCTGGATCGCATGCTCGCGGAAGTCCAGCGCCCCGCCCCGGTGCGCCAGCCAGCGCATGATGACCTTGTTGCGCCCCAATACCTGCTGGCGATAGATGCCGAGGTTTTGCCGCTTCTTGTTCGGGCCCTTGGTGATCACCAGGCCCCACGTGATCAGGGGGGCGACGTCGCCGGGCCAGCAATGCTGGATGGGCAGGCGCGCCAGGTCGACGTCATTGCCTTCCCAGACGATTTCCTGGCACTTCGCACCGCGCAATTCCTTCGGCGACATGTCCCACACGGATTTCACCAAGGAACCCAGGCCCAGCAGATCCTTGAAATCCTTCGGCGGCTCCGGTTCCTTCAGGCGCGCCAGCACATGGCCTATCTTGCGCAATTCGCTGACGTCTTCCGCGCCCATGCCCAGCGCCACGCGGCGCGTGGTGCCGAACAGATTGCCCAGCACCGGCATGTCGTATCCCGTCGGATTGTTGAACAGCAAGGCCGGCCCGCCCGCGCGCAGGGTGCGGTCGCAAACCTCCGTCATCTCCAAAATCGGTGAAATGGGGGTCGAAATGGGCTTAAGTTCACCCATTTGTTGCAGTTGAGAAATAAAATCTCGTAAATCTGAATATTTCATGTGTTTTTAATTTTTTTTGACGTCGGACGCCGTTGCTGAAGGATCTATGCCAAGTAATTGATTTTATTGGCTTTTGGCACAATGCAAGTCAAAAAGTAAGACATAAAAGTAATAAAGAAACGATTCGTTAGTATTGACTTGATATAAAACGGCTTCTACAATTCGCCCAACTTGAAAGAGCACGCCGGCCCAGAGCTTGATTTTAGCGTTTCTCTTTCATTCACGGAGTCGGGGCTCCACATGACATTTTAAGGAGTGTTTTCAAAAGGCGTCTGCCTTACCCCCGGTAAAAGTTGTATTGCGACTGATCCAATACCAGCATGGGACCGATCAGCTCAAGCAAGCAATGACGGCGTTTCTCGCACGCATCCATACGCGGCGGAAACGATGATATTTCTGATGCACGGCATTGGCAGTACCCACAACACCGCGACACCGCGGAGGGACTGCCTGTTGACGCGACATTTCGGGGAACTCTATGACTCATCGTAGCACTGAAGCAGCATTGCCTGCTTCAACCGTGGCTGGCCAGCCAGCGTTGGCGCGTTTGCGCGCCCGCGCACAAGCCATTTCGGCACGTGGTGTTTTGACCACCGCGCAACACACACTGACAGTCTTCGGCATTTCCGCCCTGGCACTGATCGCCCTGCTGATGTTCCGCCCCGACCTGGGCAAGCAACTGACGCACAGCCTGTTCCCGCTGCCGATGACAGAAGCGCAAGCCGTCGAAGCGCCGGCCCTGTCGGCACTGATGGAAGCGCCTGCTTCCGTGCAGACGGCCGCCGCCAGCGAAGCACCTTTGACCAAGGAAGAAAAAGCCTTGCTGGGCACGCAAAAACAGCAGCAATGGGTCACCAACTGGCTTTCCAAGCGCTACCGCGTGGCCAACGATGCGACCAATATGCTCGTCTCGACGGCCTATCTGACGGCCCGTGAAATCAAGCTGGACCCGCTGCTGATCCTGGCCGTGATGGCCATCGAATCGGGCTTGAACCCGTTCGCGGAAAGCCCCGTCGGCGCGCAAGGCCTGATGCAAGTCATGTCGAAAGTGCACCATGAACGCTTCCAGGAAATGGGCGGCGTGCAGGCAGCCCTGAACCCCGTCGCCAACATCCGCGTCGGCTCCCTGATCCTGAAAGACTACGTCACGCGTGGCGGTTCCGTCGAAGCGGGCTTGAAAACCTATGTGGGCGCCGCCAACTTCGCCACCGACTCGGGCTACGGCTCGCGCGTGCTGGCCGAATACCGCCGCCTGAAGCAAGTGTCGGCCGGCCAGCGCGTGCCGACCAGCACGCCGGTGATGGCATCGAACACGCCAGCGCCAGCCAAGGCGCCTGCGCCGGAAAGCGGCATCACCATCAAAGTGCTGCCGCACAACGAGATCGCCGGCCTGTGACCCTTTAAAAGCCCTCACAGGGGCATCCGAAAAGCAGTGCCCAATGAAAAAGCCACCGCACGCAAGTGCCGGTGGCTTTTTTATTACCCTGCGGCATCAGCCGCAGGAACTATTCACTATATTACTTGCGCTTGTTGGCGTTGACTTCTTCCTCGCGGAATTTCACTGCCAGCTTGTCCAGCACGCCGTTCACATACTTGTGGCCGTCGATGCCGCCAAACGTCTTGGCCAGCTCGACCGCTTCGTTGATGACGACGCGGTACGGGATTTCCATGTTGTTCTTCAGCTCGAAGGCGCCGATCAGCAGGATGCCGTGTTCGATGGGCGACAGTTCCGCGATATTGCGGTCGATCAAGGGTGCCATGCTGTCGCGCAGCGCCAGCGAATCCTTGATGGCGCCGTACAGCAGCACCGTGAAATGATCGCCATCGGCCTTGTCGAAGCCGTGGGCCGCGCGAATATTGTTCACGACGGTGGTCGCGTCTTCATTGTTCAGCAGCCACTGGTACAAGCCCTGCAGCGCGAACTCGCGCGCGCGATGACGCGGCGTGCGGTTTTTGCTGGGGTTGGCGAGCAAATTTTTCTCAGTCATGATTGTTACCTGTTCTTAAATACGTATTTACTGCAAATAGTGACGAATACCGCGGCGCGCTGTTGGACAGCACGCTGCGGCGCAAGCACGATTAATCCTCGTCTGTGTCTTGCAACTCTTCCAGCGCTTGCGCCAGATTGGCCATTTCCACTGCCACGCGTGCCGCTTCGGCTCCCTTGACCAGCATGCGCACTTCCGCCTGCTCGTCGTTTTCGGTCGTCAACACTGCGTTGGCGATGGGGATGCCGTAATCGAGACCGACGCGCGTGATGCCCGCGCCCGATTCATTCGATACCAGCTCGAAGTGGTAGGTTTCACCGCGAATCACGGCGCCCAGTGCGATCAGGGCGTCGAATTGTTCGGTTTCCGCCATTTTTTGCAGAATCAGCGGGATTTCCAGGGCGCCCGGCACGGTCACGTGCAGGATATCTTCATCGGCCACGCCCAGCTTGCTCAACTCTTCCAGGCATGCCGACAGCAAGCCACCGCCGACGATTTCATTGAATCGTGCCTGGACGATACCGACGCGCAAACCTTCGCCGGCAAAATTGGTTTCGTATGCTCCTACGGTCATCATATGCCTCTTTAATCTGGTGGTTCAGGGCGGCATGCACATGCCGCCATCGTTTACTCTTACATCGACGCCTGACAAAATCGTAGCGAGCGGCAGCGAGTTGTGGTCAAGAAGCGCAACTGTACGAATATTACAGTGAGCATCGCAGGCCGCAAATCGCGACGCGCAGTAGATTTGGTCAGGCGTCCTGGCCTGGATGGCACTGAAAACCCGTGACTTCCAGGTCGAAACCGACCATCGACGGCATCTTGCGGGGGCTGGCCAGCAATTGCATCTTGCTCACGCCCAGGTCGCGCAGGATTTGCGCGCCAATGCCGTAGCTGCGCAGGTCCATGCTGGCGGCGCGGCCTTTCGGCTTGGCTTGCGGCGTATCGAGCGCGGCGAACTGGGCAAACAGCTCGCTCGACGTCTCGCCGCAGTTCAGCAAGACCATCACGCCCCGCTCGGACTGCTTGATGGCGGCCATCGAGGCAGCCACCGTCCACGAGTGGGTAGTCGCTTCACTTTCCAGCACGTCCAGCAGGGAAACGGGCTGGTGCACGCGCACCAGCGCTTCCAGGCCGGGCGCCAGGTCACCGTGCACGAGGGCCAGATGGGCCGACGCGCTGGGCTTGTCGCGGAAGGCGATCAGGCGGAATTCGCCATGCGCCGTGTGCAGGGTACGCTCGGCAACGCGCTCGACCAGGGACTCCGTCTGGCTGCGGTAATGGATCAGGTCGGCAATCGTGCCGATCTTCAGGCCATGCTGCTCGGCAAATACCAGCAAGTCCGGCAGGCGCGCCATGGTGCCGTCGTCCTTCATGATTTCGCAAATCACGGAGGCGGGCGTCAGGCCGGCCATGGCCGTCAAGTCGCAACCGGCTTCCGTATGGCCTGCGCGCATCAGCACGCCGCCTTTTTGCGCTTTCAGCGGGAAGATGTGGCCAGGCTGGACGATATCGCTGGGCTGCGTGCCCTTGGCAACGGCTACCTGGATGGTCTTGGCGCGGTCGGCGGCCGAAATGCCCGTCGTCACGCCTTCAGCCGCTTCGATCGACACGGTGAAATTGGTGCCGTAGGCGGTGCCGTTGCGCGACGTCATCATCGACAGGTTCAGCTCGTCGCAACGCTCTTCCGTCAGGGTCAGGCAGACCAGGCCACGCGCATGCGTGATCATGAAGTTGATGGCTTCAGGCGTCACGAAATCGGCGGCAAGCACCAGATCGCCTTCATTTTCCCGGTCTTCTTCATCGACCAGTATCACCATGCGGCCGGCGCGCAATTCGGCGACGATCTCTTCGGTGCTGGATATAGACATCATGGATCCTCTTAGTGAGACTAAAAACTGAAACATCGCGTGCGAATATTCCGCGAATTTCCGGGAATTTTCTTATAACCCGCTATTTTAAAGGATTTAGCGCTTGCAGACCTGAAATAAGACAGCTTTGCGGCATGGGCGCCGCAGCTGGCCCCACAAAGCACCGATTCCCCGAGCCTGCGCACGGCGGCGGCAAGGCGCGCGCCGCCAGCCTTGCAAAGAGCATAAGATCAGCCAGTCATCGCCACGGCGCTTGACACTCCATTCGCAGCGACACCCTACACAGGAGCGGCAACATGAAAACCAACGGATCGGCCATCTGGTCAGGCGGCATCAAGGACGGCAAGGGCGCCATCAGCACGCGCAGCGGCGCCTTGCAGGAATATCCCTACGGCTTTGCCAGCCGCTTCGAAGGCAAGCCCGGCACGAATCCCGAGGAACTGATCGGCGCCGCCCACGCGGGCTGCTTCACCATGGCCCTGTCGCTGATCCTCGGCGAAGCGGGCCTGACGGCGGAAAAGATGGAAACGACGGCCGAAGTCACCCTGGACAAGGTTGACGACGGTTTTGCCATCACGGCCGTCCACCTGATCCTGAAAGCGAAGATACCGGGCGCCGACCAGGCGAAGTTCGAGGAATTGACGGGCAAGGCCAAGGCTGGCTGCCCTGTGTCGAAGCTGCTTAAAGCCAACATCACCCTGGACGCCACCCTGCTGCCTTAGATTTTCGTCACGGGCTTGACCGGTTCCACGGGGGCCACCGGCGCCACCAGCGGCAGGCGCGAGTCGCTGGCCGGCAATGGCCGGTTCATCAAGCCGGGATTCAGGGCCGCATTGTTCAGGTTATACGCGGCAATGGCCGCCGCCACGGACGGGTCTTGCGACGAGGGCGGCGGCACGGCACGGCCCGCCGCTTGCGCGGCCAGCTCTTGCGCCTGTGTATTTTGCTGTGCCAGCTGGGCTTGCGCCGTCGCCAGGCCCGCATCGGCTTGCCCTTGCGCGGCGCGCGCCAGCGAATGCGCCCGCTCGCTGGCCGCCTGGGCCGCCATTTGCGCGTCGCTGGCGGCCAGTTGCGCCCGCGCCGCATCGTCCGCCGCCGCTTGCGCCTGCTCTTGCAAGCCCTGCTGCTGCACCTGCCCCTGGCGCAACTCGTCCACCCGTGCAGTCTCCTGCTGCTGCGCCTGCTGATCGGCATTCACGCGGTCGCTGTCGAAGCGTTGGGCATCCACGCGCTGGCTGTCCGTGCGCTGCACCTGCGGCAAGTCCGCGGTATTGTCGGCTTGTTGCGCCGACGTCTGGGGCCGCAGCTCCTGCAAGTCCAGGTTCAGCTCTTCCGCTTCCAGCTGCTGTTGCAGTTCCAGTTGTCGCTGTGCAATCGCGGCCGTTTGCGGCGGCGCCTCGTCGATGGCCTGCGGCTGCGCGGCCTGCGCGGGGCTGGCCGGCAGTGCGTCGCCCGTCAAATCCGCTTCGACATTGGTCGCCAGCGGCGCGCCCTGCCGCTGGGCCAGCACAGCGCCCACCTGCGCCAGCACGTCCGTTCCCTGCTGCAAGACATTCAGGGTGGCATTGCTGTCGGCCGCATACGCGGCCTGTAAAGTTGCGGGGTTGACATCTTCATTACGCAAATCGATGCCGATGCGGGCCAGGCCCGCCTGCGTGAGCAGGCTGCCGTCCTGCGCCAGCGCGGCGGCCGCATCCGTCGTGCCGTCGCCCGACAGCAAATCGTAGCGCTGCGCCAGGCTGCCCGGCGTGTCGCCCGCCGTCGCCAGCTGGCTGGCATCGATGCCGCTCGTTTGCAGCTGGGCGAACGATTCCGTCAGCTGCCGCGCCAGCGCCAGCAAGTCGTCATTGACATTCACGGGGGTATTGGCCGCCCTGGCCTCGTCCGTGGCGCCCTGCAAGGCCAGCAGTTGCCGGCGCGACAAGGCAACGCCGGACAGAAACTGGCCCAGCGGGGAAATGTCGACCTGGGTCGATGACAAAGCGGCAAGGGCCGCCGCCGCGCTGGAAGGCGGCACGGGCAGCGCGGGCGCCAGCGGCGCCGTCTGATCCACGCGGGACGTGGCCGGGATGGTGTTGGGCACGGTTGCGCGCGAAATCGGGTCCATGGCTAGCCTCCACTGCGGAAAGCTTCATAGTATGCGCGTCTGCAAGAAAAGCAACACACGCTTGGCAAGGCGAGAATGTGTTGCGGTGTTCTTATATCAGGCGGCAGCCTTGTCCAGCGACAACATGCGCTCGACATAGCGGGCGATCAGGTCGATTTCCAGGTTGACCTTGCCATCGACCGTCAAGTGTTTCAGGGTCGTCATGGCGATGGTGTGGGGAATCAAATTGATCGAGAAGCGGCAGCCGTTGACGGCGCCCGCGCCCAGGTCTTCCACGCGGTTGACGGTCAGCGATACGCCATTGACGACGACGGAACCCTTGAAAGCGAGGTATTTCGCCAGTTCGTGCGGCGCTTCGATGACCAGTTCCCACGATTCGCCCACGGCTTCGAACTTGCGCACGATGCCCAGGCCGTCGACGTGGCCGGACACCAGGTGGCCGCCCAGGCGCTCGGCCAGGGTCAGGGCTTTTTCCAGGTTCACTTCCGTCGTCGTATCGAGGCCCACGGTGCAATTGAGGCTTTCGCGCGAGACATCGACGGCAAAACCCGTGTCCGACTTCTCCACCACCGTCATGCAGGCGCCATTGATGGCGATGGAGTCGCCCAAGGCCACGTCGGCCAGCGGCAAGCCGCCCGCGTGGATGTTCAGGCGCACGCCTGCGTCGAGGCCGCCTTCGAGTGCTTGCACGGTTTCAATCTTGCCAATGGCGGCAACAATTCCTGTAAACATGGAGCTAACCTTATAAAAATGATGAAAGTATTAATTGCGCTGGGCGAATCTTGCAAGGATACGCAAATCTTCGCCCACTTGCTGGACCTGGTGAAATTGCAAAGTCCGCTGCTGCTTGATATCCGTCAATGCCGGCAAGGCAAACATGCCTTGCGCGTCGCCCAGCAAGGTGGGCGCCAGGTAGACCAGCAACTCGTCGACGCAGCCTTCGCGGATCAGCGAACCGTTCAGCTTGGAGCCGGCCTCGACGTGGACTTCATTGATTTGCCGGCGTCCCAGCTCCAGCATCAGCGCGGCCAGGTCGACCTTGCCTGCCGCATTCGGCAACATGATGACTTCCGCGCCCAAGGCGCGCAGCTGCGCTTCCTTTTCCGGGTTGGCCACGGCCGCCACAATCCACGTGCCGCCGCCCTGCAAGATGCGCGCGTCGAGGCTGATGTCGAGCCGGCTGTCGACGACGATGCGGCGCGGCTGGCGCGGCGTCTCGACGGCGCGCACGTTCAATTGCGGGTCGTCCGCCTTGACCGTGCCGATGCCCGTCAGGATGGCGCAGGCGCGCGCGCGCCACGCGTGACCATCGGCACGCGCCTGCGGCCCCGTGATCCACTGGCTCTGGCCATTGTGCAAGGCCGTCATGCCATCCAGGCTGGCCGCCGTTTTCATGCGCACCCACGGCTTGCCGCGCTGCATGCGCGAAAAGAAGCCGATATTCATTTCATATGCCTCGTCGGCCAGCACCCCGGTGGTGACGGCGATACCGGCCGCTTCCAGCTTGGCCAGCCCCTGACCCGCCACCAGCGGGTTCGGGTCCGTCATGGCGGCCACGACGCGCCCCAAGCCCGCACGCACGAGCGCATCGGAGCAAGGCGGCGTGCGGCCGTGGTGGTTGCACGGTTCCAGGGTGACATAGGCCGTGGCGCCGCGCACGTCGTTGCCGCGCGCCGCCGCATTGGCCAGCGCTTGCACCTCGGCATGATCCTGCCCGGCCGCCTGCGTCACGCCGGCGCCGATCACCTGGCCATCCCGGACAATCACGCAGCCGATGCGGGGATTGGGCGAGGTCGTGTATAAACCGCGCGCCGCCCATTCCAGCGCCAGGCGCATGCCATCGATATCGTTGAGTATTTCCACGGGCTTCTTTGAGAGTGAGTAATAGATAAGTCGGGTTACGAACTGTCGGCCACGCCGCTACAATTGACCGCTTGCTGCTGCGGGTCGCACACGCGCACCCTGCCCAGCATATTGATTTTAATATGGCGCACCTGCTTTCCCAAAGCCAGGGACAAGGTCCCCCAGCGCGCCGCCAGGCTATTGGTCGCGCTGCAACTGCGTCCTGCGCCATTGTAGGCGATATAAAACGGTGCCGTGGCCGAGGAAAACGCGAACTGGGCCGCGATGCCCGCCGGCAGCGGCCCCTGGCGGAACAGCAATTCGTCGCCCTCGTCGAACGCCAGGTTGGCATTGCTGTCAACAAACACCAGCCAGCCCGTGCGCCAGTCCGTGCCACCGGGTCCTGCCGGCATCAGCAGCACGCGCTGTCCGCGCGCCATCGCCTGCGCCCGCGTCAACTCGATGGCCGAGAACAAGTCCGTGGCCGCCGCGCGCACTTGCTGGCGCGCCAGCAGATGCTGCAAGCTGGGCAGGGCCGCGGCCGCCAGCAGAGCTGTAATCGCCAGCACGGCCAGCAATTCGGGCAAGGTATGCCCGCAAGTGCGCCTGCTCCACATTGGACGCTTGCGCGTGGCCATGGTCTAGAACCAGCAATGGCTGGCGGGGCCGCTGCTGCCGCGCTGGCCCGTGCTACTCAGGGACAGCACGCCGCAATCGGCATCCTGGAACCGCGCATCGACCTTGGACGTGCCCGGCGTAGCGCGCAACAGCACGCATTGCCCGATCGACAGGCCGGGACAGGCCAGCGCCTCGATTTCATACGCACTGCCGGGTGCGCCCCCTTCGCCGGACCACCATGGAAACGCTTGCGCCTGCGGCGCCGGCGAGGCCGAGGAAAACGCCAGATAGTGGTTGTTCTGCGAATAATAGCGCTCCTGCTGCTGCATCAGCCGCAGCAGGGCCGCCTGCCCCTGCACCCGCTTGGCGCGCACGACATGGCCGTGATAAGCGGGCACGGCCAGCGCCAGCAGCAGGCTCATGATCGCCAAGGCGGACAGCAGTTCGATCAGGCTGAAGCCCGGGATGGCGGCAGGGGCGCGACCGTTTGCAGCGGCCCAGTTCCGGCTTGCCAGCATTTCCATCTGACCTCCCCTCTTCCCAAAAACCGCCGGTCGATGCGCGGCGCCGGTCTGCACGCCGGCCACTTGCGACACGCCAGCCATGCCCCTCTCTTATTTCTTCTTGGCCGCCTCGTGCAATTCGCGCCAGTTCGCCACTTCGCGCCAGCTGAGACGTCGCGCGGGCAGCGGCGCGCTGACGACCTTGAGCCCCGCCCCGCTGGCCCCGCCGGGGAAACCCGGTTGCAGCACGGCCAGTTCCTTGCGGCCCTCGGCCCGCCCTGCCGCCGTCGCGGCGCCCACCGTGCTGGTCAGTTCCAGCGCCAGCGGCGGCGCGCGCGCCAGGCCATCGAACAAGCGCCCCGTCTGCTCGCCCGCCTGCACCACACCGGCGCCATCGGCGGCAAAGCCGCTCAGCACATCGAGCACGTACAGGCGCGTGGACGGCTTGGCGCAAGGATCGCGCCCCGGCAAGACGGTGTTGAACAGCACCCTCCCGGCGGCCAGCACGGGACTATTGATGCTGCGCTCGCCCGTCTGCGCGGTATTGAGGAAATCGAGATACCAGCCGCGCATGGCGTCGCTGCCCGTGTAGCGCAGCTCGGCGCCGTCGACGCGTACGCCGTCCGCAACTTCGCCCAGGCTGCGCGGCTCCAGGTCGGCACGGCTGCGCGTTGGAGATGTTTCCCGCACATCGTCGTGCACGGCATAAAACGACTGCGACAGAAAGGCGGAAGGCCAGGTATCGGCCGCCTCGACCAGCTTGCCCGTACCGAACAGCAGCAGATAGCCGCCACCGGGCGCGTACGCCACGTTCAATTGCTGCGTCACGGGCTTGCGCCGGCCCTGCGCATCGCGCGCAACAAAGACGAGCTTGCGCCCCTGGCCCTCCTTCCACGGCGGCCCGCCAGCCATGTCGAGGCGCCAGATATTGCCCTGCAAATCGCCTGCATACATATACGCCAGCGCACCGTCGTCGCCCGGCACCACGGCGGGCGGACCCAGCGCCTGGGCCATGGCGTCCGCGCCCGCATCAGCGTCATGGCCGCCATCGCCGCCGCTGGACACGGGCACCTTGAGGCGGAAGTAATTACTTCCCAACATCCAAGGCGTGCCGGGTGCCTTGTCGAGCGCCAGCAGGAAGATGGCGGCGGCCGATGCGGGTGCCGTCGTGTCCTTGCCGTCGTCTACATGGTTGCTGTAGCCGCTGGCGACGATGGCAAAATCGCGGTAAGCGGGCGCCCCCTCCTTGCCGCCCATGTTGATGCGGGCAAAGGCGGGCGGCGCGCGTATATTCCCCATCAGCCTGTCGTCGCGGTCCGTGAATTCCCACAACGCCCCTTCCTGCGCGAAGCGCGCC
>Ga0182007_10000702_pt1 | contig 19085 bp, 26 predicted proteins | sample Sormic07211113_1_FD_123023 | JGI IMG/M metagenome (GOLD analysis project Ga0182007, IMG submission 123023) | Rhizosphere microbial communities from Sorghum bicolor, Mead, Nebraska, USA - 072115-113_1 MetaG | ecosystem: Host-associated > Plants > Roots > Rhizosphere | place: USA: Nebraska... | reverse complement strand
ATTAGCTTTCTGATTACCATTCCAGTACCTGATTGACTTTCAATGTATCTGGTGTTATCAAGCTTACTGGTATAGATATTCCAAGTATCATCTTGATAGAATTTATCTCTTGTTAGAATCTTTTTGAATATTTCATTTGAAATATCATCTACAATACGTTTTCCCCCACCACTAGCGAATCTTGTGACAATATCAATTGTCATATTTGCACTGTATCCGTAACCTGAATTATAAAGGGTGGGGGTTAAAGTCAAAGAGGAAATTATGATGTACGGTGCTTTGGCATCATCAGGTACAACATCATAAACAGGTATAAATTTACCTGCAAGTACTGAGATCTGATTATTGAGCTTGTTAAAATAGGCTTGCCTATAAATATTACTTGGGTCTAGTGCAAATTCATTCATTACCTATAAATAGGATAATGGAGCTGTTACACTGGTTGATATATCTTAATAATATTAATTTAAGGTCTTAAACTATTCAATAATTTTCTATGAAGATTCTGTAATTCTGAATTAACAGCAGGATGAAAATATGGCATTGGTCTAATATTAACTTGCTTCACATCATCTCCTTTGAATTGAATTGCAAAATCTTCAAATCCACTAGGTACATCAACATTAGTTCCTGTACCATATTCAATATATGGTGCATAATGCTTGTTAAATCCAACATCAGCAGACAATCCATCACTACCATATAAGATATATCCACTCTGTGCAATACCACCTACTGAATCTTTAAAAGGTATTTGCGCTAGGTTCTGTTTACTTTTCCTCTCGATGTTTATGGCAGTCTCTGCGATGGCTTGTTTAGCTTCTGTTTCATTCTGTCGGGCTAATCTGGCTAACCTATCAAGGGCAGTATCAAGCCCATTCACTGATATATTAAAATTACTTCTTGTTCTCATAACTATAAATAGTCACCAGATCTATAAACACAAATAAATAATAAAGCCCCCACTTATCAGCGAGGGCAGTCATTCATTTTCCATAAAAGTAATCCTAGACTATTTCTTTTTATTTGGTGCTTGTGTTAATAAGGCACCTGCTAAAGATTTTGATACCTTAGAAGAATTTGGATTAGATAACACTTTTGCGGCAACCTTTGCCATCTTAGGTGATGTTTGTTCGTTTTTAGCCATTGTTATATTTGATTTATCCTCAGACTTAATTATCTGATAAAGCAAATATACCCCACACATTAAGCGTTTAATGAAATAAGTTGTTAACAAGTCTAGCTAATTATTAACACTAGCGCAACAACTTGACAAATAAATTACCTCAACATAGATTGAAAATCAACTAATACTTTATTGATAATCTTGGTAAGGGTCTATCTCTTCTGGTACATTTGTACTATTATCTGATTCCGATGCAATAAGCTTAAATTCTTTATTCAATTCATCAATATTAATAATAGAATGAATGGTCAAATTCTTTCCTTTCATCTTGATATTGTGAGATTTTAAGATTGAAATATCTGACCTAAATCTCAAATAAATCTCATAATATCCTTCTAATATCAATTGTCCTTCCTGCAATGTCCTAGTCTCATCTTTAGTGATGATATGAGCATAATCGCTAAAATCTAGCGTATAATGAACATATGTACCACCTTGCCCATTACTGACTTGATTAGTTGACCAGAATTCAATCAGTTGATTATATTTCTTAGCATTTTTCATTTACAAAATAATGTTAGTACGGAACTGGTTCAAGATTTTGATGGTGCTATTACTTAGAATATTACCACCATTCTCAGGGTCTAAATAATTTTCTCGATGCTGATAATTTGATGCAATATCCTTTAGCAAGGCAACATCAATTAAAGCATTAGATTCACTGGTTATTCTTGTAGCCTGTATCATCGCAGCAGCCTGTAATAGATTGATCAATTCATCATCATTATTATTGTCGGGTGCTATGTGTAAATATTTTTTAATAAGGTCTATTGTCATAATATATATATGTATAAAAAAAGGTGATGGATTTACCCACCACCTTCAAGTATTGATTATTGTTAATCCTTAATTAGGATTTAATTTTAGTGATTGCAGTACCAAAATCACCCGCTACGAATGCACCTTTATGGTATACAGGTAAAGCAATTCTTTCTTCTGCTGTGATTGTGATCAAGCCTTTTTTAGCATTTTCACCATCAGATGGCCAATAAGAAATAGTAACTCCTTGACGTTCTTTAATCTCTGCACCCATACGGAAATCACCCACAAGGAATTTTCCTTCGCTGATGGCTGTTGACTCAACAATTGGCACACCTGCAACACTCATATTTCCTGTTGGAAATAAATAGTTACCTGTACTATCCTTAGCTAGCTCAAGTTTTGTTTTGTCTTGGGGATGTACTAAAATTGCAGATGCTGAATAGTTAGCAATAGCAACCATATTAACAGCAACTCTCAAAACATCGTATTCTTGGGTAGATCCAGAAGCTGATACTGGCACTTTGTAAGTAGTGGTCAAAAATGATAATGCAGTAGTTGCAACACCTTTAATATCGCCAACACCGAATAACAATTCATAATCTTCTTTTTCTGCTAGCTTCGCTGGTACTCTATTAGCCAAATAGCTAGATAAACCATCAACATCAGATAGCATTTCTTTTGAAACTACCAAGTGAGTAGAAATAGTGGTAACCAAAGCACTTTTTTGTTCAACTGCAAATGTAGATTCACCGCTTGCTACACCTTCTTGTTTTATCCCTGCTCCGTTAGTATAACCTGTTTCTTCAACATATTTTACAGCATCAGAACTAGTAGATCCTACTGCAAATAATTGTCTAGCATTTACTTTTCTGTTAGCGTAACCCGTAACACCTGCACGGTATTCAGGAGACATATCATTTTGAGGCTTAAGAGCAGCTGCTTTTAAGTCAAATTTGAAACCTTTAGCAAGTAATTCTGGATTAGTGCTTGATAGATTATTTTTCAACTCTTGACCAAACGTTAATCCCTTAACTGTCAAATCAATATTCTTTGCAGATAATTGGTCAAATTGATCTTGAAGACCTTTAATTTCGTTCTTTAATTCGTTATTAGACTTTTCTAAGTCAGATTTTATTTGAGAACCTAGGTTCTCCATTTTTTCATTTAATTCCATTTAATTTTTGTGGACTTGGTATTATATCCTTTGAAAAAGGATTCTAGTAGTTCTAAATCATTGTTCTTTTTAACCTCAACTTCTATTGCTTCATCTATCGGGTGTGTATCTTCCAGACTGTCTTGCAACGGGTTTGGCTCTTCAACTGATTTGGTTGATAAATCAAGGAATGCGGTTTTTAACTGATTCAGATATATGTGTAATAGTTGTGTTGTCTCAGGAGTTATTTCAGCCTTCAACATTTTTGATACTTTGTCAAATTGACTAGTAATTGATTCTTGATCTGCGAATTGAGACTTGAACCCAAGGAATGGTGTATTGGCGTTTGCTCCAAAAGTGACTGTTGAGAATTCAAATAATTTTACCTCTTGAATTTCATTGTAACTACCTCTGTTAGCACTTTTAATGGTTTGAAAACCAATGGAGTGTTCATTTATAATACCTTCATTATAAAGGGCTAGAACATCATTACCAAGGCTTGTATTTGCTATTTTAGTCTCAAAGTATAAGCCTTTCTCATCTTCTTTTAGAACTGTAGGTCTACCTAATACTTGAGTAATATCGTGTTGATATAAGTGAAAGATTCTAGGGTTAGCTGAATCTGGTCCATTCTCCATCAAGGTTTTTGCAAAACTTCCCTTTACGATTAAATCGCCATCACTATCAACATTATTGAATGTGCTGCAATATCCGCTGATAATACGGCTGTCAACATCTACATCAGTGATATCAATTGTGAAGGACTTAGTAAGTAATTTTTTGGTATTGTTACCCATTTATATCAGTGTCTTTCTGATAAATAGGTCGTGAGGTGGGAGTTATTAACAACTAATACTTAATAATGTATTAGTTATTATATTTGCGGGATAATTACAAATTAATGGCTCAAAGAATAAAGACGTTTTTCAGTAACAATTGGGTTGTCACAATTGGTGGTGGTACAATTTCAGGCTTATTGATTCTGATCATAGTAGATTTTTATAACAAGACACCTATTCTCACGTCAGTTAAATGGGTATTCCAACATTTGGTATCTTTCACCACTTTGATATTGAACTATCAAATAAAAATATGGTGGTTGTTGCTCCTTTTTCTTATATCCTATATTCTAATAAGAATTTATTCCAGTTACATAAATAGTAATACAAGTGAAAAGGAAATTAGCCAAGATAAAATGGATAAAATCTTAAAATATAAAGCTGATAAATTTTTAAACTTTACTTGGGAATGGCAATGGATTTTAAATGAAAAAATTAATGATTACGAAATTAAAAAAATCCGCCCCTGCTGTCCCCATCCCGAATGTAAATACACTCATATGGATTTTGACCATCAGTCATATACAAGTTTTATTTACATATGTCCAAAATGCTGTGAACGCACCGAGGTAAGAACTTCTATTTTTGGATCGATTAATGATCTTATAGAACTGAAAATTTTGGAAAAAGCAAAAACACTATAAACCCTACTGATTAATTTCAATAAGGGTCTAGCTTTAATCATCCAATCTTATCTGATCATCCATATCAAACGGATCAGGAATTAACCCTTTTATTTCAGGCTCTTTTTCAAAAACAAAATCACCAACCTGTTCGGGAAATTTAACCGTATGTTTTATTTTATCTTCTAATATTTCCAAAGGAATTCCAAAAGGAAAAGCTTCACAGGTTTTTCCCTCATCATTATTAAACCATACACATCTTTTACATATCATATTTATAAATATCTCCTTATTTGGTTAACGTCAAATACCTCTCCAGAAACTCTGAAATATATCTTGGTAGTGAAGCATCCTTGTTCATAAACATTACGAAGGATTCACAAAAGAACTCTGCTTTATCTGTTGAAGCGTAATAACTTATTTTGTGAATATCCCCATTATTTATAGCTGTGTAATACAGCTGATTCATTTCACTATTTAAAGCTATTGCCATATCATTTATTTTACCATCAGGTGTTAACATCTGCTTATTAATGCTTCTAATACTGTTTATTAATCCTGTACGCTGATCGTGCAACACGTGACCAAATTCGTGATAAACTGAATCTTTAATTATTGATTCTTCTGTATAACTAACTGTGAATCTTTTAAATTTCTTTCTATTTTCAAGATCTGCTAATTGTTTTCGATAAGTTTTTATAAATCTTGGATCAGTGGTTTCGCTCATCCATTGAGTAACCTTCGCAATATTTAAATCAACGTTGGTTAGATAGTCATCAACTGCTTTTCTGTGAATTTCTTTTGATTTCTCTAATTTAGTGAATTTTGAATGATTGATATTCAATGTATTATAATTGGCAGACATCATTGCATTTTTATTAGCTGTGTTCTTACCAACATTCTCTAAGGTATTGAAAGGAAATCTTTGTTTTAGATTAAATATAGCTTCATTAATTTCATTTACAACCTTAACATCTTTAATAAATGAGTAATCAACATTTTTACTAATCTTATTATCCAATATAAAATTTTCAGCTTCCAATAAATTCTTAGCAGGTGTAAATCCTGATTTAGCAGGTTGAATGATATTATCAAATAATTCGGGTTGAACTGTTGGTTTAGGCTTAGGTGTTCTTGGCTTTCTTGGTTTTTTAGTTGGTGATGGATTTAAACCAACTGGTATTACCTCACTTGCAGGAATAAAAGCAACCGTACAACGACAATTACATATATTATGTGCTTTGGCTCCATTAGATGAATCCCCAGGTTGCGACATCTTTTCACCACCAACTGAAAATAAATCATCAATCGGTATTGGTGCGCTGTCAACCATTCCTGCGTGTGAATCACGTGTTCTACTATCTCCACTACGTGCAATCCATTGTTTATATAGAACTAAACCAGACGACCTTGCAGCATACATTGCCCCAAGATTTGATCCTACGGCATTTTCTGTACGTGCTATTAGTAAGGCTCGTTTTTTTGTTGTAATACCATCAGCTTCATCTAATAATAACTTAGCTATTTGTTTGTGTGATAGCTGATCCTTAACAGCATCATTCATTACCTGCCTTATCTGGTTACGTGTGGTGTCGGTTATACCTTTAACCTTAGCTGCGCAATCAGTAGACTGTGTGAATCTTATAAATTCTTGCTTCCAATAATTGGTGTGATCTGGATGATCATCTGGAGTAGGTATATATTGCTTTTTAGGCTTCTTATCTGCTTTTGTTTGAATATTTAATGATTTACCCTTTTGTTTTGGAAGTGAATTAGTTACCAATAACCCCATTGAAATACCAATACCATCATAGATTTTAACCAGAATATCCAATGTATCTTGCTCACTTACAAGTAACTCAATTGGTGTATCAGGCTTACTTAGATACTGCTCACTAGCACGTTTATAGATACCCTTAAAGCCCTTCAACACTACCTGATAAGATAAGCGTTCATATTTTTTAATAAGGTCATTATAGGCTCTGTAATAGCGTTTTACATTCATTTAATATTAGAGGGTTATACAATAACCCCTGTTAAAAGGGGTCTTAAATTCTATTGGTAATCAGATAAATCTTGGTTACCAGTTGTATCAATATCGATTGAAAGTTCATCAATCGGGACTAGTCCTTGTGGTACTAAATAGGTATCCATCAATTTATTAGAAGTATCAGCACCGTATTTACTAGCAATACGTTTTTCGTTCCCAGTAACCCACCACATCTGAGATAATTGACCTATAATCTCAGTCATATCACCTGCAAGCTGTGGTAGTACACTTATATCAAAATCAATAAAATACTTTTTACCATCTGCTTTTTCGTAGGCAGGTAAAATCCATTTGTTTAAAGCATCTCGTAATGAGGTTAATTCTGGCACTACCGTATCATATATGAGGCTTTTTTGAGCAGTTTCAAAATTTAAAAATGTTTTATCGTCACCACCAAGAAGCAAAGAAGGGAAACCGTAAATATTACATAGATCTTGTTTAGTAAGATTTAAAGAATCTAAAATCATCAAATCTTCGGTTGGTTGTGCGATCTGAGTCCATTTTAAATCTGCACTAGCTACCATAAATTCACCATTTTCTGCATTTGAGAATCGGTCTTTCAATTGTTGTAATTGTTCTTCGGACGCTGCACCAGATGCATCAGATAAAAATCCATAAGCACCCTTATTATCTAATATACTTGCTTGGGACTTATATGCTGTATTATGTAATTGCATTACTTTTAATGCTGCTTTCAATGGGCTTTGTCCGTAATGTTGCAAGCCACTAGAGAAATCTGGATTCCAATATTTAAGATGGCAGATTGATTCTTTGTTGATCCTTGTATTTCCTCCAATTATATCATAATAGTCTACCTCACTTGGGTTTAATGATATGATATTCATCAACTGTGAGGGTAATACAGTCATACCAGTGATTAAACCTTTGTTTTTACCTAATTCTGGACTTTGCCCATATATGTAACTATTACCAGTTATTAGCTTATAACCAATATAATTCTTGATAAAATCTGAAAATGATTGATTAGGGTTAGGTTGTTCTAATAGGTCTATAATCTTATGAGAATCTACTTCTTTTAAGGATTGAGATTTAGTCACAAAACCATCATAACTAATAAGGTTATTACTCTGGTTCAACGCCTTATATCTCTTTAAACTTCTATCGTTTTTTATCTCATATAAATAAAAAGGAACTGCAGACATTTTTTCTGATATCTGTTTAACTATACTGTAAATAACAGGATTTCCAGCGTAACCAGATGTAATATATTGTTGACTATTGTCATTCAACCAATTGATCCCACCATTGCCGATGATTGGAAATGTGATTGGTGTGCTTTGTGCCTTTTGTTTTAATGATGGCTCATTGTTTTTGAAAAATAAATTGTAGAAAAATCCCACTTGTTTAATTATTATACTTTATGGCTTCGCATGGCGAAGCACATTCATTGACTATTATAAATAGTCTGGTCTTGGTCTAATCGTTGGTTTTTAGACGAAAAAGAATGACTTTTTTAATTCCAAATACTCTCTCATAATAATTGAGTCTGAAAAATCTGGAGAATGCCCTATAATTGATTTTATTATATCCTTACTGACTACCTCTAATTTTCCTGTATCGTTATCAATGTTGGTACGCTTCAATTGCTCGAGTTCCTTGATTATATCCTGCTTGTATGTTGCATCCTTTATATAATAACCACCACTTGCAGCCCTCTCACAGAATTTATAAATACATTGAGTTTTGAGGTTTTTGTAATTTTCGTTATTCAAAGCCTTAGCCCCATTATGGAATGCCTTCGCTCCAACTAAAAAAGAACCTACGAAATTTCCAACCCCATCTGCATCATATACTATTCTACTTTTTGGAACTTGATAGGTATTAGCCATATCTTGAATAGCATCAATTACTTGCTTTCCATCTGATTTTGGCACTACTTTTATTTTCTCAGCAACAAATCCCGACCAGTAAGTTATTACCATCTTATCAGCACCCTGCATTGCAATATCTGCTGTGATAGCCTTGTTATTATCATCTGGCAATACGTGACTATTAGTAAATAAATCAAGTATTTGTTCAAATTCTAATAAGCTACTTGGATCATTATCATAGTCCCAATTACCAAATAATAAACGCTCCTTACTAGCTTGATCTAGCGTGTGTAAGTTGTTAATATAGTGCTGTGATATATATGGGTTATCAGTAGCTAAGGCTTGTATAAACGCCTTATAATGCTCTAATTTATTGTCCTTGTGTAACTTGAAGAAGTTAGAATAAACCCAATTTTTTGAAGGGTTACAAGTTCCAAGAATCTTTGGAATTAAGCCATATTGGTCTAATTTGTAACGAATCCTGGACTTAACAATTAACCAAGCTTTTTCTGAAATTTGGTTACACTCATCGATGAATGCCCCAGAAATCTCAAGTGATCCCAAATTGTCAAAATTAAAATCTGAAGGGTATTGAAACAGGTCTTTTAAGATTATCTCACTGCCATTGTAGAATTTAATGATACCAGATTGTTGATTATAATTATACTCCTTCCCTGGTCTTAACCCTTGGATCTTACAAACATCAAATAATGAGTTTAAAGTAGTTTCCTTTAAGCTTTTTAATTTAGACCTACCAATTAACCAACGTGTACCCTTGTATTTAAGGCAATTCTTTAATACCCAGTAACAGCCAACAATGGATTTACCGCCACCTGCGCCACCTCCAAAGATGATTTCAGTGGTAGTTGAATCTTCAAGTATATCAAGGACTTGGGTTTGCTTTTTGGTCAGATTCAATTATTCAGAATCCTTTCCATAGGTCTTATTTTCAACCCATTGAATTTTATCACCACCTGATGTGTGATCTATATCAACCTCGCTTTTATCTTTCCAACCAAAGTTCTTCAGGGCGAAGATTGCACCTGCTGGATTTCTCTCGAATAATTGATTCTCATAACCTTGCTCAATCCGAGTCATAGCCCTTTTTATAGGGAAAGAAAACTTTGGTCGTTTCTTGTAATCCTGCAAAGATTGACGATCAGCAAATCCAAGAAACAAGGCTAAACCAGTGATAGTGATGCGCTCAGGGTATCTGATCCAAACATCAACCACCTCGATATCTCCAGTTTTTAAGTTTTCAATTTTTTTTGAAATCTTCTCACCTTTAATAAATTCAAAGTATTCATCAATTTTTGCTGCTAAATCATCTGGATTCTTATAAATCGGTGGTCTTCCACCTTTGTTTTTTTCTGCCATTAATTGGATGTTTACAATAAATAGCCTGATGTGGGGGTTAAAATGCTGATGATAACTGAACCTTATTCAGTATTTAAAATCATTCAATAGAGAATTGAAAGGAGTTACATCAATTCCTTGTAAAACAAATCAACTTATGTCAGTACACATTTTAGGATATAATACTTAGTGTAAGTTGAAATAAATCACTCATACAACTGTCGCTTACCACTTGCACAAAAAACAACCTCATTATCAATCAATTAAAAGATTTTATAGAGAAGTGTCCTTTTTCAGGGTTACAACCATAGATAAAGCTTTACCAAATTGAATTGATAACATAACTGATTTTCAAATCATTAACAAGCTTCTGACCTTTACACCCAGTAACGCAACTGTAGTTTACCAGATGAAAGTATTACCAGACCTTTGTTTAAAGCGGTTTTAGTTGTCCTTTCAAGGGGTGGGATTCGTAATTACTTTTGATAACATAATATATAGAGTATATGAGATTGAAATGTTTGACAATAGGGGTCATTGTCAAAACTCGCGCTAAAGTTAGAGGATAACAGGAATTAACTTTGAGGTCTGGATCGTCTGTATATCGTTTATACTTCGGCTATAGTTGTAGATGATCCTTAACTACCTTTATTCCTTTATGAATTGCAATTGGTAAAGGATTAGGAACGATAATGCCTGTATAGTCTATTGACAGCTGGTTAACCCCTGTGTAGATTTGTTGAGTGATTAAATGCGGTGATTTATAGATACAGGAATGATCATAATAGACTCATTAAAAGACAAATACAAGATTGTAAGTTTGATTATATATGTTGAAACGATGGATTTTAAGAAAATTTTAGGAGATTATTCACAATACTTTGGTGCAGGGTTTTTCTTGCGAGATTACCCAGCTTTAGCTGTTATTTTGATAATAGTACTAGCTTTAATTAACAAAGGGGTCGTGTCTGACTTGAATAGTAAAATGTTTACCTATCTTATGCGAAACCATAAACAAATTAAAAGCAAGGAGACCACCGATAAAAATGGTACTACTACAAAAATTGAATACTTTCCACCTAAATAAAAAACCCTCCACCAAAACTGATGAAGGGAAACATAAACCTAATGAGTAGTCAGGTTATTATATTTATATTAATGGCTTCAAGTTTATATTATAATGCATCTGCATTTTCACCATTAGCTTTTGGATCTCGTGTTGGTATTCTTGATGTACCACACAGTAGTCAAATGCTGAGTAGATTAATTGGCAAATCCATTCTTTATTTACGTTAAGGTACTCAGCTATAATCTTACCTTCAATATTATGATGCATCCTTGCCAAGAATGCGATTTTTCTCCTTGCTTCTGCTATATTACGCTTCCTGGTCCTGCTGAATAATTCTATTTTATTTATCTGATATTCATTAATTACGAAGTCGGTTATTAACTCTAATCTCTCCAGTTGAAGATCAGTAATGTATACTTTGAGATTTTTATACGTTTTTAATTCTTTCATTGAATACCTCATTTTTTAATTCTTCATTGAATTTTTTTATGAATTTATTGTCGAGAATAAAGACAATAAAGTAACATAATATTAAAGCTAATGCTAACGGTATAGATGCAACCAGTATTAAAACGACTGGTAGTATCACAATAAGACGACATAATAATTTATGATTTCGTTTTAGCTTTACTTTTTCTTTTTCCACATTTAATTCATCTGTTTTTAATTCTATGTTTTTCATTTTATTTATTACCTAAACTTTTAATTGCAAACTGAATATTCCGTAACTCATTAATAAGGTCATAGATTAAAGAAGTTGGTGTAGATGTGGTAATGTCTTTTTCAACCACATAAGCTTTAACGAGTGGTGTTTGTTCCAGTTGCTGCTCAAGCTCTTTAATTCTGTTATCCCTTACATTAATTCTTTCGTAATTTATTGACTGTATTTTACTGAGGCTTTCGGCAATAAACTTATAGTCACCACCTTTCATTATAGTGTCAGATAATACACGTGTGACACCGCTATAATAACTAGTTAAGTCTGATGCTAATAGTCTGTCTTTCATTTCTTCTTTACTCTCTTTTCTTATATTTTCCATATTATTTATAATTTATTTTTTCTTTTTCTTTTAAATTCAACTGCCTTACCAATAATAGCATACTATCAATTAGGGCTTGTTTTTCATTTTCCAATTTTTTGACTTTGATTCTTAAATTTTGACTTTCTGTTAATTCTTTACCTTCAAAGTTGTGAAACCACTGATTAAATAACTTCTCGTTTGTTTCCATCCAGTGGTCAAAGAATTGAGAATAATCCTTTACATCTTTTTTTAACCTCTCTATTTCTTCCATTTTATTTATTCTCTTTTATTCTACTTTCTTTTTCAATCCAAAACACCCAGATGATGATCACTATTCCTGCAATTCCTTGTAATATTTCCATTTTTTTTAATTATTATATATTTTAACAGCTGCTGTTAAAGGCAGTTCAATTATTTCTTTCTCGATGTGGTATTCATTATTTTGATATGTTGATTTAGGCATCCAAGTTTTAGTGACTTTGAACCCATTCTTTGCCATCTTGGTTAAGTCAAATAGATAAGATTTACCATCCGTAAACGTGACGAAATAGAATGCCTTACCCCTATTAGGGCTGTTTTGAGCTTGAATCAACAATGCTTTACATTTTTTAACCTCTAGGAATGTTGTCGGATAAGTTGAAGATTTCACATCCCTTGCTTTCACCTCAATGTACATATCTAACTGGTTGAATGGTGTATGCTCTGCAGTTGTACCGCTAACATCCCACACTCCATATTTATCATTATTACTTGTCCACTCCATACCAGTGTGGTGTTGTAGGTAAATTGCTCTTCCGAACTCTTCTTGGCTTAATATTCTTTCATCTAGATTTTTCATTACTATAATATGTTTGTGCTTATAACTATAAATAGTAGGCTAGTGAGTAAATGGAGATTTTTAAGAAAATATTTTTATCTTTATAGTAATGGATATAAATCAATATGTTGCTTTTACTGATGCTGTTGCCAATACAGGTAACATAATTGCTTGTGCATATGGATTATATTTGTTTGTTAAAAAATTTGCTGATAACTCGGATAAAAAAAACCTAATTATTTCCGCTATTGTAGAATCTTTATAAAAATATCAAACCTGAAATCCCTCAACTTTTCCTTTTTAAAAATTCACTTTGATAACCTGTTATCAGACAATATTTTTAATTTATTTTTAGTCATAAAAAAACCCCTTACCGATAAGTAAAGGGTGACATTATATATTTGAAAAATTAGCTAGTTGTAAACATCGTCATTCCCCTTTGGTAGGGTTTTAGCAATTACCTCTGAAGACTGATATTCAAGTTTATCACCTAATTTTAATGCATACTCATTCATTTTATTAAAAATGTATTTCTGGAGTCCCTTATAGGTTATGGCATAAGTTGATGCACCTTGTGTAATGGCACCAACTTGAATACCAATATTAGTACCCCAAGTACCTGTAATTGTTACTTTGCCATCCCTACAATTAATTAAATAGGCATATCCTGCATCGTTGGTTGATCTAATCTTTGCAGTTTTAATTTGAAATATATCACGATCCTGACTAAGAATCTCAATATCAAGATCTGCTAATGCTTGTTTAGCTTTGATAAAATTGGCTGCTGCTGTGAGTTCATTTAATACAATAATTTTATCCGAGTTTTTCGGAATTTCACTTTGAGAATATCCAATAAATGGAAGGAGGATCAATAATAAGAGGGTTATTTTTTTCATAATGTTTTTTTGGTAAGTTAATATTTTATTTTCTTAATCTCAAGCAATTCAAGTAGTTACACCTAAAACATTGCTGCTTGATGCTGATGGCTCCCTTGGTAGCTAAAATGATTCAAGAATTTCTGGTTAATAATTAATTTAAACTGCCATTGCTTTTCGCTCATCTTTTTGCGCTTGGTTTTGATATTGTTATAAAATGAATATTCCCAGTCTGTAATTAAATTTTTAACCTTCATCAATTCAATACAATCAACCGATATGGATTTTTTGATATCCTTTTTTAATTTTGTTAAACTATTGAAAATAGCTGTACCGTGATTAATATCCAAGAATTTCACAACACAACAATTACCAACCTCTGCTGTGTTCTGGTTAATATCATTTTTAATCACACACACATTTATAATATTCTGCTTACCGCAAAGACAGGTACTCCCCTCACGTTGGAATGCGTGATAATGTTTCCATTCCTTTTTTACTGTTAACCAGTCTGCAGATGTTGATAAGGCTGTGATTTCTCTAATTAATGTGTACTCGTTGTTCATTTACTTCTTTATTATAAATAGTAGGTTATTAGTTTATTAACTATTAAAGGGGTTCAACATGAACCCCACATACAACTAAAATATATCAGGATCTAAAAAAATCAAGTCTTCATCATTTATATAATTTTCATCAATTAACTCATCAGTTGGATGTTCAATTAAGGCTTGTTCCTGTATGGTTAAAACGTCCATATCTTCCACCAGTTGAACCAGATTATCTTCTTTGATATCTTTGTTGATGATGGATTTACGCTTGTTATAAGCCTTTATAATTAGTGCATTTGCTTGGTTTAAATCCTTAACAAAATCTTGAACTTGATTCCAATATTTAGCTACAGTTTTGATATTCATATTCGAGTTAACCGCTACATTTCTGATTGAAAGTTTACCATTAAATTCAAAGTTCCAGTCTTCAATTATTTCATAAAGTCGGTTACTTCCTTTATCGGCATACATCGCTGCCATGGCAGCGCCAATAAGTTGTGTCTTTTCCTCTTTTAATAATAAATTCGCAGGATTTAATAAAATTCTACGTTTAGTAATTTTAGGTGTTAATGATCCATTGTTTAATTGTTTAATTACTAAATCAACAAATTCCTTTATTTTCTCAATAGGTAGTGGATTTTCTGATATTCTAGAATTTACAGATTTGGCAGAATTATAAATTCTATCATATTTAGCATTGGGGTTAAGCCATACTAGATTTCTGATATAATTAATCATAATCCTTTTTCTTCCATCTTTTACCTGTCGGAACGGGTTCACACATTCTATATAATCTATACCCTCATCCCAATCTTGGATTAATTCATTATTACCAAAATTGAAAGATTTCATATTATTATATATTAATGGAGTATTATCCATTTTGTACCCAACCTCTAGGTTATGTTTCTTTTTTAAACTTCTTACAGGGGGGTTGGGTACAAAATGATTATTTATAGGTAAAACCTCATTTATAGTATTAAAAACAAAGGAATTATCATTTATATAGATATCTGGATCATAACTTAAAATTGAATACTGAGTAGGTTTGACTGCATTAGTATCATCACATTCAAGACCTAGATCATTTATGATATAATTGTAGGTTGATTTAAAATTATCAAGAGTTAGATCATCGACTCTAACCAAAAGAGAATAACCTAAACCACCGATTGATCTATAATAGCTGTATATTTTAGTCAGATCTAGGGATTCAATCTGGAAAGAAATATCATCGATATCAATGTATATTAATCCAGTACCAGATACATAGTTATCGTTAGATTTTCTGTCGGTGAATAATCCATTATATGTTACTGCAGGAAGGCTCGTTTTTAATTTATCATATTCGGTATTGAATACTTCAATCCCAGTTGATTTATATAATAATTTACATCTTCTGGCATTTTCAATTGTCTCAAGATGAGAATTCGATCCTTTGATAAGGTTTAACCAATCTGAAGATGTGATTGTAGACGTGATGTTTGGGCTATATACATTAGCGTAGGTGTTTAAGTTAGTTGTCATTTTAGTCTTTCTCTTTATTCAGTAAAATGTTATGATTAAGAGAATGGTCGGGAGCAACCCCGACCACTTAAACTAATAATGCATTTCGAACATTAAACTGTATATCAATAAATAGTGCGTAATAATTTTAATTACTGTTTATTGAAAAATATTTATTGATATCTAACTAAAATAGGTCAGGAATATTTTTTTTCAAGTCCCGAAGAAAAATAAATTGACTTTTATACATTATATATATAATATGTAGCCTTGTCCGACGATCTTATTAAATAAAAATGTTGAAAAATCGGTATCAAAACTACTTTAAACCGTATTTGATCTCAAAACCTAGGAACACTATATATTATATACAGTTCGAGGTGGATCAACAAAAAGTGTAATAGTTATAATAAAGTAACTTCTGACTCACATCATTCTATACATATATATGTATGATGCTCGTGTTGAAGAGGCAACTCATGTTGCCCTTTTTGAGGGCCCTAATTTAAATTTCACTTGAGTAAATTAGATACCTTTAAAATAAAAATAACTTCTCCATAAAATACATTTGGATATGCCAGATAATATTACTACATTTGTGTTGTTGATTACGGGTATTATTTCCGATTAATTATCTGTCTGAATAAGCTACAGACAAAGACATCATATTGAACGTTCTGTTCGCATCAGATGTAAATAAAAACATTAAAAAACAAAAAGTATGTTCTGCGTAAAATGTAGAGATGGAATTGCTATATCTAAAAATTTGGCTTTCATTCTCTGAAGGAACAGTTATGCCCTATAATTAACAAAAATTAAATATATAACCTTAAAATTAAATTATGACTAGAACAATTACAAAACCTGAATGGATTGAATTTTCAATCGAAGATTTATTGGAAGACGTTGATACTATTGATGACAATGGATTATCAATTAGGAATTTTGCTATCAATGAAGAGCAACTAACAATTGCATTATTTGGTTCAACATCCCAATATGGGGTAGTAAGATTGGAATTTTTAGCTACATCAGAAGAAATAAAATCAATCCTTACTGAGCCATTAAATGGAATTTCAGATTTTATAAAAAAAGAAGAAGTGCGGACTAAAATTTATGAAACTGTTTCTGAATAATTGAAATCAAATATAATGGAAGAAAACAAAAGACAAAGTCAAAAAATAGATTCAATAAAAAAATCTATTAAAAATCAAATGGATGAATTATTTAAGACTGAATTGGCATTGAAGTATTCAACAAATGGATTTAAAATTATCTTGTTTAAAGATGATTTTGATAATTGTTACACAGCGACAGCATACCAGCCAGTTGATATTCAAGAAGATTCATTTACACTTCTAAATACTGGCTGGTATCACCAACAATTTAAATTGGCTAATAGAGAAACAATCGCATATAATATTGCAGAATTTATATACAAGATAGAAAATCTTGTATAAAGTTAACCCCATCCAAAATATATTATAATAAACAGGCTACTGTAAAAGGTAGCCTTTTTCATTTAATGTGAATTATTATAAATTTTATACTTTTTATACTTTTATATATTTTATAATATTCTCACTTGATTTTTCCAGATCCTGCACTATTTTGGTTTTATAAATGCAGGAAAACAATCACATATCTCAACAACTACTGGAGCAGAACAAGATGCTAATCCAGATGATGGAGATGATGCGTGTGATGCAGGTTGAAAACAGTAAGCTCAAAAGTATGGTGTTAGATATAAATGCTAAAGTTAGTAACATACATAGAGTGTTTGACCTAGCACCGACTGTTAAAGTTGAAAAGCGAGTTAAAAAATTAAATCCTGCACAACAACGTTTACAGGACTTAGAAGATGCAGAAAATAGAGAAAGGATTGAAATTATGCAAAAGTTAAGACAAAAATTAAATCTAAACTAAAAAGCAAAATCATCAGCATTATCATCAAGAACCAACCCCAAATCATTATAAATGTATTTTTCGGTTATCGCAAAACTTGAATGCCTCATTTGCTTCATTAGTGCATCTTTAATTTCGTAAGTGGATTTATTCAATTTTTTAGCATTATTAATGAATTTTCTTGCACCTGTATGTTTAAAAGCATAAGGTGTTTTGTTTAGAATTATTTCATCTTTTTCAAATATTTCATCTTTCATCATTCCAAAAAAATGTTGAAACATCGAATAAGTCATAGCTTCATTTTTGTTGTCCAAATGATAAAATAGATAATACTCGTCTTTCAAATCATCACCAAAAAACTCATTTATATATTTATTCAGGACAGAATACAACGCAGGGTATATTCTAACCTTGGCAACTGCTCCATCTCTTTGACCTTTGGCAATATGTGCAGGGATATTGAAAACCCTGTTTTCTAAATCTAGATGCTCCAGTTTTAGACGAAAAATTTCAGAAAATCTAATAAATGAATATAGAATAGCTTTGGATATTACTTCATACTTTAAAGAGAATGTGGAAAAAACTAATTGCAATTCAGAGTCGGAAAAATGATTAAATCTAACTTCCTTTCTTTTTTTTAGTTCCTTATCACCATTAGACTTTACGATTATCTTATCTTCTTTTATTTGATCAACATATACAATTGGGTTAATGGATATTAATTTATTTTTAAAGGCATATTTAAAAAGACCACTAAACCATCCAATACGGTTGTTACAGGTAAAAGCAGACCAAGTACCTGCTAAATATTTTTCATTGATAAATCCATTTAATTCTTCATCAGTAATTAATCTAATATCATTGTTTAATCCTTTATTTTTAAAATATGGGATAAATTGATTTTCAAAAAAACGTTGATATTTCTCGGCAGATATTTCTTTTGATGGTATTGGATTATTGTAATTTTTCGCATCAAACCACTTTTTAAAAACATCTTCAAGGGAATATTTTGTGGATTCAATTATTTCCTTCAAAATATTCTCTTCTAATTGTTCCTTTCTAAATTTGGGATCAACTCCATTTTTTAAATCCTTAGCAACTCTATCCAACAAATGATTGAATAACTTAATTTTACCATCAATATTTTTGATTCTATTGACTTGGATGTTATAATTAGCTCCAGATTCTTTTCTGTATTCTTTTTTTCCATCAGGAAAAATAATAGTATATCTAATACACCATTTTTCTACATCAAGGGCTTTGCTATCTTTGTTGTTAGGATCAATAAAAGGGTACTGAAAAGGGACTGAATATGTGAATTTTTCCATAATAAATGATTTTGATTTGTCCCCGTTTTGTCCCTGTTTAAAATAAGAAACAAAAAAAAGAGCCTTTCTAAGGCTCAAATATAACATATATTATGTCAGACGAAAAAATAATCTTTTCCATGGCGGGGGTAAATAAGATTTATCCTCCCCAAAAGCAAGTACTAAAAAATATATACCTCTCCTTTTTCTATGGAGCAAAGATAGGTGTAAT
>Ga0182007_10000700_pt1 | contig 19141 bp, 16 predicted proteins | sample Sormic07211113_1_FD_123023 | JGI IMG/M metagenome (GOLD analysis project Ga0182007, IMG submission 123023) | Rhizosphere microbial communities from Sorghum bicolor, Mead, Nebraska, USA - 072115-113_1 MetaG | ecosystem: Host-associated > Plants > Roots > Rhizosphere | place: USA: Nebraska... | reverse complement strand
CGACAGGCGACGCCGGATCGGTATCGTCGCGCAGATAGACTTCGAGCGTCACGTCGCCGTGGCTCGTGAACTTGATTGCGTTGGCAACGAGGTTCGCGGCGATCTGCCGGATGCGGGTCGGGTCGCCGATGTAGCGTTGCGCGAGCGCATCGTCGACGATCACGTCGAACTGCAAACCCTTCGCCGTCGCAAGCGGTTCGAACATCGCGCCGGTCTGCGTGATCGTTTCCGCGAGATCGAACGGGATCGCCTCGATCGTCATCTGGCCGGCTTCGATCTTCGACAGATCGAGGATGTCGTTGATCAGGTCGAGCAGCGTCGCCGACGCACCCTCGACCGTATGCAGCCGCTCGCTCTGCGTATCCGTCAGCGGCTCGCGGCCGATCAGCTCGAGATTGCCGAGGATCGCGTTCAGCGGCGTGCGGATCTCGTGGCTCATCGTCGCGAGGAACGCCGATTTCGCGTCGTTCGCCGCGTCGGCCGCGCGCCGCGCTTCGTCGAGATGGCGCTCGACGGCCTTCTGCGACGTGATGTCGGATACGTTGCACAGCAATACGTCCGCGTCGCGATAGTGCGTGCGCACGAGCGTCGCGAGCAGGTCGAGCGTGTCGCCCTGCGCGGTGGGCAGCGGCACATGCAGGTCGGGCTGCCACGCGTTCGCGCCGGGCGTGCGGTCGAAGCGTGTGAAGAGGCGCGCGGCGAGCGACTGCTCACCGGCGGCGCGTGCGTCGTACGCGCGCATCGTGTCGTTCTGCATCAGCACCGTGCCGTCGTCGAGCGACAGCAGCGCGATGCCGGACGGCGCGGCCTCGACGATCGTCCGGTTCAGGTTCTCGCTCTCGACGATGCGCCGCGTGCGCGCGTCGTCGGGCTTCAGCACGCGGCGGTCGAACAGCACGAGCATGGTCCACGCGAAGCCGAGCGCAATCGTCATCAGCGCCGCGTACCAGCCGACACGCTGGCCGAGCGCCGTGAGCACCGAGCGCGTCGAGAACGACTGCACGAGCGTCCAGTCGGTGCCGGGAATGCGCTGGCTCAGCGTGAAATAGCCGGCGTGATGCGCGGGATGCGGGCCGTCGGCGCGCACTGCGCGCGCATCGGCGACGAGCCGTTCGACGATCGTTGCCGCGGCATCGCCGCGTTCCGCCGCGCCGACGCGCAGCACCGTATGGCCTTCGGCGTTGGCGATGATCGCGGCGTCGCCATCGTCGCGGCCCGCGAGCCGTTCGCGCAGCAGGCTGGCGGGCAGCGTCGACACGAACACGACGTTCGGCCGGCCGCCGTCGTAGACGGTGCCGACCAGCCGGAACACGTCGCGTTGCTGGATCGGGTCGTGCGCGGGCGCGTGCCAAACGTAGCGCCCGGCCGGCGAGGGGCCGAGGTCGCCCGCGACCTTGTCGAGCAGCGCGGCGACGTCGGCCGAACCGGTCATGGCCAGCGGATCGGCCGCCGGCTGCGGGATGATGAGCGCGAAATGACGATTCGGGTCGTACGCGTAGCCGGCGATCGCGCGGTCGGCTTCCTGCTTCGCGACGTACGCGCCGACGCGGTAGCTCATCTCGCTCGACATCGCGAGGTCGCGCGCATACGACGCGGCGGGCCGCGCGGGCGACAGGTCGGCGACGGCGAGCACCGGCGGGAACCGAGGGCTGCCTTGCAGCACGAGCCGGCCGTGCCCGTCGGCGAGTTGCGCGGCGAGCGCGGGATCTGTCGCGCGCGTGTGCCAGACCGCTTCCTCGTGCGTGACCAGCGTGTCCATGCCCGTCGCGCGCAGGTTGAACTCGAACCGGACGAAGAACTGCCGCACCGCGAACTGCGTGTAGCGCTCCTGCACGTAGTCCTTGCCCATCGCATACAGCAGCGTGCCGCTCGCGGCCAGCGCGGCAAGCGTCACGCCGATGCCGCCCGCATACAGCAGCGTGCGCTGACGGCGCCCGACGGGCGTGCGGGAGGCGGGGCGGCTGCGGTCGGAGGCGGCGCGATGATCCATCGTGGCACGGGGCGGTCGGCGAAGGTTCCGCCATGATAAGGGAGACCGGCCGTGTCGCGGTGCGGTGATTGCGCTTTGCTCGAAGCCGGTTCGCCGCCGGCCGTTCGTCGCATGGGGGAACGTGGTGCGCCAGCGTGTGGCCGGATCGGGCGGTGCGCTGCTTGTCAGGCTTCGTGCGACTCGCGTCAGAGCGAGTGCGCGTGCATGTGCTCGTGCGGATGCTCGGACGCGGAATCGGGCTCGGAGCCGGGCTCGCATTCGACGAGTCGATAGCCGTATCCGTACACGGTGAGCAGCTTCAGGCCGTAGCGGCCGTCGAGCTTGAGCCGCCCGCGCAGGTTCGTGATGTGCGTATCGAGGCGTCGGCTCGACACCGCGACGAGCGAACCCCAGACGAGCTGGCTCATGTGCGGGCGCGACAGCGGCCGGCCCAGGTTCATGAAAAGCGCCGTCGCGATCTGGAAGTGTTTCTCGGTCAGCACGTGTTCGTGGCCGTCCACGCGGACCGTGCGATTGGCGGCGTCGAACTCGAAACAGCCGACACGCCAGTGACGATGATGCGTCGTCCGGTAGTGGGCCCACCGCAGCCACGTCGACACGCTCGATACGATGGTTTCGGCGGGCGACGCGTACGGCAGGTATTCGTTCGCGCCGGCGTCGAACGCGATCGTCCGAGCGCGGTCGTCGTCGTGCTGGCTGGTCACGAGCAGCGGCATCGATACGGCGAAGCGCGCGCGCAGCGTGCGCACTGCCTCGGCGGTCCGGTAGCACGGCGTTTCGCATTGCACGACGAGCAGGTCGAACGGCCGCGCGTCGCAGGCGGCCAGCAGGTCGGGCAGGTATTCGAAACGAACGGGGCGGTAGCCGGCGCGGCGCAGCACGTCGTCGATCCGCAGGCGGTCGTAGCCGTGGCCGGCCCGCCGCAGACGATCGTCGAATGCATGGCGCGCCGGATGATCGATCGTCAGGATGCCGATCGTGAGCGTCGAGGCGTCGGTCATGGGCGGAGAGGGCATCGGTCGGGCCGGCGGCGCGTGCGCGGATGCCGCGTGCCGGGGCGGCGCGCCTGCATGCGCCGGCGGTTCGCGGTGGCGCGGCCGTCGTCGGGCACGGCGCTGTCGCGGCGTTCGTCCGGTGCAGCAGAGGCGGTTTCGATGCGCTCGCGTCGCGCGAAGGGGGAAGAGATCATGGACGGACTCGATTCGCGCGTGAAATCCGAATGCCGGATGTCGCGCGAAAAAGATCCCGCCGCGAAGGCGGGATGAATATCGACTATCTATCTCTGGAAACCGCGGCATGCCTGCATTCGGAGGACGACAGGCACGCCGCTGAAATGATTGTCGTCGTGTGTGTGCATCGCGTGAATCAGCCCAGTCTGAAATTGAAGGTGGCGAGGCGTGCAACGCGCACGCGCGTTGCACGCCTGTCTCGACGACGCGCTCTGTGCTTTTCGTTGGCACTGCTTCGCACGGACCCGCCGGCACGCCGCGTGCGTGATCACAGGTATCGGGCGACCCGACCGATGCCGCACGCAGGCGTTGCCTGCCGGCCACGACGACGCGCCGTGTGCTTCCGTCGCTGCCGCTTCGCACGGAACCGCCGGCACACCGCGTGCGCAATCGCAGGTATCGGACGAGGCTGACCGATTCCGCACGCAGTATCGGACCACGCGCAACGACTTCTTGCCGACAATACGGGAGCGGATCGCAGCCGACACCGAGGCCGCCGCACGCGTCCGGCGTTCTGCACGCTGTACCGCTCCGTCGCGGCGCGTATCGCCCGCCTTCACGCATGCTGCGTCCGGCCGCTGGGGCTTCCTTGCATGTCATCTGCATGAAACCATCCATTCGCGTCGCACTGTGCTGTGCATGGCTGGCGCTGAGCCTCGCCGGCACCGCGCTCGTCGTGTCGCGTGCCGTCGGCGATGCCTACGACCGCTTTTTCCAGGATTCGAGCATCGCGATTCGCCTGCTCGGCCAGAAGGCCGCGCAGCACGAAGCGATTCTCGCGACGCTCGGTGCGACCGCGTTGTCCGCGCCGCCGCCGCAGATGCTCGACAACCTGCGCGCGCGGATGCCGCAACTCGACGGGCTCGAATACCGGCGCGCCGGCGCGGATCGGCATATCGCGGGCAACGCATTGCGACGCACGCAGCCGCCGTCGCACCGTTTCGGCACGACGTTCTCGATCGAGTTTGCGGCCGACGGCGGTTACTGGCTCGTCGCCGATACGGGCTGGGCCGTGCGCATCGACCCGCGCCATCTGCTTGCGCCGGGCGACTGGCCCGACTCGCTCACATCGGCGACGCTGCATCTGCAAGACCGCGCGTTCGACCTGCTGCACCGCGATGCACCGACGACGCCGTTCGGCTGGACGATGCGCCTCGAAAAGCATCTGCCCGCGCAACCGCAGGCGTTCGTGCTGACGACGACGCGCACGCTCACGATCGTCGATCTGCCGTGGCTGCCGATCGCGTTGTGGAACGCGGTGGCCGCGCTGCTGGCCGCGGGCGCGTTCGGCGCGTGGCGGCTGCGCGAGACGCGCCGCCGCGAGCGCGCCCGCGCGCGTCTCGACGGTGTCGCGCGCCTCGACACGCTCGGCGAGATGGCGGCCGGCCTCGCGCACGAACTCAACCAGCCGCTGACTGCGATCGTCACGCATACGCGCGCGGCCGAGCGGCTGCTCGACACGCCGTCGGAGCGCGACAGCGTGCGCCGCGCGCTGCAGACGAGCGTCGCGCAGGCGAAGCGCGCGGCGGCGATCCTCGACCGGTTGCGTACGGCGATGACGTCGACCCGCGACGACGCACGCCGCGCGCTCGATCCGGACGCGCTGATGGCGTCGCTGCTGTTCCTGCACGCCGACGACGCGGCGCGCGAGCACGTCGCGCTGACGTGGCGCAACGCGACGCCGCGCGCGCAGCCGCTGGCCGATCCGGTTGCGGTCGAACAGATCCTGCACAACCTGATTCGCAACGCGCGCGATGCGCTCGCCGGCGAGCCGCGCGGCGAGATCCGCGTGAGCGGCGCACGCGCGGGGCGGCACTACCGCTTCAGCGTCGTCGACAACGGGCCGGGCGTGCCGGATAACGCGCTGCCGCGGCTGTTCGAGCCGTTCTTCACGACGCGCACGGACGGGCTCGGCCTCGGGCTGCCGTTGTGCGACACGCTCGCGCAGCGGCAGGACGGATCACTGACGATCCGCAACCTGCCGTTCGGCGGCGTCGAGGCGGTGCTGTTGCTGCCGATCGACGAGGAGGAACACGCATGAGCACGAATGAAACACCGAACCCGATGTCGGCCGGGTCCGTCGTCGCGATCGTCGACGACGACGAAGCCGTGCGCGACGGCCTCGCGCTGCTGCTGCGCACGGTCGGTGTGCGGACGCGCCGCTTCGCCGACGCGCAGGCGTTTCTCGCGGAGGCCGACGACAGCACGCTCGGCTGCGTGCTGCTCGATCTGCGGATGCCGGGGATGAGCGGGCTCGATGCGCTCGATTGCCTGGCCGAGCGACGCAATCTGCCCGTGATCGTGCTGACCGGCCACGGCAACGTCGACGCATGCCGGCGCGCGTTCAAGCGCGGTGCGTGCGATTTCCTGCGCAAGCCCGTCGACGACGACGAACTGATCGACGTGGTCCAGCAGGCGATGCGCCGCCATGCGGACCGGCGCGACGGCGATGCAGCAGCGCAGGCACGCGCGGCGCGTGCGATGCGGTTGGCGACGCTGAGCGCGCGCGAGCGCGACGTGCTCGACGGCATCGTGCGCGGCAGCAGCAACAAGGAAATCGCGCGCGATCTCGGGCTGTCGCCGCGCACGGTCGAGACCTATCGCGCGAACCTGTTCGACAAGCTGCGGGTCGCGTCGCTCGTCGAGCTCGTGCGCGATTACGCGGCGCTCACAGGCGTTTCGACGCCATAGCCTTTGTCTTTTTTTCTTCAGGGAGAACTCAAATGAATACGACCCGAACCACGATGATGCGGCTCGCAACTGCAACGCTGTTCACCATGACGGCCATGACAATGCCTGCACATGCGGCCGACGCACCGGCATCGGCAACGGCTGCATCGGTCGATCATGAATTCGACTACGACCATCAGCGCGAATGGCATCTGGAGTCCGGCGATGCGCAGTCGCCGGTCGCGATCGACTCGAGCACGGCCAGGCGTGCGACGCGATACGAAGACGAAAACATCGCGATCGACGTGCACATCGCCGATACGCGCGCGAAGGTGATCGACAACGGCCACACGATCCAGATCGTGCCGGCCGGCGGCAGCGCGACGATCCGTGGCCGCCATTTCAGGCTTCAGCAGATTCATTTCCACGCGCCGGCGGAACACACGCTCGACGGCCGAACCTATCCGGTCGAGGGGCATTTCGTGTTTCGGTCGCAGGATGGCCGGCTGGCCGTCGTCGCCGTGCTGTATCGCACCGGCAGCGAGAACGCGCAGTTCGCGGCGGCGATGGATGCGCTCCGCGGCGCGGACACCGCGAGCCTGTCGTCGTTTCACGCGAGCAGGCTGATGCCCGGCAAGGTGAACGCCTACTATCACTATCTCGGTTCGCTGACCACGCCGCCGTTGACCGAAAACGTCGAATGGTACGTGCTGGACGAGCCGGTCGAGCTGTCCGCCGACGACATCGCCGCGTTCCGGATGCGCTACTCGCACAACGCGCGCACGGTGCAGCCGCTGAACGGGCGGCCGCTGCTGCGCTACGACGTGAAGTAATCGGCGACGCACGGCGCCTCCGTAGCGCTACGGAGGCGCCACCCGTACGCGAACGGGTTCAATGCGCATGACGAACTTCCTACGATGACGCGATCTCCTCTCATCCACAAGGAAGCATGGTCATGATCAAGTCATTCGCACTGCCGTCGTCGCTCGCGCTGCTGTTCTCGGGCGCGGCGTTCGCCGACATGGCTGCACCGGAAACGAAGAAGCAGGACGCGAGCGACGCGGGTTATTACGCGACCGCGCGCGTCATCGGCGCGTTCGACAACGCCGTGAACATGGAGCTGACGAGCCCGCGCGTGACGAGCCGCATCGGCGGCCCGGACGGGCAGGATCGCGTGACGGGCTCGGTCGCGGCCGGTTATCAGTTCGGCAACGGCTGGCGCGCGGAAGGCGAGTACGTGTTCAAGCGTTCGGGCAATTTCGTCAGCTACTGGGCGCCGTTCGACGCGAACGCGAACGAGTTCCACGTGTCGTCGCAGCGGCTGATGCTGAACGGTTATCGCGACTTCGATCTCGGCCGCGGCTTCTCGGTATACGGCACGCTCGGCCTCGGCGTCGCGATCGTGTCGGCCGACGGCTGGCAAGGCAACGATACGCGCCGCTTCGCGTCGAAGACGCAGACCAATCTCGCGTATTCGGCCGGCGCGGGCGTGAGCTACGCGATCAACAAGCGCTTCACGATCGACGTCGGGTATCGCTATGTCGACATGGGGAACGTCGAGACCGGCTTCAACACGTTCGTGAACCGCGTGTCGGCGCGCGACGAGCAGCTGAAGTCGAAGCTGTCGTCGAACGAAGTGTTCATCGGGCTGCGCGGGCGGTTCTGACAGGCGCGAGGCGGGCGGCGATTCGTGCGACTGCGCGATCGGCCGCCCGATGCGTGGTCGGATCCGGTCCGCGACAAAGGACGGTGTGACGCGGCACGGCCGCCCGCGCTTGCTTGAACCAAGCCGCCGCCAGAATAAGCCCAGTCCGATTTACTCGCGACAGGCCGCGCGGCGATACTCCGATCCGTCATCCACATTCAATAGCGCGAATCCGTCCGGCGAACGGCGGGCGGTTCGCCTCCGACATCATGGGCATGCAGGACATCACCGGACATTTCGCGTTGCCGCTCGCGCGGCCCTTCTCCGACCTTCCGCCGCCGTTCGGACGGCGCCGCACGCCGTTCGTGAAGAGCAAGCGGCCGCGGCCGGGCGTATTCAATCTGCACGGCGCGCGCGACGCGTCGGCGTCCACCGCCGTGCGCGCGTCGGATTTCGGTTCGGACAACAAGCCGTGGGTGAAGCCGCGCCCTGCACCCCGCCGGTGGCGGCCCACGCTGATGATGCTCGCGGCCGGCCTCGTGTTCGGCTCGGTGGGCCTGGCTGGAACGCACGCGTTCCACGGCGCCCGTCGCGGCGCGTTGCGCAATACCGTCTACGAGGCGGCGATCTCGACCGCGTCGGGGTCGGCTGTCGCGGCGCCGGCGACGATCCCGGTGGACCCGGACGTCGGGCCCGGCCTGGCGGTCGCGGCGACCGCTGCGGCCATCGGCGAAACGACGGCCGTGCGCGCCGAAGCCGCGCCGACGCCCGACGCGTCGACCGCAGCACCGGCCGCGCGGAAATCCGCGAGCGTGACGCGCAGGAAGGCGGTGCGCCTGGAAACGGCGCGCGAGCGTCTGGCCGCGGCTGCACCTGCATCGGCTGCGTCGGGCGGCGCGACATCGCGCGCGCATGCAGCGGCGCAGGCCGATGCGTCGCCCGCCGCGTCCCGGCCGGCCCACGCGGCCGTCGGCATGACCGCCGCGGAATTCTCGAAATGGCTCGCCGCGACGCGCGAACCGGCGCGTGCCGCTGTCTCTGCCGCATCGCCGGGTCCGGACCTGCACGTCGCGCTGCCGAGCCATACGCGTCTCACGGACGAAAGCGCGAGCGGGCAATGACGTTCGACCGCCTGATCCCCGAAATCCTGTTCGGCTTCATGGGCCTGGTCGGCATCATCAATCCGTTCGGGATGGCGTTCGTGTTCCTCGAGCGCACGCAATCGCTGACCGAGCCTGAACGCGCGATGCTGTCGAAGAAGCTCGGAAGAAACGTGTTCTTCACGCTGCTCGTGATCTTCTTCGTCGGTGCGCCGGTGCTGAACTTCTTCGGCATTTCGATGGAAGCGCTGCGGATCGGCGGCGGCTTTGCGGTCGCCGTGGCCGGCTGGTCGATGCTCAATGCGCCGGATGTGTCGACCGATGCGTCGGTGGCGCACGGCAGCGATTTCCAGAACCTGATGGCGCGTGCGTTTTTTCCGCTGACGGTGCCGCTGACGATCGGCCCCGGTTCGATCGCGGCCGGCATCGCGCTGCACGCGAACCGCTCGCATGGCGCGAAGGACTATCTGCTGTCGGGCGTGATTTCGGTGGCGGTCGCCGCGCTCGTCGCGTTCGCGATCTGGCAGATCTACAGCCGCGCGACCACGCTCGCGCGTTATCTCGGCGGCGAAGGCACGAAGGTCGCGATGCGCGTGTCCGCGTTCCTGCTGCTGTGCGTCGGCGTGCAGATCATGCTGACCGGCATCGCCGAGTTCGCGCGATCGATCGGTGCACAGGCGGGTTGAGCGAGGACGGGGCCGGTTTCGATTGCCGCGCCGTCAGCGTTTGCCGGCGCATGAAGATCCCCGGCGATGGCCGGTCGTGCGGGAAACGGTCCGGCGGGTCGATCGGGACGGCGCCGGATTTCGCGATTGCTGCGCGGTGGTGTTTGTCGGCGCATGGAACGCCCTGATGATGGCTGGTCGAGCGGGAAACAGTTTGGCCGCTGCGTCGCAGGCCGGCCTCGCGTTTCGCGTTCGCCGGCCCGCGCCGGACGACGCAGGCCCGAGATGTTCGCCGCGCCTGTCGTCGCAATGCCTGACGATGCGTCGGCGCAGCCGTTTCCGCACCTCAGAAACCGAACCGCGTATTCATCGTGTCCTTGAGCCGCGCGGCGGTGATCTCGCCCATATGCGACTCGACCAGCCTGCCTTTGTCATCGAAGAACAGCGTCGTCGGCAGCCCGCGCGAACCGTAGGTCCGCATCGCGCCGAGCGAGCGGTCGAGCAGCACGTGGTCGAAGCGCAGCCCTTCGCGTTCGAGAAACGCGCGCACGGTCTGCACATCCTCGCCTTGATTGATCATCAGGAAACTGATGCCCGGGTAATCCTGTTGCGCCTGCGCGAGGATCGGCATTTCGCGCTGGCACGGCGGGCACCAGGTCGCCCACAGGTTCACGACGACGGGCTTGCCTGCGTAGCGGTTCGGTGCGACGGGCGTCGCATCGAGCGTCTCCACCCGTAGCGCGGACAGCGGCGCCGCCGTGCGGTCGAACGTCGCCAGCACGCCCTGCGCCGCACCCCAAGCCAGCATGCCGGCGGCGATGCCGGCGAGCGCGGGGCGCGCCAGCCCCGGCAGGCGGCGCGACCGCCAGCCGATATAGGCGAGCGCGACCGGCAAGCCGATCCACCAGGTAAAGCCGCCGTCGCCGAGCGCGACGAGGGATTTCGGCGCGGCGAAGTAGTCGGGCCACCAGCGCGCGATATAGCCGACGCGCGCGGCGATCAGCCCGATCAGCAGTGCGTCGAGCAGCAGGCTCGCGGATGTCTTGTGCTGGCCGGCGGGCCGGTTGCGCTGCGCGAATCGCGCGACGATCCACGCGATCAGGGCGGCGATGGCTACGGCCACGACCCTTACGGAAAAGGGGCCGATGCTCAGCATGAGGAAGCGTTCATTGTCGTTGATCGAATGAGGAATGCGTTGATGATTGGCGGTCGGGCACACGCTGCGTTGCCGTGGCGCTGGCATCGTCGCGTTGCTTCGATGCGCATGCGCCGCAATGCGGACAGACCGTCGCACCGGCATCGCCGGACTGCGCTTGCTGTGCACGTCCGCGTTCGAGCGCGGACGCGACGAGCTCCGCGCCCATGATACCGGTCGGGAACGCGATGATGCCGTAACCGAGCAGGATCGCGCACGACGTGATCAGCCGGCCGAGCGGCGTGTGCGGCGTCAGGTCGCCATAGCCGGTCGTGCTCATCGTCACGGCGGCCCAGTACACGCCCACCGGAATGCTCGTGATGCCGTTCTCGGGGCCTTCGACGAGAAAAATCACCGTGCCGAGGATCACGACGATCACGAACATCCCGCCGATGAACACGAAGATCTTGCGCCGCGCACGCGCGAGCGCGCGGATCAGCATCTGGCCTTCCTCCAGATAGATCGCGAGCCCGAGTATGCGGAACACGCGCAGCAGCCTGAGCAGGCGCACGTCGATCAGCGCATGCAGGCCGGGGAAGAAAAACGCGAGATAGGTCGGCAGGATCGATACGAGATCGACGATGCCGAAGAAACTGCGCGCATAGGCGGCGGGCTTCGGCGCCGTGAAGAGCCGCATCGCATATTCGACGGTGAACAGCAGCGTGAACGCCCACTCGGCCGCGTACAGCGCGTTCCCGTACTGCGCGTGCAATTCCTGCACGCTGTCGATCATCACGACGAACACGCTCGCGACGATCAGCGCGAGCACCGCGATGTCGAGGCCGCGGAGGAAGCGGGGGCGACGGATCGCGTCGCGGATCGCGGCGCGCATCGTATGGACGAAGGGGGAGGTCGAGAGGTTCACGGGTCGGAGTTTACGAGCCACCCGACGCCAATCCTATCGGACCTGTCTGAATTGCCGGTGGGTCTTGCGCCCGAAAATCAGACCAGACTGATTTCCGGATGCGGAGCGCTCGTCAACAATGGATCTACCGGACGGCGTGGTGGCCGGACGGCGTCTCCGTCTGAACACGGTAGACCTCTCCTTTACGGCTGCTTCAGGGCGGCCGTTTTTTTGCCATCTTGCGTACGACGCAGACTGCCGGCACAACGAAGACGCGGACGAGCGCACGTCCGATCGGAATGCGGCAATCGAAGCCGCGACGCGTGCCTGTTGCTAAGGGGCATGCTCAAAGGAGAATCTGCTCGATGAAGATCGTTGCGGTCGCAACCCGCATCGTAGCCGTTGGGTGAGCGCAGCGGCTGCCGCTCGACGGGCCGCGAATCCGCGGTCCGTCGGGCGTCGGACATTACAGCTTCTTCGCGTGAGCCGCGTCCGCTTGTTGCGCGCCGGCCGAGGGGTCGAGCGTCGACAGCGTCTTCTCGGTGAAATTCTCGTACAGCCAGTCCATGCGTGTCCCGTCCATACCGGCGATGCCGCCGAGTGCGTACGATGCCGACACCTTGAAGCGGTCGACCTGACGATTGTCGGTGCCGACGAGCGTCACGGTGCCGTCGACATAATCGCTGCCCGCCATGAAGCCGAACATGACCGCGGAGAAACTCGAGCGCACCCGAATGCCGGTGACTTCAACGTTCAGGTGCATTGCATCGGTTGAATCGGCCTTTGCCAGAAGCTTGCGTGCGTCCAGCGCGCTTTCGATTTGCTCCTGCAGTTTCTTGGGGCTGAACTTCAGATTGTCTTTCAACGCTTCCTGGGCAGCCGCGTCCAGCGTAACTTGCACGATAACCGGCTTGGTGCCGAATTTGGACGTCGACGCAGTCGCGGTGGCCCCCGCCTGATTACCTGCGTCGCGTGTCACGCTGCTTGCGCAGCCCGACAGGAAGCCGATCGTCACCAGTGCCAGAGTGGCATGTCGGATAACAGATTTCATGATTTGGTCTATGGATTGAGGTTATTTGAGATGGCTCTGTGGCCGGGAGGAAATTTATCACCGGGTGATCTGATTCAAATGGTCGAATTGATAGAAAACAACCCGGCATTTATTCGCCACGGATTTTTGTCGCGGATCGAGGATATGAGCACGCTGCACGTCGATCCGGTTTCGTTCTACCCGAATGCGAACGAGGAGAAGCGGCGACGCAGGCGCGGTAAACAGGTATCCGCTGCCGCGCCGCCGATCACTTACGTGCGGTCACTGGCCGTTGCCGGATACCGCGCCGCCGAGCCTGTAGGCCGTGAAGAATTCGTACCACGGAGAACCTTCCGCAACCGGCACCCCAAGCGCCGACGTGCGTCGCTTCAGCGCCCCGAACACGTCGTTGATGCGGGCCGTCTGCGCGACGTCGTTGAACGGATAAGGCCGGGACCGTCCCGCCGCGAACGTGCCGTATGCGATCGCGAGCAGGCGTGCGCTGTCGTCGGTGCCCGCGATCGCCGCGTCGATCGCTTCGACGAAACGCGGCCGGTCTTCGGCGCGCGACCCGGACAGGCACAGGAATACGATTGCCGACAGTTCATGCAGGTCGTTCACCTGCAGCAAGGCGGGCAGCCGCGCGACGATCCGTTCCACCGGCTCTTCACGCAGCGCGTCGCCGAAGTCGAGCACGGCGGTCATCGGATTCCTGTCTGCTTTCAGGCGATCGAGCGCAGGCGGTATGGCCGACGCGCTGTCCGGCAACGACGGCGGCGCGGATCGCAACGCATCCGCCACCTGCTGCGTCCATTCCGGAAAGATCATCCGCGCGTTACCGAACTGCTCGCCGCCTTCGGCCGCCGGATTCCATCGATAAACGATCGTGCCGCCGCGAATGAACGGCGAATACAGATGCTCGGGCGTTTGCGGCAGCGGCCGCCGATTGATCGGCAGCCACGCGAGCGTCAGCCAGTCGTAGCGGCCGGTCGCGGGCACCGACGGGCTCGAACTCGCGACGACCTGCCACGTGCCGCGATTCGCATAACGGCGGCGCGCGTCGGGCACCGGGACGGTCCGGCCTTTCGCGGTGTCGAAATACGTCGCGCCGGTCACGTTCGCGCCGCTGTCCGCAGCCGGCGTGATGGTTGAGATGACCCACGACGAACCATCGGCCGAACGGTAGTCGGACGGCTTCAGCGTGGCGACGTCGTGAACCATGCGCGTTTCCGCCGCGACGGGGCTCGGGGGAAGATTGGCGGGAGCGGCGACGATACTCGGCATGGGCTTTCCTCGGAATCGGGTGCGACTCGTCGAACGGGGACGAGGCACGGCAGCGCAGGTAGTTTTCTGTCACTGTAGAACTTCGCCGCCGGAAACGGAAAGCGCCGGATGTGGCGTAACCCGGTCATGCGTTCCGGCGCCGGACCATGCCGATACGGACCAGTTGAAGCAGTGGGTGCGCGTACCGTTGTTTTTGCCGATCAAGGCGCTGCCGGTGGGTTGAGCGGATCGATGGTCAGCCAGGGTTTCACGCGGGTATCGCGTCATTTGCCTTAGTGTAGTAACACACCTGCATGGGTGTGTTTGAGGAACTCACGATGACTATCACTACTCTCTCAAGTCGCGAATTCAATCAAGACGTGACTAAAGCGAAGAAAGCGACAAAGGATGGCCCGGTGTTTATTTCGAACCGCGGCAGGCCTACTCATGTGCTGTTGAGTTTCGAGGATTACCAGCGCCTCACGCAACAGATACGCAACATTGCCGACGCGCTGGCATTGCCCGATGTCGAGGACATCGAGTTTGACCCTCCGCGCGCGGACGTCAGGATCAAGCAGGTTGACTTCCGATGATGCTCGTTCTCGATACCGATGCCCTTGGGATTTCTTGCGTCGCGCACGTGGATAACTGGATTGCTGTTGGCGCAACACGCTCCTTGTAAAGGCCGTAGCGTTGTACGAGTGATGGTGGATTCGTCGGGGGAAGCGGATACGAATCGACACGCCGAAAGTATGGCCCTCGGGCTACCGGGGCCTGCGACGCCAGCCGTGCTGACACAAGACCGTTACCATTTTGACACCCATTTGCACCCATTAATTTGCTGCGAGAGAAATGGGTGTAAATGGGTGTAATATTGGTTTATGTTCCGAGCCGACACCCTCCAGATCACACCGGAAGTCCTGGGCCTGATTGCCCGGATTGACGAGTTCAAAGGCGCATGGCGTGCTTTGGGCACACTCGCGCCTGACCGACTGTCGGCTTTGCGGCGCGTGGCCACCATCGAAAGCATTGGATCGTCCACCCGCATCGAGGGCAGCAAGCTGAGCGACCGCGATGTCGAGCGCCTGCTATCCAATCTCGCCATCAAGCAGTTCGAGACGCGCGACGAGCAGGAGGTGGCGGGGTACGCCGAGCTGATGGACTTGATGTTCCAGGCGTGGAAGGACATCCCGTTCAACGAGAACCACATCAAGCAGCTTCACCAGATTCTGCTGCAATACAGCCAGAAGGACGAGCGGCACCGGGGACATTACAAGACTAGCTCCAACAGCGTCGCTGCTTTCGACGAGAGCGGCGCGCAGATCGGCATCGTCTTCGAAACGGCCATGCCGTTCGATACACCGCGTCTGATGGCGGAGCTCGTGCAGTGGGTGAATGACGAACGGGAACGGGCGCACCTGCATCCTTTGCTTGTTATCGCCATCTTCGTGGTCGTGTTCCTGGAAATCCACCCGTTTCAGGACGGCAATGGGCGGCTCAGCCGCGTGCTGACAACCTTGTTGCTGCTTCAGGCGGGCTATGCCTACGTTCCATACAGTTCGCTGGAAAGCGTGATCGAGGTGAACAAGGAAGCCTACTACCTCGCGCTGCGTCAGACGCAGGGCACCATCCGCACCGACGCACCCAACTGGCAGCCGTGGTTGTTGTTCTTTCTGCGTTCGCTGGCCGAGCAGGTGCGGCGGCTTGAAAAGAAAGTCGAGCGCGAAAAGATCGTGCTGGCCTCACTGCCTGTACTGTCCTTGCAGATCGTCGAGTTCGCCCGCGAGCATGGGCGCATCACGATGGCCGAGGCGATCAAGCTGACAGGCAGCAACCGCAATACCTTGAAGTCGCACTTCCGTGACCTGGTCGAACGCGAACATTTGCAGCAGCACGGCAGTGGACGCGGCGTTTGGTATGGGGTGAATTGAGGAGAACCCGCTGAACGTGTGACCAACTATCTCGATGTTGGCCCGCATCCAGTACCCGGAAGGTATGAGAAATGTTCCGGATTCGTCCGGGCGGGCAGCGAATACAAATCGACGCACAGAAATTGTGTCCCTGGGGACACAAAAATCAATCAAAAGGACGGTTTTGTGTCCTTCGGGCTACCAAGGCCGTGATGGCGTACAACGTGCGGCGATGTGGAGCGCGCGACGGGCTGTCGTTGCATTCACGAACTAGTCGCGGCCGCTGAGTTGAACGCCCGCCCGCCCCGCCGCGCTCAGCGCGGCAGCACCTTCCTGTAAACCACGAACCCCGATTTTGCCGCGACGGTGTCGTACAGCCGCATCGCCGTGTGATTCGTCTCGTGCGTCTGCCAGTAAACGCGTTCGGCACGATGCTGGCGCGCGGCGTCGTACACGGCCTCGATCAGCGCGCGGCCGACGCCCTTGCCGCGTTCGCTGTCGAGCGTGAACAGATCCTGCAGATAGCAGGTCGGCCCGGCGAGTGTCGTGCTGCGGTGATACAGGAAATGCACGAGCCCGACCAGCTTGCCGTCGCGCTCCGCGACGAAGGCATGCACGGGTTCGTAGCCGTCGAAGAAGCGCGACCACGTGAGCTGTGTGATCGCCAGCGGCAGCGCCGCGTCGCCGAAGCGGCCGTAGAAGCGGTTATAGCCGTCCCACAGCGGCAGCCAGTTGTCGTAGTCGTCTTCCCGGACCGCGCGTACGGTCAGGCCGGCGTCGGTAGCGTTCATCTGCGCGAACCTTTCGATGAGGGTTGGCGTGTTGCCGGCTCGGCCGGCAACGACGCAAACCGCCACGATAGGCAGTTCGCGGCGCGCTGGGTAGGCCCATGACGGCCGTGGTTTCTGGTGCCACGATGGGTGGTGTCGTGCCGACATGCCAACCGCCGTCGCGCCGGGTCGGCCGTCGCCGCTTACCCGCGCATCGGCGGATTGAGCCGCGCGAACGCCTGTTGCCGGCGATACGGGAAGTACGGATACGGCGCTTGCACCGCGCTCGCCGCGTCGAGCGACGCGACCTGCGCATCGGTCAGCGACCAGCCGACCGCGCCGAGGTTCTGGCGCAGTTGTTCCTCGTTGCGCGCGCCGATGATCACCGACGACACGGTCGGTCGTTGCAGCAGCCAGTTCAGCGCGATCTGCGGCACGGTCTTGCCGGTTTCCTCCGCGATCGCGTCGAGCGCATCGACCACGTCGTACAGGCGTGCGTCGTCGACCGGCGGCCCGTAGCTGGCCGTTTCATGCAGGCGGCTGCCTTCTGGCAGCGGCGCGTTGCGGCGGATCTTGCCGGTGAGCCGGCCCCAGCCGAGCGGGCTCCACACGAGCGCGCCGAGGCCCTGATCGGCGCCGAGCGGCATCAGGTCCCACTCGTAGTCGCGGCCGACGAGCGAGTAGTAGACCTGGTTCGCCACGTAGCGTGACCAGCCGTGCCGGTCGGCCGCCGCGAGCGACTTCATGATCTGCCAGCCCGCGAAATTCGATACGCCGATATAGCGCAGCTTGCCCGCGCGTACGAGATCGTCCAGCGTCGACATCACTTCCTCGACCGGCGTGCCCGCGTCGAATGCGTGCAACTGCAGCAGGTCGATGTAGTCGGTGTCGAGGCGGCGCAATGCGTCGTCGACGGCGCGCACGAGCCGCGCACGCGACGTACCCGCGTCGTTCGGGCCGTCGCCGGTCGGCAGGCCCGTCTTCGTCGAGATCAACACCCGGTCGCGATGGCCCTTGATCGCGGCGCCGAGCACGCGTTCGGATTCACCGTCCGAATACACGTCGGCGGTGTCGAACAGGTTGACGCCGGCTTCCAGGCAGATGTCGACCAGGCGGCGCGCTTCGTCGACGCCCGTGTTGCCCCATGCGCCGAACAACGGGCCGGTGCCGCCGAACGTGCCGGCCCCGAAGCTCAGGACGGGAACCTTGAGGCCGGAGCGGCCGAGCGTACGGTATTCCATGTGCGTTTCCTTTGAATGGTCGAAGCCCGGCGCGTGCCGGACGGGCGCTCGTCGGCGGACTCACACTGTATCGCTTGCGGATATTTCAGATAATTGGGCAGACTTCGAAAATATCCTTCGGAAGAAGCGAATAATGCTGCTCGATAACCTCGCGCTGTTCCTGCGCATCGTGGAGAAGGGCGGGCTGGCCGCGGCGGGCCGGGAGGTCGGCCTGTCGCCGGCCACGGTGTCCGAGCGGCTGGCGGCGCTCGAGCGCCACTACGGCGCGGCGCTGCTCGCGCGCACGACGCGCGCGATCAGCCTGACCGACGAGGGCCGCACGGTCGTCGCCGGCGCGCGGCGCCTGCTGGCCGAGGCCGACGAACTCGAAAGCCGCGTGCGGGTGGGCGCGCAGACGCTGTCGGGGCCCGTGCGCCTGAGCGCGCCGGCCGATCTCGGGCGCGAGCGTGTCGTGCCCGTCGTCGACGCGTTCCTGGCCGAGCATCCGGGCGTCACGGTCGACCTGCATCTCGGCGACGGTTACGTCGATCTGGTCGGGCAGGGGCTCGATTTCGCGATCCGCCGCGGCACGCTGGCGGACAGTTCGCTGCACAGTCGTTCGCTCGGCCGTGCACGGCGCGTGGTGTGCGCGTCGCCCGCGTATCTCGCCGCGCACGGCACGCCACGGCATCCGGACGATCTCGCCACGCACGACTGCATCGTGATGCGTTTCGGGCCGGACCTGTATGCCGAATGGCCATTCCGCATCGACGGCGAATTGAAACGCGTGATGGTGCGTGGCCGGCGCGTAGCCAATGACGGCGCGCTCGTCCGTGCGTGGTGTGTCGCGGGGCACGGCGTCGCGCTGAAGTCGCTGGTCGACGTCGAACGGGATCTGGCGTCCGGCGCGCTCGTCGAAGTCCTGCATGACTTCTCGCCGGGCGACGTCGATTTGCAGATCGTCTATCCGGGCAGCGCCGTGCAGCCGCGGCGCGTGCGCGCGCTGATCGAGCGGCTGGCACAGGCATTGGCGGCGGTGTAAAGGCGCGTTGCTCGCGCTGCCTGCCGGACGTTGTGGCAGCTGTGTTGCCGCGATCGCATCGCATGCCGGTGTCGTGATCCCGAACGTGACATGACAGCCTGAAACCGGACCTCGAACAGATTGCCCACGTTTCGTCATTTAGCTAATATACGAAACGTTAAACGAAGCCTTCCAACCTCATGGACGACGTCACCCGCATCAGCGCACTGGCCAACGAAAGCCGCCTGGCCGTGATGCGCTGGCTCAAGCAGCCGCGCAAGCATTTCCCGCCGCAGCCGCACGGCGATTTCGACGAGCTCGGCGTGTGCTGCACGTACATCACCGAGAAGCTCGGCATCGCGCCGGCCGACGTGGGCCTGCTGCTCGGCGTGGCCGGCGTCTGCGGCGTGCTGGGCTGCTGCGCATCGGCCTGGGTCGCGCGCTCGGGCGTGGTGCGCAAGCCCACGGTGCTGGGCGCGGTGATGCTGTCGGCCGTGGTCGCCACGCTGTGGGCGCTGTCGTCGACGGCGCGCGACTTCACGATCCTGCAGCTCTCGTACAACGCGCTGCAGCTGTTCACTTATCCGCT
>Ga0182007_10000699_pt1 | contig 19158 bp, 16 predicted proteins | sample Sormic07211113_1_FD_123023 | JGI IMG/M metagenome (GOLD analysis project Ga0182007, IMG submission 123023) | Rhizosphere microbial communities from Sorghum bicolor, Mead, Nebraska, USA - 072115-113_1 MetaG | ecosystem: Host-associated > Plants > Roots > Rhizosphere | place: USA: Nebraska... | reverse complement strand
TTCAAATTAAATACGTGGGGCACACCATGTTGGGTACGGAATTGAGGGGGCATGTGGCACTTGTCAGTGGTGCCGGAAGTGAAGCAGGTATTGGTATGGCGATCGCTCGTAGGCTAGGTGTATCTGGGGCGAAGTTGATCGTCACCGCCAGCAGCAACCGCATCGCGGATCGGGTTAAAGAGCTACGCCTCGAAGGGTTTGAAGTTGAAGGTCGGCCAATTGACCTCACCGATGAAAGTAAGGTGCGCGAATTCGGCATGTGGGCAGAGTCAGTCTGGGGGCGGGTCGATATTCTGGTGAATAATGCGGGTATGTCCATGCAAGGAAGCCCCGAGATTTTCTCGGAGTTGGCAGCGCTGGAGTTGCATGAATGGAATCTGTCACTGGCAAGAAACTTAACGACAGCTTTTCTTCTAACTCGGGCCGTTTTGCCCGGTATGAGGGCGCGAAATTACGGGCGCATTGTCAATATCAGTTCCACCACGGGCACCAGGTGCAGCAATACGGGCGAAGCGGCTTATAGCGCCGCTAAGGCCGCGATGGTTGGCATGAGCATGGGGCTTGCACTTGAAGTAGCCAAGCAAGGGATCACCGTAAACAGCGTTGCTCCCGGCTGGATCACCACGGGGTCAACCTCCCCCGTTGAAGCGGAGGCGGGGCGCTTCACCCCAATAGGGCGGGCAGGCAGTCCTCGCGAAGTGGCTGCGGCGGTTGCATTTCTGGCGTCTCCTGAATCCAGTTACATCACGGGTGAAGTCATCGTGGTGGATGGCGGGAACTGTCTGGTGGAGAACAAAGCCCCTCAAGCCTGAGGTCAGGAAACGGACGGTTTATTCTCTTTTAGCCGAAAGTAAAAACAGAGAATTTGATCTACTCAAGCTGGCTATTAACTTTGAATGCTTTCTAGCGATCAACGAATGATCCTAGGTGGGGTGGCGGCTATCACCGCGATATATCAAATAATAGTTAAGTTCACTGAGCAGCATTAATGCGTTATTCAGAAACTGACAGGGGGAATGAATACGGCGATGGATTGTTTCCTATCTGAACGGTAACAACTTTTAATTAATTTTATAATTAACATAGGGTTTTGATGATGTCGAACAGTGGAATTTGTGAATCAGCGATTGCTGCCTTTACCGCCTCCGAGCGAGCACTCTTCATTGCAAATAACCCAACGTCAATGGCGTTGGCCAAGCGTGCCAAGGCTAATCTGTTCAATGGTGTTCCCATGCACTGGATGAGCGATTGGTCGATGCCTTCACCGCTCTTCGTCCAGCGTGCCAAAGGTGCACGCTTCACGGATGTTGACGATCATGAGTACATTGATTTTTGCCTGGGCGATACAGGCACTATGTTTGGCCATTCGCCGGACCCTATTGCCCGTGCCATCGCAGAGCAGGCGAATAACGGCTTAACGACGATGCTTCCTGGCGAAGACGCAGTGGTCTGCGGAGAGTTGCTGGCTCAGCGATTTGGGCTGCCTTATTGGCAGGTCACCGCCAATGCTACTGACGCCAATCGTTATGTTCTGCGCTGGGCGCGAGCTATCACCAAACGCAATGTGTTGCTGGTGTTCGACGGCTGTTATCACGGCACGGTGGATGACGTGATGGTACGGTACCGCGAGGGCAAAACAGTGCACCGTTCAGGTCTTGTGGGCCAAGCCTACGACTTGACCCAGTACAGTCGATCTATCCCCTTCAACGATGTCGCCGCACTAGAGGCTGCTTTAGCCCAGGGCGATGTTTGCGCGCTGATGTGCGAGCCGGCGATGACGAACATAGGCATGGTCCTGCCCGATCCGGGATTTATGCAAAAGTGTCGAGAGTTGACCCTTAAATATGGCAGCCTGCTGGTCATTGATGAGACCCACACTATTTCTACCGGCATCGGTGGATGCACTCGCCAATGGGATTTGAAACCCGACTTTTTTGTGGTGGGTAAACCCATCGCAGGTGGTGTGCCCTGCGCTGTCTTTGGCGTTACCGAGCAAGTTGCTTTGGCAATGCACGACGCGCAGAAGACTGTTAGCGAAGAGAGCGGGGGACATGGCCACAGTGGTATGGGAACGACGCTGTCCGCCAACGCGCTGGCGATGCGTTGCATGCGAGCCAATCTTGAAGAGGTCATGACAGAGTCTGCTTACCAGAACATGTTGCACTTCGCATTAGGATTGGCTAAGGGATTTCGATACTTGTTCAAGCAGCACCAACTAAATTGGTCGGTAACGGAGTTGGGCGCGCGGTGTGAGTTTCAATTCTGTGCCACCCCGCCGAGAACCGGGGCACAAGCCGAGGCAGCTTTTCATGACAGCCTGCAAATGGCTCTGCATCTCTACCTCATCAATCGTGGGATTCTGATTACCCCTTTTCACAACATGACCTTGTGCTGTCCACAGACAAGTTCATCGGATATCGACAGGCTGCTCGTTGAGTTGGATAACGCGCTAACCACGCTGCTTGCCATACCTGGGGCTCGGGTCATCTAAATAGCTGGTCAACTGAAGACTCCACTTTTCTCAAATATTGCCAAGGCGCTTCAATGAGCGCTAAGAGGATTGATATGCAATTTGCTGATAAAAAACAGGCCGAAGATTATTTGGCCGCCCATCCTGAAGTTCTAAGCATCGAGTTGTTCCTTATCGACGCAAATGGCGTTCCTCGGGGCAAACTGTTGCATCGCAACGAGCTACTGGCGATATACGAAAACGGTCGGCCGCTGCCAAGTTCCATTCTCGCCTTGACCGTACAGGGTGAAGACGTCGACGACACAGGTTTGGTCTGGGATGTCGCTGACGCCGATTGCTGGACCTACCCCTTACCGGGAAGCTTGACCTTGCAACCTTGGCGCACCAATCCCACAGGCCAAGTGCAGGTCAGCATGCACCCGACCCAAGGTATTCCCGCCGCCCCGGCCGACCCGCGACACGTACTGGTGCATACCATCGAGCGGCTGAAAGCCGATGGTTTCCATCCGGTAATGGCCGTTGAATTGGAATTTTACCTGCTGGACCAGCAACGCGATGTCAACGGTCGGCCGCAGCCAGCGTTGCAGACCAACGGCGAACGCCCTCAGGCACCGCAGGTTTATGGCATATACGAATTAGAGCAGCTTCAACCGTTTCTTGATGACCTCTATGCTGCTTGCGCGTTACAAGGGCTGCCAGTGCGTACTGCGATCTCCGAATATGCTCCAGGCCAAGTCGAGTTGACTCTAGAGCATCGTTTCGACGCACTCCAGGCCATTGATGAAGGCGTACGTTACAAACGCTTGGTCAAAGGTGTGGCCAACCAGCATGGGCTGCAAGCATGCTTCATGGCCAAGCCATTCAGCGATCAGGCCGGTAGCGGTATGCATTTGCACGTCAGTCTGGCCGACGAGCAGGGTCACAATCTCGAGCGATGATCCACAGGGTACGCCGCTGTTGCGTCACTCAATTGGCGGGATGATGGCGACCTTGTTTGACTCGCTGGCTATATTTTGCCCCCATGCCAATTCATATCGCCGGTTCCAGACCGGCAGTTACGCGCCGCTGGCCAAAAGTTGGGGAGTAAACAATCGTACTGTATCGTTCCGCGTGCCCGGCGGCCCCGCGATAAGTCGGCACATCGAACACCGCATTTGCGGTGCTGATGCCAACCCCTATCTCGCCGCCGCCGCAGTACTTGCGGGCATTCATTACGGCATCACACATCAAAGCGATCCCGGCGCGGCGATTGAAGGCAATGGCTATGAGCAGGCGACCGAGTTTCTACCCACCGACTGGCTTACAGCGTTGCAGGCGTTGCAACGTTCAACTTGGGCACGTGAGGCGCTGGGAGCCGAATTCCTAAAGGTGTTTCTGGCGATCAAGTGGCGCGAGTACCGTAAATTCAACGCTGAAGTAGGAGAGCAGGACTGGCGCTGGTACCTCACTCACGCATGAGTATTGGTCCGTCAGCGGGACTACAAGATGGATCGCTGACGGCAACGACTCGGGCGGTTTAATAGAGAGGCCGCCCGGTGTACAACCCCGATTTTCGCTGGATTATCGTTGGAGGATGGCGATTGCGAGCGCACCAGATCTTGAGACGCCTGCAAGCTCATTACGTAATCCTTTTCAAACTCTACCGATGACAGCGGAGTGTTGAAACCATGGCGGCGTTTTGTGTTGTAGAACATTTCGATGTAGTCGAACAGATCGCTATGGGTGCTACTCAATGGCTTGCTGGCGAGGGCGGGATTTGAGGCCGCTTTCAGGAGTTGCGCACTTACCGGGCGGTGACTCGCGACATCAGAGGAGGGTAGATCCGCGCTGAGTGATTGGCCAAATCTAATCGAGACAAAAGTTTTATTGACTAAAACTTAATATCGGGTAATTATTTCTCTGCATCTGCTCGAATGCAGAGTCATTTTCAGGGTCAACCCCGATGAATCAGAACACCGTGCCTTCACTGGCCAGTCTTTACATCGAGACTAATGGATCGTCATTCGACGCGCGCCAAGCGCCTTTGCTTATGCAGGGCTTCCCGGCAGAGCCAAAACGCCGCGTCACCTGGAACAATTGGATGCGCCCGCCGTTCAGCCAGTGGGGTTTCCGTAATCTGGCGCGCCTGCGTCCCTCCATTGATGTGCAGGCGGGTTCCGGGCCAGTCAGTACTTTGCAAGAATTTCCACAAGCGTTGGATGAGCTGCACTTCGACAGTGAGTGTGGTCTGGGAATTAGCGTCATCGATCATCTGACGGCCAGTCAGACCGATGCATTTTTGGTGGTGCAGGGTGACACCGTGCTGTTCGAGCGCTACTTCAACGGTCAGCAGCCTCTAGACCGGCACATCATGTTCTCGGTGACCAAGTCACTGATCGGCACTCTGGGTGAGCAACTGGTCTGTGACGGTTTACTCAACCCAGCGTTGCCCGCAGCGTATTACGTGCCTGAGTTGGTGGGCAGCGCGTTTGGTGATGCCACCGTACGCCAGCTGTTTGACATGGCCGTGGGCATTGACTACAGCGAAGTTTATGACGACCCCAACTCGGAGAGTTCGCAATACGGCTATGCCTGTGGTTTTCAGCCTGCACCCTCGCAATACGCCCAGTTCGAGTCGTTGTACCAGTACCTGCCATCTCTAAAAAAACGCGGCACCCACGGTGGCTTTTTTCATTACGTGACCGCCACTACCGAAGCCTTGGCCTGGGTCATGGAGCGTGCCTCGGGCAAGGCCTGCGATCAGTTACTGCAAAAAATCTGGAGCCAATTGGGGTGTGAACGTGACGGCTACTTTATGGCCGACCCTTGGGGGCGCAGCGTCGCCGGTGCCGGTTTCAGCGCTACTTTGCGTGACATGGCGCGTTTCGGCCGCCTGCTAGCCAACGATGGTCGCCAGGACGGACTGCAACTGCTGTCGACCGAGACGATCGCACGTCTCTTCGCCGGAGCCGATCCAGCGATCTACGCCCAAGACTCCGACTTTTCCAACTGGACCCCCGGCGCTTCCTACCGCAGCCAGTGGTACGTCTTCAACGATCACAGCCAAGCGATTATGGCGGGTGGTATTCACGGCCAATATCTGTTTGTCGACAAGCCGTCCGGTGTGGTGATCGTCAAGCAGTCATCGCTGACCGACGCCGTCAGCCAATTCGATGCTGACAGCGTGCGTATGTTGCGCGCCATTGCCGCGCACCTTAGCGACTGAAACGCCCCATAAATACAAGAAATTTGCGTCCTATTCGCCTGGCTTGGCCAGGTGTTGGCGGCGCACTGCGCCGCCATTTCACTGCCCTGTAACAACAATAATCACACAGGAGCTTCATATGGTTTCGATGACGCGTTTCTCTCGAGCGCTCTTAGCGGTCGGCTTACCCCTGATCACCCACGTTGCGTTGGCTGGCTACACCTTCGAGGACGGCAACCTCAAGGGTGAGGTCAGTGTCAGCGCCGGGGGGGCGACTATTTCCACTAGCAACGTCAACTTTGGCAGTGGCCGCGTCGATGTGCGCAGCGGCAAAAATGGCGGCACGGACATTGACTGGCAGGAGTTCTACGTGAAGCCAGGTACCAAGCTGGAGTACTCGCTGCAGCCTGACTTCAGCCTGCTGGCCGGCGGCTCGCTCGTGGCGGCAACGACCTTGGGCGATGGCGATGCCGGCGGCTTTACGCGCAGCTCTGACGGTGATGTGGCCGCCGAAGAACTCTACGGTGGTTTCCGCGCCGGGGAATGGACACTGACTGCCGGGCGCCAGAACTACATGATTGGTACTGGCTTCATCGTCATGGACGGCAACCTCGATCAGCTCAAGGACGGCGCCTATTGGCTTGGCCCCAGAACCGCCTTCAAGGATTCGGCCATCCTGGCCTGGGATCATGGGGCATTGAAGAGCCAGGCCTTCACTTTGCGGACCGACGACGATCTGGGTGACTTCCGCATGACGGGCGCGAACCTGGATTACAACCTCGACGACCAGGTGACGCTGGGGGCCATGGCGATGAAAGTTCATGCGCTGGGCCCCAAGGGCAGCACCGCCCCTCGATTCCGGGACGGAATGCTGGTGTACAACGTAAGGGCACTCAACGCCAAGTTGCCGGGCGTGTCCGCCCTGACGCTCAACGCCGAATACGCGCTGGAGAAAGGCAGCGGCGAGGGCGTCGATTACGATGCCAACGCTTGGTATGGCCAGGCAGACTACGCGTTTAATAACTTGCCTCTGACGCCGGTCATCGGCTATCGCTACGCCAGTTTTTCCGGCGATGACAACATCACCGACAATCGCCAGAAAGCCTGGGACCCTCTGAGCAAAGGCTTCGTAGATTGGGGCACCTGGCTGGTGGGGGATGTTGTTGGTAACTATCTGTTGTTCAACAGCAACGAAAACGTTCAGCAGTTCTCACTCAAAACTCACCTGAACCCAACGCTTACCCTCGGTGCGATTCACTATCAGTTCTGGCTGGACGAGAAAAACTACATGGGCGCCCCCGTCAACGATCGGCGCTTTGCCGATGAGAGCGTGGTTTTCCTCGACTGGACGCCGACTCCGTCGTTCTATACGTCACTGTCGTATAACTGGGTCAAGCCGCTGGCCGCTGCCAAGCAAGTATTCGGCGATGATCAGAAATTCAGCGCGCTGGAACTGTACTTCACCTACCGCTATTAAGTGTCGCGAGCCCCGCGGCCGCGTAGGAGTGTTTCACTATGAACAAGCATGTACGCAACACCCTGTTCTCCGTTGCACTGTCGTTGCTGACGGCGAGCGTTTCCCTGGCTGAAGAGCGCACGGTGCGCATCTATAACTGGATCGAATACTTGCCACCGGAGATCCTCAAGAGCTTTCAGGAGGAAACCGGAATCCGTCCGATCTATGACGTGTTCGACAGCGTCGAGACCCTTGTGTCCAAACTGCTAACCGGCAACTCTGGCTATGATGTGGTCTACCCCGGCAGCACCAACCTGAGTCAATTGATCGCGGCGGGTGCTGTCCAGCCTCTGGACCGCAGCCAACTGCCGAACTGGCAGCATCTGGACCCGGAGTTCATGAAATCCCTGGAGTCGGTGGGTGACACGGGCAACCGCTACGCCGCGCCCTACCTGTGGGGCACCACGCTGATCGGCTACAACGTCGACAAGGTCCAGCAGATTCTGGGCGCCAATGTTCAGATGAACAGCTGGGACATGATTTTTAAGGAAGAGAACCTCAGCAAGCTGGCCAGTTGTGGCGTCGGTTTTCTCGATGCAGCCAACGAGATATTGCCCATCGCGTTGCACTACAAGGGACTCGATCCCAACAGCCAGAAACACGAGGACTACCCGCAGGCTCAGGCGGCAATGATGAAGATTCGTCCTTACGTCACCTACTTCAACTCGTCGCGCTACGGTATGGACCTTGCCAACGGTGACATCTGCGTCGCTGTGGGCTGGTCGGGCGGCGTGGCGCTGGCCAAACAGCTGGCCGATGCTGCGGGCAAGGGTGTGAGGGTTGAAATGGCGTTACCCAAGGAAGGTGCGCCGATGTGGTCAGACGTGATGATGGTGCCGGCTAACGCCCCCCACTCCAAGGAGGCCTACGAATTCATCAATTACATCCTGCGCCCGGATGTGATCGCCCGGATCAGCAACAAGATCGGATACCCCAACCCGAACAAGGATGCCACCGTGCTGGTGAACGCCGACATCCGTAACAACCCCAACATGTATGTGCCGGACGAAGCGCGCAAAACCCTGTTCGCTTTACGGCCCATGCCGCCAGCCATGGAGCGGATCCGCACTCGCACCTGGACCAGCATCAAGACCAATCTCTGATCATCGTGGCCCGGTGCTTTTGTGCCGGGCCACACAGGGGTGTTTGCCATGGCTGAACCATTGGATTTGATGGGCGCTGCTCCCAATCTGCAGCGAGTGCTGACCCTGTGCGTCGATATCGGCCCTGGGCTGATGTTGGGGGAGAGCGTAGATGCAAGCTTTATCGGCCAGGTGCATTACCCCAACGCAAGTCAGGTAGTGATTCGCTGCTACCGCTTCTATTGATGCCCGAGATTCACCTCTGCTGTTGAGTACGGCCTCTGTTAACCCTCCTCGCTGGCGCGCATCGCCGGTCGGACGCGTGTGGATGACAGGCAGTGCAGGGAGATGTGACGGGCTCTTCTTCTGATCGGCGACAGGCATGTCGCCATTTTTTTGTGTGGCCGCTCGGCACAGGAGACTCACCATGTTTGTCACTTTACGAGCCCGAATTATTGTACTGGTCGGGCTATGCCTGACACTGTTGGCCTTAGCCCTGATCGGCACCGCACTCAATGAAATGAGTGGCTTGAGCCAGCGTGCCGAGGGACTGACCTCTGCCAGCCTGACCCAGAATATCGAGGCGCGCGTGGCCGAGTCCGTTCGTTTCCAGTCCTCTGGCGTCCAGGTGTTTTTCCGCGATGCCCTGCGCGTCGCAGAAGCCTCATCAGCGGAGATCATGCGAATCATGTCGCTGAGCCGTAGTGGGGCGCTGACACCAGAGCATGCCAGGAACTATATCACCGGGCAGTTGCAAGCCAGCTTGCAAGCCAATCCGACGTTTATCAGCACTTATGTCGCTTTCGAGCCCAATGTTTTCGACGGGCAGGACGCACGCTTCGCCGGACAGAGCGAACTGGGTAGCAACGAGCTGGGGCGTTTTGCACCGGTCTGGTTTCGCCAGAGCGGCGGGAAGATGGAGCAAGTCACGGTGCAAGAAAAGCGCATTGTCGACGACACGCCCATGGCCGACGGCAAGGCATCCCGCATTTGGTATGACTGCCCGCTACGAACGACGCAGCCTTGTCTGCTGAATCCCTATCTCGATGATGCCTCTGGCAGTCCGATACTCATGACCTCGCTGACCCTGCCAGTGATCGATCACGGTCGCGTGGTGGCGGTGCTGGGTATCGACATTCAGTTAAGCCAGATTCAGCTCGTAGCCCTGGCCGCCAAGGCAGGCTTGCCGGGGCAGGCTGGGGATGTATGGATTGTCAGCGCCTCTGGACTGGTTGCTGGCAGTACGCTGGACAAGGATGCACTGGGCGGTCGATTCAAGGAACCTGGCGTGGAGTCTTCCGCATTATTACCAGGACAATCACAACCGCTGCAGGATTTGCTCGTCAGTCAGACGTTCTCACCCATTCCCGGGGCCGAGTCATGGCGCATTGTGGTCAAGGTACCCTCGGAGCAGATGTTCGCACCGCTGCTTAATTTGCACGAAGCGATGAACGAGCACCTGCTCGCTGCCGTGCAAAAGGAAGTGCTGATAGGTTTGGCGCTGGCGGTTTTTGGACTGGTGGTGATCTGGCTAGCGTCCCGGAGCATCGTACGACCACTGCAGGCAATGTCGCGGATGGCCGACGATCTGGCCCGTGGCGAGGGCGATCTGGTCAAGCGCCTGGATTACTCCCGTGCCGACGAACTGGGCGGGGTGGCCAGCGGACTAAACGCTTTTCTTGATGTGTTGCAACCTATCGTCATCCGGCTCAAGGACTCTATGACCGAGTTGCGGGCGGCGGCGGCCAGATCCGCCCAAGACAGCACCGACAACTTGCAAACCATGGAGCATCAACGCCAGGACATCGATAAAGTCGCGACGGCTATGTACCAGATGAACCTTTCGGCGCAGGAGATAGCTCGTAATACCGCATCGGCATCGCAAGCGACCGGGACTATTTTGCAGACCATCGACGACGGCACCGGGCTAATCGAAAGAACCACCCGGATAGTTGCTCGTCAGGGCGAGGACCTGGCCAACGCCAACCGCCAGGTCAACCAGCTATCCGTCAAGAGTGAAAAGATCGGCAGCGTCCTCGACATCATCCGCGACATCGCCGAACAGACCAACCTGCTGGCGCTCAACGCAGCCATCGAGGCTGCACGGGCTGGCGAATATGGAAGAGGGTTTGCCGTGGTGGCCGATGAGGTGCGCAACCTGTCCAGTCGTATTCAGGATTCGATCCAGGAAACGCGCTCGATCATCGAAGACCTGCAGCAAGATACCGTTGTCGTCGTGCATTCGATGACTCTGAATCAGAATCTCGGCCAAGAACTGGCGGTACTGTTTGGTGCGTTAGTCGAGTCGCTGTACGGCGTTGGTGAAGGCATAGGTCGGGTGGCTCAGATGAACGTTCAGATTGCCAGCGCTGCCGAAGAACAGAGCGCGGTGTCGGAGCAGATCAATAGTTCGGTCGGTCGCATCCGCCGGCTCAGCGAGGACCTGACGGTCAGTGCACGTGAATCGGCGCAGGAGATCGCCGATGTCAGTGGACAGGCCACAGAGCAAGGACGTTTGTTGGAGCGTTTCAAGACCTGAGGTGAGGGACACTGTGGCCGGTCATGCCAGCCACGTGCCAGGGCTATCGCGTACCGCAAGTCTCAAAGGAGACTGGCGAGGTCCAGTCGTTCAAGGGTTTGAGCATCCAGCTCCAACTGCGTCGAACGCGCCAGGCTATTGAGTTGCTCCAGGTTGGTGGCACTCGCAATGGCAGAGGTAATACCGGGTTGCTGCATGACCCAGGCCAGGGCGATTTCCGCAGGTGAGACCTGCTGTTCCTGCGCCACCTGATGCAGAACGTGCAAAATGCGCATGCCACGCTTATCGAAGTACTTTTCCAGGTCCTCGCGGCGAGCACTATGCGTCAGGTCATTCAGACCTTTGTATTTGCCACTGAGGAAACCTGAGGCCAGGCTGAAGTAAGTCAGGACCTCGCAGCCTTCGGCCAGGGCAAAAGCACGCAACTGCTGTTCGAAGTCATGGCGATCATAGAGGTTGTACTCCACCTGAAGGCAGGCGTAATGGGGCAGGGCGCGGCTCTCGGCAGAGGATTTAGCGGCTTGTAGATCTTCCAGGGTGTAGTTGGATGCGCCGATCGAGCGAACCTTGCCGCAGGCGATCAACGTGCTGTAAGTCTCCAGGGTTTCCTCGTGTGCTGTCGAGGCATCCGGGTAGTGGGAGAAGTACAAATCGATGTAATCGGTTCGCAGTCGACGCAACGAATCATCCACGGCTTGCAGGATTCTGCCTTTCGAGAGCCCGTGCTGTTGGGGCGAGAGTTCGGCCCCGACCTTGGTGATAATTTGCACTTCACTGCGTCGGTGGCTGTTCTGACTCAGCCATTTGCCAATGATGGCTTCCGACTCGCCGCCGCTATTGCCACTGGCCCAGACGGAATAGGCGTCTGCGGTATCAAAGGTGTTGATGCCGAGTTCAAACGCTGCGTCGAGTAGCTTCAGCGAATCTTGTTCGTTGACGGTCCAGCCAAAGACATTGCCGCCCAGTACCAGGGGTGAGCTCTCCATCGTTGAACTGCCCGAATTGTCTTTTTTCATACCGGTCCGCCGTTCGAATTAATAAGAGGCCCTTTGGTGTCTGGCGTTCAGCCAAACACCATGCGAGGTGGTTGCATCTGTGTGTTTTCTCAGGTCCGCATGCCGTAAAAGAGCAGCTCGGTGATATGCCTTACCTGGGCTGAATGGGACTCGACATCCGGCGGATCCTGGTTGACTAGCCTGAACAGCTGCAGGTGTGAATAGTCGTTCAACAGGAAAGCGGCCAGGTCGACGTTGAGGTCAGCACGTAGCTTGCCAGCCTGTTGCAACTCTCTGAGCAACCCACTGATTTCCGTCCGGAGCGCATCGTTCATGGCGCGATAGCCTTCGGGCAATCCGTTGTCGCCGCCAAACAATATCAGTGGCAGCAGTTCACGCCAGAGGCTGGGATGCATGACCTCCAGCGCGTAACCGGTCAGCCGCCGCTCCAGGTAACACATGGCATCGACCGGATTCTCAATGTCAGGCATCTGGCTGCGGGCGTCCTTGATGGCACGCTGGTCGGCGTCGTGCAGGATTTCCAGAATGATTTCCTGTTTGTTACCGAAGTACTTGAACACCGTGGGCGCTGACACCCCAGCCTGGTTGGCAATTTGTTCGATGGTGGTGTTCTGGAAACCCTGGCGCACAAACAGTTCGATGGCTGCCTTGCTGATGGCTTGGCGTCGTTCGACTTTCTGACGTTCACGTAGTCCGCTCACGGGAGATCCCTGTAGCTATGAAATAAAGAGGGGGCGGATGTCGCCCAATCATCCATTCAAAATACTTAATCGAGTAAAACTTTTAAAGCACTAATTTCTACAATGCACTCTTTCGCGGGAGCAAAAGAACTCGAAGGGCATTCGGAGAAATGATTTGTTACCTGGATACCGTTATTCACCTATTTGGGGCGTGCTGGGCCATTTCGTAGCACACGGTGTGTATCACGCCGATCTAAAGAACATCGGGTTTTGAGCAAGAATTCTCTTCTAATTAATAACTTGAGGCAGTTCTGAGCAGGCTGGCACGGTTTCTGCTTTTTTGAATCTATGGATAATTGGATACAAAAAAGCAAAAGGTGACTTTATGCAATTCGCTCCCACCTACATTGAACGTCAGCCCCTGACCGCCGAGGAGGAGGCTTACAACTTTCTGCTGGAAGCGATCTGTGGCGGTCGTTACCGCAAAGGCGATCGTCTGATCGCTGAGGACATTGCCAGTGAAATCGGCATGAGCCGGATGCCAGTGCGCGAAGCCTTTCGCCGTCTCGATGCTCAAGGTCTGGTAACCCTGAGACCTAACCGCGGGGCCATTGTCAGCGGCCTGGATTTCGACGAATTGCACGAAGTCTTCGAGATGCGCAGTGCCCTTGAGGGTCTGGCCATCCGCGTGGCCGTGGCCAAGATAGGCGAGCGGCAGCTGGCGGCTTTGGAACGCATGCTGGACGAGATGGATGACTACCGCGACGAAAGCGCCGAATGGGTCAGGCTTCATCGTGCCTTCCATGAATACTTGTGCAGCCTCAGCGGCCGTCCTCGGCTGATGAAGCAGATCTCGGCGCTGTATTCGCTGATCGAGGCGCCGATGCGCCTGTGGCTGCAACACAGCGAAAAACCCTTGAGCGCTCGTCAGGAACACGCGGTGATCCTTGACGCCATTCGCTCAGGCGATGTCGACCGGGCTGAGGCCGTGGTACGCGAGCACATCGAGGGCACGGTGCCGGCGCTGATTCAGTTTCTGCAATCGGAAAAATAGAATCGGGCTCAAACCCGACAGTGTTTTGACTTTGAGTACTGCCCCGTTATCAAACAACTGGAGTGTCTCGTCATGCATAAACGCCATATGTTACTTGCTGCAATATCTCTCGGACTCTGTACACAGTGGGCGGTTGCCGCGCCCCAAGTACCGGAGCGACTGCAAAAGGCCGACAAACTCACGTATTGCTCGGGCATGGACTCACCGCCTTTGGTGTCTTTCGATGAGGCGCAAAAACCCAAGGGGCTGACGGTCGATCTGGGGCTGGAAATCGCCAAGCGTCTGGGAGACAAACCGGTCCAATGGCGGGTCATTCCTTTCTCCGGGTTGCTGCCGGCATTGCTCGCCCAGCAGTGCGACATGATCGTTGATCAGCTGTTCGACAAGCCCGAACGGCGGGAGGTGATCGACATCGTCAACTACATGTATTCCAGCCAGTCAGTGGTAGTCCCCAAAGGCAACCCCAAGGGCATCAAGACCCTGGACGGACTGTCCGGGCACAAGGTGGCCGTGCTCAACGGCTCGACGATCAAAACCTTGCTGGATGCCGAGAACGAAACGCTGACCAAGGCTGGCAAGCCTCCAATGAAACTGGTGGTCTACAACAGCGACACCGATGCCTTTCAGGCGCTGCGTATCAGTCAGGTAGATGCTTACGGCACCACTGTGGAAACCGCCGGGTACTACGCCGCCATGGCGCCTAATCTTTTCGAGGAGAGCGTTCCAGCCTTCAGCCGGATTCTCACCGGCCTGGGAGTTCGCAAGGATGATCCGCAGCTCACCGCAGCGGTACAACAAATCATCAGTGACATGCGCAGCGACGGCAGTTACGTGCAGTTGCTGAGCAAGTGGCATGTTTCCAGCGACACACTCAACTGAGGCGAACGCTCGATGAATTTCAATTGGGATGTGTTCTGGCAATACCTGCTGCAGCCCAGCGGGGTGTACCTCACCGGGCTCTGGCTGACTTGCCTGATCAGTGTGCTGGCGATGGCGTTGGGCTGTGTGTTGGGGTTGGCGGCGGCGTTGATGCGTCTGTCGCACAACCCGTTACTCAACCTGCCGGTACGGTTTTACGTGTGGCTGATGCGCGGCACGCCGCTGCTGGTGCAAATCGTCTTTCTCTATACCGCATTGGCGGCCGGCGGGATTTTCCGTTTCGAGGACGTGGAGCTATTTGGCCTGATGGTGCCGGGCAATATCCAGGCAGCGATCATCGCCTTGGGCTTGAACGAAGGCGCCTACATGGCCGAGATCATTCGGGCGGGGATCGGTGCCGTGGACAAGGGGCAGTACGAAGCGGGGCGTTCTTTGGGCATGACCTTTGCCAAACTGATGCGGCGTATCGTTCTGCCTCAGGCGTTCCGGGTCATCATTCCGCCGTTGGGCAACGAGTTCAACGTAATGCTCAAAAATACGACGCTGGTCAGCGTGATTGGCGTGCAGGAATTGCTGCTGAGCACGCAAATGGTCACTTCGGCGACATTCCGGGTATTCGAACTGTACCTGGTAGTGGCCATCTATTTCCTGCTACTGACCACCCTCTGGGGCTTCTTCCAGCGTTGGTTGGAAGCGCGCTTCGGACAGTCCGATCGACCCGCACCGCCAGCGGCTGGCAGTCGCATGTTCGGCCGCGGCACGCTGAAATTGCTGAGGGGGCGTTAAGCATGGCACGCAAAAGTGAAGAACTGATTATTGAAGCCCTGGACGTTCACAAGTCCTTCGGCTGTCTGGAGATTATCAAGGGGATTTCCTTGCAGGTGCGGCGCGGCGAAGTGGTGGTGTTGATCGGTGCCTCGGGTTCGGGCAAGACCACCTTCATTCGCTGCATCAATCTGCTGGAGGACATTCAGGGCGGGCGCATTCGCGTGAACGGCCGTGCCATGGGTTATCGCGAGCGCGCCGACGGCAGCCTGGTTCGCGACTCCGAGCGCAACATCGCTCGCCAGCGTCAGGACATCGGCATGGTCTTCCAGCGCTTCAATCTGTTTCCCCACATGACTGCACTGGAAAACATTATTGAGGCACCGATCCAGGTGCTGGGTGTGCCCCGGGCCGAAGCCTTGGAACAGGCCCGGGCCTTGCTCGCCCGGGTCGGTCTGGCGGACAAGGCCATGCATTACCCGTCGATGTTGTCCGGTGGGCAGCAGCAGCGCGTGGCAATCGCCCGCGCGCTGGCGATGAAACCTCAGGCCATGCTGTTCGACGAGCCCACCAGCGCCCTGGACCCGGAAACCGTCGGTGAGGTGCTGCAGGTGATGAAGCAGCTGGCCGATGACGGGATGACCATGGTGGTGGTGACCCATGAAATGGGTTTTGCCCGAGAAGTCGCCGACCGCGTGGTGGTCCTCGATCAAGGCGAACTGATTGAACAGGGACCACCGGAGCAAATATTCAGTCGACCTACTCATCCGCGTACCCAGGCCTTTCTCAGTCGCGTGCTGTGACCTTTGAGTCGAGCCTTTTATCGCCCGGGAATGAAGCCGGAGCACATCCGGTCAATGAATCCTTGTTTGGAAGAGCTTTTGCCATGTTGAAATTCTCTGCCCACGAATATCCCTATCCGTCGCAACGTCAGAGCGTATTTGCCCGCCGTGGCATGGTCGCGGCTTCACAGCCACTGGCCGCCGAAGCTGGCATCGAGATCCTGCGCAAGGGCGGCAATGCGATTGATGCCGCGATTGCGACGGCGGCAGCGCTTACTGTGGTTGAACCCACCGGCTGCGGCTTGGGCGGCGACGCCTTTGCCCTGGTCTGGAGCAAGGGCCAATTGCACGGCTTGAACGGCAACGGCCAAGCGCCGGCCGCGCTGACTATCGATGCAGTCAAGGCTAGCGGTCACGAACAGATGCCGCTCTATGGCTGGACGCCGGTCACGGTGCCCGGTTGCCCTTCGGCCTGGGCGGAGTTATCCAAGCGTTTCGGCAAGCTGCCCTTTGCCGAGTTGTTGCAGCCTGCCATTAGTCTTGCCCGGGAGGGCTTTCCGCTGTCCCCTGTGGTCGCCCAACAATGGCAGACCGCTCTGGATGAATTCAGTCCCCATCGAGCCCCGGTGCTCGACGCCTGGTTCGACACGTTCCTGATCGATGGTCGTGCGCCAAAGGCCGGTGAGTTATTCCGTAACCCGGCGCAAGCCCGAACGCTGGAAGAACTGGCGGATAGCACATGCGAGAGCCTCTATCGCGGCAATCTGGCCCAGCGTCTGGATGCCCATTCCCGCGCCACCGGCGGCTACCTGCGAGCCAGCGACCTGCAAGACTATCGCGCCCAATGGGTGGAGCCGATCAGCATCAACTATCGCGGCTATGATGTGTGGGAAATTCCCCCAAGCGGGCAAGGACTGGTGGCCCTGATGACCCTGAAAATCCTTCAGGGCTTCGACTTCGATCACCGAGACAGCCAGCAGACCTGGCATCGTCAGTTGGAAGCCATGAAGCTGGCCTACAGCGATGGCTTGCACTACATCACCGATCCATTGCACATGCGTGTGGCGGTAGCAGATCTTCTCAGCGATGCCTACTGTAACCAGCGCCGTGAACAGATCGTTGATCAAGCCCAGGCACCTAAGCCTGGCGATCCCCACACCAGCGGTACGGTGTATCTGGCCACGGCAGATGCTGAAGGAAATATGGTCTCCTTCATCCAGAGCAACTACCACGGCTTCGGTTCCGGTGTGGTGCTGCCTGACAGCGGCATCGCCTTACAGAATCGCGGGCAGGAATTCAGTCTCGACCCCGACCACGCCAACTGCCTGGCACCTGGCAAAAAAACCTTCCACACCATTATTCCCGGTTTCCTCAGTAAAGATGATGCGCCGGTGGGGCCGTTCGGAGTCATGGGTGGCTACATGCAGCCCCAAGGCCATGTGCAGATGGTCATGAATCTGGTGGATTTCGGCCTCAACCCCCAAGCCGCGTTGGACGCTCCTCGTTGGCAATGGCTGGGGGATATGAAGGTCGGTATCGAGCAGGGGGCGTCCCGAGATTTGGCTGCGTCGCTGGCACGGCGCGGACACCAGATTCAGATTGATTGCGACCTGATCAACTATGGCCGAGGGCAGATCATCATCCGTGACCCGGACACCGGTGTGCTGTGCGGTGGTACTGAGCCACGGGCCGATTCCCATATCGCCGTGTGGTAGCCGGCCGCTTAAAACAAAAAAAGAGACCACAGTCTCTTTTTTTGTTTCTGTGGCAGACGACGCGTTCATAGCGTTTCTTCGCAACGCCGAACAGCTTGGCTTTAATCAGTTTGTCAGGGATCGCGGTCAGGGTTTGTCCGCGACCGGGTTCGCCGTCCTCAGCTCGTGCACAGGCTGCGGGGCCGAACGGGCAATCACGCTGATGATGGTCAGTGCTGCAATCACCAACCCGGGGGAGGTCGCCAGCAATACCCCGGTGGTGCCGGCCCCGGCCGCCAGAATCTGCCCCGCGGCCAAAGGCCCGGCGACTGACCCCAGGCGACCGATGGCTACCGCCGCGCCGACGCCGGTGGCACGCACCGAAGTCGGGTACGACGGTGGTGCCAGGGCGTAAAGCACCAACTGCGCGGCCATCACAAACAACCCTGCGCAAAACCCGGCGATGGCCATGGGGACGATGCCCACCGACAGACCGACCCCGGTCAGCGCTGCCAGCAATCCGGCATATACGGACAGCACCACCTTGACGCCGTTACAGCGATCCAGCAGCACCCCGCCAAGTAATGAGCCGAGGGCGCCGCCGATGTTGAACAGCATCTGCACCAGGCCAGCTTCGGCTTTGCTGAACCCTTGTTCCAGCAGCAGTGATGGCAGCCAGTTGAGCAACATGTACATCACAGTCAGGGTGAAGAAGTAGCTGAGCCACAACGCCAGGGTGACGTGAGCCCGGTCTTCGCCGAATAACGCCTGGACGGTTGAAGCACGGGCCACGGTGACGGAGCCTTGTTGCTGGCGAAAGGCGCTCGACTCGGGCAACAGCAGGATCATCAGCGGCACCACCAGCAAGGGCGCGAGCCCGCCGATGATGAAGGTCGTCTGCCAATGCTCGGTGAAGAGCATGGCGACCACCGCCGCCAATGCGCCGCCCAACGGCACGCCGGCATACATGATGCTGATCGCGGTGCCGCGACGCTGCTCACCCACGGCTTCGGCACACAGGGCGATCAGGTTGGGCAGGGCGGCGCCCAGGCCCAGGCCGGTCATGAATCGCGCCAGCAGCAGGCTGGAGAAAGTGCTGACATAGGCAGTGCTGAGGGAGAACACGCCGAACAGCAACACGGCACCGATGAGGATTTTCTTGCGACCGATGCGATCGGCAATCCAGCCGCCGAAGAAGGAGCCCGGCAGCAAACCGATGATGCCGGCACTGAACACCCAGCCCATCATTTTCGGGTCCAGGGCAAAGGTTTGGCGCAAGCCTGCGGCGGCAGTGCCGGCAGCTTGCAGGTCGAAGCCTTCAATCAGTGCAACGATAAAACACAGGGCGATGGTCAGCGTCGTACGACGTGATGGGGTGTCCATGGCGAACCTCATTATTGTTTTTGTGGGTGTGCTGACGGGTGAGCGCGAGCCTGCTCGCCTAAAGCGGTTACAGGTTGAAATTAAGATTAACAAAGATAACTAAAAAATGAACGA
>Ga0182007_10000696_pt1 | contig 19208 bp, 14 predicted proteins | sample Sormic07211113_1_FD_123023 | JGI IMG/M metagenome (GOLD analysis project Ga0182007, IMG submission 123023) | Rhizosphere microbial communities from Sorghum bicolor, Mead, Nebraska, USA - 072115-113_1 MetaG | ecosystem: Host-associated > Plants > Roots > Rhizosphere | place: USA: Nebraska... | reverse complement strand
GGTAGGTCGCAAATTGGGGGAATTCGTGCCTACTCGGCATTTCACGAGTTATGAAAGTACAAGAAAGGATACTAAATCTCGTCGTTAATTGAATTCAGAATAGAAAGATTCAGAATAAACAAAGAAATACCCAATATCCTGTTGGAACAAGATATTGGGTATTTCCGGCTTTCCTTCCTTCAAAAATTCCTATATGTTTAGGAGAAAAACCTTATCCATTAAGAGATGGAACTTCAAGAGCAGCTAGGTCTAGAGGGAAGTTGTGAGCATTACGTTCGTGCATTACCTCCATACCAAGATTAGCACGGTTAATGATATCAGCCCAAGTATTAATAACGCGACCTTGGCTATCAACTACAGATTGGTTGAAATTGAAACCATTTAGGTTGAATGCCATAGTACTAATACCTAAAGCAGTGAACCAGATCCCTACTACAGGCCAAGCAGCCAAGAAGAAGTGTAAAGAACGAGAGTTGTTGAAACTAGCATATTGGAAGATTAATCGACCGAAATAACCGTGAGCAGCCACAATATTATAAGTCTCTTCTTCCTGACCAAATTTGTAACCCTCATTAGCAGACTCATTTTCAGTGGTTTCCCTGATCAAACTAGAGGTTACCAAGGAACCATGCATAGCACTGAATAGGGAACCGCCGAATACACCAGCTACACCTAACATGTGAAATGGATGCATAAGGATGTTGTGCTCTGCCTGGAATACAATCATAAAGTTGAAAGTACCAGATATTCCTAAAGGCATACCATCAGAGAAACTTCCTTGACCAATAGGGTAAATCAAGAAAACAGCAGTAGCAGCTGCAACAGGAGCTGAATATGCAACAGCAATCCAAGGGCGCATACCCAGACGGAAACTAAGTTCCCACTCACGACCCATATAACAAGCTACACCAAGTAAGAAGTGTAGAACAATTAGCTCATAAGGACCGCCATTGTATAACCATTCATCAACAGATGCAGCTTCCCAAATTGGGTAAAAATGCAATCCGATCGCCGCAGAAGTAGGAATAATAGCACCAGAGATAATATTGTTTCCATAAAGTAAAGAACCAGAAACAGGCTCACGAATACCATCAATATCTACTGGAGGAGCAGCGATGAAGGCGATAATAAATACGGAAGTTGCGGTCAATAAGGTAGGGATCATCAAAACACCGAACCATCCAATGTAAAGACGGTTTTCGGTGCTAGTTATCCAGTTGCAGAAGCGACCCCACAGGCTTGTACTTTCGCGTCTCTCTAAAATTGCAGTCATGGTAAGATCTTGGTTTATTCAAATTGCAAGGACTCCCAAGCACACGTATTAACTAGAAAGAAAATAGATAATAGAAGGCTTGTTATTTAACAGTATAACATAGTCTATATACCAATGTCAACCAAGCCAGCCCCAACAATTGGATTTTCGTATAACTTCATTTACCAAATCCAAAAATTTTGGAAATGAAGTTAGTAAAAATTCAAAACTCAGATTGCTCTTTTCTATTTTCCATATGGGTTGCCCGGGACTCGAACCCGGAACTAGTCGGATGGAGTAGATAATTCTTCCTTGTTACAATAGAAAAAACCCCTCCCCAAATCGTGCTTGCATTTTTCATTGCACACGACTTTCCCTATGTAGAAATAGCCGATTTCTATTCCGAAGAGGAAGTCCACTAATTTTTAGAATTTTTAATTAGTTAAAGTGATTCACCTACTATGGAACATTTCAGAATGGAAAATGTGCAAGTTTTATCTTGATATCGATCTTTTCTAGTTTATTAATTTTGTCTAATGATTAATTAAGAGTAAGAGGATTCACCAGGTCATTGATACGGATAATATCCAAATACCAAATACGCTCACTTTGTGATCCATGGAAAGAAAAGTGAATTGTTTTGGTTTTGGTGAACATCAAAGAAAAAACTTGCTCTTCTTCCGTAAAAAATTCTTCTAAAAATACCAAACCCAATCGTTGCATAAAAGTTCGTACCGTACTTTTATGTTTACGAGCTAAAGTTCTAGCACATGAAAGTCGAAGTATATATTTTAGTCGATACAAAGTCTGTTTTTTCGAAGATCCACTATGATAATGAAAAAGATTTCTACATATCCGACCAAAACGATCCAGAATATCCCAATCTGATAAATCAGTCCAAACGGGTTTACTAATAGGATGCCCCGATCCAGTACAAAATTGAGCTTTTGATAAGGATCCAACGAGGGGAGTTGCAGGGACTGTGGTATCGAATTTTTTCATTCGAGTATCTATTAGAAAAGAATTCTCCAGCATTTGATTCCTTACTAACAAAGTATTTATTGGTACACTTGAAAGGTACCCCAGAAAATCGAAGCAAGAGTTTGTTAATTGGTTTAGACGAATCCTTTGTGGTTGAGTCCAAAAAGAGAAAAAATATTGCGAGAAATTGACAAGGTAAGATTTCCATTTCTTCTTCAAAAGAAGAGTGCCTTTTGATGCAAGAATTGCCTTTCCTTGATATCGAACATAATGCATAAGAGGATCCATAAAGAACCATATGGTTTTCCGAAAAAACCCCGGGTACATTACACCAAAATGTTCCATCTTCCCAGAAAAGATGATTCGTTCCAGAAAGGTTCCAGAAGATGTTAATCGTAAGCAAGAAGATTGTTTACGAAGAAACAACAAGAAAAATTCATATTCTGATACATAAGAGTTATATAGGAATCGAAATAGTCTTTTATTTTCTTTTTTCAAAAGAAAAATGGATTTCATTGAAGTAATAAGACTATTCCAATTCGAATAATAGTGGAGAAAGAATCGCAATAAATGCAAAGAGGGAACATCTTGAATCCGGTATTCAAGGAGTTGAACCAGGATTTCTAAATGGATAGGATAGGGTATTTCTATATGTGATAGATAATGTAAATGCAAAAATTTGTCTTCTAAAAAGGGAAATATTGAATGAATAGATTGTAAATTTTGAAACTTTGGTATTTCTTTTTCTTCTGGACAAGATAGTTGCCCTAGCGAGAGTGGAATTTCTACAACAATCCCAAACCCCTCAGATAGAATCTGAGAATAAAACTCAGAATAAAAATAATTGCGGTGATCAAACAATCGATCTTGGTTAGGATAATTAACCGAATTAATCCAAAAATTCTGCTGATACATTCGAATAATTAAACGTTTCACAAGTATTGAACTAAATTTCTTGTTATTACAACCAAAAATTTCCACGGGTTCGGAACCATTTAATCCATAATCATGAGCAAATGCATAAATATATTCCTGAAAGAGAAGTGGGTAGACGAAGTAGTGTTGACGAGATTTCTGTTTTTCTGAATACCCTTCGAATTTTTCCATTTGTATTTCTACTTGAATCAGAGAAAAAAGCATTTCTCGGTTTATCAAATGATGATACATAGTGCAATATGGTCAGAACAAGGTGTTGCATAATACAAACCCAGGAAAGAAAGGGAGTCTAATCCATAGAACTTTTTCCGCTCCTTTTCTATCTAATTAGTTTATGTTTGTTCTAATTACAAAACAAACAAGAACTAATCTTTTATTTTTGCAGGCCAATCGCTCTTTTGACTTTGGAATACAGTCTCTTTATCAATATACTGTTTCTTTTACACATTCAAGTCATAACATCCCTTTTCAATCCATAATCAAGAATAATTAGGATTTCTAAAAAAAAAGTAAAGGGTCCACTCATAGGAAAACCTAACCTTTCCCTGCATTAGGCACTAATCTATTTTTAACGTCTAATTAGATCGGGGAATCCTTCCAATTAACCAATTAAGAAGTTAAGCTCGTTGCTTTTTTTTTTATTTTACCAGAATTAGAGCCAGGCTCTATCCATTTATTCACTAGACCCAGAAAATCAATTTCTTTTTTTTTATAAAAAAAAAGAAATTGATTTTATTACGACATGCTATTTTTTCCATTCATTACCTTTGAGGATCAGTCGTGGTCTTCTAGACTCTACCAAAAGTCTGGACGAATTTGTTGCTTCATCCAAATGTGTAAAAGATCATAGCCGCACTTAAAAGCCGAGTACTCTACCATTGAGTTAGCAACCCAGATAAAATAGGATCTCTTAGATACGATCAAAATCTAAAAATCGATGAAATTACACCGGACGCTCCTGTCAAAACATTGAATTAGCAAGACATCAAAAGAAAGATTTTCTAATCCATTAAAAACACTCAAATACCAAAATGAACAGATCCGGTTCAATTTCACTAAGGCTAAGAGCAGCCCCAATCACAATGGCAAAATTGTGATTTTTTTGGCAATTTTTATTTAAAGAAGTAAAATAATCTTGTATGAGAGTACATGCAAGAGGGGCAACCCTATCATTTGAACGAAGTGTAGACAGAAATACCTAATATGGAGTGACAATAAAGAGACCCATCTATCTACAAATTCTATTTGTTCAATAGACCTTTGTCAATGGAAATACAATGTAATTAGATAGAAAAAGGAAATAAAATAGGGACTTTTGTTGGATTGGCACGATATAAATGCAGCAAAAAAAAATAGGACTAAGAAAGAGGCAAATTGTGTCTAAATAATTAAGGGGTACTAAGGACCCTCTCCTACTTTTTTATTCATTTAGTTCTTCAATTAACTCAAAGTTCTTTCTTTATCTTTAAAGAATTCTGCCTTCCTTAAAATATCATAAACAGTTCTTGTAGGTTGAGCACCCTTTTCAAGGAAATAGAGAATAGCTGGAACATTTAAACAAGTTTGATTCTTTATCGGATCATAAAAACCTACTTTTCGAAGATCTCTTCCTTCTCTTCGAGATCGAACATCAATTGCAACGATTCGATAGATAGCTTATTGGGATAGATGTAGATAAACAACCCCCCCCTAGAAACGTATAGGAGGTTTTCTCCTCATACGGCTCGAGAAAATGATTCGAATTTCTGTCTATAATGCAAATAGATAGAAATTCGATTATGACTTGCATTAATTTCCTTAAAGAAAATAAAAAACAAATTTCATTTATACTCATGACTCAAGTTGGCTAATTTTGACTGACAAACTTCAAAAGAAAAACCCTTCGAAATTTTTTGAGTCGTCTCTAAACTCTTTTCTTTATCTCATCTCGAACAAATTGACTTTTATTCCTTATTCTGATCTAATTCTATTGTTGAGACGGTTGAAAATCGTGTTTACTTGTTCCGGAATCCTTTATCTTTGATTTGTGAAATCCTTGGGTTTAGACATTACTTCGGGAACTCCTATTCTTTTTTCTTTCAAAAGAGTAGCAACATACCCTTTCTTTTTTCTTATTTCCTTCGATAAAGCATTTCACTCTTCTATAGAAATCAAATATGAACAATTGATTCAGATAGACTTTTAATCAAAAAAGTTTTTCCAATCTTCCAAAATTGGACTTTTTCTTATTTTAACCTTTTGATTTCCATATTAAGGATAGACTGACAAAGTTGGCCTAATTTATTAGTTTTCACTAACCCTAGATTCTTTCCCTTGATCAAAAAGAAATTCTGTCCTCTCGAGCTCCATCGTGTACTATTTACTTTACTTACAAACAACCCAGCGCAAATTCGGTTCGGGACGAATAGAACAGACTATGTCGAGCCAAGAGCATTTTCATTACTATGGAAAATGATGGATAGCAAAATCCACAATCGATCATGTCCTTCAAGTCGCACGTTGCTTTCTACCACATCGTTTTAAACGAAGTTTTACCATAACATTCCTCTAATTTCATTGCAAAATGGTATCGAGAATTGATCCAATATGGATGGAATCATGAATAGTCATTGCTTTTGTATACTAATTCAAACCTGCTATCTATGGAGAAAATTGGATAAAAGAAATAAGTATTTATCGGGGAACACTCTGCAAAGATACAATTTATTTAAACCCATATTCTTTCTATCATATGAATGAAACATAGTTCGAAAAAGAGGAATAAAAGAGTTTACTTAAGACTTCTTTATTTTTATTATTGAATTTCCATTCTCAACAGAGAACTCAAGATGATCAATCCTGAAATGAGAAGGATCGACCCTTTCCCAACAAATAAACTATCAACCTCAAAAAAAGCGGAATTAATTTAATGAATTAATAGATTTTTCTGTAACAAAAACAATTAACTATTAAACAAATAAGCTATTAAACAAATAAGCTATGCCAATGAAAAGATTGGTCGTTTTTGGGTAGTTATAAAATTCTCATACTTCTTCGACTCGAATAACAAAAGAAAGAAATTTTTTTTGTAAAGTAAAATTAAGGTCTTTGCTTTTACTTATAGCATTCTTTCTTTTACCTAAAAGAAAGAACTCAAAATAAAAAATAAGAAAAGTACGATTTCGAATCCATTCTATCCAACGAACAGTTCTTACCTTAACCTTACCGAAATGGATCATTCTAGATATTTAAAGAATCACAGATCGAGATCGTTTTCGCTTAACCAAAGAAAAGAAGGACGCTTCTTTTTTACTAATAATACAAGAAAACAAATAATACAACAAAAATCTATCTCTATCATAAAGGGATAGGTGTCATTTTCTATACAGTGTTTTACCTCATTAAATTTTTTTTTCAATCAATTTGAAAGTAGAGTAGACAGAATATATGAATTTATCTCTAATCCTCACATTCCATTGATTTAGAAATGGATATTTGCAAATCAGATAATACCTAAAATATAAAAATAGAGTCCCTATCCGTAGAATGGAAACCTTTTTCTTTTTTTCGCGCCGATCTTGGTCAAAAGTTTTAAGGCCTGTGCTGAAACTAAAAACATCCTACTCTTTAATCTGGCCATGAAACATAGAATTAGAATACTCCCCCTCTTTTTTTTTTTACTTACTTTAGTTCTTTAGTTTTTGGAAAATAAATAGGGGGGTACTTCTTTTCTTTCATATTGGATGTCAAATAGATCCTGTAAGAATTCCCACTTCATAGATACGGGGTATAAAGTTTATCAAAAAAGTTCCAATTTCAAAACACATATTCAAAACACATATGAGTAATGAGTAGTAGGGGCATATCCTGAATGTGCCTGATAGACACAAATTTTTCATGAAAATAAAGATATTAAATTTGACTGGACTTGACACTTTATTTTTGGTTTTCTGAGAAAGAAAAAAATGCTTAGAAATGCATCTAATCTACGAGTTCATAAGAGATAATTATTCTCTTTAATAAACTTTTGTGTCGTGCAGGGCACAATACGATTCTATCTTTCGCTTCATCAGAAAAAATCTGGGACGGAAGGATTCGAACCTCCGAGTAACGGGACCAAAACCCGCTGCCTTACCACTTGGCCACGCCCCATGTCATTTCGTTTTATGAGACACTAATAAACACTATTATTTTTATATATTATTCGTCAATCCCACTTCAATTACCTAAAAAATGAGGGATATTTTCTTGCTAGGATTCGAGACATGCAGATAATATAGAATCCAAAAAATGCATTGATCATTACATAGAATTCTATTAAGATATTATATGAAAGTCGAATTTCTTCCATTCTCATTTGAGAATGCGAATACAAGGAGGTATTTTGTGTTTGGGAAAGTCCGAAGAAAAAAGGATTTGGAATCTACCTTTTCTTTTGCTTTTTCCCTTAGAAAAATAACTCAATCAAAATCCAATTATCTACTCTACAAGAATGAAATGCTTGTTATGCCTAATATACTTAGTTTAACCTGTATCTGTTTTAATTCTGTTCTTTGTCCGACTAGCTTTTTCTTCGCCAAATTACCCGAAGCTTATGCCATTTTCAACCCAATCGTGGATGTTATGCCTGTCATACCTGTACTCTTTTTTCTATTAGCGTTTGTTTGGCAAGCTGCTGTAAGTTTTCGATGAAATCTTTACTATTCTGCCTGCCAAATTGAATGATGTATTCATTCCAAAAAAAAAAATGGATAAGAGCTGAGAAGTCTTATATTATGAACCTTCGATTCTAAAATTCAAATTCTTCTACATTGAATGTATAGCTGCAGCAATAAATTTTGATCAGCCTTTCTACCCCCTGCGCCTACGTTGAACGTACCTTTAGGTACCCACACAATACCTAAACTAATGATAAGAGTGCTTATTATAAATCAATTCTTGCAATTTTTTTAAGAATTGATTTTTGCATTTTTAGGTGTCAAAATAAAGAAAACCCATTCTAGTGGATCCGTGTGGTAAGGAAAAATGGGTAATCTATTCCTTAACAAAAAAATTTTTGGAGATTTTGTAATGCTTACTCTCAAACTTTTTGTTTATACAGTAGTGATATTCTTTGTTTCCCTCTTTATCTTTGGATTCTTATCTAATGACCCAGGACGTAATCCTGGGCGTGAGGAGTAAAAATCCAAAATTTTTGAGAATTTTTTTTTATAAATTAAAATTGGATTTATTTCGTACATTTATTTATGAGAAAATCCGGGGGTCAGAATTCCTTACAATTTGAAAGTCCCAAATGATCCGAGGGGGCGGAAAGAGAGGGATTCGAACCCTCGGTACAAAAAAATTGTACAACGGATTAGCAATCCGCCGCTTTAGTCCACTCAGCCATCTCTCCCCGTTCCAAATCGAAAGGTTTTCATGATATGACAGAGGCAAGAAATAACGATTGCAAAAAATCCTTCCTTTTTCTTTCATTTCAAAAGTGCATAAAAATTATATTGCCAATTCCATTTTAATTATATTCTTTTTTCTTAATGTTAATAAAAAAAAGAAGAAAATTCTGGTTTTTTCTTTCCAAAATTCGATATAGGCTGAGAGACAATCAGATCGATTTTCTCTTCAGCGGGCAGTTCCATATAGAATTTGTTAGAATAAAACAAGCGGGTTATAAAAAAAACTCTTTTTTTATCCACAAAGCAAAAAAGGTTCTTATCAAACCCACAATAAAATTGGAAAGAAAGATAAAGTAAGTAGACCTGACCCCTTGAATGATACCTCTATCCGCTATTCTGATATATAAATTCGATGTGGATGAAATTGGTGTATAAGCGCATTTTTTTATTTCCTTAGACTTAGATCGCGCAAGGCAAGAATTTTTCGCTATTTACGATTTCATATTCTTGTTACTAGACGTTCTATAGGAATAAGAAGAAATCGCAACTCTTTTCCGTTACACATAATGAATAAAGGGTTTCAAAAGTCAATTTTTCTTTTCAATATCTTTCTTTTTTTTTCAGAATCCTATTCTATTTTTGTTCTTCCACCCATGCAATAGAGAGCGAATGAGAAAAGAGGGGTTTTCCCTTAAAAAATAGGCTTTGAAATAGAAATCATGGAATAATGCTGAATTCAAATGTTTATTTCTTTATTTCTTTTCTTTTATTTCTTTTCTATAGTATAAGAAAAATGAATTAAATGAAATTCGTGGATTTAGCACGACCTTGGTTGTGACCCCATAGATAAAAATGCAAAATTTCTATCTTCGAGACGACTGAAAAAGGGCATTGAACGAGAAAGAAATCGTCCACAGATAATCAAACTATCGTATGCCCTGGAAGTAATATGAGGTGCTCGAAAATGGTTGAAGTAATTGAATAGGAGGATCACTATGACTATAGCCGTTGGTAGAGTTACTAAAGAAGAAAACGATCTATTTGATATTATGGACGACTGGTTACGAAGGGACCGTTTTGTTTTTGTAGGATGGTCCGGCTTATTGCTCTTTCCTTGTGCTTATTTCGCTTTAGGGGGTTGGTTTACAGGGACTACTTTTGTAACTTCTTGGTATACCCATGGATTGGCTAGTTCCTATTTGGAAGGTTGCAATTTCTTAACCGCGGCGGTTTCCACACCTGCCAATAGTTTAGCACACTCTTTGTTGCTACTATGGGGACCGGAAGCACAGGGGGATTTTACTCGTTGGTGTCAATTAGGTGGTCTTTGGACTTTTGTCGCTCTCCATGGAGCTTTTGCACTAATAGGTTTTATGCTACGTCAATTTGAACTTGCTCGGTCTGTTCAATTGCGGCCTTATAATGCAATTTCATTCTCTGGTCCAATCGCTGTTTTTGTTTCCGTATTCCTTATTTATCCACTGGGACAATCTGGTTGGTTCTTTGCGCCGAGTTTTGGCGTAGCAGCTATATTTCGGTTCATCCTTTTCTTCCAAGGATTTCATAATTGGACGTTGAACCCATTTCATATGATGGGAGTTGCCGGAGTATTAGGCGCAGCTCTGCTATGCGCTATCCACGGGGCTACCGTAGAAAACACTCTATTCGAAGATGGCGATGGTGCAAATACCTTCCGTGCTTTTAACCCAACTCAAGCTGAAGAAACTTATTCAATGGTCACTGCTAACCGCTTTTGGTCCCAAATCTTTGGTGTTGCTTTTTCCAATAAACGTTGGTTACATTTCTTTATGCTATTTGTACCCGTCACCGGTTTATGGATGAGTGCTATTGGCGTAGTTGGTCTGGCTCTGAACCTACGTGCCTATGACTTCGTTTCCCAGGAAATCCGTGCAGCGGAAGATCCTGAATTTGAGACTTTCTACACCAAAAATATTCTTTTAAATGAGGGTATTCGTGCGTGGATGGCAGCTCAGGATCAGCCTCATGAAAATCTTATATTCCCTGAGGAGGTTCTACCACGTGGAAACGCTCTTTAATGGAACTTTCGTTTTAGCTGGTCGTGACCAAGAAACCACCGGCTTTGCTTGGTGGGCTGGGAATGCCAGACTTATCAATTTGTCCGGTAAACTACTTGGAGCTCATGTAGCCCATGCCGGATTAATCGTATTCTGGGCCGGAGCAATGAACCTATTTGAAGTGGCCCATTTCGTACCAGAAAAGCCCATGTATGAACAAGGGTTGATTTTACTTCCGCACTTAGCTACTCTAGGTTGGGGAGTAGGGCCGGGGGGAGAAGTTCTAGATACTTTTCCTTACTTTGTATCCGGAGTACTTCACTTAATTTCCTCCGCAGTCTTAGGCTTCGGTGGCATTTATCACGCGCTTCTGGGACCCGAGACTCTTGAAGAATCTTTTCCATTCTTTGGTTATGTATGGAAAGATAGAAATAAAATGACTACAATTTTGGGTATTCACTTAATTTTGTTAGGTCTAGGTGCTTTTCTTCTAGTACTCAAGGCTCTTTATTTTGGCGGCGTATATGATACCTGGGCCCCCGGGGGGGGGGATGTAAGAAAAATTACCAATTTGACCCTTAGCCCCGGTGTTATATTTGGTTATTTACTAAAATCCCCTTTTGGGGGAGAAGGATGGATTGTTAGTGTGGATGATTTAGAAGATATAATTGGGGGGCATGTATGGTTGGGTTCCATTTGTGTACTTGGCGGAATTTGGCATATCTTAACCAAACCCTTTGCATGGGCTCGCCGTGCATTTGTATGGTCTGGCGAAGCTTACTTGTCTTATAGTTTAGGTGCTTTATCTGTTTTTGGTTTTATCGCTTGTTGTTTTGTCTGGTTCAATAATACGGCTTATCCAAGTGAGTTTTACGGGCCCACTGGACCAGAAGCTTCTCAAGCTCAAGCATTTACTTTTCTAGTTAGAGACCAGCGTCTTGGAGCTAATGTAGGGTCTGCCCAAGGACCGACGGGTTTAGGTAAATATCTAATGCGTTCCCCAACGGGAGAGGTTATTTTTGGAGGGGAAACTATGCGTTTTTGGGATCTTCGTGCTCCGTGGTTAGAACCTCTAAGGGGCCCCAACGGTTTGGACTTGAGTAGGTTGAAAAAAGATATCCAACCTTGGCAAGAACGACGTTCAGCAGAATATATGACCCATGCTCCTTTAGGCTCTTTAAATTCCGTGGGTGGCGTAGCTACCGAGATCAATGCAGTTAATTATGTCTCTCCTAGAAGTTGGTTAGCGACCTCCCATTTTGTTCTAGGATTCTTCTTTTTTGTGGGCCATTTGTGGCATGCAGGAAGAGCCCGAGCTGCTGCAGCAGGCTTTGAAAAGGGAATTGATCGTGATTTGGAACCTGTTCTTTACATGACCCCTCTTAACTAAGATTTTTTATTTATACCTGTTCTAGTTTTTTTCTGTTCTGGCTCGGTTATTCCATCTAGCCGAGCCATTCATGCTTTTTTATGAAAGAATGATATAAGGGGGCTGAACAAAGAAAAACATAGATAGAAAGAAACAAATGTATTCAATATACAAAAGGAGAGAGAGGGATTCGAACCCTCGATAGTTCCTAGAACTATACCGGTTTTCAAGACCGGAGCTATCAACCACTCAGCCATCTCTCCACAGCCCAATCCCTATTTTATTCCTACAAATAGAACATAGCTATATGAAATGATCTACTAACTCATCTCAGATGCAAGTCCACTTTCAATATATCTCTGTATACTGTATACACGGATACAGAATCCGCTATATCCGTTTGTGAAATAAAGGCTAAATCCCCTCCCCTCAACTCCATATCCAAATAAAAGCGGTAAGGAAAAAGTTTTAATAAAAAGAAGAATCAATGGATTCATGATTAAACCCCTCCTACTTCTTGTATTTTCGTACAATTTTGATTAAGTGAGGGATCAAATAGAAATATGTAGTCAACTTTATTTGAAGGTAGTTTGGAGGATCATAAATATGACTATTGCTTTCCAATTAGCTGTTTTTGCATTAATTGCGACTTCCTCAGTTTTAGTAATTAGTGTACCCCTTGTATTTGCTTCTCCTGATGGTTGGTCAAATAATAAAAACGTTGTATTTTCCGGTACATCATTATGGATTGGATTAGTCTTTCTGGTAGCTATTCTGAATTCTCTTATTTCTTGAATTTGTTTAGTATTTAGTAACCCGATACAAAATAAATAAAAAGAAAGGCCCTTTTTTCGAAAAAATTCGGATTTTTATACACATTAAAATGCTATTTTCGTTCCGAATTATTACCTATTCTCTTTCATTATTATGAAATTCTATTGCCATTAGAATATTGATTGATAGACAATTAATAAAAAGAAAACTCTAATAGAAAATGAAACGGTCGACCCAGACATAGACGGTCGACCCGGGTGGATATACCCTATAAAATATAGGCCGTAGCAAGCGTAGTTCAATGTAGCGAGCGTAGTTCAGTGGTAAAACATCTCCTTGCCAAGGAGAAGATACGGGTTCGATTCCCGTCGCTCGCCAGCTTAATTTAGTAAGGTGCTATGATAAAAAATTCAGTTTAGTTGACTACTTAACAACTTCTATTAAATTACTATTTAATATTAAATGAATATGAAATTCAGTAGTTGTTAGTCTAGTACTGTACCCCTTCCTATCTTATCCTTCCTTTGCACCCGACTCAAAAAAAAGAGTGCTTCGAGGGCGCAAATTCAACTTTCTAAGAAAGTTCCCTAAACCGGGGATTCGCCGAGACAAACAAGAGACAAACGGTTTTGAAAGGGGGATAGGCTATGCTTTTCTTTCATTTTTTTTTCTGCCTGCTGAATAAAAAAAGGGTTGGATATAGCCCTCTATCATATATATAGAAATAGAATAGTCCATTTATACGGACTGCTAAGTGCGGAGACGGGAATCGAACCCGTGACCTCAAGGTTATGAGCCTCGTGAGCTACCAAACTGCTCTACTCCGCTCTGTAGGGCCGAAAACTGGTGGACGAAAGAAAAAGGTTGAATACAAGTCTCTACCATGTCTAGACAAACAAATGGAATAGTCTTTTTATACAGAATGGAGCGGGTAGCGGGAATCGAACCCGCATCGTTAGCTTGGAAGGCTAGGGGTTATAGTCGACGTTGGTTGATTATTTTTGACGTCTCTAATTCAAAACCGAACATGAAATTTTGATTTCATTCGGCTCCTTTATGGATATTCTCACCACTTAACATCTATGTCAGCTTTTCTGTCTGAATGGAACCAAAGCTCTCTGCTTTCTAGATGATCCTTATAGAGTAGGAGATAGAAATTCTCCTAAATATCTATCTAATCTACTTACTTCGTTCCCTAATTTCATTCAAGAGATCCTGAGGAAAAGAGTTGGGTTTCCACCGAGCTGAAACAATATAATATACTGATGGTTCTAGTAAACCAAAACCATCGTTTTTTAGCTATTGGGCTTCCATTTCCTACAAAACAAAAGAAGATTTAGTTACGATTGGAAATAAACTTTTTTGTATCTTCATCCATAGATCCTTTACTCATATTTATTCAATCGGAATACTTATCGGAATACTTAATCCAATGCAAAATTTTGCTTCGCGACTACGTACTCATAATCGAATTTGTATTTTAGATGCAAATTCAATTAGTCTTTGGATACTAATCGCGAGAATGTATATTCTTCCTCAATATGCTATTGAGAGGAAAAGGATTAAACCCTTTATAAGAACTAAAGTTTTCATCGGAATATGAATATAAAAAAACTTAAGGATGCCTTAAGTATATCATTTCAAATTCAGTTATTAATAGAACGAATCACACTTTTACCACTAAACTATACCCGCTACATGTAGATTATGATACCAATGCTACCCTTTGTCAAGGGTAGCCATTCGAGAAGGAGGCTAATTCCACCTTATCGAATCAAAGGAGAAAGTTCATGGCGGTGGGCGATTGGTACTTCAATCGCGGGTCTTTACTTTAGGATTTAGATAGCCCCTCTCTAGTCTGTAAAATACATCTCTTCTTACCATACCAATAGCGTATGAACCAAATGTATGCATTTCGATTAGGATCTATTCTACGGTTATGACTACAAGGATCATTATTTGTAAGGACGTAAATGTGCCAGACTGTTGTCTGGAATCGTTTAATTATTCCTACAATATATACTAAGAGATATAAAGGCAGTACAATCCCCTCCCTTTCTTCCTTTTCTTTTTTGTTCAGAATTGAACAAAGAAATTGGGAAAGATGTTTTCTTCCTCCACGTATCATGAAGTGCGAGCCATAGGGAAGGAGTGAGATGACTTTCACAAATTTATCATAGACTTCGTCTATCGCTTGAGAGAAGCAACAAAGAGTAATAACTTAAAAAGAAAAACAGATACGAATCGACAGATTTACCTGATGAAAATTGACATCAGAGGACTCTGATGAGGATTCCTCAAACTCTTCATAAAGAGGATCCAGAAAGTCTCTGGTTAGTCGAGACCCTCCATTTCCTAATTTCCTCTCTTCTTTTCCGCTCAATTCTAGTTTATTAGATTCTTGTTTAAAAGAATCAAAGAAGATGAATAGAACTAAGAACACATAAAAAAGAGCATAGAGAACCATTACCAAACGTTCCTCCTAAGAATCATATTGGGTATCTGTCCCCTTCCTTTTAACCCTAGGATCAAAATCTAGAATCCTCCCTTTTCCTAGTGTTCGGAAACGGAAAACCCTGAACCTGGAGGAGTTAGGTATGTAGGATATGCTTTTTATTTTTTGTTGGGCAGGCAGTAGTATAATTTTTATACTCTGCAGTATAAATTCGACTCCCAACTTTTTTTTAGAATAAAATTGTTGATAAAACTCCAACATAGTTTGTTCCAAATCCACTAGAATCCTTGTAGAATAGTCAAGTACCCCATTTCCAAGGGGTACCTGTTGAAAATCGTTTCAACAAATCCGTCCAAAACTTTTTAAGAAAAATTAAAAAGTTTTGAACTCGAAAGTTTTTCCAAGAGATGCCTGCTAAAAATTGTTTGAATCTCTCACCAAAACAGATAAGAAGTATATCACTGAAAATTACTATCCAGCCATATGGGTATATGAAGAGCGCAAATTCCTTTATACCCCACCCAATTAGAATTAGGGGAAATAAAACATAAATGTAGAAAGTTCTCATCATAAGATCAGCCAATAGAAGAAAAAAGTCCCTAATTCTGCAGAACATTCTGAGCACGTGAAAAGTGAATAGCCTAAAGATAAAAAAAAAGTTTATCATTTTTTTAACAGCAGTTCTTATTGCCCCTTTGGCCTTTTTGGCCCATTGTTGTATCCGATTCAACAATTGATACATATTTGTTCTCCTCTTAAAAAAAAAAGGAACTTCCGTTCCGAGCTTTGGTTTGGTGAGTCGTACGAGATCATGTTTACATACCTATGAACTTAGCCTCTTCAAATGTATCCGATATATATAATAATTTTTGGGTGTGTCAACTCTCTGTTCATGTATTTTATTATACATGATATGTATATGTATTTATTTATATAATAATAAATACCTATACTTTGTGCAAGTGATAAGAGATAATATGAAAGATTTTCTTATTTTTCTTAATTTTCTCAAGATTTTAAATCTCGCCATAAAAAAACTTCGAGATCAAGATATATAGAAAAGAAAATCTCTACATATCTCTATATATGTATATATTATGTACATTAATATATACATATAATATGTACATTATGCAGTAGACCCATAATGGTAAATGAAAGTGGCTAATTATTGAATAAAAAGCCCTTTTAACTCAGTGGTAGAGTAATGCCATGGTAAGGCATAAGTCATCGGTTCAAATCCGATAAAGGGCTTTTCACTTAGTGGTAGAATAATGCCTTGGTAAGACAGAAGTTATCGGTTCGAATCCGATAAAGTACTTTTCTACTAAATTCATTCATTTCTTTTTTGAAAATGTCTCCATTTTTTTTTTTTGCAATTTTATGACTTAGTTTAATGCGAGATGCCCACATTTTTGGTCTGAACACTAAACGAAGCACAGAGTTAAAATTGCAAAAAAAAATGAAATTGGACTCTTTTTCCTGTTATAGCAATCAAATCAATACCTGTACTGAACTAATTTAGATTCCTTTTTATTAGTCTATTCTTATTCTATACCCTTTAAACGAATTTCCTTAACCTTAAAAAGCTTAAAAGGTAGGGGATGATCCGTGAATTAACCTAACCATCAACTAAAAAAAATAGCATAACAGAAAAGTAGTAAAGACTCTTTTCTTTGATCTAGTTCGAAGAGTATATTGACAATTCCAAAAAACTGCTCATACTATCATTATAGTATAATGACGAGTGGTTGTATACGGTGCTATCGTCTAGTGATGCCCCCATCGTCTAGTGGTTCAGGACATCTCTCTTTCAAGGAGGCAGCGGGGATTCGACTTCCCCTGGGGGTAGGGAGTATTATAAAAAGAGGTTAATCATAGATTATCAAAAAGCCTAGAATAAATTCTTCCTGGGTCGATGCCCGAGCGGTTAATGGGGACGGACTGTAAATTCGTTGACGATATGTCTACGCTGGTTCAAATCCAGCTCGGCCCAAAAATTTAGGGCTTAGTGAATATGAACTAAATCCATTATTTTTTATGGAATAAAAAAAAATTATTATCCATAGAAATAAAGGATAAAGAGAAACGGGGAAATTGATTTCTAATCCATATCTCTCTGATTCTTTATCTTACAAAGAAAAGACAAAGAAAAGAACCTTTCTTATGGAAAGGCGGATTATCCTTTATTTTTAGGGATAAAAAATCGCAACATACTAGTTATGCCACTCTCACTATACCCGCATAGGATATGCGGGTATGTAGTATATGATTCGTCTATTTCTTAGAGCACGACAGACGGATCGAATCTTCTATTTAAGAATAGGCATGCCATACACCCCGCAGGGATTGTAGTTCAATTGGTCAGAGCACCGCCCTGTCAAGGCGGAAGCTGCGGGTTCGAGCCCCGTCAGTCCCGAACTAGGGTTCAATGAATGGAAAAATTCATCTTTCCTTTTTTCATCAAAAATTTCCATGAAAAAAAGGGGGGGGGGACAGGAGGCAAGATCAAATATCTATGGGGCACCCTTACTTCACTATTTCTTTTTTTGCATTTCTCAGTAAAAAGAGAGCAGTGCAGTATAGAATTTTTTTTTCACTACTTCCGGTGGATAAGGAAAGGCATACATATCATACGTGAATTTAGTATAATTTAGGATACTACTCTATTTTTATGATTATACCACCCTCATCTTAACTTCCTATTCGACTCTTATGAAATCGAGTACCGGTATTTTACCGGAATCCATACATAAACCGTATTCGTTTATTGTTAGAGAATGAATTTCATCTAATTAGTTACTTTTTTGGGGTTAAACCGCACCCCTGCCATTTTCTAGTTCCAACTTTGTTTGTGTATGTTCAATGAATAATTGGAAAGAATCCACCTCATTCTCACTCCATTTGCCGACTCCTTCTTTTATGGATTTGCTCTCATCTTTAGACCCCAAAAAGCGTATATTGATAGTAACCTAATAAAATAAAAACCAAGCAAACGCTCTTTTTCCTAAATTAAAATATGGGATCCTTTTTATTTAAGATCCTCTTTTCTCCATCTCATTTCTACTTCTACTGCTTATTGGGATGTCTATGTGACCCATAGAAAGTTGGTCATATAATACATACATAATTGTATGTATAACTATAAGAAAAAGGAAGGGAAATTGGATAAGATAAGAAAGATTTTGGATTATACATATAGAAAAACAAAAGTAGAAAAGAATGAAAAATAGAATAGAGGGGGTTTCGAATCCAATCAAAAAACCCATTTTGGTCTTAGTATGGATAAGAGATCTTCCTATGTTATATTATTCCACTATCAACCATGAATTGATTTGATAGATCCAATATTCATAATATTGAATTGATTCAGTATTATCAGAATGCAAGTCCTCCCCTTGAATTTACAGGATACCCCTTTTTCCTCTCCATGGGATTACATCCCGAGTTATTGTGAAAAAAAAAAATAAAGAGGTTATGGAAGTCAATATTCTCGCATTTATTGCTACAGCATTGTTCATTCTAGTTCCTACTGCCTTTTTACTTATTATTTATGTAAAAACAGCCAGTCAAAATGATTAATTGGAATTCCAATTAATCATTGAAGAAATGAAAAAGGGATTAAAGAAAATAAAAAATCCAAGTCTTAAATGAAAGGGTCTGGTTGGAATCATAAAGTGTGGTAGAAAGAACTATATGTAGTTCTTTCTACCACACTTTAGATTCTTTCTATTATATTATCTTGAATCTACATAGAATCGATTAGTAGATTGAAATAGTAGTCTAATTCAACTTCTTTTTTCACTGCATCCACTTAATTTCAATCAAGTCAAAATCAAAAAAATCGAAGATAATTCTTCATTGAAAGAATCCAAGGAGGGGGAGAAAAATAATACGAGAATAGACTAGAATAGACTATAGTAAAAGAAAAAAAGTAAAAGGAAAAAACCTACGAATCTTTCATGCTTAAAAAAGGTGCGAGATGCTTCAATCGAGATCCTTCAAAAAAAAAAAAAAAAACATAAAAAATTTT
>Ga0182007_10000695_pt1 | contig 19215 bp, 13 predicted proteins | sample Sormic07211113_1_FD_123023 | JGI IMG/M metagenome (GOLD analysis project Ga0182007, IMG submission 123023) | Rhizosphere microbial communities from Sorghum bicolor, Mead, Nebraska, USA - 072115-113_1 MetaG | ecosystem: Host-associated > Plants > Roots > Rhizosphere | place: USA: Nebraska... | reverse complement strand
GCTTTGCCATCGCCATACGGATTATGTTTTGATGCCATTATATTATATTTGACTTCGTCATTAAGTAAGGCTAGCGTTTCATTTACAATCTTATCTGGATCAGTACCTACTAAAATCACAGTTCCAGCATCGACGGCTTCCGGTCTCTCAGTTGTCTCCCTCATCACTAAAACAGGCTTTCCTAATGATGGGGCTTCTTCTTGAACACCTCCACTATCTGTAATAATTATTTTGGATTGACTCATTAACCATATAAAAGCCTCATAAGGTTGTGGCTCTATTAAATGAACATTTTTAATACCAGAGAGAATTTCATAAACTGGTTTTTGCACATTTGGATTAAGGTGTACGGGATATATGATGTCAACATCTGCTTGCTCCGCAATCTCCTTCAAAGCTTTACAAATATTTAAAAAGCCTTCACCATGATTTTCTCTTCTATGCCCGGTCACCAAAATCATAGGTCTATTGAAAGGAAATTGTTTTTTCAATTCAGCCACGCTCTTTGGTTCATAATCTTCTATAATACTTAAACCTAATTGTAAAGCATCAATCACCGTGTTTCCAGTGACGATTATATTATCAGTGTTTATATTTTCGGTTAAGAGATTGTTACGAGAAGTTATCGTAGGTGCAAAGTGCATGTCTGCAATCCTACCTGTTATACTTCTATTCATCTCTTCGGGAAATGGGGCCCATTTATTAAAAGTACGCAGTCCAGCCTCCACATGCCCAACTTTACATCCGAAATAATAGGCAGCTAGGGCTACTGCTGTAGAAGTTGTTGTATCACCATGAACTAAAACATAATATGGTTTATAGGAATCAAATACATCTTTCATACCATTTAAAATGTCCCCTGTTAAAGAAAATAAATTTTGATTTGCTTTCATTAAATTCAAGTCAAAATCAGGCGAAATATCAAAAAATTTTATAACCTGATCTAACATTTCTCTATGTTGTGCGGTTATACATACGGACACCTCTAATATTTCTGGATATTTTTTTAATTCTAAATATAAGGGTGCCATTTTGATTGCCTCTGGCCGAGTCCCAAATACAAGTAGGATTTTCTTTAATGGATTTTTTTTATCTAATTTCATTTTTCTTTTTATTTAAAGCAGCAGCATAAATAGTTTGTAAATGTTTATTTCGAATTTTGATATCAAGCTTATTTAAAGCAGTATTTTTCGCGTTTGTACCGAGGGTTTCTCTTAGGGTATGGCTGGTATGCAATGATTTTATATGATTCGCAAGTGATAAATGATCATGTTCATTTATTAACAACCCATTAAATTCACTCTCGATAATCTCTGGTATTCCTGCGTGAAAAGTAGAAACAACAGGCAACCCACTTGCCATTGCTTCCACTATAGTACCTGGAATTCCTTCTTTATCTCCATTTCTAGTTATAACACTGGGGTGGATAAAGACATCAGCATCTTGCAATTGCATTGAAAATTCGGGGCCGTGTTTAATTGCATCAATAAAAAACACCTCGTTTTCTAAATTATGATCCTCGACATACCCTTTCAACCTAGCTTTTAGTTTTCCATTACCAACTATAACATATTTAAACTTTACAAAATTTTCTTTATTTTTTAATTCATTTAAAGCTTTTAGAACAGTTAAATGACCTTTTTTTTCGACCAAGCTACCGATAGTTAAGAGATTTAAAACGTCCTTTGGTAAATATGTCCGCTCTACTTTGAACATACTAGTATCAATTCCATGGTAATGAATTATGATTTTATTTTCAGGACACCCTATCTTAATTAGATCTTTTTTCATATCCAAAGACATTGCTAAGAAAATGTCATAGTCTGTAAAAATTGTTTTTAAATAAAGTGAACTTAAGAAGCCGAATTTTTTAGGAAATCTAGATACATCATATCCGTAACAAGAACATATCTTAGGTATACTTTTGATTTGTTTGGTTAAAGGATGAAAAAACCTTGAGTCAGTTAAGAAGTGTCCATGAATTAACCCAGGTTGAACCTCATCAAATATTTTCTTAAAAAATAACGTCTTGCTGCGGCTTAAGTATTTGGTATTTAAAGAGTTTTTTGGTGAGAAAACTTTAGCTTCATTAGGCAAATTTTTTAATTCCTTAATTGTAAAAACAGCATGTGAAAATAATAAGACTGAATTAATTTGATTAATGATAAATGTTTCTGTTAAAGAAGTAAATTTCCTTTCTAAGTGAAGTATTGTCATTGTATTATTTTAAACGATAAACCAATCTGTAATTACTAACAGAAGTACAATCACCATGCTCTTTACCAAGAAACACTTTACCGGCGACTGTTGAACCAATTTGATTAAGATTTTAAATTTTGAGAAGTAATTGTGACTTCCAGTAGTCTTGATTGTATAATTCATAATTGTTTCTAAAAATACTAATTAAGGTATTTTTTTATTACTGCGGGATTGCCTGCAACCATAACATTTGGCGGTACACTTTTAATAACGACAGAGCCAGCTCCAATAATTACATTATCTCCTATTTCCACCCCTCCAATAATTACAACATTAGCACCAATATTCACATTATTTCCAATTCTTGGGCAACAGCCACCAGCTTTAGAATTTCCAATCGTAGTATTTTGTCTAATAGTTACGAAATCGCCAATTATCGTATTTTCATTGATCACTAAACCTACCCCATGGTATACATTAAAACAGTCACCAATCTGGGTAGTATCAGGAACATCAATTCCTAAGATATAATTGAAAACTATCTTATAATATAACCGGATAGGTAGACCTATAAACCTTCTAAACTTGGTTTTAGTGAAATAATTAGAGAAGCAAAAATTTTTATAAAAAAGTCTACCTTTGGTGTTACGATTTAACATGGACAAACTTAAATCTTGGGACATATAGTAATTATTAAATAATTGATAAGATATTTCTTGTTAACTGCCATTGGCAACCAAATATTATTGTTATATGAAAACAGTTGGAAAAACATTTTCACTAATCATTCCTACTTGTATTATATGTATATTTAACTTTTTTTTCTAAAAATTTAATCAATTTTAACACCGATTTTTTATATTCTAATAAGGCTTCCGCCGTAGAATAACCACTGATTGAAATTCTTTCAGCGTCAGCTGGGTTTTCAATCATCCATCTTATATTGGAAGCAATGTCTATAATATTTCCGCATTCAGCAATAACTATATCAGTATCTTTCTTAAAATACTTTTCAATATCTCCAAAGTCAGTTACCAATATTTGTTTCTCACTAGCAAAATACTCACCTAATTTAGTAGGAAATCCTGCTTTAGTTTGAATGGTATTAGGTCGGGTTAAGACTAATATCCTACACTGTGAAATGTGATCCTTTACTTCCTGCAGACTAACTAAACCAGTAAATGTTACTAAGTTTTCTATTTGCAAATCCCGACAAACATTCTTGATATTAGGAATTAAACTTTTACCAAAAACACTGTCACCAATAACTAATAAAGACAGATTCAAGCCTTGGGATTGTAACAAACTCAAGGCTTGAAGTAAATCTGGTAATCCATCTTTCATTGAAGGGGTGCCACTATAACCTAATTGATATTTAATCGAAGTATCGGTATTTTTCCAGAAGTCAAAATCTGTCAGGTTTGGTTGAACATAGATTTGATTTTCATTGAAACCTTTTGTTATATATAGGTGCCTCAAAAAGTCACTAAACACAATTAAACAATCAGAAAGAGGGTTTACAATTTTTATATTTGCTATAAGCCAATACCACTTTATTTTGCTAGTTAACGACTGTTGAAAATCTGCTTTATCATAATATTCAAAAACAAAGCTTACGAGTTTAAATTTAAAAATTTTCGAAAGCGGATAAATAATCAAGTTGAAATGTAAATCATCATTATATACTAAAATTGTGACAGATTTTCTTCTGTTAAAAAGTTTAAATAAATTAAATACCAAAGTAAATATGGACACAAGGTCATCAATAATCTTTTTAAATAGATTTGATTGTCTTGAAGTTGAACTTAGATATTTAAACTTAATTCCGTCTTCAGTGATGCCCGTTTTATCAGATTTAATTTGATTTCCAAACGCATGCCCTTTTAAGAGCCAAACCGAAACTTTCCTGCTATTTAAATTCAATCCCTTACAAAGTAAATTAAGATAAACTGCAGAAGCACCTCCTGACGGGAAATTTGAACTTGTGATTAAATAATACTCAATGTTATTACTGTGCTTAAACATGTCTGATTAAAACGTTAGTTTGAATTATTTATAATTTTTATAGGAGAATTGATAAGTGAATTTGCAAAAGAAAACCTTTTCAAAACAGCAATTATTGCAGAAAAACTTACAAATACTATTGAAATAAACGAAATAGAATATACAAAAGCAGATATGAAGGTGAAGATTAAAAAAATCTTAAGAAAACAATTGATTGCTAATTCCAACCTAGATTTCGGCTCCCTATACATATTAAATTTGTACCAATAATATAAACTGATAAGGAGTATAAGGAAGCCTAAAATACCACTTTGAGCGAACTGTGTAATCAAAGCAGATCTACTATTCGTTAAATTATTCAACTTCATTAAGGGAATATCCATACTTTCAATAAAGGACATCTTTCCGTTATAGTTATAGCCTTGCAAACCATACCCAATAAAAACCTGAATAATATCATCATCCAAAAAGTCTGAATAAATGGAATTAAAACCTTTAATTTTTCCCCAATCCCCAATATTCTCTATTAACAAATTTCGACTCTCCTTAACCTCATTATCATATACAGCACTTACATCAGTTCGGGTAGTGACGCCACCTTGTTTGCTTTGATATTCGTAGTAAAGACTTATCAAAGAGAGAAATACAATCCCACCCATAAGTGAAGTTGAAAAAATGCCTATCAACTTACTGTTTTTTATTTCAAACTGTCGGCTATATTTATATAAATTATACATCAAACAAACCATCATAATTACTGTGACGCCCAATATTGTCTTTGAATCTACAGTAACAAATTGAAGAAGGGAGAAAACAGCGATAAACGCATATTTAACTTTTCGAGAAATTATCCAAAATAGTAATAGAAGTAAGCCTATCATAGCTGCGTACCACGATGCAATATGTGACATACCAGGGCCAAATGTGCCAGATGCGGCATCATCTAACCCAGCAACCCATTCAAAGCTACCCCCGGCACCGTCACCCATAACCATAGAAGTAGCAGGAATGATTTGCGTTATTTGTAAATAACTAATAATAGTTTGAAGAATAGCAACCGAAACAAATAAATTCAATAAATCTTTATATTGTTTAATACTTAGATCTTTTACATAAAAAATTAAATAAATAAAATAGAAAAGACCGATTGTTATAACAGCAAAAGGTGACTGATTATGAAATATTTGGGAAAAAAGAGAAAGCGCTAAAAAAAATATAAAGAAAGTATTAAACTTTAGTTTAATTAATCGCAAAGTGTTGACGTTAAAAAATCTAAGGGTAATAAGAAATAATAAAAAAGATGGTTTACCGAAATAGTCAATAATAAATCCAGATGAAATAAAACTCTGTCCTATAAAAAAATTACTAGAGAAAAACCATAGGAACCATATTTCAATCGTTTGGAATAGATTATTCTTTACTAAGCTAAAAAAAATAAGTCCAACAATAATCAAAACTGCAATTTCCCCTAGAAACAAACCGGACAGTAAGATGAGTGCAAATTTTAAAAGATAGAAGAATAAAGTTCTAATGCTTAAAAAATCAACATTGTCAACTTGTTTAGTGTCAAATGTCATATGAAGCTTTTATAAGTTTCCATCGATACATTTCAAAGAATTTAATCATTACATTATGCTTCAAGTTTTGAATTTCTCTTTTCACATTCAAAATCTAGGGTCAGTTCTTAAATGTGCAAATATCAGTGCTATTCATTAATAAGTTTTAATTTCTTAATGATTTAAACCATTTATTTTTGTTTGCTTTTCCCTCATAATTTCCATATCCATACCCGTATCCATATCCGTACCCATATCCATAATTATTGCGAACTTCTATACCATTTACAAGAACACTTAGGTTGATCATTTTCTTTGATTGATATAAATCTTCAACAAGATGTATTTGACTTTTAAGTGTGTAATTTTGCCTAACCAGGTATAGCACCATATTTGCAAAAGGCGCCAAAAGCTGCGCATCAGTAACAACACCTATTGGAGGTGCATCAATAATGATATAATCAAAATCAGCTTTTAGCTCATTTATTAACTTCACGGTCCTACTATTCATCAAGGTTTCCGCCGGATTAGGTGGAATAGGCCCAGAGCTTATCAAATAAAGATTAGGATTAACTACAAGGGGTTTAACAATTTCGTTGGCTGTTAAACTAGGTGATATGATGTAATTGGTAAAACCGATAGTATTAGGCATAGCTAACTTTGTTGACAGTCCCGGCTTTCTTAAATCCAATTCCATTAATAGAACTTTCTTTCCTGAAAGCGCTATAATATTACCAAGATTAATAGCGGTAAAAGATTTGCCTTCGCCTGTCATACTTGAGGTCAACAATATGATTTTTTCATCTTCATTTTTCAGAAAAAACGACAGATTAGTTCTTAACGCACGGAATTGCTCTGAAATAGCTGATCGACTATGCTCGGCTACAACTAAATTACTGGATTCATAATTCTGGCTTATTTCTCCAACAATTGGCACATTTGTGTTTTTTACAATGTCATTTTTGGATTGTATTCTAACATTAAATAGTTCTTTGATATAAAGAAATCCAAAAGGAATAGCTAAACCCAATCCAAAAAAGATCAAATATATAGATGTCTTCTTCGGTGCGAATGGGATTATTTCAGATTTAGGCGGATCTATAGTTTTTGAGTTTGCAATATTAGCAGTTTTTGAAATGGCTGTTTCTTCACTTTTTTTCATTAAAAACAGAAAAAGTTCCTGCTTAATTTGTTGTTGTCGAGCTAACTTTAGATAATTACGTTCAGTAGCAGGAACCTGTTTTATTTCGCTCTCTGCACTAGTCATCTGCTTATTTAATTTATTCCTCGTTATAGTTAAACCATTTAAGGTACTTGATAAGTTAGCAATTATATCTGCCCTCGAATTAGCAATCTCTTTATCCAAATTTAAAATTATCGGATTAGTATCTGTTAAACCAATTAACTTTCTTCCCCTTTCAAGCAATAAACTATTGTATTTTTCAATGGCACTGTAAAATACCATGTCAGATGGAACTAGTGAACTGGGCAATACTCTGGCCCTGTCATTTGTTTCATTCAAATGTTTTAACAAGCTATTTATAATTGAAATCTGCGTTTCAACCTGCCCTAAGTCAGTTACATACTGGCCCGTCTTTGCAACTAATAATTTCCCTTGTTCGGTCATATCAGCTAAGCTGTTTCTTTGCTTAAAACCTTGAATATTCTGCTCAGCGCTACCTAATTCTTCGCCGATAATCATTAATCGCCTTTCAATAAATGCAATCGTACTATCAGCAACCTCATTTTTATTACTTAAATTCTGTTGAACATAATTATAAATTAGCTTATTTAAAATATCCTCGCCCTTTCTCGGTATAGGATGATCAAGTGACAGATCAATTACTGTAATTTGCTTATTAGCGATTGCAACTTTAAGATTTTTAGATAAAGTTGATACTTTACTATCTACAGATTCAATGTTAAAGCTAAAGTCATTGTTACCGAGCGGTAAATTAGATTTTTTCACAACTTGTATATTACCAACGTTCGGTATGAAAAAAGGCTTGTTAAATGCGACTACTGTATCTAATTCTTCAGTAACTACAGCCATTTTGTTTTCGAAAAAACTTAATTTTACTTTAGTAGCCTTAATTGTATCAATGAATTTGACAGGTTTAATATAAAAGGGCGGGTCATATAATTCGATATCCCTAAATTTATCTTTTTCGTAATAAGTAATATTTAATTGTAAATCTTGCACAACTTTATCCATCAATGATCTTGTTTTCAGTATCTCGACTTCATTATCGACAGTACTTTTGCCTCCTAACAATCCTCCCAGCTCCCCGAGTACATCTGATCCAGCTGATAATCCACCACCCTTCTTTTCATCATTAACTAAAATTCGAGCTGATACTTTATATATTGGAGTTGAATATTTACCATAAAAAAAGGCTAAGCTAAGACATAAAAAAATTGAAAATATAAACCAAGGCCAGTAGGATAAATATTTGTTTAATAATTGTCTGTAGTCAATAATGGATTCATCGACTAATTGAGTATTAAATTTGTTTTCTGAGGTTGTGTTCATGTTGGAATATAATAGGTAGTGATATTATTCACTATCCATACTTAAATTCTAGATAATAAAACTATAAGTACCGATAAAGCAGTACCAATTATAGCAAATGTTTGTGTTCTTGCCTGGTTAAGAGAGGCAGCTTTACCTTTATTTGGTTCTATATAAAGTACATCATTCTGTTTTAGGTAAAAATATTCACTCGCAAATAATTTAGCAGAGTTCAAATTTAACCTTGCAAATTCTTTATTCCCATTATTGTCTCTGATTAAAAGAATATTTTCTCTCTTACCAAAAATAGTTAAATCACCAGCTAGTCCAATTGCATCTAAAACTGAAACCTTTTCATTAGGTATAGTATATGTTGCTGGTTGGCCAACTTCTCCTAAAATAGTAATTTTAAAATTTGCGAATCTGACTTGCACATTTGGATTATTATAGCTGAGAGATGCTTTTTCACGAATTAGATTTGTCGCTTCGGCAGTAGTTAAACCCACTACCTTTACTTTTCCAATGACCGATAATTCAATTTCACCATTTCTATCAACTAAAAATCCAGAAGTAGACTGAGTGGCAGATATATTTGAGCCCTGAATTTTAGATGAACCAGCACTTATCGCTTGAGTAGCGACTTGGTTTATAACCATCGAAGTCATTGGATCAATTGTGAAAAGTGAAATGGATAAAATATCATCCTGCTGAATCACTGGCTCTTCATAAATTGAAGCATAAGATAAATTAGATTTATCTTCAACACTTACATCTTGAAAATAAGGTACATTTTTAGTACTCCCGCAAGAAGAAAAAATTATGGTAAAGAGAGCAATTATAAAAATATTTAGATTGTTAATGTATTTATTCATAGAAAATTAGGACTATAGGATGGGATGGACTTTCAAATTTAAGGTTTTATTTACATGTTCCTCATTATATTTAGCAACCTACCCAAATACTTTTATTTGTAAGAAGATATCGCCAATTATTAACGTAAATTGATGGGAAATTTAAGTTTAAATCATCGATGTAAAGTTGTGGTAAAAATTTAAATTCAATCCAGTTCTTCATCATTCATTATAGAGATTCTCTCCAAACATTTCTTTTAATATAATCAACGTAACTAATTATAATTCTAACCATTTTATCAGAAACGTTAGGCATTGAATAGTCAGTCACCTTTCTAAAATCCCTTTCTACATCACGTTTTTCATATTGGAGTTGCGTTAATCCCTGCATGATACGTTCAGGGTTTATTCCAACCATCATAACGGAAGCCTCTTCCATCGCTTCTGGGCGTTCATGCGCATCTCTAATGTTTAAAGCTGGAAAATTAAGGATAGAAGACTCTTCGGAGATAGTTCCGCTATCAGATAACACAGCATATGATTTCATTTGAAGCGCATTATAATCATGAAAACCCATAGGTTTTAAAAATTGAATTTCAGGCCTCATTACAATTTTTTTAGAATCTATCATATTTCTGGTACGCGGATGTGTACTCACAATTATAGGATAACCGAACTTTTCTGCAATCAAGTTAAGGCTCACCATCAGGTTAGCAAAATTCAATTTACTACTTATGTTTTCTTCCCGATGAGCTGATACAACAAAATATTTTCCTTCTTCTAAATCCAATTTATTTAAAATAGTGGATTTCAAGATATGAGGCATATAGAAACTTAAAACCTCAAACATAGGGGAACCAGTTTTTATAATACGATCGGCAGGTAGGCCTTCTCTTAAAAGATACTCTCTAGCAATATCGCTATAGGTTAAATTTACATCGGAAATATGATCAACAATTTTTCTGTTTGTTTCTTCTGGCACCCTTTGGTCAAAGCACCTATTGCCAGCTTCCATATGAAATATAGGTATATGCCGTTTTTTAGCAGGAATAGCACAAAGGCAGCTGTTAGTATCACCTAAAACAAGAAAGGCTGCAGGTCTTAATTCCTCCAATAGTGGATCAATTTTAATAAGGATTTGACCGATAGTTTCAGTTGGAGAATTTCCAGCTGCATTCAAAAAATAATCCGGTTTTCTAATTTGCAAATCATCGAAAAAAATCTGATTAAGCTCATAATCATAATTTTGTCCCGTATGCACCAATATATGCTCAATTGCATCAGAGCTATCTAACGCAGCCATAACCCTCGACAACCTTATGATTTCGGGTCTAGTACCCACCACAGTCATTACTCTTAATTTTGCATTCATTTGTTAAATTATTATTTGGTTGACCTACACTATTTCAAAGTAGGTGTCAGTATCAAACGGGTCATAGAATTCATTTATCCAAAAAATAGTAAGTAATTCTGTATCTCCAGTATTTTTTATATTATGGGTATGCCAAACTGGCATATCCACATATGCTGGCTCATCACCTGCTAAATGATAATCAAATATCTTATCCGATCCGATTTTTCTTAATTGAATTAATGCATTTCCTTTAATAACGGCAAAACGTTCAATTTTACGCGTGTGAAAATGATTACCTCTAGTAATTCCTGGATTTGTTGAAGAAAATGAAACTTGGCCACCCACATTTAATCGGATCACTTCGACAAAAGCTCCTCTCGAATCTATATTCTCCTTAAATTGAACTGGATAATGGTTCTCAATATCAATGTAACACCTGAAGGTATTGAATAAATTAACTTTGAACTGACTATCTAGAAGCGGTATAATGCCTGAATCTAAATATTGAACCTTGAAATCTTCTAATAAAATTAGAATCTCTGAAACTTTATATTCATCAGTATGGGGAATTTCTAATGAGAGATTCCCTTTAGACTTTCTAATTTCTGCAATAATGATGTTTATTAAATCACCTATATAAATTAGCTTGACTGAACTATCTATTTCAATTTTTGGTTGTTCAACATGTGTTAACTGGTGACAAAATGTGGCAATAAACGAATTATAATATGGATTTCCAAAAGGGCCAAATACGTTAGGGATAATCAAACCAGAAAAAGTGGCACCAACTTTTTTCGCCCAATTTTGAATCAGTTCTCTTCCTTCTTTTTTACTCTTACCATATAAATTTTCATTCTCTTCTTGGGAAGATGAAGAGAACAAAACATGAGGCTTAGAATTTGTACGTTCAAGTGCATCAATTAGTTTACCAACAAGCCAAATATTTGTGTCATAGATCACTTTTGGATCATTGTGTCTATTCAGTGCTGCTAGATGGACAATTACATCGCATTTCGACACAAATTCATCCAATTGGTTATCATTATTGAAGAATCCTCGATTGAACTCTATTCTTTCAAAATCTTCTGGAAAAAGATTAACTGTACGATACAAATGCTGACCAACAAAACCATCTTGACCAGTTATGCCTATTTTAATCATTTTATTTTTTATTGTGTAATCAATCGACATTCAATTGATCTAAATTTTTGATAAACAATTAGGATGCCCTATTAAACATATTGAGCAATTGTTTCTATCTCCCCAAATACTTCCTTCTTAATGTAAGGTTGCTTAAATAAAAGTTCTTTGATTCCCTCTACATCGAGAAGTTCTGTATTATGAGAATTATAATCCTCAATTGAGGATAAATCAGGCTCCCCTTCAGAAAAATACTGACTATAATTTAGATCACGATTATCTGCTGGAATTCTGTAGAAATCACCCATATCTTCAGCCTTTTGCATTTCCTCTCTTGTGCACAGTGTTTCATATAACTTTTCTCCATGTCTAGTACCAATTACTTTGATCTCATTATCAGCTTTACATAATTGTTTTAAAGCAATAGCTAAATCACCAATAGTACCAGAGGGCGCCTTATTAACAAATAGATCACCTTGATTGCCATTCTCAAATGCAAATAAGACTAAAGAAACAGCTTCCTCTAATGACATTAAAAAACGTGTCATTTTAGGATCCGTTATAGTTAAGCTTTTTCCTTCCTTAATCTGGTTGAGAAATAGCGGTATAACCGACCCCCTGGAAGCCATAACATTTCCGTAACGAGTTAAACAAACAGTAGTATCACTTACAATATTACGAGAGGCTGCTATTGCTACTTTTTCCATTAGAGCTTTTGAAATACCCATTGCATTTATTGGATATGCAGCCTTATCGGTGCTTAAGCAGATTACTTTTTTCACCCCATTTGAAACTGCAGAATCAATCACATTTTGTGTACCGAAAACGTTTGTCTTTGTTGCTTCAATAGGAAAGAACTCACAAGAAGGAACCTGTTTCAGAGCAGCCGCATGAAATACATAATTAACGCTTTTCATTGCCCTATCTACACTATGATAATCACGAACATCACCTATGTAAAATTTCAATTTGTCGTTATTATATTTATTACGCATGTCATCTTGTTTCTTTTCATCTCTAGAAAAAATTCTAATTTCTTTGAAATGTTCCGAATAAAGAAACCGATTTAAGACTGCATTACCAAATGAACCTGTGCCTCCTGTTATTAAAAGTATTTTATTTTTCATTTTATTTCTTGTTCATTAAATGGCGGATATTGCCCTAAAAATTCCACTAGTTTTATGATTATATTTAAGACTTCATAACAATAATACGAATTGTTACCAAATATATTTTGTAAAGTAAAAAATTTCCTTGAAGAACAATTTTTACAAAATGATCTTGAGCATTAGTAAAATCAGTATTTTAAATAAAATCTTAAAATTTTAAGGATTTTATTTAAAAATTTTTGGCCACACATTATTTAATACCTCTAAAAGGCAAAAGTTAAATAAAAAACATCAATAATAACATTTCGTTAATTTATAGAAATCACCCCGATTTAGCCTTAATGAATATCCATAGACCAGGAATTATCAGACTCGGTTATTACCGGTAGCATCTGAAATAAGTGCGCTAATTATTGTACCATCGCCTATCTAGTAAAGTTCTTGCTCCGTGTTATTAAAAATTTTATATTAACAAATAGTATGACAAAAAGATAAACAACTCCAGTTATTCATTAACTTCCTTTAAGATATTCCTATAGATAGTTAATTGGACTTCCCCAACATCGGAACCTTTTATATATTTTTTAGCATGATATGCATTTTCTGCTATATTTTTAGAATATTCCTTATCCCCAAAAAACCTTTCAATACAATTTGCACACATAATTGAATCCCCAGGAGGAAAGAAAAGTGCTGTTTTTTCATGTACTGCAAGTTCAGGCATTGCGCCAGAAAAAGCTGCTACCACAGGTAAGCCTAATGTTAATGCCTCATCTAATGCTAAGCAATAAGATTCGATAAAGGATGGAATTACTACAACATTTGCTTGATGCATTTGCAATACCATATTCTTCGCATCCAAAGAACCGATCCACCTAACATTATTCTCAATACCCAAGTTTATTATCTTCTTTTTTAACCATTTTGCATAACCTCCTTGTTTTATTCCTTTCACATCATTCCCTCCAATAATCAACTTAACCTGTGGAAAACGAATTTTCAAAATAGACACAGCATCTAAAAGAATATGTAAACCCTTATATGATGTCACTGAAGCCGAAGATGTGAATATTTGATATTCAACACAATTCGCAACATCCCACTTTTTTCCCTCTATAAATTCTTTTCTCAAAGATAATGAAGTATGGATTATTTTTGATTCTGAAGCAACGGATCTTACGTAAGCACGTACCCAGTCAGACTGTGTTGAAATGAATGAATGATTTCTCATCATTTCTTTTTCAAATTCACCCCATTTTTTATATGATTTCTTTAAATAAAAAAGAGAAACGGAAGGCTTTACAAACTCTTTAATTCCGAAACATCTAATAATATCAAGAATTGATAGGCCCGAATAAAAATATTTATGAATAGCAAGTTTTAATCCTTGAATTTCTAGGACCGCATTTCCTTTTATATACCCTCTAGCTGTAAGCAAGCCCCAATAGTTTTCTGTGCCCCAAATATGAATAAGGTCTGGTTGTAGAGATTCGACGACTTTCTGAATTGCACAAATTGTGGAAGAACTTGGCAACCCATTTTTAAGGCGGTCAAATGGGACTAGCCATTGTCCAATTGCTCCCGAATTTTGACGTGTAACACTTTTCACTTTACCTTGAGAAATATTATATAACTCAACTTCATCGGAATGAACTAAGTTCAAAGCCATTGTGTGTAACCATGTTCCAGTTGATCTCAATTCATCATTTGAAAACGCTAGATTTGAAAACCATAGTACTTTAATTTTTCTATTAACCATGTTCTTAAATATTCATTAAAAAAGCGCAGAACTAGCTTTTAGTCCTGTATTGTTGATTTATTTGTAATAGTACCGTCCATTAACTTCATTTGAGTATTGAATTCACTTTCAGCCTATAACTAGTTCGTACCTTGACAAATATTTTATTGAGTATGGCATACAATGATTCGCGTTCATTTTTTGTAAATCCGATAAACCAGACTGAAATGAGAAAAACAATTAGATTCAAACCTATTATATAGATAATCCTTAATATGCCTGGGCTCAAAAAAAACAGAGGTATAGAAGAAATTGATATTACAATAATAAATACTGATAAACATCGGCTAACCACATCTGTTAAATAATCAGTTACGGACAAACTACAAAGAATCTTAGCAAAGTATAATGTTACAACAGCTCCAATTATTGAAAATGTAACAAATATAACGTAAATCGTATGGGGAGGAAAGCCATTTAAGAAAAAGAAGTAAGCAAAAAATAAAGGTAAGAGGTGTACAATTGACATATTCATCTGAAATCTTCTAATGTTGCCAACTGCTGAAATCGATACTGTTAACGTTATAAAAAGTTGAGAAATTAAGTTTTGAATTAATAAAAACTGACAGAATATTACAGAATACCTTGGTACTTTTTTTAACCAAACCTGAAAAACATATTCTGTTTCCAACAAAACAGGTATACAAAATATCATTAACAAAAAAAATGAAATCTTACTACCCGTAATTGATGCTTTTAACATAAAAGATCTATCACCTGCACCTTCACTTTTAGCGATTACAGGATTTAATGCTCTTTGCATTGTCCCTGCAAAAGTCCCTAACTGCCCGCTAATTTGAGTGGCGATGGCCTGAGCAGTATTGACAGCTGGTCCAAAAAACATGTTAATCAAAATTCCTTGACCATAGAATGTAAACATACTTGTTGTTGCGCTTAAAAAGGACCACGAAGCAAAAGAAGTTAACTCTTTAAAGATTGGCTTATCAAAATAACTTCTCAAATTAATTTTGCATTCAGTATATTTTCTCCGACAATAAGCAGTACGTAATAACATTAAAAATATAGATAATAGTGCCATTAATAGCCCATAAATATAAAGTTTATCAAAAAATGTATTTGTAATATAAAGAGCAATAAGCAGTCTTAACACAGACTCTAATACCCCCACCAACGAATAAAGCAACATATTTTCATGGGCATTAATAACTGCGTCGTAAGGAACAGAAATCACAGTAAATATTGTGCTGATGATCATAAATTGATATACCATTTTTGCACTTTCCAATCTGGAAACAGGAATATTAAGAACTCCATCAAATAAAAAATAACCAGCAATTTGAAGTAAAATAAAAATAATTAAAGCAATTATTACATGAAGAAGAATACTAACATTAAATATCTTTTTCTGCCTTAAGTTATCACCCGCTCCTTCTGCGAAAGACATAAACCGTTGCGTGGCGGTGCTCATAGCATTGTTTAAAAATGTAAGCATGGAAATAACACCACCTACAACGTTAAAAATACCAAAGTCCGTGACACCTAAAGCAGATAAAACGACTTTTGTGGTATATAGAGATAAAAAGACTGTCACCGCCATTTTTGCATATAAAATGCTTGTATTTTTTAAAACTCTGCTTGCTACACTCATATATTTGCCGATTTCTTTTTTAACAACCCAAGATATTCTTTATGCTTAGTTGTTAACATAGTTAAAAGCAAACAGTCTAAATTAATTATTAATAAACAAAAAGAATTTTCCTGAAAACACAGGGATATTACAGGACAATAAATCAAAGTTCCATTTAAAGATTTTGCATGACTAAAAAAAACGTCATTTATAAAAGTGTTATTCATAATTCACTTTGATTTTTCTAAAAAGAACGAAGCCAAATCTAGTTTTTTTATTAATAATTTTAAAGATTAGAACTCCTATTGAAGAATTTAAACCCTAAAGTTAAAAATATTTGAGCTGTCGTAATCATTTTTATGAATTATCAGTGGTGACAATCAAAAAGAAACGTTTGAAGTTAAGCATTTGAAGTGCAAAATAGATTAAAGTGTATAAGCCCACTACAAGAATATCTGAACGCCCCAAAATCGGTGAAGTTTGGAGAAAATGAGCAGTGAGATTATATCAGAAGATTTATTATATAGTGAGAGAATATAGAGATATTTACTTAAGACAACGATCATATCTTAAAAGGGGAGTCAACAGTCATTTTAGGATATTGACTGGCGCTAAATAAAGAAAAAACATTTTATCTACTATAGCAATCATCCTGACCTCACGACCTAAGTTCCAAGATAGGGATCTATTTAGATCAAAAAAATGTAGGGCGATGAATCTCGCTATTTAATAATGACTTCATCAAAAAACAACACCTTGTTTTTAAAAGGGTAACTGCCCAGCTTTTCATATAAAGCCCCATTTAACACCGAATGACTCAGTACTTGCAAGTGTTTACCATGATGGAGATCTGTGGCGGCAAGGTCATAAAAGCCCTGCTCCAGCAGGTATTCTGCACAAACCTTCACATCTTTACCATAATAACCCAACACGGCAAGCAGATTCAGCTGGAATAAAACATTCATTTCCTTTAAGCGCCGGAAGCGCTCACGGCTTCGATGGTAAAAATTATACCTTTCCGGATGTGCCAGAATCACCTGGTATCCCCTGATTTGCAAATCAAATACAACCTGTTCGATATTGGGCGTCTCATTCAAATAAGACATCTCAATCAGGATATGCTTATTGGGCAAACACAAAAGATCATCTTCTACGGTAAAGCCATCATCCACCATATGCTCTGCCGCTGCTGTCAACACCACATCAACATTTTCTGCTTCCAGCGCATTAGCCAATAGTATTCTCGCCGAATTGATCGTCTCGGCGGTATTGGGATATAAATCACTGATGATATGAGGGGTACAATGGAATTTGGAGATCCCCAATTCCTTTAAGGCTTTGATATAGGCAACGGAAGTCTCCACATCCGGCGAGCCATCATCAATCCCCGGCAATAAATGAGAATGGAGGTCCACCCCCAGCCAGGTCAGATCTTTTACAAGCGCTTTCTTTTTCTTAAAGATGGAAAACATTTTATGCATTTAATTTTAGTAAACTTATAAAAAAATTACATTAAAGCAAAGCGTCATGCCGGATTGCATTCCGGCATCTATTTGAGATCCCGGAAGGGGTCCGGGATGACGATAGCATCCGGGATGACGGGAGAACGGTGGCCGGGATGACGGGTAAACGAGGCAGGGATGACGTTGAAGTCAGGGATGACGCCATTACACCCGATCAAGTTCCTCAAACTTCGAATTCTGACTGATATACTCCGGCACGATCCTTTTCATTTGCAGCACCACTTCCTGGTTATCATTCTGCATCGCCTTGCTTAATAAATCATGGACCTGCGCATTGACTGTGGCAAAAACACCGGGCTTCACTTTTCCGATCATGATCTTTTCATGGTGTGTCGGCAAGGTGTTTTCTTCATCATTCAGCAGCTCTTCGTATAATTTTTCGCCCGGCCTTAAGCCTGTATAAGCGATTTTGATATCCTGCTCTGGGGTCATCCCCGCCAGGCGGATCATCTTTCTGGCCAGATCGGCAATCTTGACGGATCCCCCCATATCAAATACATAGATCTCCCCACCCTTGCCCATGGAACCTGCTTCCAAAACCAGGCGACAGGCTTCGGGGATGGTCATAAAAAACCGGGTAATTTCTGGATGCGTCACCGTGACCGGGCCGCCCTTTTCAATCTGCTGCTGGAACCTTGGGATCACCGATCCGTTGGAACCCAATACATTGCCAAAACGGGTGGTGATAAACCGCGTACCGGAAGAATGGTTCAGCGACTGCACATACATTTCTGCGATCCTTTTGGAGGCACCCATGATATTGGTCGGGTTAACGGCTTTATCGGTGGAGATCATGACAAACTTTTCTACATCATGCTGTATGCTCAGGTCACTGATGATTTTGGTACCCAATACATTGGTCTTGATCGCTTCGGAGGGATTGTCTTCCATCATCGGCACGTGCTTATAGGCGGCTGCATGATAGACATATTGTGGTTGGAAGGAATCAAACAGGAAGCGCATCCTTCTTTCATCCCGTACATCGCCGATGAAGGCATGGAATAGGGCATTCTCATAGATCTCCCCCAGCTCCAGCTGTAAATTGTGCAGGCCGGTTTCATTTTGATCGCACATCACGATCAGCCCGGTTTCAAATTGCATCAGCTGCCGCACAATTTCGCTGCCAATAGAACCTGCCGCGCCGGTGACTAATATGGTTTTGCCTTTCAATTCGCTTTGGATGGTCAAAGTATCGATATGGATCGGATCTCGGTTCAGCAGATCTTCGATATTCAGGTGCTGGATCTGCGTGGTATGGACGTTGCCTTTTGCCCACACTTCATGGGGAGGAATATTTAAGACGTTGACATTGTTTTCCAGACAGATGTTAACGATTTGGTTTTTACGTTCGTTGGGGATGGTATAGCTGGCGAAAATGATTTCATCCAGCTCATGTTCTACAATCAGGCGTCCCAGGTTGGCAGCATTCAGGATCTTTACACCCAGAATGGTCTTGCCTACCTTGCGGAGGTCATCATCTACAAAGGCAATTATCTGTTTATTCACTTTTCCATCATGGTCAAAGGTTCTTTTGGTGGTGATCCCCGCCTCTCCTGCGCCATAAATAATCACCTGCACTTT
>Ga0182007_10000694_pt1 | contig 19233 bp, 13 predicted proteins | sample Sormic07211113_1_FD_123023 | JGI IMG/M metagenome (GOLD analysis project Ga0182007, IMG submission 123023) | Rhizosphere microbial communities from Sorghum bicolor, Mead, Nebraska, USA - 072115-113_1 MetaG | ecosystem: Host-associated > Plants > Roots > Rhizosphere | place: USA: Nebraska... | reverse complement strand
CATGGCGCGCACGGTGGCCAGGCAGTTGCTGGGCGAGCCGGCCGAATTCGCCGGCGCCGACATGAGCACGAAGCTCAAGCTGATGGGCGTGGACGTCGCGAGCATCGGCGACGCGCACGGCACCACGCCGGGCAGCCGCGCCTACCAGTTCAGCGACGAACGCAAGCAGGTCTACAAGAAGCTGGTGGTGTCGGAATGCGGCAAGTATCTGCTGGGCGGTGTGATGGTCGGCGACGCGAGCGAATACGGCACGCTGCTGCAGATGATGCTGAACCGCATCGAGCTGCCGGAAGCGCCCGAATTCCTGATCCTGCCGCAAAGCGACGGCAAGGCGAAGCCGGGACTCGGCGTCGACGCGCTGCCCGCGGCCGCGCAGATCTGCTCGTGCAACAACGTCTCGAAGGGCGATCTGTGCGCGGCCGTCTGCGCGGGCGCGACCGACATCGGCGCGCTCAAATGCGCGACCAGCGCCGGCACCTCGTGCGGCGGCTGCGTGCCGCTCGTCACGCAGGTGATGAAGGCCGAGATGAAGAAGCAGGGCCTCGCGGTCAACAACCACGTCTGCGAGCACTTCCCGTTCTCGCGCCAGGAGCTGTATCACATCGTGCGCGTCGAGGGCGTGCGCAGCTTCGGCGAACTGCTCGCGAAGCACGGCCGCGGGCTCGGCTGCGACATCTGCAAGCCGACGGTGGCGAGCATTCTCGCGTCGTGCTGGAACGAGTTCGTGCTGAAGAAGGAGCACGCGTCGCTGCAGGACACCAACGACTACTACCTCGCCAACATCCAGCGCGACGGCACCTACTCGGTCGTGCCGCGCATGGCGGGCGGCGAGGTGACGCCGGACGGCCTGATCGCGGTCGGCCAGGTGGCGAAGAAATACGGCCTCTACACGAAGATCACCGGCGGCCAGCGGGTCGATCTGTTCGGCGCGCGCGTCGAGCAGTTGCCGTTCATCTGGGAAGAACTGATCGCCGCCGGTTTCGAATCGGGCCATGCATACGGCAAGGCGCTGCGCACCGTGAAGTCGTGCGTGGGCTCGACGTGGTGCCGTTATGGCGTCGGCGATTCGGTGGGTCTCGCGGTCGAACTGGAGAACCGCTACAAGGGCCTGCGCACGCCGCACAAGATCAAGTTCGGCGTGTCGGGCTGCACCCGCGAATGCGCGGAAGCGCAGGGCAAGGACGTCGGCGTGATCGCCACCGAGAAGGGCTGGAACCTCTACGTGTGCGGCAACGGCGGCATGAAGCCGCGCCACGCGGAACTGCTCGCGTCGGACCTCGATCGCGAAACGCTGGTGCGCTATATCGACCGCTTCCTGATGTTCTACGTGCGCACCGCCGACCGTCTGCAACGCACCAGCGTGTGGCGCGAGAGCCTCGAAGGCGGCCTCGATTATCTGATCGACGTGGTGGTCAACGATCACCTGGGCGTGGCGGCGGAACTGGAATCGGACATGCGGCACGTGGTCGAGACCTACGAATGCGAATGGAAGAAGGCGGTGACTGATCCTGAAACGCGCAAGCGCTTCCGCCATTTCGTCAACAGCGATCAGGCCGATAACACCGTGACGTTCGTCGAGGAGCGCGGGCAGATCCGTCCCGCGACGCCGGTCGAACGGCAAGCGAAGCAGTTCCCGATACCTGTTGTCGCCGAACCCGCCTGATCGTTCATCCACCCGACGTGAGGAACCCAGCATGAGCAACAATCAGACTTCACAATCCTGGACGCCCGTGTGCGCGCTCGACGACATCGTCCCGAATACGGGCGTCTGCGCGCTGGTCAACGGCGAACAGGTCGCGGTATTCCACGTCGCGGACGGCGAGGGCGGCGTGTTCGCGATCCACAACTTCGATCCGGGTTCGCGCGCGGCGGTGCTCTCGCGCGGCCTGATCGGCAGCCTCGGCGAACGCATCGTGGTCGCCTCGCCGATCTACAAGCATCACTTCGATCTGCGCACCGGCGAGTGCCTGGAAGCGCCCGAGAATTCCGTCAGCGCATACCCCGTGCGCGTGCAGAGCGGCACGGTGTGGGTCGCGGCATGAAACATGAAATCGACGTGCAGACTTCGGGAGGCGCATCGCCCGGCGCGCCTTCCCGCCCGCGCCTCGTCGTGATCGGCAACGGCATGGCCGGCATGCGCACCGTCGAGGAATTGCTGAAGCTCGCGCCGGATCTTTACGACATCACCGTATTCGGCGCGGAGCCGTACGGCAACTACAACCGCATCCTGCTTTCGCCGGTGCTGGCCGGCGAGAAGACGGTCGACGACATCATCCTCAATACGCGCGACTGGTATGCGCAGAACGGTATCCGGCTGCATGCCGGCGATCCGGTGGTGTCGATCGACCGCAGGCGCCGCATCGTGCGTTCGCAAAGCGGCGTCGAGGTGGGCTATGACCGGCTGCTGCTCGCGACCGGCTCGAAGCCTTTCCTGATTCCCGTGCCGGGCCACGACCTGCCGGGCGTGATCGCGTTTCGCGATATCCAGGATGTCGAAACGATGCTCGCCGCGGCGCGCAGTCATCGTCACGCCGTGGTGATCGGCGGTGGACTGCTCGGGTTGGAGGCGGCGAACGGACTCATGCGTCAGGGCATGTCGGTCACGGTCGTGCATGTCATGGACAGCCTGATGGAGCGCCAGCTCGACAGGAGCGCGTCGGCCTTGTTGCAGCAGGCGCTGGAACGCAAGGGCTTGCGTTTCCTGCTGCGGGCCAACACCGCGGAAATCGTCGGACCGGAGCGCGTCAGCGCCGTGCGTTTCGACGACGGCACGGAGATTCCCGCGGACCTCGTCGTGATGACGGCCGGTGTGCGCCCGAACATCGACCTCGCGAAACAGGCGGGTCTGCACTGCGAGCGCGCGATCGTCGTCGACGACACCCTGCAGACCTACGATCCGCGTGTCTACGCCGTCGGCGAATGCGTGCAGCACCGCACGGCGACCTTCGGCCTCGTCGCGCCGATCTGGGATCAGGCTCGCGTTTGCGGCGCGCATCTCGCCGGCGCGGGCCACCGCCGTTACGTGCAGCGCGCGACCGCGACCAAGCTGAAAGTGACCGGCGTCGAACTGTATTCGGCCGGCGACTTCATCGGCGGCCCGGATTCCGAGGACCTCGTGCTGCGCGATCCGCGACGCGGCGTCTACAAGCGCCTCGTGATCGAGGACAACCGGGTGGTCGGCGCCGTGCTCTATGGCGACGTCAAGGAAGGCGCGTGGTATTTCGAGCTGATCCAGAACCGGACCGACATTTCATCGCTGCGCAGCCAGTTGCTGTTCGGCAAAGCCCTCTGCGAGACGCAGCCCGCCTGAACCGGAACGCAACGTGAGTTTTCCCATCGCTATTTCCAGCGCGTCCGATGGCAGCCGCGACGCTGTCAGGACCACTTGTCCGTACTGCGGCGTAGGCTGTGGCGTACGCGCGACCCCGCGCCCGGACGGCCCGCCCGAGATTGCCGGCGACGAACGCCATCCGGCAAACGCCGGCCGCCTGTGCGTGAAGGGCTCGGCGCTCGGCGAGACGGTCGGACTCGACGGACGCCTGCTGCAGCCGAAGCTGCGCGAGCCCGGCAGCGGCGCCTTGCGCGCCGTGTCGTGGAGCGATGCGCTCGACACGGTCGCCGGCGGCTTGCGCCGCATCATCGATCGGCACGGCCCGGAGGCGGTCGCGCTCTACGTCTCGGGACAACTGCTGACGGAGGACTACTACGTCGCCAACAAGCTGGTGAAGGGGTACATCGGCAGCGCGAACATCGACACCAATTCGCGCCTGTGCATGTCCTCGTCGGTGGCGGGGCACAAGCGTGCGTTCGGCGAGGACCTCGTGCCGGTGTGCTACGAAGACCTCGAACTGGCGGACCTGGTCGTGCTGGTCGGATCGAATACCGCGTGGTGCCATCCGATCCTGTTCCAGCGGATCGTCAAGATCAAGGAAACGCGACCCGATATGAAGGTCGTCGTGATCGACCCGCGCTATACCGCGACCTGCGAAATGGCCGACCTGCACCTGCCGCTGAAGGCGGGCACCGATGTCCGGCTGTTCAACGGGCTGCTCAGTTTTCTGGCGGAACACGACACGACGGATGCGGGCTTCGTCGATGCGCATACGACCGGCTACGCGCAGGCGCTCGATGCCGCTTCGACCGACGTGACGAACGGCTTCGACCTCGCGCAATGCGCGAAGGCCTGCAAGCTCGACCCGCACGATCTGCTCGAGTTCTATCGGCTTTTTGCGCGAACCGAGCGGGTGGTGACGGTCTATTCGCAAGGCGTGAACCAGTCGAGTTCCGGCACCGACAAGGTCAACAGCATCATCAATTGCCATCTGCTGACCGGCCGCATCGGCAAGCCGGGAATGGGCCCGTTTTCGTTTACCGGCCAGCCGAACGCGATGGGCGGGCGTGAAGTGGGCGGCCTCGCGAACATGCTGGCGGCTCATCTGGAACTCGACAATCCGCGTCATCGAGAACTCGTGCGGACGTTCTGGGATTCGCCCGCCATCGCGCAGCGGCCGGGACTCAAGGCGGTCGAACTGTTCGAGGCGATCGAGCGCGGCCAGATCAAGGCCGTCTGGATCATGGGCACGAATCCGGTCGTGAGCCTGCCCGACGGCGATCAGGCGAAGCGCGCGCTGGCGCGCTGCGAGCTCGTCGTTAGCTCCGACATCGTCGAGAACACGGACACCAATGCGTTCGCTCACGTCCTGCTGCCGGCGCTCGGCTGGGGCGAGAAGGACGGCACCGTCACCAACTCCGAGCGCAGGATCTCGCGCCAGCGCGCGTTCCTGCCGGCGCCGGGCGAAGCGCGCGCCGACTGGCGCATCATCTGCGACGTCGCTCGGCGCATGGGGTATGCCGGCTTCGATTTCTCGGATGCGCATGAAATCTTCGACGAGCATGCGCGGCTGAGCGCCTATCGGAACGACCCCGGCAACGACGCCGGCAACGACCCCGGCAACGGTAGCGAGACCGCTGACAGCCATGAGGCCGCAAGCGAAACACAAACCGACGGTAACGTGCCGCGCGTGTTCAATCTCGGCGGGCTCGTCGCGCTCGGCCGCGAGCGTTACGATGCGCTGCAGCCGATCCAGTGGCCGGTGCCGGTGCCGGTGCCGGCGGCGAGCGGCGCGGCGCCGCGCGGCACCGCGCGTCTGTTCGATGATCGCCGCTATGCCCACGCGGACGGCAAGGCGCGTTTCGTCGCGACGCCGCCGCGCGATCCGATCCACGCGCCGGACGACGACTATCCGCTGACGCTGAATACCGGCCGCGTGCGCGACCAATGGCACACGATGACCCGCACGGGTAAGTCGGAGAAACTCGCCGGTCACGTGACGGAAGCCTTCGTCGATCTGCATCCGCAGGACGCGCTGTCGTGCGGCGTGCGCGAAGGCGAACTCGCGCGCGTGTCGAGCCGCTGGGGCACGATGGTCGCGCGCGTGCAGCATGGTGGCGGCATGTCGCGCGGCAGCGTGTTCGTGCCGATCCACTGGAACGATCAGGTCGCGTCCGACGCGCGCATCGGCGCGGTGGTGAATCCCGTGGTCGATCCGGTTTCCGGGGAGCCCGAGTTCAAACACACGCCGGTGCGCGTCGACAGGTTCGACGTCGCCTGGCACGGCTTCTCGCTGAGCCGTCGCGCCCCGGTGCTGGATGACGTGACGTACTGGACGCGCGTCCACGGCGCGCAGTTCGTGCGCTATGAACTCGCGGGGCGCAAGCCGCTCGCCGATCACGGCGGCTGGGCGCAAGCGCTGTTCGGTATCGACGATCCGCACGCCGACTGGCTCGAATACGAGGACCGCACGGCGGGCGTCTATCGCGCCGTGCACCTGGTGGACGAGCGTATCGAGAGTTGCATCTTCGTCTCGGCGCGTCCGCAATCGCAGTTGCCGTCGCGTACGTGGCTCGCGGGCCTGTTCGCCAAGGACAGGCTCGATGAAGCGGATCGTGCCGGCCTGCTGGCCGGACAGCCGATCGGCAAGGGCGTCGATACGGGGCCGACGGTCTGCTCGTGTTTCGGTGTCGGACGCAACACGATCTGCGCGGCGATCCGTGAGCAAGGGCTCAAGACCGCGGCGGAGATTACCGCGTGCCTGAAGGCCGGTGGTAACTGCGGGTCGTGCGTGCCTGAACTGAAGAAGCTGCTGGTCGACACCGAGCTTGCACGGTTGAGCACCGTCTGATCATGATGAAGAGACTCAAAACCCTGATGGCCGCGATCAAACCCGGCAATAATTTTCCGGGTCGCCATGACGACGGCGAGGTCACGCCGGCAGGCTCTGGGAGTATCGGCGAGCCACACCTTCGGCATACGGCGAGCCTGCGCTCCTCACAGCCGGGCGAACGCGGGCGGCATGAACGCGCACGGCGCCGCACCCGCAACCCTGGTGCGACCGTGGGACAGTCGCACGCCGAGACGCCCTGTTCGCATCGTCATCGATTGCGCTGAAGCGAGGCCCGTTGCGAACAACTGTGTGATTAACGCCGCAGTTCCGACATGATCTTTTCGGCGAGAAAGTCGCATGGCGGCCGCTTCGATTTGGCACTCCGCGCAAGTATGAGTTCCAGCGCGGCGATCTCGGGCAAGCCGTGCGCGTGGCCGAGCAAGCTCAGATGAGCAGGCACCGCGCATTGCGCGAGCGGCGCCACTGCGAGTCCCGCCTCGACCATGCTGAGCAGGCCGAGCAGGCTCGGGCTCTCATAGGAGGTCCGATAGGTGATCCTGGCCCGCTCCAGGCTGCGGATCGCGTTTTCGCGGGCGACGCTACCCGGCAGGAACACGGCAATCGGCAGCGGCCGCTCGCGCCAGATGTCATGCGAACTCGGCGCCGCGGCCCAGACCATCGGTTCGTGCCGGATGAACTCGCCCGATAGGCCCTTCACGCGGGTCCCGCAGACCAGGTCGACCGAGCCGTCCTTCACCATCGGCGCGAGCGCCACGCTCGGCAGTCCGACGACCTGAATCTCGACCTTCGGGTATTGGGCAGAAAATTTCTTGAGAATCGACGGCAACAGTGACGACGCGTAGTCGTCCGGCACACCGATGACGACCCGGCCGGTGACGTCGGGCCGGACCACCGCCGCCCATGCTTCATCGCGCAGCGCGAGCATGCGCCGCGCGAACGTCAGCAGGACCTCGCCGTCTTGCGTGGGGATCACGCTTCTCGGCTTGCGCACGAAAAGCGGCTTGCCAAGCGCGGTTTCGAGCGTCTTGATCTGCATGCTCACCGCCGATTGCGAGCGATGCACGACGTCCGCCGCCCGGCTGATGTTCCCCGTGTCGGCGACGGCGACGATCATTGTCAGAACGTCCAGATCGAGTGCTTTCATTGGTATCAGATAAATCGATAGATGCCATCAATATTACGCGATTTTCTTAGGTTATTGCGTCGTGCATAGTGCGGTAAAAGGAGCCCATGCATGAACGCGCGAACCGACCCTTCAATACTTGCTGTCCCGGAGTTGTGCTTTGCCACCGTCCCCTCCGGCATTTGCGTGCCCTATGTGGTCAGCGGTTCGGGAGCGCCACTGGTGTTCGTGCATGGATCGCTTTGCGATTACCGCTACTGGAGCGGTCAAACGGATTTTCTCTCGAAGCATTTTCTCTGCGTTTCGGTCAGTCTCAGCCATTACTGGCCGGCTTCCGACGCGTGCATTCAAGGGGAATTCGGCTGGAAGACGCACGTCGCGGAGCTTGCCGAGTTCATTGCCGCAATGAACCTCGGGCCGGTTCATCTGGTCGGGCACTCGCGGGGTGGCTGCGTCGCCTTCCACGTGGCGCGCGAGTATCCGCGGTTGGTTAAAACGCTGACGCTTGCTGATCCGGGCGGCCCGTTGCAAATCGATCGGGCGCCGGAAGCAGCGCTGCCGCCCGCGACCAATGTGCTTCGCGCCAAGGTTGCCGATCTGATCGAGAGCGGTGCGATCGATGCCGGACTGGAACTGTTCGTCGACTCGGTGAGCATGCCCGGTTTCTGGCGCAAGAGTCCCGCGAGCTTCCGCACCATGGCGATCGACAACGCCGCCACGTTGCCGAAGCAGTTTAGAGATCCGTTGCCCGCGTACTCGCATGACGCGGCGCGTGACGTGAAGTGCAGGACGTTGCTGATCGAGGGCGAAAAGAGCCCTCGCATGTTTCGCAACAACGTTGAAAAGCTCGCCGACTGGATCGATTACGCGGACAAACAAACCATTGCCGGGGCGTCGCATGGAATGAACGTCGCGAAACCAGCGGTATTCAACCGGCTCGTCCACGCCTTCGTGAGCGCCTGATAGTACAGGTTAGTACCGGTTAGCGCCGGTTGGTCCCGATCGCGCGACGACGCGCAGGACAATCAGAAAGAAGATCAGCCATGGACCATTTTCTGCGCGCCAGCCTCGCGCGCGAGTTGCATGCGCGGCCGTTTCTCCGGATCGGCGGATCAGTGGCGCTTACCCACTTTGCCATCTATGCCGACGGCGACCCTTCCGTTCACGAAGCACTGCTTCGATCGCTGTGCAGACTGACCGGCCTCGCGATTCCCGCCGAGGGAACGACGCATTACTCGGCACGGTGGAATGACGAGAAGCAATTGAAATGGGAGAGGCACACGGAATTCTCCACCTTCACATTCGTCGCGCAACGCCATGACGCGGACTACTTTTCCGATCTGGCGGAGGAACATGTTCCTCTGAATGGTTTCACGGTTTTGAAGGCAAGCGGTTCGTCGCCGCCCGGATGGAACTCGTGTCGGGCGATGCAGCCGGCGCAGCACGTCAGAGCGTGCGTCAGTGGATCGACGGCGCCATTCTGGTGGGCAGCACGGTGCTGGGCGGCGGACAGGTTTACTGCGACTGGACCATCCGGTCCGACGGCTTCTCGCGATTTCTCGTGATCGACGATGGTTTCCGGGAAGAGCAGGGCGGACGTCTCCTGCAGCGCCTCTACGAGATCGAGACATACAGGATGATGGCCCTGCTGGCGCTGCCGGTCGCCCGCGAACTGGGCAGAAGTCTCGACGAATTGCAGTCGGCGCTTCAGCCGTTGATGCACAGCATGGACACGAGCCAGGGGCGCCGCAACGATGCGGAACTGCTGGTGCGTCTCACGCATCTTGCCGTGCGCATCGAGTCACTGGCGGGGTCGAGCGGGCGCTTCAGCGCGTCGCGTGCTTACGAAAAACTCGTGCTTGCGCGCATTCACGAGCTGCGCGAAGAACGCATTGAAGGGATGCCGACGATCGCCGAATTCATGGAGCGGCGCTTCGCTCCGGCGATGGAGACGTGCAAGACGGTCTGGGCGCGCCACGAGCAATTCGCTGGACGGGTGGCGAGAGCCGTCGATCTGCTGCGCACGCGCGTCAACCTCGCGCAGGAAGAGGACACGACCCGCTTACTGGAAGGCATGAATCAGACCGCGCGCAGCCAGTTGAGGCTGCAACACGCGGTCGAGGGCCTGTCCGTGGCCGCGATCTCCTATTACGTGCTCTCGCTGGCGTCGGCCGGATTCAAGGCGCTTCATACACTGCATTTCCCTCTCGATCCGGAACTGGCGGAAGGATTGTTGATTGCCCCCGTCGTCTTGCTGGTCATGACGGCGATCCGGCGCAGCAAGGGAAGGCACACGGTGCGCAAGTCGGACTTGCCGACCTCGGTATGAAAACCGCATCTGCAACGTGAGCCCGAAAGCGGAACTGAGCGCGTCATGCAACTCACCGATTCAGTTCCTCGAGGCGGACGCCGTTGGTCCTGGGTCCGAACACGCCGATCGCCACGGCAACGACCAGCATGCAGCCGGTAATGCCGGTGAACACACCCGCGACGCCGAAATCGCGTAACAGGAAGGCGATGAAGAACCCCGACATCATCGCCCCGATGCGGCTGACCGAATACACGATACCGCTCGCACGGCAGCGCACCGCGGTCGGAAAGAGTTCGGCCTGGTACGCGTGGAAGGACACGGAGATGGTCTGCCCGGCGAGACTGATCAGCACGCCGAGAATGATGAGCGGCACGGCTTCCTTCACTTGCCCGAATGCCAGGCCGCAAACGATCACCGCAAACGCCCCGCCGACGATCAGCCATTTGCGCTGGATCCTGTCGGCGTAGAGCATCGCGAGCATCGGGCCCGCCGGCATTGCGAACGCGATGATGAACGAATACAGCAGGCTCTTCGTCACGGTGATGCCCTGGCCGATCAGAAGCGTCGGCACCCAGTTGGCGAAGCCGTAATAGCCGATCGCCTGGCACAAGTTGAAGACGATCAGCATGATGAAGCGCGAGCGGTACGGCGGCTGCAACAGCTCCGCAAACGACGCGCGCCGATGCGCGGGCTGCTCGATCACCGGTAGCGGAGGCGGCAGCGGCTGGCCTGTCTCGCGCGTGACGACCGCCTCGATCTTCGCCACGACCCGCTCGCCCTTCTCCACGTGGCCGTGCGTCGCGAGCCAGCGCGGGCTCTCCGGCACGGCGCGGCGGATGAACCACACGAGCACCGCACCGATCGATCCCGCGAGCACCACGACACGCCATCCGTCGATGCCGAACACCGTCGTCGGCACGAGCCAGTACGAGAGGATCGCCGCGACCGGCGCGGCCGCGAACATCACCATCTGGTTGAACGCCATCGCGCGGCCGCGCATGTGTTGCGGGACCAGTTCGGTGACGTAGCTGTCGATCGTGATGATCTCCACGCCCACGCCGATGCCCGTGATGAAGCGCCACAGGATCACGCCTTCGGGCGTCGTCTGGAAGGCCATGATCGCCGAGCCGACCGAGTACCACAGCAGCGAAAAGGTGAACACGGCGCGGCGCCCGTAGCGGTCCGGCAGCCAGCCGAATCCGAAGGTGCCGACGAAGAGCCCCGCGAACGTCGCGGCGATGAAGCCGGCGATGCCGGTGAAGCCGAAGAACGCGCTCGTCGTGGTCTTGAGCAGACCGCTCTTCGCCATGCCCGGCGCGATATAGCCGGTGAAGATCAGGTCGTAGACCTCGAAGAAGCCGCCGAGCGAAATGAGGAACACGAGCATCCAGAGATGCCGCGTGATGGGCAGTCGATCCATGCGCGCGGAGATTTCCGCGCCGGGGTCGATGCCGATGCGAACGTTCGGCGACGCAAGCGGGGGGCTGCCCGCGGTGACGGTCTGCTGCATGTTTGTCTCCTGCTTTGTGCACCGGCGGCATTCTTTTGTGTGCACGCCTGCCGGTATGAAGGTGATGGGCCGCACGCTGCTCGCGCACGGCCCAAGCGATCTGCCGTTTAGTCCGCTCCGTGATTCGATGCGCGTTCAGCGCGCAAGCTCATGCGCTCACCCGGCTCTTCAGACGCGACAGCACTTCCTGCGTGTGCTCGCCGACGCGCGCGAGCGCCTGGCGCACGCCCGGACGCCGGCCGCCCATCGTCAGCGGCAGGAGCACGACTTCGGTCACGCCGCCGTCGTCGGTTTCCATCGGCACGAGGCCGCCGCTCGCCTTCAGATGCGGGTCGTCGAGCAGTTGCTCGGGGCGCACGATCGGCGCATACGGAATGCCGGCCGCTTCGAGCTTCGGCGACAGTTCTTCAACGCGATGATCCTTGAGAATGGCGCCGAGAACGTCGACCAACTCGGGGCGGATCGCGACGCGCAACGCATTGGTCGCGAAGCGCGGCTCGGCTGGCAGATCCGGGCGGCCGAGCACCTCGCACAGCGTGATGAACTGCTTGTCGCTCACCGCGCCGATGAAAAGCTGCTCGCCTTCCGCCAGCGTGAATACGTCGTAGACGCTCCACGCCGACACGCGCGCGGGCATCGGCGGCGGCGGCTCGCGGGTCATCGCGTATTGCTGCATGTGCTGCGCGCAGAGGAACACGCAGTTCTCGAAGAGTGCGCTCTGTACTTCCTGGCCTTGGCCGGTGCGTTCACGCTCGCGCAACGCGGCGAGCACGCCGATCGCGCCGAACATGCCGCCCATGATGTCGTTCACCGACGTCCCCGCGCGCAGCGGCCGACCGATCGGGCCCGTCATGTAGGAGAGCCCGCCCATCATCTGCACGACTTCATCGAGCGCGAGGCGCTTCTCGTACGGCCCTGGCAGAAAGCCCTTGTGCGACACGTAGATGAGGCCGGGGTATTGCTTCGACAGCGTGTCGTAGTCGAGGCCCAGCTTTGTCATCAAACCGGGGCGGAAGTTTTCGAGCATCACGTCGCAGGTGCCGATCAGTTCCACCGCCGCTTCCTTGCCCTCCGGCGTGTTGATGTCGAGCACGACGCTCTTCTTGTTGCGGTTGAACGAGCGAAAGAAGCCGATCCCCAGACCCGGCAGCTTGCGGGTCTTGTCGCCGCCGGGCGGCTCGATCTTGATGACCTCGGCGCCGAGATCGGCGAGGATCATGCCGCACGTCGGCCCCATGACCATGTGCGTGAATTCGATGACGCGCACGCCGTCGAGGGGAAGTCGGGTGTCGTTGCTCATGATGTCCTCAAGCGTTGAGCGCAGCCGGAACCGCGAAGGTTTTGGGCAGTCCGGCGAGCCACAACGCGCCGTGAAGCGTTTCGCCTTCGAGCCATCGCGCGACCTTCGCGCGCAGTGCCAGCAAGGCGGGAATATCGATGCCGGTTTCGATGCCCATGTCGGCGAGCATGAACGCCAGGTCCTCGCTCGACGCGTTGCCGCTTGCGCCCGGCGCATGCGGACAACCGCCGATGCCGGCGAGCGTCGCATCGAAGCGTGCGACGCCGGTTTCGAGCGCCGCGTACACGTTGGCGAGCGCGAGGCCGCGCGTGTCGTGGAAGTGGCCGCACCAGAAGCGCTCGCCCGCAATCTCGCGGGCCTTCTCGAACAGATCGCGCACGGCGGCGGGTCCGGCGTAGCCGACCGTATCGGCGATGCTCACGCGATCCGCGCCCGCATCGAGCAAGGCCTGCATGCAGCGCAGCACCTCGGCCTGATCGACGCGGCCCTGGATCGTGCAGCCGAACGCCGTGCCGATGCCGCCTTCGATCAGCGTCTTCGAACCGGCGGCATCGCGTGCGGCCCGGATGCGCGCCACTTCGGCAACGACTTCATCGGGTGTCTTGCGCAGATTGGCGAGGCTGTGCTCGTGGCTCGCGGAGAGCGGCACGAGCAGCACGTCGGCTTCGCTATCGATGGCGCGCTCGGCGCCCTTGAGGTTCGGCACGAGCACCGAGACTACGAGGCCCGGCAGCGTCTTCGCGTAGGCGACGAGTTCAGCGGTGTCGGCGAGTTGCGGCAAAAGCCGCGCCGGCACGAACGAGCCGACTTCGATTTCGCGCTGGCCGGCGGCGTAGGCATCGCCGATCCATTCGATCTTGTGCTTCGTGGGAAGCATCGTCTGGATGCTTTGCAGGCCGTCGCGCAGGCCGACTTCGCGAATGACGACGTTCGTGGGGAACGAGGGCATTGAGTGCTGTCTCCGTTTGTCTCGTGCCGGTCGTCGGGTTGCCGGCGTTGTGCTAACTTTAGACATTCCAACGAAACCTTAAAGCGGTATTTTGGAACGGTTGGCGTTCCAATCGGGAATGTCTGAGCGAGCGACCTGGAGACTGCGAATGCGCGACATCGACCTCAAGACGCTGCGGCTTTTCGTGGCCGTGTGCGATCACCGCAATATTGCGCGGGCGGCGGAGGAAGCGCACATCGAGCCGTCCGCGATCAGCAAGCGCATCGCGCAACTGGAGAGCGAACTGGGCGTGCCGCTGCTGTCGCGCTCGCGGCGCGGCGTCCAGCCGACGGCGGCGGGCGTCGCCTTGCTCGAACACGCGCGCAACGTGCTCTTCACGATGGAGCGCATCGCAAGCGACGTCGCCGCGTTCGGCGGCGGGTTGAAAGGGCGCGTGAGCGTGTGCGCGTCGGCCTCCGCGATCGCGGAGGCGCTGCTCGACGACATCGCTTCATTCATGCGCGAGCCCGAGTATCAGAACATCCGGGTCGATGTCGAGGAACGACTGTCGTCCGATCTCGTGCGGCAGTTACGCGAAGGCGCGGCGAGCATCGGCGTGTGCTGGGATAACGTCGACCTGCAAGGGCTTCAGCATCGTCCGTATCGACAGGACCGGCTCGCGCTCGCGGTCCATCGCGATCATCCGCTCGCTGGCGAGGCGTCGCTGCGCTTCGATCAGACCTTGCAGTACGAGCATGTCGGATTGCTGCCGTCGACGGCCGTTCATACGATGCTGCAGCGCGCGGCGGCGAGCGCGGGCACGACCGTGTCCTACCGGGTGATCGTATCGAGCTTCGATGCGGCGTTTCGCGTGGTCGCGGCCGGGCTCGGGATCAGCGTCGTGCCGGTGGAAGTGGCCGAGACGTATCGGCCGGCGCTTGGAATCAGGATCATTCCTCTCACCGATGCCTGGGCACATCGCCGTTTCGTCGTGTGCTTCAAGAGTTTCGATGCGTTGCAGCCGGCCGCGCAGCGCATGGTTGACTATCTGGTGAGCCGGGTCGAATGTCCGTCGACGGTGAAGTCCTGAGAGCCGCGACGATTGCGGTTCGAGATCGCATCGTGATGCCACGGCCCGTGCGCTGTAAATGAAACGATGTTGCTCAGACGATCTCAAGCGCCAGCGCCGTGGCCTCGCCGCCACCGATGCACAGGCTCGCCACGCCGCGCCTCGCGCCGCGCTGGCGAAGCGCGCCCAGCAGCGTCACGATGAGGCGCGCGCCCGTTGCGCCGATCGGATGACCCAGCGCGCAGGCGCCGCCATGCACGTTCACGCGCTCGTGCGGCAGCGACAGCTCACGCATCGCGGCCATGACGACCACGGCGAATGCCTCGTTGATTTCCCACAGGTCTACGTCGTCCACCTGCCACCCCACCTTGGCGAGCAACTTCTGGATCGCGCCCACGGGCGCAGTGGTGAACCAGGCCGGCTCCTGTGACTGTGTGGCGTGCCCATGGATAAGGGCCAGCGGTGCCAAACCACGCTCGCGCGCGGTGGACTGGCGCATCAGCACCAGGGCCGCCGCGCCATCCGCGATCGAACTGGAGTTCGCCGCCGTGACCGTGCCGTCCCTGGCGAAGGCGGGCTTGAGGGTGGGAATCTTGTCCAGTTGCGCCTTCGCTGGCGCCTCGTCGTCATCGATGCGTTTCTCGCCGCTGCGACCCGGCACGGTCACGGGCGTGATTTCCCAGCGGAACAGGCCGTCGCGCTGCGCCTGCTGCGCGCGCAGCGTGGAGGTGGAAGCATAGACGTCCTGCTCCTCACGCGTGAAACCGAAATGGCGCGCGCAGTCCTCGGCGAAGGTGCCCATCAGGCGGCCGTCGGAGGCGGCGCCATAGTGGTCCTCCAGGCCGTCGAAGAACATGTGGTCCAGCATCTGGCCGTGCCCCAGGCGCTGGCCCGAGCGGGCCTTGGGCAGCAGGTAGGGCGCGTTGCTCATGGATTCCATGCCGCCGGCCACGATCAGTTCTTGACTCCCTCCCAGCAGCAGGTCGTGCGCCAGCATGGTTGCCTTCATCCCCGAGCCGCAGACCTTGTTGATCGTGGTGCAGCCCGCTGAGACCGGCAAGCCCGCCGCCAGCGCCGCTTGACGGGCGGGCGCCTGGCCGAGGCCGGCGGGCAGCACGCAGCCCATGAGCACCTCGTCCACGGCCTCCGGCTGGAGCCCGGCCCGATGCACGGCGGCACGGATAGCGTTGGCGCCCAGTTGGGGCGCTGTCAGCGAGGCGAAGTTGCCCTGGAAACCACCCAGCGGCGTGCGGGTGGCGGCGACGATGACGACGGGATCATGGGAAGTCGAAAAGGCAGGCATGCGAGTCTCCATCCGCCGCTCGATGGCGGCGTTGCAAGGGGTGAGGAAAGTTTGGTGGTCGATGAATCAACTGACCCAATCCGGATTCGGCGAGTCGGGTTAACTGGAGCCGACCGAAGCCAACGGAAGCCAACGAAAGCCAACTGAAGCAAGGCGGCAGCAGCAATCGTCATGCGTACGCCAGAGGCTGAATTCATCTGGCCGCCATGCGAATGGCGCCGTCAAGGCGAATCACCTCGCCGTTGAGGTAGGTGTTGTCGAGGATGTGCAGCACAAGGCCCGCAAACTCATCCGGCCGTCCAAGGCGCGCGGGAAAGGGGACCATCTTGCCGAGGGCGTCTTGTACCTCCGTGGGCATGCCTTTGAGCATCGGCGTCCCCATGATGCCGGGCGCGATGGTGACCACCCGAATGCCATGGCGGGCCAATTCGCGCGCGATAGGCAGCGTCATCGCCACGACGCCGCCTTTGGAGGCGGCGTAGCCCGCTTGCCCGATCTGACCATCGAAGGCCGCGACTGAAGCGGTATTGATGATGACCCCGCGCTCGCCATCGGTCTCCGGCATGTTCCCGGCCATGCAGGCTGCGGCCAGCCGCACCATGTTGAAGGCGCCGATCAGGTTGATCTGAACGGTGCGCGCGAAACTTTCTAGCGCGTGCGGGCCTTCACGTCCGAGCACTTTCTCGGCGGGTGCGACGCCTGCGCAATTGATCAGGCCATGCAGCGTGCCGAAGGTGTCGCGGAATGCGGCCAACGCACTCTCCGCGCTGGCTGCGTCGGATATGTCGGCCTTGGCGAAGCAAGCATGGCTGCCCAGTTCCGCCGCCAGGGCGGTCCCGGCGTCGTGGTTCAGGTCCACGAGCAGCACGCGGGCGCCGCCCGCCACCAGACGGCGCGCCGTGGCGGCGCCGAGCCCTGAGCCGCCGCCTGTGACGACGAAACCTTTATGTTGAATCCGCACTTCTGTCTCCCGGGAGTGAGCACACGTTCGCGACGATCTACTGGCTGGTGATGCTAAGCGTCGGGCGAGAGTAAGCCCATGCCCATGGACCTCTTCGTGCATGAGCCTTTCGGACATGTCGTGGGGATTCGATTGCCGCGATGCTCGTCGCCCGATGACTGGTGGCGCCCAGTCGTGGCAGGTTTCGCTGGCGCCCGGCAGCGATTAACATCAGTGCACTTCTGTGGGTGGAACCTGACCATGAATGACGCTCAAGACAAGGGCACAACGTCTATCGGCCTGGTGCGTGAAGCGATTCTGGTCGCCACGCAACGTAATCTGGATGTGCCGGCCGCACTGCAGCACGCCGGCATCGCGGCGGAATTGTTGAATGCCCCGAGAGCCCGCGTGCCCGCGTTAGCTTTTTCGCGCCTATGGGCGGCGCTGGCCGACTTGATGGACGACGAGTTTTTCGGTCTGGACAGCCATCCATTGCGCCGGGGCAGTTACGCGCTGATGTGCCACGCGGTTCTGCATGCCGAGAACCTGGAACACGCGTTGCGTCGCATGCTGAAGTTTCTGCGTGCGGTTCTCGACGACATTCATGGGGAGCTACGCTGCGAGGGCGAGCATGCATTGATCATCCTGCATGATGACGGCATGACGCGCCGCCTGTTTGCCTACGGTACGTGGTTCATCCTCGTGCACGGGCTTGCGTGTTGGCTGGCACGCAGACGGATTCCGCTGATCGAGATGAGGTTTCGCGCTTGTGCGCCGATCGATGACAGCGACTACCGCATGCGCTTCTGCGAGAACGTGACATTCTCCGCCGACGAAACCTTGATCCGGTTCGATCGCAGTTTCCTCGATCTCAAACTGTCCGGGACGGAAACGAGCCTGCATGCATTCCTGCAGAACGCGCCGGCCAATATCCTGGTTAAATATCGCAACGAATCCAGCACGACTGCCGTGGTAAGGCGCCGTTTGCGAAACCAGGTCCCTGACGAGTGGCCCGACCTCGACGCGCTATCGCAGTTGCTGAATCTGTCCTCGGCCACGCTGCAACGCCGCCTGCTGGCCGAAGGCACGAGCTACCGGCAACTGAAAGACGAATTGCGCCGCGACATCGCCATCGAGCTGTTTTCCAGCAGTTCTCTCACGGTCGCCGAAGTCGCCGCGCGCACTGGATTTCAGGAAACCAGTGCATTTCACCGGGCTTTCAGGAAGTGGACCGGGGCCAGCCCCGGAATGTATCGCCACGGCAGGGCGGCTTCCTCTGATTAGCGCGGCATGTCCAGAGACCTCATTCAAGCTGAAGTGCGCGGACATGGATCGCGAGACCAACCAGGCTGACACTGCGGTTGCAACGGTGCCAACGGTCCAGCCAACAACGACTTATTGCTGAGGATTCAGCGGTTGCCGCTGCGAAGAACGCGCCATAACGAGCGTCACGCACGGAGACAACATGACTCTTATCAGCACGACTTCCACCAGTTCGGCAGGCCTGGTACATAAAGGCGGACACAGCGTTGGCCCGAGGGCTTTCGTTCGTTCCCGTCTCATTCCGGCTGCGGCTTCCCTGGTACTCGCGTCCTGTGGCGGTAACGACCTGGCAACCGGGGAGTCGGCAACGACTGCCGAAGCCGCCTGCAACGCGCTTCTGAACAAGCAGTTTGAAGGAGCCACGATCACGAAGGCCGCCCTGGTTCCCGCGGCCGGCTCCGTGCCCGAAGCCTGCGTTGTTCGCGGTGAACTGCCCAAGGAACTCGCCTTCGAAGTCCGAATGCCTACGACATGGAACAACCGTGTGCTTTTCATGGGCGGCGGCGGTTTCGACGGCATCATCTACGAGACGGCATATAGCCCCGGCGTCGCTGAGAAGGGCTACGCCACCATCGCGACGAACCACGGGCACGATGCGGCGAAACATCCCCAAGGCTCCTTCGCGCTCGACGCGCAGATGTTGGAGGACTATGCCTACGCTGCCGTGCCAAAAGTGCTCGCCTCCGCCAAGGCAATTCTGCACAAGCGCTATGGCGGTTCTCTCGACAACACCAGGTTCGTCTATGAGGGATGCTCGGGCGGCGGGCGGCAGGGTTTGATTCAGGCTCAACGTCACCCCGATCTGTTCGACGGCATCATCGCCAGAGCCCCTGCAAATGCGTACACAGGTCAATTTCTCTGGTACCAAAAGATCCTCAGGCAGCTTGCAAAGCCGGGCGCCGCCTTGAGCGTCGGCAAGGTGCGGACTATCGCCAACTTCATGCAATCCCGGTGCGACGAACTGGATGGACTGAAGGACAACATCATCAGCAGGCCGGACGCCTGCAAGGTCGACCTGACGGCACTGAGGTGCAATGCCGCCGACTCGGACGCTTGTCTCACCGACGCGCAACTCGAGTCCGCCAGAACGTTGTACGAGCCGACAAGCGTCGCGGGCGGCCGATACACGTGGCCCGCTTTCCCGCAAGGAGGCGGGGAGACCGCTGACGACGCTTCATGGCAAGCCGTGGGCGGAACCACCTATCAGATCCTGGGTGGGGACTACATGCGGTATTTTGTTG
>Ga0182007_10000693_pt1 | contig 19235 bp, 20 predicted proteins | sample Sormic07211113_1_FD_123023 | JGI IMG/M metagenome (GOLD analysis project Ga0182007, IMG submission 123023) | Rhizosphere microbial communities from Sorghum bicolor, Mead, Nebraska, USA - 072115-113_1 MetaG | ecosystem: Host-associated > Plants > Roots > Rhizosphere | place: USA: Nebraska... | reverse complement strand
GAGCCGTCGGCCTTCTTCACCAGCCACGTCCAGCCCGAGCCGAAGTTGCCCACGGCCGACTTCACGAAGGCTTCCTTGAACGCGTCGTAGCTGCCCCACTTGGCGTCGATGGCCTTGGCCAGGGCACCGGTCGGAGCGCCGCCGCCCTGGGGCTTCATGCAGTTCCAGAAGAAGGTGTGGTTCCAGATCTGTGCGGCGTTGTTGTAGATACCGCCGCTGGACTTCTTGACGATCTCCTCGAGCGTCATCGATTCGAACTCGGTGCCCTTCTGCAGGTTGTTGAGGTTCACCACGTAGGCGTTGTGGTGCTTGCCGTAGTGGTATTCGAGGGTTTCCTTCGAATACTCGGGCGCCAGTGCGTCGAGGGCGTAAGGCAGGGGTGGGAGCACATGTTCCATGATTTTTTTCTCGCGGGTTGGTTGTAGGAATCAGCGATTCTAGGAAGTAATTACCGAGGCAGCGTCGGACGTGTGCCCGTTGCATCGCCCGGCGTGACGGTCAGGTCGACTTCGCCATCGGCAAGCCGCGCCTTGACGGCGTCACCCGCCGCCAGTTGCGTTGCGCTGACGATCGCATGACCGTCTGTGTCGGTCAGCCACGCATAGCCGCGTTGCAAGACCAGGGCGGGGTCGAGCAGCCGCAAACGCAAGGCCATGCGTTCCAGGCGCTCGCGACGCTGAACCAGTGCGCGCCCCAGCCGCAAGGGAAAGTCGGCCGCGATCGACCGAGGCGTCTGCGACAGGCGCTCCCGTCTCGACAGCACCGCATACCGCAGGCGCTGCGCATGATGCGCCAATCGGAGCTGCTGCCGCGCCACGAGGTTCGAGGGGCGGCCCAGGCGTCCCGCGGCTTGGTCGATGCGCTGCCCGAGCGCGTCGAGGCGCCCATCCAGCGCATCGCCGAGCCGCTCGTCGAGCAGATCGAGTGCACCGAGCCACAGGTCGCGTGGCGCGCTCACCAGTTCTGCCGCGGCCGTGGGCGTGGGCGCGCGCAGGTCGGCGCAGAAATCGGCGATGGTGAAGTCGGTTTCGTGGCCCACGCCGCTGATCAGCGGCACCGGGCTCTGCACGATGGTGCGCGCCAGCGTCTCGTCGTTGAAAGCCCAAAGGTCTTCAATGGAGCCACCGCCACGCACCAGCAGGATCACGTCGACGGCAGGTTCGAGGCGGTAGAGCGACTGCAACGCCCGCACCAGCTCGGCTGGTGCGCCGACTCCCTGCACTGCCGCCGGCGCGAGCACGACCGGGATGTGCGGAACACGCCTTCGCAGCGCCGTCACTACATCGTGCAAGGCCGCTGCGCCCAACGACGTGACAATGCCGACCGCCCGCGGCATGGCCGGCAACGCCCGCTTGCGCGCCGGATCGAACAGGCCTTCGGCGTCCAGGCGAGCCTTGCGCTGCATGAACTGCTCGAACAGGGCACCCTGCCCGGCCCTCCGCAAGCTCTCGACCACCAGTTGCAGATCGCCGCGAGGCTCATACACCGCAAGGCGCCCACGCACTTCGACCTGATCGCCATCGCGCGGCGAAAAGTCGAGCAAACCGGCAGCGCGGCGGAACATCGCGCAGCGCAGCTGGCCGGACTCGTCCTTGAGCGAGAAGTAACAATGTCCGCTTGAGGCTCGCGAGAAGCCGGAAATTTCGCCCCGCACCGCGACCGGATTGAAGCGCGCGTCGAGTGCGTCGGCCACCGCCCGGCACAACGCGCCGACGGCCCAGACGCGCGGCCCCGGCGCGGAGTTCGATTCACGCAAGTTCACAGAATGCGCGCTCGGCCAGATGCCACTCGTCCACAACAGGCCGCATGCGGCCCCGCGTCAGCCCCTGGAGCGAGGCAAACGCACGGTTTCTCGTGCAAGCCATTGATTTCATTAAAAAAAGTGCTGCTCAAAATTCAGTCGTTCTAGCAGAAAGGCCGCCCCATGCGGGCCCGGACGAGTTGCGTAGCAGGTTAATCACAAAGTTATCCACAGAATCTGTGCGTCCTTGCCGACACAAAAACAAGGTGCGTGCCGATGGTGGGCTCAGTGGATAATCGCCGCGCATTTGCAGTCTACGGGCCGGAGGATTTTTTCTTGTTTTCCATCATAGTTGCCGCGGGTTGGCCAATCTGGCCCTTGCTCGCTTGTTCGGTTATTGCGCTCGCGCTGGTTATAGAACGTTTCACGAGTCTGAAGACCGTGAGGGTACTTCCGCCGAAGCTGCTCGACGAAACCATCACCGTGTCGCACGGGGCCATTCCCGGCCCGGACATCGTGACCAAACTTGAACGCAACTCGATGCTCGGCCAGGTGCTGGCCGCCGGCCTGCGTGCGCTGAACGCCAACCCGCGCTGTACCGAAGACGATCTGCGTGCCGCCATGGAGGCCTCGGGCCGCACGGTGGCGCACAAGCTGGAGCGCTACCTGCCGGCGCTGGCCACCATCGCCTCGGCAGCCCCGCTGCTGGGGTTGCTGGGCACGGTGATCGGCATGATCGAGATCTTCGGCTCGCAGTCGCCGGGCAGCGGCGCTGTCGGCTCGGGCAACCCTGCCCAGCTGGCGCACGGCATCTCGATCGCGCTCTACAACACGGCCTTCGGCCTGATCGTGGCCATTCCGACGCTGATCTTCTGGCGCTACTTCCGCAGCCGCGTCGACGAATACCTGCTGAACCTCGAACTGTCCGGCGAGCGCTTCGCCCGCCACCTGAACGCGCTGCGCAAATGATGACCACCACGCTTGCCACTGCGTGTGCTGCGCTGCTCCCCGAGGGGGCCGCCGCCTCCTTGGGGCGGCCCGGCGGAGGCTTGTCATGACACGCGCCCGCATGCAGTTCCGCCATGGTGCGCGCGACGAGCCGGAGATCAACCTGATCCCGTTCATCGACGTGCTGCTGGTGATCCTCATCTTCCTGATGCTGTCGACCACCTACAGCAAGTTCACCGAAATGCAGCTGAGGCTGCCGACGGCAGACGTCGACGCGCAGCGTGACTATCCGAAGGAAGTGATCGTGGCGGTATCGGCCGACGGCCGCTACTCGATCAACAAGAGCCCGGTGGCCGACCGCAGCGTGGAAACCGTGACGGCAGCCCTCGCCGCCGCGGCCACCGGCGGCAAGGACAGCGTGGTGATCATCAGCGCCGACGCGACCAGCCCGCACCAGGCCGTGGTGACGGTGATGGAGGCCGCCCGCCGCGCCGGCATGATGCAGATCACCTTCGCCGCCCAGTCGACGGCACAAGCCGGGCACTGAGTGCCTTCCGACGGCCGCAGCAGCAGCAAGGCGGGTTCGCCGTCCGCCTCGCGGCTGCAGCGTGCCTGGCTGCGCCGAGGCCCGCTGGCTTGCCTGCTGTGGCCATTGTCGTTGCTTTATGCCGCGCTCTTCGCGGTGCGGGGCTGGCTCTATCGGCTGGGATGGCTGCGGACCGAGCGGGTGCCCGTCCCGGTGATCGTGGTCGGCAACGTGATCGCAGGTGGAGCGGGGAAAACACCGGTCGTGATGGCCGTCGTCCAGCATCTGCAGGCGCGAGGAATGACGGTCGGCGTGGTGTCGCGCGGCTACGGCCGGCGCACCGACGATTGCCGCGAGGTGCTCGGCGACAGCGATCCACAGGATGTCGGCGACGAACCTGCGCTGATTCACCATGCCACGAAGGCGCCGGTGTTCGTGGCGCGCAAACGCATCGATGCGGCGCGCGCCCTGCTCGCCAGCCACCCGGCCACGCAGGTCGTCGTGAGCGACGACGGCCTGCAGCATCTGGCACTGGGTCGCGATATCGAGATCTGCGTGTTCGACGACCGCGGCATCGGCAACGGCTGGCGACTGCCTGCAGGCCCGTTGCGCGAAGCCTGGCCGCGGCCATGCGATCTGGTGTTGCACAGCGGCGCACGGCCCGCGTTCGCCGGCGGCTACACCGCCACCCGCGCGCTCGCATACGACGCCTTGACCGGCGGTGGACAACGCGTGCCCCTGGCAACCCTTGCAGGCCGGCCCCTGGTGGCACTGGCAGCCATTGCGCGGCCGGAGGCCTTCTTCGACATGCTGCGCGCACGCGGCCTGATGCTCGCCGAAACCATCGCACTGCCCGACCACTTTGACTTCGGGAGTTGGCAGCGCCCTGCCGCCACCGGACGCACCATCGTCTGCACGGAAAAAGATGCCGTCAAGGTGTGGCGCAAGGCGCCCGATGCGCTGGCAGTGCCATTGCACTTCGCGCCCTCGCCGGAATTCTTCACCGCACTCGACGCAAAGCTATCATCGCTCGATGGATACCAAGCTGCTTGAACTGCTCGTCTGCCCCGTCACCAAGGGTCCGCTGACCTGGAACCCCGAGAAGCAGGAGCTCTGCTCGCGCAGCGCGCGCCTCGCCTATCCGGTGCGCGACGGCATTCCAGTGCTGCTCGAGAACGAAGCGCGCACGCTCTCCGACGAAGAGCTCGGGCTGTGAGCTTCACCGTTCTGGTGCCGGCGCGCCTGGCGTCGACACGGCTTCCCAACAAACCGCTGGCCGACATCGCTGGCTTGCCCATGGTGGTGCGCGTGGCGCAGCGCGCCGGCGAATCCAGCGCGGCGCGCGTGGTGGTCGCCGGCGACGATCCTTCGATCGTTGCGGCGTGCAAGGCGCACGGCGTCGAAGCCATCCTGACGCGCCAGGACCACCCCAGCGGCACCGACCGGCTGGCCGAAGCCTGTGAGCAGCTTGGCCTGGACGGCGACGACATCGTTGTCAACGTACAGGGCGACGAGCCACTGATCGATCCCGCGCTGATCGACGCCGTGGCATCAACGCTGGCCACCCATGCGGAAGCAGCGATGAGCACAGCGGCCCACGAGATCGACTCGATCGGCGACTTCATGAACCCCAACGTGGTGAAGGCCGTGCTCGACACGCAAGGCAACGCCATGTACTTCAGCCGCGCACCGATCCCGTGGTGGCGCGACGGCTCCGCAAACGGCGCGGCGCCCGCGGTGCTGCCCACGCCCGCCCCGCTGCGCCACATCGGCATCTACGGCTATCGCGCGGGCTTCGTGCGGAAGTTTCCGTCGCTGCCGCCGGCGCCTGTCGAGGCCACCGAAGCACTCGAACAGCTGCGCGCGCTATGGCACGGCCATCGCATCGCGGTGCATGTGAGCCATGTCGCCCCCGGACCGGGCATCGACACGCCCGAAGATCTGGCGCGCGTGCGTGCCGTCTTTGCCGCCGCGCCCCCCGCCTGAGACGCTCTGCAGCCTGCCCGGCAGCGGAAATTCTTCGCGGGCACGCGTGCTATCCTCGAAGCAACTCCGCCTAGCCCAGCCCTGGGGCCGACGCTTGGTGCGACACAAAATCCAAGAACCGTCCGAGGAAACCATGAGACTAATTTTGCTGGGCGCGCCCGGGGCGGGCAAAGGCACGCAAGCGGCTTTCATCTGCCAGAAATACAGCATTCCCCAAATCTCGACCGGCGACATGCTACGCGCCGCCGTCAAGGCCGGCACGCCGCTCGGCCTGCAGGCCAAGGCCGTCATGGACGCCGGCGCACTGGTCAGCGATGACCTGATCATCAATCTCGTGAAGGAACGCATTGCTCAACCCGATTGCGCCGGCGGCTTCCTGTTCGACGGCTTCCCCCGCACCATTCCCCAGGCCGATGCCATGAAGGCAGCGGGCGTCAAGCTCGACTACGTGCTCGAGATCGACGTGCCCTTCGGCGACATCATCGAACGCATGAGCGGCCGCCGCTCGCACCCGGCCTCGGGCCGCACCTATCACGTCAAGTTCAATCCGCCCAAGGTTGAAGGCAAGGACGACGTGACCGGCGAGGAACTGATTCAGCGCGAGGACGACAAGGAAGAAACCGTGCGCAAACGGCTCGACGTGTACAGCCAGCAGACGCGTCCGCTGGTCGACTACTACTCGGCCTGGGCCAAGGCCGACCCGGCCGCCGCCCCGAAATACCGCGCCATCAAGGGTGTGGGCACGGTGGACGAGATCACGCAACGTGCATTGGCTGCCCTGAACAGCTGATCCTCCCAACCGCCCCTGTACGGGGCGGTTTTGCTTTCACCCCAGCAGTTCCAGGATCAGCGCGATGCGCGCCTTCACGGGCGTCAATGCGCCGGCATCGCGTAGCTCGTCCCCGGCCTTCGGCAGGATGCGCCCGTTGGCGCAACGCGTGGCGCGAACAACCGCAACGCCTGCGTCCTGCGCCTTGAGCGCAGCCGCTTCCAGCGCGTGGTGCAGGGTGCCGTTGCCAGTGGCGGCAAGCACCAGTCCTCGTACGGGATCGGCACCGCCGAACTGCAGCAGCGCATCGATCACAGCACCGCTGGCGCCGGCATGGCTCATGACGATCTCGACGCGGGGCCACTGAACCGCAGCCTCCAGGAAGACCTTCGACGCGTGTGATGCAGCGCCTTCCGGCCAAGACCGGACAAGGCGAACCTCCCCTTCCTCGACATAACCGACGGGCCCAGCATCGCCTGAAGCAAAGGCGTCAGGCCGATAGGTGTGCACCTTCTGGATGTCGATGCCGCTGTGGATCGTGCCGGCGCACACCACCGCTACGCCTCGCGCACCCTGCGTCGCGGCAACGCTGATGGCGTCACGCACGTTCTGTGGTCCGTCGGGCGCCAGCGCGGTCGCCGGGCGCATCGCGCAGGTCAGTACCACGGGCTTGGAGGGCGCCAGCACCGAGTGCAGGAAGAATGCTGTCTCTTCGAGCGTGTCGGTGCCGTGCGTGATCACGACGCCTGCCACGTCGGCCTGCGCCAGCCAGTGCGCACTGCGCCGGGCCAGTTGCTGCCAGATGGCGAACGACATGTCCTTGCTGTCCACCTGCGCGACCTGCTCCGCTTCCAGCAACACGCCCTCGGGCGCCTCGATGCCGCCCAACAGGTCGGCCACGCCGACCTGTCCCGCGGTGTAGCCGATGTTGTCGCCGCTGCTGGCGGCCCGGCCGGCAATGGTGCCGCCCGTGCCCAAAACCACGACACGGCGGCGCGATTCAGGCGAAGAGGAATTGACCATAGCTTGTCAACTTTTAAAAACTGGTTAAAAATACAGCTACTGGATATCTAGCCAGTGCCGCAAGGAACCACATATGCAGTTCGCCGTGAAGCTTACAGCCCGCCAGCAGCAGATCCTGGACCTGATCCAGAGCGCCATAGCACGCACCGGTGCGCCGCCCACGCGCGCCGAAATCGCCACCGAGCTCGGGTTCAAGTCGGCCAACGCCGCCGAAGAGCATTTGCAGGCGCTGGCGCGCAAGGGTGTCATCGAGCTCGTGAGCGGCACCTCGCGCGGCATCCGCCTCAAGGGCGACGCCCTGCGTTCGCTCAATGAAACACGCCACCGCGAAGGTGGCCAGTTCTCGCTCTCGCTGCCCGGCATGGCCCAACTGGCATTGCCGCTCATCGGCCGCGTCGCAGCCGGCTCGCCCATCCTCGCGCAGGAGCACGTCGACCAGACCTACTACGTCGAGAACACGCTGTTCCAGCGCCAGCCCGACTACCTGCTCAAGGTGCGCGGCATGTCGATGCGCGACGCCGGCATCATGGACGGCGACCTGCTCGCGGTGCAGGCCACCAAGGAAGCGCGCAATGGCCAGATCGTGGTTGCGCGCCTGGGCGACGAAGTGACCGTCAAGCGCCTGAAGCGCAACAAGCAGGTCATCGAGCTGCACGCCGAGAACCCCGACTACCCGACCATCATCGTCCAGCCCGGCGAGCCCTTCGAAATCGAAGGCCTCGCGGTCGGGCTCATCCGCAACACCATGCTGATGTAGGCCCCGCGGCCTGCTTTTTGCAGCACCCCATCCGGCAGCGACAGGTGGCGGGCGTATGGCGAAGAGTCGCCATCACCCTGTCGCAGCCGACTCAAGAAATCCTGCCTGTGTTCAACCTCATACTTTTTTGGAGTTCACATGGGAATCGCCCTCCTCGCCATCGCTGATTTCTGGATGCCGCTGCAATCGCTGGCCAGCCGCCTGATGCCGGCACACCGTCCTCGCCGCAGGGATCGCCTCGACGCTGCCGAATCCTCGACCGGACTTCGCTACGTGGCGGTGCGCCCTGCCTGCACCGCCCGCGCCGGCGGCGGTGCAACACCCGCAGCAGCCAGCACCGCGCCGGCGCGTCCGTTGCGCGTGGTTCGCGTGGTCGACGGCATGGGCCAGCAGCGCAGCAACCGCGTCGTGATCTCGGGCCGCATGGCCGATGTCTGCGCCGAACTCGACCGGCTGGCCGCACTCGAAACCGCCGAGACCGCGGCCGCGGCCCCTCGTTCGACCCGCCTTCACTGAGCCAGAACACCCCTGCGAGCGGCTGTGGGGTGGGTATCCAAACGTTCACTGGCACGACATTCCAATGCTGCGAGGCACAATGGCACGCCATGAACATTGTGATCCTCGACGATTACCAGGACGCCGTGCGCAAACTGCGCTGCGCCGCCAAGCTGGACGCGTACGCGGCCAAGGTCTATACCAATACGGTGAAGGGTATCGGGCAGCTTTCGGTTCGCCTCAAGGATGCCGACGTGATCGTGCTGATCCGCGAGCGCACCCAGATCTCGCGCCAGCTGATCGAAAAGCTGCCGAAGCTCAAGCTCATCTCGCAGACGGGGCGTGTCGCCGGGCACATCGACGTTACTGCCTGCACGGAACGTGGCGTCGCGGTTGCGGAGGGCTCGGGCTCGCCGCAGGCGCCTGCCGAGCTCACCTGGGCGCTCATCATGGCCGCCATGCGCCGGCTGCCGCAGTACATCAGCAACCTCAAGCACGGCGCGTGGCAGCAGTCGGGGCTCAAGTCGGCCTCGATGCCGCCCAACTTCGGGATCGGCTCGGTGCTCAAGGGCAAGACGCTGTGCATCTGGGGTTATGGCCGCATAGGCCAACTGGTGGCGCGCTATGGACAGGCTTTCGGGATGCAGGTCGTGATCTGGGGCCGTGAAGCCAGTTGCGCCAAGGCCCGCTCCGACGGCTTCCAGGTCGCACAGAACCGCCACGAGTTCTTTGCCGCGGCCGACGTGCTGTCGGTGCATCTGCGGCTCAACGAAGAGACCAACGGCCTCATCACGCTGGAAGATCTCTCGCGCATGAAGCCGACGGCGCTGTTCGTCAACACTTCGCGCGCCGAACTGGTCGAAGCCGACGCCCTGCTCGCCGCACTCAACCGCGGCCGCCCCGGGCTGGCCGCCATCGACGTGTTCGAGAGCGAGCCGCCGCTGCAAGGCCATGCGCTGCTGCGGCTCGAGAACTGCATCTGTACGCCGCACATCGGCTACGTCGAGCAGGAGAGCTACGAGAGCTACTTCGGTCAGGCGTTCGACAACGTGGTGAGCTACATCAACGGCAACCCGACGAACATCGTGAATCCCGGCGCGCTGCAGGTTCGCCGGTGAACCGGCCGGCGCCCCAGGGTGCGCTCTGGGCGCTGCTCGCCGGCAATTTCGTGATCGGCACGGGCGTGATGGTGGTGCCCGGCACGCTCAATGAAATCAGCACCTCCCTTTCGGTCACGGCTGCCACCGCGGGCCAGCTGATCACGGCCGCAGCGGCAGTGATGTGCGTCGGCGCACCGCTGCTGGCTGCGGCGGTCGCGGGCTGGGACCGCCGCCAATTGCTGGCGCTCAGCCTGCTCTGGTACGCCGCGGGCCACATCCTCTGCGCGCTGATGCCGAGCTTCGGCGCCCTGCTGCCGGTGCGCATGCTCACGGTGGTCGCTCCAGCCATCTTCACGCCCCAGGCCGCGGCCTGCGCCGGCATGCTGGTGCCGCCGGAGCAGCGCGGACGCGCCGTCACTTTCGTCTTCCTGGGCTGGTCCATGGCCTCGGTGCTGGGCCTGCCCATCGGCGCGCTGATCGGCGGCCACCTGGGCTGGCGCATGGCCTTCCTGGCCATTGCGGCGCTCAGTGTCGCAAGCGCGACAGCGGTCTGGCTCACCTTGCCGAACGGCGTCCGCCCCGCCGCTCTGACCGCCGAAGCATGGTCGCGCGTGCTGCGCAGCCCGGTGCTGATGGGCATCGTTTCGGTCACGGCGCTGCAGGGGGCCGGCCAGTTCGTGCTGTTCAGTTATTTCGGCCCGGTCCTCAAGCAGGGCTTCGGCGCGGACGCCACCACGCTGAGCGTGATGTGGGCGCTGTTCGGCGCCTGCGGGCTGGTCGGCAACATGGTGGTCAGCCGCTTCATCGACCGTGTGGGCGCCGGCCGCATGGTGCTGATTACCACCGTGCTGATCGCCTCGAGCCTGCTGCTGTGGCCGCTGGCCTCCACCCTCGCCTGGCTGGCTGTCGTGCTCGTTCCGTGGGGGTTGGGCTGCTTCTCCGCCAACTCGGCCCAGCAGGCCCGTCTGGTGGGTCTGGCGCCGGCCCTCGCACCAGGCTCCGTGGCGCTCAACAGCTCCGGCATCTATACCGGGCAGGCCGTGGGCGCCGCGGTCGGCGGCTGGCTGCTTGCCAACGATGCCGGGGCATGGATGAGCTGGGTCGGTTTTGGCCTGCTGCTGGTCGCCATATCGCTCAGCGTGGCCATCGATCGCAGCCGCCGCGCGGCCTGAAAGCGCGCCCCCGCGTTAAACCCGTCACGCCCCACCCGCACGGGGCTGCAAAATCAGAGTCTTCGACAGCATCAATCTCCAGCAAATGACAGTGAACTACACCCGAATCGGCGTCATCGGCGCAGGCGCCATGGGTCGCGGCATCGCACAGATCGCCGCCCAGGCAGGCAGCGAAGTGCTGCTGCTCGACAGTTTCGCAGGCGCCGCCGAGCGCGGCCGCGAGGCCCTCGTTGCGCAATGGAACAAGCTGCACGAGGAGAACAAGATCGACGCCGCCACGCGCGATGCCCAGATCGCCCGCGTCAAGGCGATCGACAGCATCCAGGCTCTGGCCGGCTGCGACCTGGTGATCGAAGCGGTCATCGAAGACCTCGAAGTCAAGCGCAAGCTGTTTCGCGAGCTCGAAGGCTCGGTGAGCGAGGCCGCCACGCTGGTCACCAACACCTCGTCGCTCTCGGTGACGGCCATCGCCGCCGGCCTCAAGCACCCGGAGCGCTTCGCGGGCTTCCACTTCTTCAACCCCGTGCCGTTGATGAAGGTGGTCGAGGTGGTCGCGGGCTTCAAGACCGCGCCCGAAGTCTGCAAGCAACTGGCCGGCTACGCGGTGCAGATGGGCCACAGCGCCGTGCAGGCACAGGACACGCCGGGCTTCATCGTCAACCACGCGGGCCGCGGCTATGGCACCGAGGCGCTGCGCATCGTCGGCGAAGGAGTGACCGACTTTGCGACCATCGACCGCATCCTCAAGGACCAGGCGGGCTTTCGCCTGGGCCCGTTCGAGCTGCTGGACCTGACGGCTCTCGACGTGTCGCATCCAGTGATGGAGTCGATCTACCACCAGTATTTCGAGGAGCCGCGCTTTCGACCGAGCGTGATCACCGCGCAGCGGCTGGCTGCGGGTGCCCTGGGCCGCAAGACCAACGAAGGCTTCTACCGCTACACCGACGGCGTGATGCAGCAGGCGCCCGAGGCCCCTGCGCCGGTGGTCGAGGGCACGCCTTCGGTCTGGGTGTCTCCGCGCGCAGCACGCCGCGCCGAGCTGCTGCGCCTGGTGAACACGCTGGGCGCGCAGATCGACAGCGGCGCCGCGGCCGCGCCGCATTCGCTGATCCTGGTGGCGCCGCTGGGCTTCGACGTGACCACGGTCGCAGCGGTCGAGCGCCTGGACGCCACGCGCACTGTCGGCATCGACATGCTCATCGACGACGACGCTACCAAGCGCCGCGTACTCGCCACCAACCCTGCGACGCGCCGCGACGTCCGCGATGCCGCACACGCCCTTTTCGCGCGCGATGGCAAGGCCGTGAGCGTGATCCGCGACAGCGGCGGCTTCGTCACGCAACGCGTGATCGGCACCATCGTCAACATCGCCACCGACATGTGCCAGCAGCGCGTGTGCACGCCGGCCGACCTCGAGACCGCGGTGCAGCTGGGACTCGGCTATCCGCGCGGCCCGCTCGCCATGGGCAATCTCTACGGTCCGACCAACATGCTCGAAGTGCTGTTCAACCTGCAGACGGTGTACGGCGATCCGCGCTATCGCCCGAGCCCGTGGCTGCGCCGCCGCGGCGCGTTGGGCCTGAGCCTGCTGCACGAAGAAGAATAGACAGACATGACCGCCGAACTCAAGAGCACGAGCGAAGGCAGCACCATGGTGCTGACGATCGCAAACCCTACCCAGCGCAACGCACTGGGTCCGGAAATCTATGCCGCGGGCATCGAGGCGCTCAACGGCGCCGAGAACAGCGCCGAGATCCGCAGTGTCGTCATCGTGGGCGAAGGTGCATGGTTCTGCGCCGGCGGCTCGCTGCAGCGGCTGCTGGCCAACCGGCAGCTCGACCGCTCGGTGCAGGCCGAGAGCATCGAGGGCCTGCACAACTGGATCGATTCGATCCGCACCTTCCCCAAGCCGGTCATCGCCGCCGTCGAGGGCGCGGCTGCCGGCGCGGGCTTCTCGCTCGCGCTGGCCTGCGACTTCGTAGTGTCCGCGCGCGACGCCGTCTTCGCGGCCTCGTACAGCAACGTGGCGCTGTCGCCCGACGGCGGCCTGAGCTGGCACCTGGGACAGCAGTTGCCGCGCCAGCTGGCGAGCGAATGGCTCATGAACGGCGAGCGCATCGGCGCACCGCGTCTGCATGCGCTCGGCCTGGTCAACGAACTCACGGAAAACGGCCAGGCGCTCGCAGGTGCGCTGGCGCTGGCCGCGAAGCTCAATGCACGCGCGCCGAACTCGCTGGCCAGCATCAAGGAACTGCTCAGCGAGGCGCGAGGCGCCACGCTGGCCACGCAGCTCTCGCAGGAGCGCGACCACTTCGTGCGCAACCTGCACCATGCGAACGCAGGCATCGGCATCGCCGCGTTCCTCGAAAAGAAGCCGCCGCAGTACGAGTAACGCCAAACGGCGTCGCTCCCGTGACACCCACCAGCATTCCAGTCGCCGAGAGGACAGACCAATGGACGACCCCATTCTTACCATCGAAGAACGTGAAGCGATCAATAGTGGTCGCTGGTTTTCTTCCCTATCTCCATCGCTACGGCACGACATCCTCCGATGCGCCTTCGTCAAACGCTACAAGGACGGCGACCTGATCGCTGCCCGCGGCGATCCTCCCGAACACTGGATCGCCTGTGCCAAGGGCGCGGTGCGCGTGAGTTCGACGGCCGTCTCCGGCAAGCAGGTGACGCTGACCTACGTGGAGCCGGGCATCTGGTTCGGCGACGTGGCGATGTTCGACGGGGACCGGCGCACGCACGATTCCTACTCGCACGGCGACACCACGATCCTGTGCGTGGCGCGCGCCGACTTCCAGAAGATCCTGGCCTCGCACGTGGAGTTGTACGAGGCGCTGATGCGGCTGCAGGCACGCCGCATCCGCACGCTGTTCGGGCTGGTGGAAGACCTCAACACCCTGCCCCTGCGGGCACGGCTGGCCAAGCAGCTCATTCACCTCGTGCGCAGCTACGGCGTGCCGAACCTGGAAGACGGCAACCAGATGCGCATCGGCCTGCAGCTGGCGCAGGAAGAGCTGGCGCAGCTGCTGGGCGCATCGCGCCAGCGGGTCAACCAGGAACTCAAGACCATGGAGCGCGAGGGCAGCATCCGCATCGAACAGGGCGGCCTGGTCGTGCTGGACCGCGCAGCCTTGAGGCGCATTTCCGAAGCCGAGAACTGAAAAGCCAGACGCAGACATGAGCCAGGACTTCTCCAACTTCATCGGCACCCGTGCCGTCTCGCAACAGCACGCTTTCGACGTCGACGCGCTCGCGGCCTGGCTCGAGAAGAACCTCGAGGGGTTCAAGGGTCCGCTCGCGGTCGAGATGTTCAAGGGCGGCCAGTCGAACCCGACCTACAAGCTCGTCACGCCGTCGCAAAGCTATGTGATGCGCGCCAAGCCGGGTCCGGTCGCCAAGCTGCTGCCCTCGGCCCACGCGGTGGAGCGCGAGTTCAAGGTGATGAGCGGCCTGGCCGGCACCGATGTGCCCGTGCCACGCATGTACTGCCTGTGCGAAGACGAGGCCATCATCGGCCGCGCCTTCTACGTCATGGAGTTCATGCAGGGCCGCGTGCTGTGGGACCAGTCGCTGCCCGGCTTCAGCAATGCCGAACGCGCGGCCCACTACGACGAGATGAACCGCGTCATCGCGGCGCTGCACACGGTCGACTTCACCGCCCGCGGCCTGGCCGACTACGGCAAGCCCGGCAACTACTTCGAGCGCCAGATCGGCCGCTGGAGCAAGCAGTACAAGGCCTCGGCCGACAGCGCAGGCGAACTCTCCCAGCCCATCGAGGCCATGGAGCGCCTGATCGACTGGCTGCCCGCCCACATGCCGGCGAGCGCGCGCGACGAGAGCAAGGTGTCGATCGTCCATGGCGACTATCGCCTCGACAACGTGATGTTCCACGCCACCGAGCCGCGGATCATCGCGGTGCTCGACTGGGAACTCTCCACGCTGGGCCACCCGCTGGCGGACTTCAGCTACCACTGCATGTCCTGGCACATGCCGCCCGCCACGGGCCGCGGCATCGGCGGTGTGGATGTCGCCGCGCTGGGGATTCCCACCGAGAGCGAATACATCCGCCGTTATTGCGAACGCACCCGCATCAGCACACCCGAGGCGCTGGCGCCCGACTGGAATTTCTACCAGGCCTACAACCTGTTCCGCATGGCCGCGATCCTGCAAGGCATTGCCAAGCGGGTCGAGGCCGGCACCGCGTCGAGCGAGCAAGCCGTGGCTTCGGCCCGCGGCGCCCGCCCCATGGCCGAAATGGCCTGGCAGTTTGCCCAAAAGGCATAAGCCGCCCCACACCCACCAGGAGACGAAGATGGATTTCGAATACTCGGCCAAGACCAAAGACCTGCAGAAACGCGTCCAGGCATTCATGGACGACCACATCTATCCGGCCGAAGCCGAGTACCACGCCGAACTGGCCGCCAACACGGTCGCCGGCAAGCGCTGGTCGGCTCTCAAGACCGTCGAGAAGCTCAAGGAAAAGGCAAAGGCCCAGGGCCTGTGGAACCTGTTCCTGCCGGTCGACAGCGCCGCCGCCTCGGGCTATGAGGGCGCGGGGCTGACCAACCAGGAATACGCCCCGCTGGCCGAGATCATGGGCGCGGTGCCATGGGCGAGCGAAGCCTTCAACTGCTCGGCGCCCGACACCGGCAACATGGAGACCATCGCGCGCTACGGCTCGGAAGAAATCAAGGCCCGCTGGCTCAAGCCGCTGCTCGAAGGTCAGATTCGCTCGGCCTTCGCGATGACCGAGCCCGAAGTGGCATCGAGCGATGCCACCAACATCGCCACGCGCATCGAACGCCAGGGCGACGAATACGTGATCAACGGTCACAAATGGTGGATTTCGGGTGCGGCCGACCCGCGCTGCGCCGTCTTCATCACCATGGGCAAGAGCGACCCCGATGCGCCGCGCCACTCGCAGCAGAGCATGGTCATCGTGCCGGCCGATGCCAAGGGCATCCGCATCGTGCGCCCGCTGAACGTGATGGGCTACGACGATGCGCCGCACGGCCACGTCGAGATGTACTTCGAGAACGTGCGCGTGCCCGTCAACAACATTCTGCTCGGCGAAGGCCGTGGCTTCGAAATCGCCCAGGGCCGCCTCGGCCCTGGACGCATCCACCACTGCATGCGCCTGATCGGCCTGGCCGAGCGCGCGCTCGAACTGATGTGCAAGCGCGCCTCGTCGCGCGTGGCCTTCGGCAAGACCGTAGCCTCGCAGACCGTGACGCAGGAACGCATCGCCGAAGCCCGTTGCAAGATCGACATGGCTCGCTTGCTCACGCTGAAGGCCGCCTGGCTGATGGACGTGGCCGGCAACAAGGTCGCCAAGAACGAGATCGCCATGATCAAGGTGGTCGCGCCGTCGATGGCCTGCCAGGTGATCGACTGGGCCATGCAGGTCCACGGCGGCGGCGGCATGTGCGACGACTTCCCGCTTGCGGCCGCCTATGCCGGTGCGCGCACGCTGCGCTTTGCGGACGGCCCGGACGAAGTGCACCGCAATGCAATCGCCAAGTGGGAGCTGGGCAAGTACGCCCCGACCAAGGCGGGCGATGCCGAAATGCCGGTAACACGTTTCTGATCTGCCTTGCCCCCTCTTCCCCGGGGGGAGAGGGTTGGGATAAGGGCCGACGGCGACAGGTACGCCTCGGCCCTTTTTCTTTTCAGAGCTTCTTCTGCAGGAAGACGGCCCTGCCGAACGCCGGATCGAGCTGATAGCTCACGAACCCGTCGCGTTCATAGGCGCGCAGCGCGGGCGCGTTGCCCGACAGCACTTCGAGCGTGAGCTTGCAGGCGCCGCGCCTGCGCGCCTCCTGCTCCACCTGAGCGAACATCTTCTGCGCCACGCGCTGCCCGCGATGGCCGGCCAGCACGACCACATCGTGCACGTTCACCAGCGGCTTGCAGGCAAAGGTCGAGAAGCCTTCGATGCAGTTGATGAGGCCTACGGCCCGCTCACCGTCGTAGGCCAGCACGCTGAAGGCCTGCGGGCGCGCTGCCAGCGCCGCAGGCAAGGCTTCGCGCACGGCCGCGTCGAGCGGCGTGCCGCCACCAGCCGGATCGCGGGCATAGCTGTCCAGCAGGGACACGACAGCCTCGGCGTGCGCGGGATTGCGATAGTCGGCGATCAGGGTCGCGATCGCGGCGTGGCCAGGCGTCGACATGCGATGCGCGCCGGTCAGCCCAGCGTGGCCGCCAGGCGCTGGGCGTACGAGTCGGCTTGTGCCGCATCGCGCGCCTCGACCATCACCCGCACCAGCGGCTCGGTGCCGCTCGCACGGATCAGCACGCGGCCGCTGTCGCCAAGTTCCGCCTCGATGCGCTGGGTTTCGCTCGCGAGCGCCTTGTTGGACTTCCAGTCCTGGTCCGGAGACAGGCGCACGTTGATCAGCGTCTGCGGGAACAGCGTGACGCCTTCGAGCAGCTGCGCCACTGTCTTGCCGCTGCGCACGCAGGCCTGCAGCACCTGCAGCGCGCTCACGATGCCATCGCCCGTGGTGTGGCGATCGAGCGCCAGCAGATGGCCGGAACCTTCGCCGCCCAGCAGCCAGCCGCGCTTGTCCAGCTCTTCGAGCACGTAGCGGTCGCCGACCTTGGCACGCACGAACTCGATGCCCTGCCCGCGCAGCGCCACTTCGACGGCCTTGTTGGTCATGAGCGTGCCGACCACGCCCGCCGGCTTCTCGCCGCGCGCGATGCGCTCGGCCACCATGAGGTAGAGCAGCTCGTCGCCATTGAACAGGCGCCCGCTGGCATCCACCAGCTGCAGGCGGTCGGCGTCGCCGTCGAGGGCGATGCCATAGTCGGCCTGCTGCGTCGTCACCGCGGTCACCAAGGCCTGTGGATGCGTGGCGCCGAAGCCCTTGTTGATGTTGAGCCCGTCGGGCGAAACGCCGATGCTGCTGACCTCCGCACCCAGTTCGTGGAACACGTTGGGCGCGACCTGATACGCCGCGCCGTGCGCCGCGTCGACGACCAGCTTAATGTCGCGCAGGGTCAGGTCGTTGGCGAAGGTGCTCTTGCAGAACTCGATGTAGCGCCCCGGCGCGTCGTTGAGGCGGCGAGCCTTGCCCAGGTCGGCGGAGGCTGCCCATACCGGCGCTTCCTCCAATGCCGCCTCGACAGCCAGTTCCCAGGCGTCGTCGAGCTTGGTGCCCTGCGCGCTGAAGAACTTGATGCCGTTATCGGGGTAGGCGTTGTGGCTCGCGCTGATCACCACGCCCAGGCTCGCGCGCTGGGCGCGCGTGAGGTACGCCACGCCGGGCGTCGGCAACGGGCCGAGCAGCACCACATCGACGCCCGCCGAATTGAAGCCCGACTCGAGCGCCGACTCAAGCATGTAGCCCGAGATGCGCGTGTCCTTGCCGATCAGCACCGTGGGACGCGCCTGGGTTCTCTTGAGCACGCGGCCCACGGCATGTGCGAGGCGCAGCACGAAATCGGGCGTGATGGGCGCCTGGCCGACAGTGCCGCGGATGCCGTCGGTGCCGAAATATTTGCGGGTCATGTGGTTTCCTCTTTTCTTTGTTGTGGTTCTTGTGCCGCCTTCATTGCTCGCCACACGGCGAGGGCGGCCACTGTGTCGCGCACGTCATGCACGCGCACCACGGCCGCGCCGCGGTCCACGGCCAGCACCGCCGCGGCGACGCTGGGTACCATGCGCTCGCCCGCCACCTCGATGCCCGTGACGGCGCCGATGGACGACTTGCGCGACCAGCCCAGCAGCAGCGGGTAACCGCCGGCGAGCAACTCGCGCTGGTGCGCCATCAAGGCGAAATTCTGCATCACGGTCTTGCCGAACCCAACGCCGGGGTCGAGCATGATGCGCGAAGAATCGACTCCCGCCGCACGAAGAAGTTGCGCCTGCTCCCCGAGGAAAGACAGCACTGCCGGGATCACGTCGCCCGCCATGGGCACGGCCTGCATGGTCTGCGGGTCCCGATGCATGTGCATCAGGCAGATGCCGCACGAAGGGTGCGCCGAGACGGCTTCGCGCGCGCCCGGCTGGCGCAGCGCCCAGATGTCGTTGACGATGTCAGCGCCCAGATCGAGCACGGCACGCATGACCTCGGGCTTGTAGGTGTCGATGGAGATCGGCGCGTTCAGCTTCACTGCCTCGCGCACCACGGGCAGCACGCGTGCCAGCTCGGCCTCGAGCGGCACCGCAGGGCTTCCTGGGCGGGTCGATTCACCGCCGATGTCGAGGATGTCGGCGCCCTCCTTCAGCAGCTGCTCGCAGTGCTTCAGCGCGCTGCCGGTGGAAGCGTGGGCACCGCCATCGGAGAAGGAGTCGGGCGTGACGTTGACGATGCCCATCACGCGCGGCTGCGCGAGGTCGATGCGAAAGCGTGAGGTCTGCCAGACCTCTCCATGGAAAACGGGGCCAGAGGCCCCGTTGTTGCTTGCTGCCAAGTCCACTTCAAGCCGCAGTGGGCGCCGGGTCGGGATTGACCGCCGGCGTGCCGCCGCTGCCGCCACTGCCCGAAGGCGGGATGCGCGGCGTCCAATCCTTGGGCGGACGCGGCGCACGGCCGGCCATGATGTCGTCGAGCTGTTCGCTGTCGATGGTTTCCCATTCGAGCAGCGCCTTGGCCATGGCGTGCATCTTGTCGCTGTTCTCCTCGATCAGGCGGCGCGCCAGGGCGTACTGCTCGTCGATGATGCGGCGCACTTCGGAGTCGACCTTTTCCATGGTCTGCT